>Ga0209960_1000348_pt1 | contig 109533 bp, 135 predicted proteins | sample ThiBiot_500_plan_2_FD_183947 | JGI IMG/M metagenome (GOLD analysis project Ga0209960, IMG submission 183947) | Wastewater bioreactor microbial communities from Cape Town, South Africa - Thiocy_expt_500_plan (SPAdes) | ecosystem: Engineered > Bioreactor > Thiocyanate-remediating >... | reverse complement strand
AATATTAACTAATCGTCCGGGTAATGTTCACTCGCATGTTGTTGCCGTTCATCTGGTGACATATTTTTTGAAAATATCATGCAACATATAGGACATTTATCATTGGGATAATCATCCTTGATATTTTCGGTCGATTTATCGGATACATTAACTGATATCTGCTGTTCTGGTATCGTTTCAGATGGATGATCATTTGTTTTTAATACTGCTGCTGAGTCTTGCTGTTGCTTTTGTTTTTGTACTTGTTCTTCAATAGTAGTCACTCTCGGACAACTCATATCTGCTTTAACAGATTCCAATTGTGACATTTGAAATTGCAATTTCTGACATTCAGCATGTAGTTCAACAAATAGTTCACCATTTTGCGCAGCTAAATAAGCTCGAGTTGTCTCAAGATGCTCTTCTAGTGATTGATTAAGAGTAGTTCGTTGTTGTATATAATCATGCTCTATAAGTTTAATTTGTTCATCTGCATGTTTGTTAATATCAGCAACTGTTCTTTCACGCCACTGATTGATTTCAATAAATAACTTCGTTGTTTGATTTCTCATCTTCTCTAAGTGTTGTTGGAAGATGCATCGAATTCTATTTTCTGCCTCAGAACTCTCTGCAACCAAATCTATCGGTGGATCAGGGAATGTTAACATTTTTTAATAAAATATCTGTAAAAAATAGAACTAGAGCAAGTTATTGCTGATTACAAAAGACACATAGATATTTTTAAAAATGTATGAATCACTATATATACATAGTTTATTAGATAAAATTCTCGATTAAGTTTTGTTTGTTTGCATCATTAATCCGTGTAATGTTCATTTGTATGTTGATTTCGTTCTTGCTCTGTCATCTTCTTTGGAAATATCATACAACATACAGGACATTTAGGTATCGATTCAGGATTATCATCGATATTAGACGAAGGATTCTGCGTTACATTGTCTTGAGTCTGTGGGTTCGGTGGTATTATAGGTTTCTGTTCAACTTGATTGTTCTGAAATGTTCGTTCATCTACTTGTGTTTGCACAGGGATTACTTGGACAGTATAATGTGATGCAATGGGATATTGAATTTGAGCTACTTGAATCTGTAATCTTCGACAAGCATCACGTAATTCATCAAGTTCTTTCATATTTTGTGCATTCAAAAGCAATCGTGCCCTCTGTAGACTTTCTAGCTGTTTTTGATCAAAAGGAACTCGTAAACTGTCGTAATAATCTCCAAGAATACGAGTCTGTTGCTCTGCATGTTTAGTGATTTGTTCTATCATCGATAATCGCCATTGATCAATTGCATTAAATGAATTGAGCAGTTGATCTCTCATGAAGCTCCAATGGTGAAAAAATATCATTCGAATCTCGGTCTCTATCGGACTGTCATCAATAGAGTAATTACATGGTTGTTGTAAGAATACCGACATAATTTATGATAAATCTACAAGTATGGTCTCGATAGGAAAATATTTCACGTTAACTTTTTTTTGTGAAAAAAAACCGACGAAAGAGAGAGAAAGAAAGAAAAAGTTGAGCTTGAACGGATGACAAATAACTAAATAAAAAGAAATTGATTCTTTTTAAAATAATGTGTTGCCGAGCGAGTAAGTGAAGAGAACAGAAATAACTACTTCGTCGACATTATTACATTTTTTTTTGTTATTTCTTCAAACATTCTACATAACTAATGGCTAGCAGCAGCGATCGTCATGAGAGTTTGTCACCTGGCGAACAACAACGAACTAAAAGTCAATCATCATCTCGATCGCATCGAACTCCACCGAATATCATTGTTCATGATGATGACGAAGATATTCACGAACTAAAAATCTCTCTACCAACATCAAGATTAAGCACACGCGAAGGCGCACAAACAAAACGTTCCGAAAGTCCTACGAGTAATCGATCAAATGCAATTACATCTCCGAGTTCGAATGCGACAAGAAAACAACGAACAAGTTTGAAATCTTCGTCACCACCGGCCACAGCTCTTCGTCGACGAAATTCGAAACGAAAGAAAAGTTCAGTCACGATTGCAGAATATGAAAAGAAACAATTGGAAACAAACAATGCCGAACGACAAGATCTTAGCACTCGTGGTCTTTCGATGATACCAATCGAGATTTTCGATTGTAAAAATAAAACTCGAATCATCAATCTCTTTTTTTTATTTTTTTTCTCTTTTCTAGTAACAACTCTTCGTCGATTGGTTCTATCGAATAATAATCTATCTGATTTACCACCTATAATCGGTTCGCTCGTTAATCTCGAACATCTCGATGTGTCGAACAATCCATTGGTTGTTCAAAACGGTCATGATGATTATTCATGTTTTCCACGTGAATTTCGTCTATTAAAAAATCTGCAAACGTTAATCATTTCTGAATGTGCGTTGAAACACATTCCATGCGTTGTTTGGACTATAACAAGTCTGCAAACATTAGATTTAAATCGAAATAAAATCGGATATATCGTCGGAGAAATCGGTAGAAATCAAATAAAATCTCTTTCTTTCTCGATTAATTTTGTTTTTTTTTTATTGAAAAGGTAATCTAACCGATGTTCGACACCTTCGTCTATCTCAAATGGATCTCGATACAATTCCGCCTGAAATTGGTTTCTGCGATAAACTTGAAACAATCGATTTAACAGGCAATCCAATTGATACATTGCCTGAAACATTAGTCGAATGTCGACGATTGCACGAATTGAAAATTAATTTCAAACATTTCTATAAAATTCTCGATAATTACATGATACAACTGATTGAAGAAGGCAAAATTCGTTCCGAACATATTCCACAAGTCATATTCGAATTAGAAAGTCTTCGTTCTCTTGATCTAACTCAAACAAAAATCAATTCATTTCCAACTGAACATTTACTCTCCAATCTAACCGATCTCTATCTATCACGTAATTCATTCTACAATATACCTGAATCGATATGTACAATTGAACAATTGAAATATCTCGATCTATCTCATAATTATATTCAAGCCGTTCCACAATATCTCAATCAATTGAAACAAATCGAATATATCAATCTCTCATTTAATAAATTTAGTACACTATCGAAAATCTTTGCACAATTATCAACATTGAATAAACTCAGTATGCATCATAATCAAATCGATTTAATCGATCCAAGTTTTGCCGAAAGTAAATCAATAACAATCCTAGATCTCTCGAATAATCGTCTTCGAAAATTTCCACTTGAATTCTGTCAACTCGAACAATTGGAAACACTCGATTTACGCTACAATAAAATCTCATCGCTTCCATCGGATATTCGTCATATGATTGGTCTGCAATCGATGAATACTTTCTACGATTCATTTCATCGAAGTGGCCTTCATCTACTCGGCAATCCACTTGTCGATCCGCCGAGTTACATTTGGAAATCAACGGATATTCAAACACTTTTTCATTACATTCAAACGAAAGAAAAGAATCTTGCACATAGTTATTATCATTTAAAAGTTATTCTCATCGGACCGAAACATACGGGCAAAACGAGTTTACTCAATCGATTAGTTAATAATCGAAAATCGATTGTTTGTACACGAAAAACCATCGATCAATATGTTTCTCTACTTCAAAATAAACGAAAACAAGAACATGACGATCGAAAAAGTCAAGTGGGACAAAGTTCAAGCGAAGCAACTTCATCAGCTCTCACCGATCAATGGATTGAAAATCGTATATCGACTAGTGGAGATTATGTTTACAATCGACACTTAAAAACAAAACGAGTCTTTCCACCTCCAATGAAAACCTATCGTTCAATGGAAACAACCGATAATATCCTACAGAAATCAACAATTATCACGCAGAATAATTCCTATTTAACTCTCTTCGATTTAACAAACGAACCAAATTTTCAAATTCTCTATCCATTACTCTACGATAGCAATGCTTTGCATTTACTACCAGTTAATCTAACAATTCTCTTAAATATTCTACAAGCAGCACATAGTCTCGATAATTTCGATGACGATGAAGCTCCTTCGATAGATTTCAACGAATTATTAACTACCGATTGGTTATATGCACATATCTTCCGTTATGTCGAATCCATATCGGATCATTGCGAAGATACATTCATTGCTATCATCGGTCTCGTTGATCGAAGTCAATTGACATCGAATTTTCAACAACAAGAATTGCTCGATGAAATTCACGCTAAAATCGACGCGTACATTCTCGATCCGTTGAACCAACGACGAAATATTAATTTCTATTCCGAGTTTTTCCCCGAGCCAATCGATTTAAATAACGATCAAATGTCGACATCATTCATTGACAAACTCGAAACCATCGCTCGGCAATGGAATCTTGTTCATGACAAACAAACGCGAATGTTGGTCAGACAACGTTTTCATTTTCTTTCGAACGAATCACTTACGATCGATTATGAAACTTGTTTGAATCAATTCAATGAACAATCATCCAAAGACGATCGAATGTCATTCGACGAATATCTCGATTATCTGAAATTAATAGGAGATATTATCTGTTTTGGTACGAAGCCGAATTCAATTATTCTTCTTCGACCGTATTATTTTCTCAATGAAATTCTTTCGACGACACTCTTTCGTTCGCGTATTGCTCAATGGTTGAACTATGAAGATAACATGGTCTTTCGATTCTCGGGCTATTATCCGACACAAGATCAATTCGAAATCGATCGAGAACGAGTTTTAAATCGAGGAGAATTCACATGGAGAATGCTGAATGTTCTCTTCTATGAACAAAATAATACAACAATTGGTCTAACTGAACGAAATATTCTTGATTATTGTCAACTCATGGAACGTTTATATCTCGGTTTTATTAATCAATCAAATACAAATCGTAAGAATTCGCTGTTTGACATGTAGAATTACAAAGATTTTATTTATTTTTCTGTATTTTCTAGTTCGAGAATTTACGAATCTCTATTTTGTTTGTCCGTGGTTAATGACGGAAACATGTACGAATTTGAATGAATTCGAATATTTCAAAATTCTCGAACAAGAACGTCAATATGAAATTCTTCGATGTGACCGTAAACGACGATTAAAACAACAACAACTATGGTTTTCGGATGAAGGCGAACAGGAAAATCCGAATATTTCAATGGAAATATCCGAATTACCAACGATCGAACAAATTGTGATCAATGATTCTCAAATTTTAAACATAAATTCTCTTCAACGAATTCAAATTCGAACTGACGAATCTGAATCCGTTCCCGATAGTTTCTACGAACGATTGTTAATCTGTTTGCATTCGATATTTAATGAACGATTGGACTATCTCAATTTTACACTCGGACGAACAATCGACAAATATTTAATTAAAATCGAACGATCGAATCCAATTCAACTGACGATTTCAAGTGAAATCTTCGAACGCATTGAAACTCTTCTCGAAACTCTTTTCCTATTCTATCCTAACACAAATCTCCGAATAGAAACATAAGACAATTCCAAATGAATTTTCTTGATTCATTTCATCTTTTTATTTTTACTGTTTTTTTTTCTCTTTTCTGTGTAATAATAAAAAGAAGAAGAAGAAAGAAAGCCAACAACAACAACAGGTGAAAAGAAAAAAAAAGAAAATATTCGTTTTTATGCTCTAGAGAAAAAAAAGGAGGATTTGAAACTACATGGTCAATTTGTACATACAAAACCAAAAGTGAAATAGTAAGGTTCGAGAGACTATTATGTATAATATATACACACTGTTGCTGAATTTTCAATGTGAATAGAAAAACAAATGATAAAGATACAACTAGCCACTCGAAGAAGAAGGAGCTGTTGTTGTTGTTGTTGTTTGGGCAGTTGCAGTTTTTTTATCTGTCGACGAATCGTCATTATCGTTATCATCATCTTCCATTAATTGCTGATCAATACATTCTCGTACACGTCGTTCGTATTCACGACGATGATTTTGATAGAGTGTCGCAGCTTCGGAATTGGCTGGTGATGCTGGATTAGGATCTGTTAATAGCGAACGAATCGAAACAAGTAAAGTCGACACATCTAAACTAGCACTCCAACGATGTTGTAAAATATCAAGACAAATCGAACCATCCATATCTAAACAATGCAATCGATCGATCGATCAAGAAAATAAAAATGACGTACAGATATTTGGATGAAAAACTTTAGTCACAAATTTCACAACAGGCGGATGATTTGGATAGTCTTGAGGAAATTTTAATGTTAAAACAAAACTTGCATCTTCGAAAAGACTATCTTCAGGTCCGTCTAAAATTGCATTCCATTCGAATATATTATCTGTGTTCGCAGGCGCAGCATTGATGCCTTCGACAGGATTCTGTGTGAGATCACGGAGATCACGCATTAATCGTCGTTGAGCTGTCGTACTTGTTGTTGTCGACGGAATATCGGACGATGCTTTCGGTGAACTCATAATTTACAATTGTAATTCTCTTATCTCTTTGTTTTCAACGAAATAAAAACAAATTTGTTCAATCTGAAGCGAGAAACCGCACATCGAAATTGAGGAAAAAAAAACTAGGCGAACTCTTATGACATCGATAGAAAGTAAATAAAGGTAAATAATGATGTAGAAAAGAAAGACAAAAGTATTTTTAAAATGGCGCAGAAGAGATAAAGAAAAAAACAAGAACAAAATACACTGATTCAAATTGGAATCTATATATACATATATTCGAATATGTACCGAATTATTTCTAATAGCCAGATGTTTATTTATATTGATGTCATTTCAAGCTACTAGAATATTCGAAGGAAGGAAATATGTCTGAGAAAAAGAACCAATCGTGACCAACGAGATGTCGCTCATTGGCAATCGAATTCGACAGATCGACCGTCTCAGGCCAATAGTGAATTAGAAAAAAACTATTGAATATTCGTTCTTGTGCTTTGTTTTCGAACGACAAAATAAGTTCAATATATATGATGAATTTTTAGAATGCTTTTGTTCGATTCGAAACAGCAAAACAGAACTGATGGAGAAGAGAAATAATTCTATCAATCAATATGGTACGACATCTGATTTGAAATAGTCCGCAGAGATCTTTCTCTCGCTCGCTCGTTGATTGTTTCTATATAATTGACTGACATTGTTTTATCTATTGAAAAAAAACGATTTATTTTTCGTAATTATCAACTCGATCTAAAACGAACATCAGATGTCGTTGTTTTGAAAAGATTTTGGGTATTAATAGAAGTTTTTACTAATTAATTTGAAAGATCAGATCCATTTTCTACGTATACGCATAAATGATTCGTGAAAATTTGAATAAATCGAAATAGAAAACTGATTGGTTTAATAAGAATCAAATTCGAAAAAGGAAAATACCCGAAAAATAAAATCTGAACGATTATTTTCTCTGTTCGCTTTCAGATGTCATCCAACGTTCTTATTATTGTTGAATTCGGTGCTCAAAAACAACGAGTATCTCTCAATGTAAATCATTCATATCAAACTATATGCAATCAAATTTATTCATTATTTAAACTTGATTCAACGAAATCGAAATATATTCTTCAACGACAAGATTCAATAAAAACAGATCGATTTACTAATCTTGATGAACAAACATTTGTAAATGAGTTAAAACACTATGCACTAGATAATATTAAACATCCAGTCATACGTCTTCGATTGATGCCATCGACTTCGAAAACTTCAGTAAAAAAAGAACAATAAATTCGAATTCGATAATGATTTTTTGTTTTGAAGATCAAATCATCGAATGGATATACAAATGGAGCTAAAACATGGTCGACATCATCGCAAGGTCTACTGGATGAAAGTGATCGAGCGAGTACAGTCTCAGCAACTACGATCGATATCAAACAATTGATTAGAAAATGTCTAACGAATTTAAAAGGTTCAATTTGATTATTATATCAAATGCACGAATATGTTTTTGATATTTTTTATTTTCAGAAACAACTGAAAATATTCAATTACTCGATCGATATCTTCATCCCGTAGGACGAATGTTTCTAATTGAAAATTATCGTTTTGTTTTCTATTTTTCCGTATATTCTCAATTCTTAGGAAGATTATATCGATGAAGAATCTCAATCAAATCATAAATCTCCTCCGACAAATTCTCAACCACCATTATTATCATTAAACAGTATCAATCGTCAGATATCTCAATTATCTTCCTCATCATCAACAACCAATTCTCGTTTACCTTCAACGAACATTGTTGATGAACTCGTACCTGCATTAACTCAACTCCTAAACAATCAACAGTCGCCAATACCTTTCAATACGAAACCAATTGAAGTATCACCTGTTATTTCCCAGCCGATTATTTCTCCGCCAGTTGCATCAGTGAACGCAGCACCGGTTCGTTCGACGAATAAATCTTTCAGCAATCGACTCGGCATGATGGCATCGTCGAGTCAACAACCAAAAGTAGTTCCAGTTGCTCATCAATATTTACCACCGAAACCGAAATCACCTGTCCACATCACTCGATCGATTGTTTCGCCTGTGAACAACAAAAATCACATTCCATCAGCAATACCAAAACGTAGTTTTGTTTTCTATTGAGAAAAAAATCATCTTCCTGGGCTTATATTCTTAGACAAGATCGAATTGAAACAGTTTTCACCAGGCACAGTCGTCGAAGGTATCGTCTCAGTTGCATCGAATGCGTCCTATTTCTTTCTGCAATTACTCGATCAAAACAAGGACGAATTCGATCATCTATCCAAAAGTTTACAGTAAAGATCAATTCATTTCTTTCTCTCTTGTTCTTGTATCTTTCAGTGAATACTATTCCAATCTCGATAAAAACTCTCATTTTCGTCCGTTACCTGGCGAGTTTTGCGTGGCAATGTACACTGACGATGCTCGATGGTATCGAGCTCGTATCATTCGTTATGTTTCCGGTTGCTAAACAATTTCTCACCTTCAATAAAATAACGATTCTCTTTTGTCTAGATCAAATTTGTGAAGTTTTCTATATCGATTATGGTAACATGGAAGAATTGCCTATTGAATTTATACACGAAATTCTACCGGATTTTGCTCGATTACCTGCACGTTCGATAGCTTGCACTATTTCTGAAGTAATTTCTTGTTTCTTTTTTGTTCTTTTAAAAGAAAATCGAAATCTTAGATTTTACCACCGATTGGACAAGAAGGTTGGACGAAACGAGCGACCTATTCGTTTGCTCAACGTTGTAGTAATGAACGAGTACAAGCAACTGTTGTTGATTCGATCAGTATTAAATGGCCTATGCATATTGTTCAACTTCGTGTGTCGAAAACTCAAGAAGTACGAATACATTTCGATTTCTTTCAATTGAATCTTGTGTTTTAGGATGTTGGAGCAGCACTTGAAACTTGTAAAGTTGCTCGTCGTGTGTCAAACAATGAAATTTGTCAATTTTGGTCGAATAAAATTCGTCTCGAACAATATGTTTTGTATAATCTTCAAGAACCAAATCCGAATCGATTTCCATTAATCGAACAAGGTACTTGTTCTTATTTCGATTATTTAACTACTAATGCTGATAATTTTTCGCCATCAACTATGATCAATATCTTCGATGAAAAATTCCATAGCAATATCGATAAAGTTAGCAAAGATTTGGCATTTGTACATCAAAATTGAATATCTTCTCCACTAAATTCTTGTTCTTTCTCTCTCTCTCTTTGAATAGTTTTTTTTTTTCTATCACTCTCTCCTCATTATTATTATCAGTTTCTTTTTTATTTATATATTTACATCTCAGTAAACCAATCTGAAGGTTATTGTTACTGTTATTTTGTTGTTTGTTGTGTTTCGTAGTGTCTGTGTGTGTTTATTTGAGATCTAGTTTAGAGATATACAGATATTGAAATTTAAAAGATAGATGAAAGAGATTCAAAATAAAGAAGAATGAATGAAAAGAGTTCTACTTGCATTTCCTGTTGAATCAAGAATCGATTATTTACGTTGGATATATTTGACATTTATTGTGTTTTTTTTGCTTGTAGCACCAACAATCGACAACAACGAGAAAGAAGAAACAAATGTATTTCTATCGTCATCACTTCAGCAATCATCACCAAGTGAAAATCAGCCTTCGAAAGACCAAGACGAATCAGTTATTGTACAAGAAACTATCGATCAAACCATATCAACGATTATTCTCGAAGAAGACTCGGTACCAGTTCCAACGAATGCTATCGAAGAACCAGAACAAGAAAAATCGATTGTTTTGAGTTCATCATCGTCATCAAGTCTCAATCCAGATGCAACACCATTTCCTGCTCCGATTGAAAAAACGAATATCGAAAAAGAACAAGTATTATCTACGGGAGATGAAAGCGATGATGAAAACGATTCGAATGATACCCCGATTTCGACAGGTAATTTTCTTTTAATTCAGTTAGATCGGCTTTTAATTTGTTATTTCGTTTTTGAAGGATCATCAGAACATCCACGAATACCAATCAAAGAAGAAGTTATTGTAGATACAAATCTAATGCCATCGACGCCACTAGTAAAATCTTGGTTGCCAATCGAAGTGACGCATATTGAAACACCTACTCGATTCTACATTCGATATATTTACGGTCCGGGATGGAATCTCGGCAATGGACAAACGCCAGAATTAATCGACAAAAAAGATCTCCCATTGAAAAATGTCGTTCTCAATGAATTAACCGATGAAATGACGTATGTTATCTATTCATCCATTGATTTTCGTTCTATGTCGATTTTATTCTTTTGCAGACAATGTTATAGCAAACATAAACGTGTTTATCCAGGTAGTAGTTATAATGAAGGTGAACTAGTTGCTGTTAAATATCGTTCAAAATGGCATCGTGGTCGATTTATTCAATATAAATCAAATATAGATTTTGCACTCGTATGTTTTCATAGTTCATTTCAATGAATGATACATTTTGATTTTCTTAGATATTCTTTGTTGATTATGGTTTTACACGATCGTCACCAATTCAAATGATTCGACCGATTAACAATCGTTTCGTTGTAAGTCGAGGTTTGGTTATCGTCAAATTTTCATTTTCTTTCGATTAGGTTCATGCCGAGCAAGCACATCTCGTTCATTTGCATCAACCAGGTCAACGTCGTGGTCGAATTCAATGGAATGCCGATGCAATCGAAGAATTTCGACAGTTGACGCGTGAAGACGCACATTTATATGCACGAACTATGACTGAACCTAATACAATTGATTTGACGTCGTTTGATCCGTTAACGAAGAAATGGTTTTCATTCTACGAACATTTTGTCAAACATTTAAATAGTACTGATCAAACTGAAGAATCCAACTAGTTGCAAAAACGTTTCTTTTTTCCTTTCTGTTTCATCTTTGTTGTGTGATACGAAATATTTCGATAATTTTTCTCTATCTGTCGATTAGATTTATTAAAAAAAAACAAACTTGCGCAAGAAACATGTCACTGTTGTGCAATATTAAAATCAGAAGTTGTCATTCGTCATTTGTATTATGGGTAATACGAACACTACTCCTTCGCTCTATCGTCGAAAATTCGATGAGCAAGGTAATTATTTACCATTTTCTGGGTATACAATTGTTGCCAATGCTCGACATCCATTACCAACATGTTTAACAGATCTTGTCAATACTCTATCATCGAGTGAATTGAAACAGTATTATTCATTTCTACCTACGATTAGTTATCATGTAACAATAAATCCATTGGAAGGAGTACAAAATCATCATTTATCTCTTTTAAAAGATGAACAACGAAAACTAAGTGAACAGGACACATCTAGTATATGCACTGCGGATAAACTCATTCGTTCGAAAGCACTTCTCATCGAAGTTAAATTCAATGAGACACAAAATGAAAATTTTACAACGAAAATTCAAAATATTCGATCTTCTCAATTACAACAAGCGAATATTCTTCACAAATATACTCTTTCATGGCATTTAACCTTAGCGTATCAATACAAACCTATTGAAAACGACGAAATTACACTCAAACTCGATGAACTAATCTCGAATCTTTCTCAATCATCAATATTTCCATTTGATATTCCTCTTGATCATATTCGTATTTGTCATTACGATGATATGACTAGATTTACACCGATTTAATGCGAAAAAAGAAGTAATGAGACTATCCTTTTTATTTATCAGAAGAAAGAAAACGATAAAAACCAAGACTCCTTATAACAATAAAAAAAATCGAAGAAGGAAAAAAAAAGATTTGATGTTCTGGCGATTGTTTAATGTTGAGTATTAATAGTTATTGCAAATGAATTGAGTGATAAATGTAATTTAAAGTTCTTCTCTATCATTTTCTAAATCGGCTCCAAAATCAGTTATTTGCGAACCGGCAAATGACGAATAGGCGTTAACAATTTCATCGGGTGTGCATATACCATCTTTATCAGTATCACAATCTTTTAATAAATGTTCTGTTTCTTCATCAGCAACGACTGATGTTAGTGGTAGATAATAACGAGCAAGTTCATCGAAATCACCGAAACCATCATTATTCTTATCGATTTCTTCGCCTAATGCTTCGGCTTGACCAGTTTCAGCTTCTGTTTTAAAAAATCATCAATAGATTTCGCGAAAGACCAAACATCAAAAATGTTTATACCTGTCATTTTTAAATATTCATCACGAGATATTTTGTTATCTTTATCAAGATCATATTCATTGATAATACTGTCGATTTCAATACGACGTAAATCTTCAATATCTTCTGGTCGAAGAAATTGACGGAGTTCTTCATAAGTTAATAAATTATCACCATCTTTATCGAGATATTGCCATTTCTTCTTCTCAGCTATGTAAGTCTAGACAAAATGACGAATATTCAGTGGTGATGATGTTGTTTTTCTTCTTACTCGTCGTGTTTCACGTGAACGTGGATCGGTGGCAGCTGTAGCTTCTAATTTCTCGATATCGAGATCACCGAAATTATCTTTGATATAAGCATCAAAGTCGACTTTTCCTGTTTGCTCTGGATCGAGAATGCCAACGAATTCGTCGACTTCACGTTGACGTTGTTCACTAAACAGTTCGAAAGGTAACAAATGAAAATCTATCGAATTTCGACGCAAACTTGATTCGTTGTGCGATATAAGCACGTAGTTCATCGGAACTAATTTGTCCATTTTTATCTGTATCGATTTTTTTTGAAAGCGTACGAAGTCTTTCACGTTGTTCGGCTTCATTTCCACCAATATCATCACCTAAACATTGAAAAAATGACCTTCGTTTTCTTTTGATCAAAATAAAACTAACCAGCAAATAATTTCTTATGCGATTCGTGATCATGATGATCATCTACGAAGAACAAAAAAAAAAGCATTTTCATCGCTAGGAGAAAATTAGTCTTACGTCCATCATGAGCATGATGATGATGACCATGTTCAACGTATTCCTTATCGGCAAAACATCCGAAAATCAATGCAGTCAAACAGACGGCCGCTAAGAGCAGACGAGCCATATTTGTTTAAATTTATCTAAAAGCAAATTACAATGAAAAAAATGCATATAAATATTATCAATGAATGAAGGTGAAATATGCTGCTATGTATCGTCATCATAGGCCTGGTTTTGTCTTTCACGTATTGGTTCGGATGAGACAACCAGTGACAAATCATGTCTGTAGAGATCGTTCGTTTTGATTGATGATTTAAATATGCTCGGAAATATTTATACTTTTTCTTTATAAAGTATTCAAATGTTTTTATTTACATAAACAGTAACAGTTAGAAACAGTAATATCATGAAAAAAGATTTGTTTGCAATGAACTAGTTTTGTAAAATTAATGTTCGATATTTTAGTTTTTTTTTCTTCATTTCATGATGAGCGAGAAAATAAATAAATATAATAGATAGTAGGATTGGCTCATTTCTTCTTCCAATAAATTCTACTATTGAGTGTTGGTTGTTGTTTTTTTTCCTCTCCTCTCTTCATTTTATTCCGATTATATCTTTGATAAAGATCGATCGATCATCATCATCATGGCAGCTCCATCTGGTATTCAAGCTCAAATACGAAAGGTTGAAGATATTCTCAAGGGATATTTATACGAAGGTCCACTTGTACCACTTTGGGCTGTTGTCGAACAAAAAACTAATCTTAAACGCGAACGAGTTGCATTAGGATTACTTGGTTTTATCGCGATTTATCTCGTTCTTGGCTGGGCAAAAGATTTCGTCTGTAATTTCATTGGTTTTCTCTATCCAGCTTATGCATCGTAAGTTCAAGTCGATTTACAAGACAATCGATTTCTTTTTTTTTGAAGAGTTTTAGCGGTTGAATCGCCGGTAACCCATGATGATACTGAATGGTTGATCTACTGGATTGTCTATGCGTCGTTCGGGTTTGCTGAATATCTTGGTTATGTATTTTTTCATTCATTGCCGTTCTATTGGCTTGTTAAATGCATTTTTCTTATTTGGTTAATGGCACCCGGACAAAACGGTGGTTCGCAGATTTTATATCATCGTCTTATCCGTCCGTTTGTTCTTAAACATCATCCAAAAATTGACAAACATATTCAAAATGGTATTAAAAAAAATAATTTTTCTCATTTCAAAATTCACTTTTCGGTTTTCTCTTCGTATCTTTAGCTAAAGACCAAATCAATAAATATTCTAGTGGCACGAGCAACTGAAATCATTCTTATTTTATTCATAAACACTTTTCTAGTTGTAGTGGTGATGGTCAAGAGAATGACTGATTTATCGTATCTCATCAATGATTTTCGTTTTCCTTTAATCATGATATCATGTCAGTTTACACTTTTTTTTCGTTCTTTTTTTGTTGTGTTGTAAGACAAAACAAAATCAGCTCTGATCTTTATTTGTTTGAATAAATATCATTTTTATTGACTACATACTTCTTGAACTCCAAACATGAGTCTACTAACTCCATCTATTGACAACGAAATAAATCACACGTTATTTTATTTAAAAATAACTAAAATTAAATACCATTTTTCATTTAATTAAATAAAAAATTATCTTCATTCAATTATTGATCGATCAATTGTCAAACCTCTACGAAAAAGTAACATATCGATGGTGTATTTCAAACAATAAAAAGTGTGCATATATATCTCGCGCGGAAATAAACAGATACAGAATCGTAGACAATGTATGTTCGATTAGTCATTCAACTTTTAATCATCATCAACATCATAAAATTTCTTTCAGATTTCGTTTATTTTCAATTTTTATTTTTGCCAATCTTAAACTAATCACCAAGAATGACAGCTCGTGATCAAATTCGAGCGATGTTAGATCAATTAATGGGAACTGACAATGGTATGTATGTCTCACTCTCACTCTCGCAAGCTTTGTTTACTTTCTTGTCAACAATAACTGAGCATTTTTGAGATATTGTTTTGTTTTTTTGTGACCAAGATAAATCAGTTAATAATCCAGTGTTTTTAGCTGATGTCATAATGAATCTCTCTGCTCGCAGCAGCTTCTTCAAACTAATGATCGTGAGTATTGATACTGAGAAAAAAGTGGCTCCTCTGTGTGAGTAAAATCAAAAACTATTGAATTGCTGTCCTTATTCGATGTTTTGTCTTGTCTTCTGATCCGAACTATAGAAAAAGACACACACACGCACGCACAGTTGAGGGTACGTATTCGAGTAGATCGGGTAAGTATAAGTGCGTTTTTCTTTTCATTCATTCTTTCTTAACTTCAGCGAGATTGAGTTTTTGATTTCGAATTGATTGACTTCGATGTCTTACAGGTTCTGCCAAGTCAAGTATGTCATTCGAAGATCGTCGTGTTTGTCGGCCATTTCTGTTGAATTGTTGTCCACATGAGATTCTCTCGGGCACGGTAAGTTGTCGATTTGTCGAATGAAACTCTCTCAATATGTTTGGTTTCAGCGTGTGGATTTAGGTGAATGTACGAAAGTGCACGAGTACGCGCTTCGAGCTGATTACGAACGAGCTGCTGGCTCGCGGAATTTGTATTACGAAATCGATGTAAGTCGAGTACGAGAAGAGAAAATCCCGGATGATTGATTTTTGTTTTCAGGCGTTGGACATGTTGAATAAATTCGTGGCTGAATGCGATCGAAAAACTGAAAATGCCAAACGAAAACTTCAGGAAACTCAAGAAGAACTTGGCGAAGAAGCCGCACGAAAAGTAAGTCGATCGATCGATCGATTGAGTTTTTGAATTCATTTTTTGTAGATGAATTCGATTCACGAATTCGGCGAGCAAATCGGCACGAAACTCGCCAAAGCCGAGGAACTCGGCGGACAAGGTCTCGTCGACGAATCGATGAAGTTGTTAGAAGAAGTCGAAGCGTTACGCAAAGCGAAAGCCGATGCCGAACAAGATTTTCGTGCGACCATGCCGGCATCGACTTACCAACAGCAGAAACTGCGTGTTTGCGAAGTTTGCTCGGCGTATTTGGGAATTCATGATAACGACCGACGATTGGCCGATCATTTTGGTGGAAAATTGCACTTGGGTTTCATTCAAATTCGAGATAAACTCGCTGATTTGAAGAAACGCGTCGCAGAAGTCAATGAAAAACGCGAATTAGAGAGAAAAAACCGTCGAAAGTAAGATGATTTAGTTGTCCGAGAGAGAGAGAGAGATTTAACTTTTTACTCTATTCGAAACAGTTCGCCACCATCGTCATCATCGAGAAACGATCGAGATCGAAATGATTATCGATCATCCAAACGAAGTCGAAGCCGAGATCGAAGACGATCACGTTCCAGGTCCGATCGTCGTTCGTCAAAACACTCGCGTAGTCATCGTTCACGTTCTCGTTCCCACAGTCGACGACACAGTAAACGCTCTCGTTCACGGTAAGTTCATTTTACCAGGCGAATTCAACTTTTAGCTCAATGAAAAATTTCAGTTCGGGTTCGTCTCGACGTCATCGTCGATCTCGTTCTCGATCCCGTTCCGATCGTCATCGTCATCGACGCGATTTTCATTCGAAACAAAACGGAAGTGGCGGCGATTCGCGTTCGAAAGATAAATCCAACGAGAATCCACCGCCGCCCCCTTCTCCTCCTCCGCCGCCGCCGACTGACGATGACGACGAAGAAACAACTCGAATTCTCGAAAGCATTCAGCGAAGCATGAATCAACAAAGTAACACACCGATGGACTAACTCGACGTCGAACGTTTATTACATTGTCAGTTGTACATGTATCTTTTTCTGTGCGTGTGTGTGTGTTAATTGTCTCTTTTGTTCTTTGAAATATAAAACGGATTTGAACGGAGAAAAAAACAAATCTACTCTATTTATTATTTTAGATAAATCTGTCAAAATAGAGTTCGACTTTGAATCTCGTCTTACTTGTTATTTATTGATTTGGTTTATTTTAACCATATTTATCATTCGTTTAGCCTGGTATCGGTACGGTACAAATATAAATCAGCAACTATCCAAAACACGTAAGAGACCATTTTTAATCGAACTGTCTCAGATGAGAGTACGAGCTCGGTTGCGGGTTCGAGATCGTGTTTCTGCATGATTTTATCACAACTGAATTTTGCAGAGTCGTTGTTCTCGATAAATTAAAAGCCTTTCGGATACCAGGTTGAAATGTTTGTCCTTTGTGATACATTTCGCAAATTTGCCCCGATACACTCTCAGCACGTTTTTTTGTCTTTTTTGTTTGTTTAGCGACAAATTTGGAATCACACGGCCGTTCACGATCACATAATTCGTTGAATACATTGATCACGAGTACCACGGCCGCCACCACCGTTGCATCTTCAAAGAAATTCGATTAAAATAATGTTCTAAAATCTTCTTGTTCATGGATAATCCGGTTTTTTTGGATGAAGAAATTCCTTTTGTTGAATCGGGTGTTTATGAAATCGACGAAGCAACTGGTGGAGGTAATGGCACGACGCTCGGGCACGGAAATTTGATTTCATTGAACGATCAAACGCATCATCATTTTCAAGATGAGTCGATTTGGTCGACGAGTACGCCGACGAAACGCGGACGACGACCGAAATCAAGCGGAACTGTTGTTTTAACAACAGCTGTAGGAGCGGCAGCAGCAGCGTCGTCATCGGGCCAAAAATCTGAGCCGAAACGACGAGGACGAAAACCGAAACAAGATATTCTCTCATCGACGAATAACAACAATCATTTGAATGATATTCTCTCGGAATCAACGGAGGATAACGATCAAAAACAACAACAACACACAACAATGGGAATGAAAACCAACAAAAAATCGAAAACCGACGAGCAATTCTCCGATGACATGACTTCACGTTCAAAACGTTCGATGAAATCGTCGAATCAACTTCCAACAACCACGGCCACGACCCTCAATCTCGGCGCCGGCGGTAACATAGTTATCATGGGCAGTTCGACAGGTGATTCTAAAGGTCTCAATCACCCGGCCGCATCGTTCGATCAAGCTGCGATCCTCCAAGCGCTTCGCCAGGCAGGTGTCAATCCTCTGCATCACGATCCGACGGGCGACGACGATACCGACAGTGATTCGGACGATGAAAGTAGATCTGATGATGAATCAATGGACAACGATAACGAAAATACTCATCTTTCGAATATCGATGAAAGCGTTTCGCGTTTGATTCAAACAGCAACTCGAAAACGCGGCCGACCGTCGACGAGCAAAGCGACGAGCGCTAAGAAAACTTCAACAACAAGCAAAGCGAATAAACAAAAACCGAAAGACGAAACCGACGAATCGGATGACGAGGACGACGACGAGGATCTGTCCGAAAGCGACGATCTCGACGAACTCGGCGTTGGTAACGATTCGAATAACAATCTGAACAACATGGTGAACTCGTTGAATAGCAATTCGTCGTTGATCACATCGCCGGACTTCTCCAATCCGGATTATGTACAAAGTCTTGTCAAACCACATCGAAAACGACGGACACACGTGCCAACCGACGATCAACCCAAGACGATTCGCTGTCCGCAATCGGGCTGCACGAAAATGTTTCGAGATACGGCCGCAATGAACAAACATTTGCACACGCACGGGCCACGTAAGACGATTGTTTCTCATTGAATTTCGATTAATTATTTTCGATGAATTTCAAAGGTATTCATGTTTGTCCCGAATGTCAGAAGTCGTTCGTCGAAAGTTCGAAATTGCGTCGTCATCAGCTGGTTCACACCGGCGAAAAAGCGTTTCAATGTCCGTTCGAAGGCTGTGGAAAACGGTTTTCGTTGGATTTTAATCTTCGTACGCACGTACGAATTCATACGGGCGATAAACCGTATGTTTGTCCATTCGATGGTTGCAGTCGTCGTTTTGCTCAATCGACAAATCTTAAACAACATCTGCTCACACACGCCAAGATTCGGTCACATCAACCATTCGCTATTCCAGCAGTTGCAGTCACAATAACAGAAATCCAACCACAATATTAAAAACAACATTTCGAAGCCGAAGAAAGCAACAAATTGAGCACCCAAATCTTATCTTCTCTTCTCTCTCTTTTTTCTCCTTTTTTTTTTCGTTTTTTTCTGTTTGCTTTATTATGTGTATATGAATTCGATTCTGTGTTCGTCGATTTGTATGTTGTTTTGTACATAAATGTGGCGACGATGATTATTATTCATTCATCGGCTCACATTGACAATGATATAGAATTCTTTTTCTAGTTTATTAATTGAATCCTATAGATATTATACATATATATATTTGAAATGATACACATTGTCAATCTTTCTATTAGAATTCTTCTCTATCGTACAAATGTTTTCTTCTTCTTCTTTGTTTGTTCGTTTGTTTGTGTGTGTTTTAGCAATCGCATTCATTCACTGTTCTCAATAAAAAAAAAGGCAAAAAGCGACGTCAATAAAATGATGAAAGAAGATCGAATAAAAACAAAACATAATTCTCTTATTGAATTCATCTTCTAGATATGTCGAATATAAAGAAATTCTTTTCGAAACTAAAAAGTGACGCCAAGTTTTCCAAGGCCGGAGAAGGACATCGGTTGAACGAGCCGACGAGATCTGTGCAAACGCAACAGCCTCGGCCAACAACAACGACCACGGCTCGGCAAACTTCGGACGGAGGAGCCGCAGCTCGAGCAGCGGCTGTTGCAGCCGAACAGCGTTTGCAACTGCAGAATTCGTATCAAACTCAAACATCTTCGAGTAAGATTTCGATCGAACTTGACAAGTAAAATCGAGTGTTTTTAGGCAGTCGAACAGCGGACAGCATTCGTCGACAAGCGCAACGCGAACTCGAACAAGAAAAAGCACTTGATAAACAATTCGAACAAGCTTTAGAACTCAAAGATCATTACTTTGGCAATCGACCGATCAGCGTAGAAAGCTCGTCGATTGTAGATCATTCGAATTTTCTTTTCAAATGTCCGGATATCTTCGGCGATGACTTGTGTTTAGTCTACGATGATCTGCAACAGCAAATCGAAGACACTCTTCGACTACAACTCGATAGTGAACCACTGGTTGCCTCGTCACTTCTTTTCTTAACTTGTAATCAAAAAGATCAAGCGAAAATCAACGCCGGAAAGGAAATTATTTGTAAATATTTTGATAATATCATTGCTAATCCTGATGAAGACAAATTTCGACGAATTCGATTGCAAAATAAAGTTTATCTTGAAGTAAATTCTTTGCTGTTTTTTTTTCACTTGTTAAAATAACGATTTTGCAAATAGAAAGTTGCACCATTGAAATATGCATTCGAATTTCTTCAAGCAACTGGTTTTATCCTATCTGATGATGGTGAATCGATTGTCTACCAAGGAGATTCAATTGAATCACTCGAATTAGCACGAGATACTCTTCTGAACAGCGAGCCAATACAAGTGCAATTGGATAGAAATTTGAAAGTTTTTCAGCCGACTAAAGATCGTTCATCTGCTCCAAGTGTTCAACTATTACCTAGAGATCCATTATTTTATCAAATAACAGTCGGAGATGTCCTACGGGAAAAACAACGACAGAAAGAGACCATTGAAAAAGAAGAAATGCTTCGAACAAAAGCCATGCGTGAACGTGATGAAAAACCTGACTCGAATATTCAATATAAATATACAATCATACGTATACGTATGCCCGATGAGTTCATTCTACAAGTTATCTTTCAATCAAATGCTAATCTTTCATCTTTATTCGAATATTTACGCTCACATATTCTTGTACATAACTGGTTGCCATTTGTATTGGTCTCAAATGTTGATCGACGAGCATATTCGAGCCAAGATGACCATCCAATTCAATTTAATCAATGTGGTCTTGTGCCTACTGCTTTGCTCTCGTTTCAATGGAATGAAGAAGCATTGCGTGATGTACAACGACAAACACCGAACTTTCCAGCTGGTGTCTATGTCAAACCAGAAGTTCTTGCCAATGCCGGTCGATTATAAATTCTCTATATATTTATTTTTTCTTTCTTTTGTTCGTCTTTGCAAATAACGAATCGTTTGCTTTTATTTTTCTTTGTTCGTTCGAAAAAACAAAACAATATCTTGCGCTAATATCTGTATGTGTATGTATTTCAGAAAGATTCAAATTCAAATTTAAATATATATATATTTGAGAAATATGAAATCGAACGTATTGAAATTATTTCGTACGGCTATCGGTGCTGTTGATCCTTATCTATGCGTCAAGAATCATCTTGTATTTGAAAATAGAACTGATAACAGTAATGAGATTAAAGAAGAATTAAATATTGGAAATAAACCTGTTGTGCTTAATCGTAATCTTTATGTCGCTGCATTCGGTAAAGCAGCTTTAGGTAGAACAAAAAAACGACAAGAAATAGAACTAATTAGAAATGCAGGCATCGTGCCTCTCTGTTTCTTTTAAAGGTATGTGTCGAGCTGTTGATGAACTCTGTTCGAAACATATCGTCAAAGGTATTGCTAGCGTACCGTTTGGTGCTATTGAACAAGCTAAAAAGAAAGATTTGTCAATATGATTTTCTAAAGAAAATAGTTATCGAAGTTTTTCTTATAGAGATGCGATTTATCCGTCATGGAAAAGTTCATTTGAGGTTTACGAAGGTGCTCAAAATAATCTGCCGGATTCAGCAGCAATGAAAACCGCTCAATACATTGAACAGATGATTACAACAACAATGTGTGCTGAGGATATTTTATTAGTACTTATTTCAGGTAAAATTCTGGACGCACGAAATAAAACTTAGGGCAAGAAAAAAAAGAGATATTCGTTTTGATATTTTTTTTCACGTTGTAAGAATTCGACTTTATTCTTTTTGTTTTTATTTATCAACCAAACATTGGACCAGGATTTTCCGAATAGTCATCGAAACGTCGTTGAAATTTGTCATCATTTGATAAATACTCAGCTAAATCATTGTCATTGTCCGTGTTCGAACGAATTTCTTTTCGACGAAAGATTACATGTTCAGGAACTAAAGGAAACGGACGTTTACGTACGAAAATCCCTAGATTTGATCCACGAAATAAAGGAATAGATGCACGTGAGTGTGCATCGATACGACGTTTGTATAAACTGTATTCTTCAGCTGATGATGGCGCAGATAAAGCTGCTTGTTGCGTATACATAACAAAACAGACTACTAGTAAACCTTTTATTGAAAAATAAGAATAATTTAGATTGATTTTTATTCAATGAATACTTACTAGCAATGCCTGCAAAGTGCATGAGGGAAACCATAATATTCGAATGAATTGAAATAGTTGAGTAATTTGATCAAATAAAAGAGTTTATGTCGTGATCTTATTTATATATAGAATTTAAAGAATAGAAGAAAGAGAATCTTACAAAGCGTTTCCTTTTAGTTTTCTATCTTTGCTCGTTCTCCTCCTCCCTCCCTCCCTCATACTCTCCTTCCTTCAGTTTTTGTAATAATTAACACGAGAAATATGAATGACATTAATGAAAATTCGAATAAATTATATCTCACAGCATAATATTTAAGTTTCCTTCTTTTGATATTGATTAACAGAGTTTTAGAATACGTCTACGAAGAAATTCGAGACATCACACATGATTTATGCCTAATAGAAAACGCCTTGCACGCACTTGTATGACGTTAATTACCTACCCACTTAGATCTGTATGTGACCTTAAGTCTAGATACATTTTTGCAAAATCAAAAATTCGTTTTTCAGGTGGCGGCTCAGCATTATTACCATTGCCTATCGATATACTTTCGTTGGATGAAAAATGTGAAATTATTAAACTATTACAAAGTAAAGGTGCAAATATCAAAGAATTGAATACAGTTCGGCAAGCAATGAGTCAATTAAAAAATGGAGGATTAGCTCGAAAAGCAAAAGCTCAAACCGTAACAAAATAAAATATCAATTGAAACTGTTATTTCTTTCTTTTTAAAAAAGATCATTGCATTGATTCTTTCTGATGTAATCGGTGATCCACTTGAATTCATTGCATCAGGTCCGACATTCTATAGTGGCAATAAAACTCATGCAGCATTTGATATTCTTCAAAAATATGAACTCATCGATCAAATTCCTAGTCGATTATGCGCATATTTAAAAGACAATCAAGAGCTTACAAACGAAGACAATACGTGAGTTGATTGCGTGTTAAAATTTTCTCGTTTAATTTTATTTCGAAAAACAAAACACAAAGATTCGCAGCTCGAAAACAAATACACAATCTGATTGTTGGAAGTAATTGGATCGCATTGGAAGCAGCCTCGAATTTCTCTCGTCAATCGCTTGCATGTCCATCATTTGTTATGACGAGTTGTTTACAAGGTGAAGCACACAATATAGCCTGTCAAATTCTTGAATTAATTCGAACAAAAACATCGGATTTAGTTTATAATAACACAAATTCTTGTTTATTTTCCGATCGACAAACATTTGATGTTTATACGCAATTCATTCGACAGCATACAAAATATTGTCTTTTATTCGGCGGTGAAACGACTGTTGTCATGAAACATCATGTTGGCAAAGGCGGCCGTTGTCAAGAACTTGCACTGACAGCGGCTTTACATTTGAGTGATTCTAATGAGGATAAATTTATTATGTTATTAGCAGCCGGTTCCGACGGAATCGATGGGCCTACAGACGCAGCTGGTGCATTTGCATTCACCGGCATGATTAATGATCTCAAAGAAGTTCAACGCGGTCGAAATGCGCTTGATCGACATGATGCTTATACTTATTTAAGCGAATATAATAACGGTGAAAATCTTCTCAAAATCGGTCATACGAATACGAATGTTATGGATATTATTATCGTTCTTGTTGAAAATAAAACAAACTAATTGTTCTCACTCTCTCGGTCTTCGTTATTATATTTTTTTTTCTATGATTGTATTTCGATTAAATAGTTGAAAGAGTTAGAATTAGAGAAGTTTATTTTTAATAATAACATAAATATAAAGCAAAAAAATATAATAATAAACATTTTTTTTCTCTGACCGGGCATTGATTCGTCATCATCATTCAAGTTTACAAAGAGAAATTTACAAAAGTCGACAAAAGAATGAATATCAATGAGAAAGACAACTTCGAACTATTCGAAGAAATCAATTGTTCATTTGTATGATTCAATGTTTGCTTTTGAACTCGTGATCGATAATGTGCATTATCATATTTCGAATAACGTCGATAATATTTTTGTACATCGACAATTAAACGTAAATTCTTCGATCGACACAAACCATCATAAGTTTGATTGAGACCGGTTTTGTCTCCGGTCGATGTCGAAATGAAATAATACGAACGACCATCGACGAATTCAGGCATATTCGGATAAGGCAAATATTTCGAAATCGAAAGTGTATAGATTAAAGGTTTTGAACTGTACGGTTGATCACAACGGATCAATGGTTGATAATGTTCAGTAAAACATAGATTATAGTCGATTTCCGAAACGAGATACAATGTATTGTATTCAATCGATGATGATTGACTTGACGATGGACAAAGAAAATCTATGGAATCACCGAGACGAACATTGAGTACTGAAGGTTTCGATTGAAAGAATATATTCGAAGAATTCCAGTCGATTTGATAGTTTTGTCGACGACGTATTTGACATGTAGAAAAGGAAATCATATTGACAATCATCAACGAAGATAATATATAACGTAACATTGAATTGGATAAATGAAATTTTGAAATGAAATAAAAAATTGTGTTCATTCTATTTATCTATATAAGTTTCGCAAAATGACGAAATGCTGAGATTACATAATCAATGACAAGCTGTGAGATTGTAACAAACACGATGTGCGTATCTAATTTATTTCGTGTTGAACATTCCAATTTTTTTCTTTTCTCTCTCTCTTCTCTCTTCTCTCTGTCTCTCTATGATGACAGGCTATAACGAGCTAGGTGATGTGTTGTCAAATGATGTTCATTAGTCAAGATTATCCCGATCAGATGTAATAAAAGAAAACACAGAAAAAAAAATTGTTTTCACACTTTTTTGTTTCTCTAATCTATGATGATGATGAATGATGACAAGAGGTGATTTGTTTTCACCGATGATGATTTAATCTTGATCTCTTTCATTTTGAGGCAACAAAAAACTTGATAATGCCCAAAGGTATTTTCGTGCTGCGTGTTATTGTTATTTTATTTAACATTGTTAAATTGTTTGGTATGTAGTACAGGTTTGTTTGGAATATTTTCTCTCCGCTATTCGAAAAAATATTCACAGTTAAGGCTCATTGATTATCCATAGTCATGTGTCATTGATTCTGAAAATGACTCGAGGGTGTTATGCATATAGAGATGTTAAATTTTAAATCAATTGTTGATTTTGTCTATGTTTATTAACACACATTTTTGTTTAGTTTTCAACCTTGATATCTCCTCATATATCCTTGACAAGAATTTTTAGATAACAAATCTAATTCGTATAAGTTTAGAGTTCGCATCTTCTTCTATATCATATCTCATTTTTTGTCTTACTGCAAGAATTTATCAATAAGTGGTTTCACTATTCCTATCTGTGTTTTACTTTTTTATCAGTCTGATAAATCGGAATTTGCTGACATTGTGTCTGTCTATGAGTTAACTATCGAAAGCGTAGAGAGAGAGAGACGGAGAGAAAGAAAAGCGATTGCCAGAAGGATATATACGGATGCATGTAAAACGTTTGATTTGTTTTGTTTATGCAATCGACTATTGATATCATTCTAATGAATGTTGAAATCCAATAGTTTTGTCGTTGAACAATGGCATGAACGTCCCTGACTTTTATTCTTTCAAGTATTTACTTGTTCTCTCTCTCTCGTTTTTTTTTCGTTTTCGTGGTCGATTGATTGAAGAAAGAGAATTACTTATCAGCTCGAACGAGCATGGCAATCATAATAATAATATTTGTTGTCCTTCATTCAATCTATGTACACATATACATACATATATATATATTTATCGTAGATCCAGACGAATGTTCAAGCATTCGGACAGAAAGTGAAGCCCAACAAGAATAATAATGTAAACTCAATCTATCTTTAACGGCTGTTGAATAAATGAACAAACCGTATGTCTCGATGCCTCTTGACTCGTCGTTCGATATAAAGGTGCTGGTCAATGATTGACATACAAGAGAGAACTAATAAGAAAAACATCAAGTAAAAACAATAACATCAAACGTATTGGGATTGAAAACAAAGGATCTCGTCCATATCATGTTGACTCTTGATCTCATAACAAAACAATTGTTAAATGAACACGACAGATATGTCATTAGAATTTCTTCGAGTCTGATCATTTGATCTCTCATGAGAGCAAAAAAGAAAACTAATAATGATTCTATTACTCCGACAGGAGCTAAATGTTCTATTGCATTTTGATAGATATATTAGCCTGTTTGATTGAACGATTCTCTCTCTATATATATCTGCATTTCCTCGTTTTATCTCCAGGGGGAATGAAAAAAAGGAGAAATCAACCATCAGCTCGTTCCATTTTTGACATTCCAATTAGTAAAAAAGCACCGACTCGTGCAGTATATACACATATATACAAACATCTACACATTCTCGCTGATATGTTTGTTCTTTCTTTTACTTACTCACTCTTTTCTTCTTCTTCTCCTTCTTCTTTTATGTTCTCTTGTATTACAACAAGCAATGAGTGACTGCTGCGTGTCTGTCAAAGCAAAACTTGTCCTAACTAATCGAAATATTGCTTGTAATATATATATATATATATAGCTGTGTATACGTTTTTTTGTATGCGTGTCTGCAGTGATTCTGCTGACCGAGCCGACATTGAATGACTGACGTCTTTTTTTTTCTTGGATTATGAGAAAAGAAAGGGCAAATTAACCTAACTAATCATTGTCTGATATTATAGGGAAATGTATGGATTGATCATTTTTTTCATCTCGTCTTTCTTATTCGACATACATAGATATCGGAAACGATCTGTCTCTGCTCCAGTTCTTCTCTCTTCATTGTATAAGTAAAGACAGATAGCCATTTTCTTTTTCTCTTGTTGCCTTCTTAATTTATCTCTCACTTGTGTATATGTGTGTGTGTGTGTATATATATACGCTTCAAGACAGGTAATCGATAATGTTTAGAGAATGTTGATAGTGACGACAAATGCATGCAGCACTTCCTAATGAGTGCAGTTTTTTTTTCTGTTCTTCTTTTGTTAGATCTTTTGCTTCAATTGCATCATCTCATGGAAATTTTCGTCTTGCTTTTGTACGTGCTTTATGTCTGTGAACAACGACAAAGAGGAGAAGAAAAAAAAATATATATGTGTATACCTCATTTGTGATGGTAGTATGCTTTGACAAGTGGGTGGAGTACAGAAGAAGACAGAGAGAAAGAAAAAAGAAATGAGAAGAACGAAGTTTTAGTATGTTTATTCAATCATTCCTTGAGCTGACCGATGAACAATTTGTATGTGTACCGATTCACTTGCACAATCATCAATCATTTGTATAAAAGAGCTCGAAAAATCTCGTTTTTGTAGATTTATGTCTGAATGTGTTCAGTAGATAATGGTGTTTTATTCTCATCGATATTTTATATTCTTATGGATTCAAGTCAATATTATTCAATCGACATATGTAAGATATTTATCTTCGAATAATTCGATTCATCATTTAAATTATTATTCGAAATTCAAATGGTTTTATGTTGCATCAATAAATTCGATTTCGATTTATGATCAATATTTTACATTGATTCAAAATATTTCCATAGAAAATTCATTGGCAAATATTGATAATATCTGTCGAAGAAATTCTTGTCAATGTTTAACAAATCATTCGAATCAAACATTAAATTCGAATTTAATTCTCTATTTCGAACGAAAATATCAAATCAATAATCAACCTTATCTCATCGATTGTTGGTCACTGCAAACGGGCTCATGTATAATTCGAAATGCATTGAATCTATCCGAAATCTATTATCAATCGACAAATACAAATGAACAACAAAAATTTCTCTTTAATTCCGATCTCAATACTCCTAATCATATATTTCCATTTGATTTTAAATATCAAAAATGTAGTCAAACACCGACATATCTATTTTTAACATCGACATTGAGGAAAACCGACGATTCAATTGATGAATTCTATCGGCAATGTCTCGAACAATCACAACGACGTACAATTGCTCTGCGAGCTTTAAATTTCAATGACAAAACTCGAACACTTCTAACGACAATCGATTCATCGATTATGAAACGGCATACCGACAATTTCATCGATAAAACAAGGCCATCGAATACGAATATTTCATTATTATCTTTAAAGAATTCGTATGATCACGTAACAAATGTAAATAATAAAACATCATCATCAATTAATTTCACGTGGCAACAAGGACCGTTTTTAAACATAAACGATTATTGTCCCGAGCAATTGTCGGTTGTTCGTTCGATTTATACGGATTTTTTTGAACGTGAATCATCGGATAAATTTCGTGTTTTTCAAGATATTATTCACGATGAATTCGATTCGGCTATTTACGTTTTTACGAATCAACAAAATCGAAGTAAAATTATTCGATTATGCGAAGGACAAATTTCGTTTCGACATTACGTTGAAATCGAAATCAATTGCGGACATGAATATACATTAGTTGAAAAAGTTCAATTAATTCAATTAAAAAATCAAAAACAATATTTACTAACAATTGCATCGAAACCCAACAGCCATTCGGCTATTTGTCTCTACGATTTCGAACAAATACGAAATACATTTGTCGAGAATATTAATGATCTAGCAAAAGGAAATATTTCATTAGGCATGGCTTGGTTACACGGAGAATCGGTCATTGTAAGATGAAGATTTTGTTCGAGAATTGAGTTCGATTGGTTTGGTTTTGTTTTAGCCACAATATCCGACACCATATGGGAATCTTGCTCGATGTTCGACAACACGTGATGCGAGTTATTTGATGATTTATGAAGGACCGAAACAGATCAATTCGGACCCATTGATAGCATTTGATTTTGATCGATTGACGTCGTTAGAAGCGACGATTGTGAATAATTATATCGTGATTTTAAGTGGAACAGCTGATGGAAAAATTAAAAAAGTACTTCGATACGAAAACAAGTCTTTTTTAAAGAAAGTTTTCTTTTTCTCGGTTGAATAGATTAGTGTGGAAATGAAGAATTATACGACTGTGCAATTCGAAGAATTATTCGTACATTTTGGCGAATCGATTCTTCGGGATTTGATTTTAGACGATGAACAACGATTTCTCTATGGAGCTACAAAATCTCGAGTAATTAAATAAGATTTTTCTAATTATTTTGATCGAGAGACTTTTTTATAGATGTTTCAAATTGATTTACATGATTGTGATCGATATAAAACATGTCACGGATGTCTATCATCACAAAATCCATACTGTGGTTGGGCAACAACACTCAATCGGTAGAATTTCTCTTGTCTTTCTTGTTTATATCATTGTTCTTTTTTTAAGTTGTACTATTCGTACGAATAATATCCGACGTTTTACTTGGCTACAAATTCATGATAATTGTCCGAATATTCTCGATATTACACCTGGTTTTCTTTCGAAATCAAAATCTACTCATGTAAAAGAATTTTTATTTTTTTTTAAATTTTTTCATTAAAACAAATCTATTTTTCTCCAGTTAAAACTCAAAGTCGATAGTATTCCCGATGATTTAACATCGACATATTCATGTTCATTCGGTTTTATACCGTTATTAGCCGAGAATGACGAGATCAATCTCGATGAAATCGTTTTCAAATCAAACGCAACTAAATCCGACAATGCTATTCAATGCTATTCGCCATCAGCTGAAACTCTAGCGAATATCACTCACGGTAAACAAGAAAACCAATCGAATTTTATAGTTTTTCCTTTTTTTTAGATTCTATTATCCTTCGTCTTTTATACAATGACATCGTTCTCACAGAAAAGAATCTAACATTTTATGATTGTTCATTGTATTTGAGGTACGAAGAAATAGAGTATTTGAAAAAAAACGATAAGAATCATTTATTTTTAGTTGTACAAGTTGTATGAATAATACATTTGCTTGTTCGTGGGATTTGTTAAGTTCGACGTGTATGGATACGGATTTGATTGTAGAAAGAAATCGAACGATAATTACGAATTCATCGGTGGAACAGTGTCCGAGATATCGTGTGTCGACAGATGAAATTTTCATTGCTGATAGTCAATCGTTTATTCTTGGAAGTGAAAATCGAGTGACAATACGAACGATAGCTATGAATTTTCGAGTACAAAAATATTTTCAATGTGCTTTGTCGTGGAACAATGGAAGTGTTGTCACAGCAGTTGGCAGAATTTATAATAATCTACTGATCTGTGAACCATTTCGAGTGAGATTTGTTCGTTTGTTTGTCATGATGATATTTTTTGCGGTTAAGATTTCATTTGAGAAAGATATTGGCCAACAACAATTATCATTTGATGTTCAATGGAGAGAATGTTTAAATAATTGTACGTATAAAAATCTCGAAGCACTATCGAATTTTACCGGTAACTCATTTCTTATTTCGAAAATCATAATTAAAACTTGATTTTGATTTAGTAAACATCTACAAATGTAAATATCTAGCGGATTCATGTGGCTCATGTATATTACTCTACGAAAATTATCATTGTATTTGGTGTGAAACAGATAAATCTTGTCGGCATGAAATTAATTCGACTATATGCAAATCAAATCATATAATTAGTTCTTCGATGGGCATATGTCCTGATCCACGTTTACGACAGATTTATCCTACAATCGGTCCACAGTACGGTCAAACACCGATACAAATCTATGGTTCGAGTTTAGGCAAAAAACCCGAGGATATATCCGTTGTTTTGATAAATTCCAATCAAACAACATATCCATGTCATATTCAAAACCAATCGTATGTTACAGCTCAATCATTTATTTGTCAACCGCCATCATTACCAATCGGAATTTATACGATTAAAGTCACTGTACATTCGGTTCTGAGTAAAGATCGACCGACATTTCAAATAGTGGTAAATTCAAATAAAATTTCGTTTTCTTACTGAATAACGATTTGAAATTTCATCTAGAAACCGATTATCAAAGATGTTTATCCAAGTTTAGGACCGAAATCTGGCGGCACTTTACTTTCGATCAAAGGTAAACATCTAACAATTGGAAATCAAATCAATGTATTCGTTGGCGATCAACGATGTGTTTTAATTGAAAATGAAAATTCATTGATAAATAGTAGTATGTTCATCGATGATGAAACAGTTAGTCTATCATTATTAACCACGAGTTCAGACAATGATGATGAAATTCTTCAATGTCGAACATCGAAATTAAACAATGAAAATCATTCTCGACACCACAGACTTGTCAAACGACAAACCTTATGGACGGGAACGATAAGAATTTTAATTGATAATTTTACTGAAACCTATTCAAACATCACTTATTCATATACTGAAGTAATTTAACTAATTACAAATATTGAAATTCAATAATTTTGATTCGATTGCTCTAGGATCCACGTGTGTATAATCTAAGTCGTTATGCTGGTATTCAAAGCGGTGGCCTATCATTTGTTGTACACGGTGCAAATTTTGATTCGATACAAGTTCCACAATTCTTTCTCGAATCTTATCAAAATCGATTGACGATCGAAGTTTGTTATTTGAGTTTTAAGTTGAGTTTTTTTCTTCAACGAAAATTTATCTAGAATTGTTCTGTCAAAACTCCGTCGACACTTCTCTGTTTTGGACCATCATTAAAATGGTTTCAAAATGAAACTCGTACTTCTCTATCGGTTGACGCACACGAAATCCTCCGACGATCAATAATTCAGTCACATTGTCAACAATTTCAATTCGGTTTTCTCATGGATGATGTCGAATCTCTTCGAAATACATCGACTTATTCTCAAACATTTCAACTTTGTCCCGATCCGATTATTTTCCCGTTCAATAACAACGGCAGACGTATTCAATATCGATACGATTATTTAACCATCGAAGGCATGAATTTACTCGATGTTGCAACAATAAATGATTATTCGATCGCAATCGGTTCATATCCGTGTAATATAACATCAATATCCGATAAACAAATTGTTTGTCAACCGACAAATCATACGATTGAGAAATTCAGTCGAAAAAAACGAACTCTCCTGCAAATGAGCTCTGGAGATCATGATCAGGCGATCGTTCGGGTAGGAAATTCGATTAATTTCTCAAAATTGAAATAAAAATATTTGCTAAATGATTTAGGTAACACTGGGTCGTCGAATTTATACTCTTGGTACGTTGACCTACACGTCGAATAACGACAAACGATCGTTAATATTATATTACATCATTGCAAGTACATGTGGATTTCTCTTGACAATATCAATTATAGTCATATCGATTCTCTTTCGACGTTTGAATACGAAACGTACTCGGCAATTACATCGTTTACAAAATCAAATTGATACATTAGAAATGCGTGTCGCACGAGAATGTAAAGAAGGTAATTTTCAATTGATCTCAAGATCGTTCTTTTACACTCGTTTATTTATTTTTTGTTACATATAGCTTTTGCTGAACTTCAAACAGATATCGGTGAAATGACCAATGATCTCTCTCATTCAGGTGTACCTTATAATGATTATCAAATATTTTGCATGAAAATTCTCTTTCCCAATGCGAATGAAGAAGAAAAATATATGATTTTACATCAAATCGAAATTCCAGTAAATGAATTTATTTTCAAAATTCGATTAATTAATAAATTCATTTCTTCTAGATTGAACCCAGTCGACGAAAGAGTGTTCGTCAAGGTCTTCAATTACTATCTCAATCGTTGTATAATCGTCATTTTCTTTTGTTAATCATTCGTACATTGGAAATGGATCGATTACATTTTCGTTTACAAGATCGAATGAAATTCGCTTCGCTGCTTAGTCTTCTCTTTCAAGATAATATCGAATATTTAACTGAGTACAAACCCATTATAGCACAAATTGTTTATCTTTGATTTTCGTTTTAGTATTTTGAAAATTTTACTAAGAGATTTAATCGAAAAAACTATTCAACAAGATCGAAATAATGCGAAGATTCTTTTGAGAAGCAACGCATCGATTGCGGAGAAAATGTTAGCGAATTGGTTTGCATTTCTTCTTTTCGATTATACGAAAGTAAAAATCATTTGAAAATAAAACTTAAAAGATTAATTTTATATCTTCTTTGAATCGAATTCATTAGGAACGATTAGGTTCACCATTGTACATTCTCTTTCAATCGATCAAACAACAAATTCAAAAAGGTCCAATTGATTGTTTTACAAACGAATCGAGGTATTCGCTAAGCGAAGATAAACTCCTTCGGCAACATGTTGATTATTCATCAATGGTTTGTTTAGTTTTTTCGAAAACAAAAACAAAATGATAAATTTTTATAAATAGATTGTTTATGTCATTCAAATCGAAGATGATAAATCTCATTTAACGACCACACCGGTGCCAATTAAAGTTCTCAGTTGTGATTCAATTCGACAGGTCAAAGAGAAAATTGTCGATCATTTTTACAAGAACATCCCGTTTTCTAAACGGCCGATTATCGATGAATTTGATCTCGGTAGAAAATATCCGGTTTTTTTTTAAATTTATTATAACAAAAACCAAACATTTAGAATGGCGAACTGGTTCGCATATGAAACTTCTTCGTGACGACGAACGATTCGAAAATCCCGATTCGAATGGATTCATTCAAGTACCAACATTAGCAAGTTATCAAGTAAAATGATTTATTTTGAATTGAAAAATAAATAAGTGTTGTTGTTGTAGGTTCATGATGGTGCACGATTGTTTCTTAGTTTAAAACGTGGAACAAATCCCACGAATACATCGTCAACAAACAGTTCGAAAAGTCATTTATCTTGTTTGAAAACAGTAGAAAACGAGCATAATTGGCAGTCATTAAATGGAACTGGTAAGAAAAACTTTCGCGTTTTTTTGGTTTTGAATTTGATCGATTATTGAATTTAGAAAATCAAATTTTACTGAATTCAACAGTTGATTTATCGAATTCGAAAAAAGATCAACGAACCATCAATATCGATCAATCACTTTCAAATGCACGTCTCTATCATTTAGTAATGCAAAAAATGAAAAATATTTCATATAAATAATTCAACATTATGTTTTTATTTTGAAAAAAAAAGGTGAAATCAATCGATCGAGAAGATGATGATCGAACATTCGGTGTCAATAAACTCGTTTCTGAAGTTTATCTAACACGTCTGTTAGCAACAAAAGGTTCCTTGCAACAATATATCGATAATTTCTTCGAGAAAATCTTCTGTTTAAACGATATCCCAATGCCAATTAAATATTTATTTGATTTTCTCGATGAACAAGCCGATTACTATCAAATCAACGATCCAAATATCGTTCATACATGGAAAAGCAACAGGTTCGAAAACATAATCCATCGATTTTCTCATTCGAAATGTTTGTTTTTTCTTCTTCAGTTTACCATTAAGATTTTTTGTTAATATTATTAAAAATCCTGATTTTCTATTCGATGTTCAAAAAACAAATGTCATCGATGCATCACTATCAGTCATTGCTCAAATGTTCATGGACAGTTGTGCAGCTGGTACACATCAATTAACAAAAGATTCACCATCGTCGAAACTTCTCTTCTATCGTGATGTTCAAAAATATAAAAAACTTGCCGAAAAGTTTGTTTTCTCAATCGAATCAAGAATTCTAATCATTGTTTATCTTCTATTAGATATTACGATACAATCACAGTACTTCCAAATGTGTCCGTAGCAGATTTTGATAACAAAGAGCAACGACAATCGAATGGATTCAATCGAAATTATGTTCTCTATAAATTATACGATGAATATCTTAGTCGATATAAGAATAGTTTACATTTGACAATGACAAATGATTATTCGAGTAAACAGTATCGTTTCGCAGCACTATTTGAACAGATTGTGAATTTAATGGAAAATTTTGAAATCGAAGTTTAAATGTTTTTTTCTCTTGTTTTTAAAATAAATGATAAAATGTCAAATATTATATGAATAATGAACAGAAAAAGAAAGAATTATATTTGATTCTCGAAAATGTATTTAGCAATGTCAGCATTGTCAATGGATGTTTTTTGTTGATAAATCGAACGAATTTCGATTGGTAAAAGACATCGAGACCAAATTGAAAAATCAGCAAGTTTCATTACGAACTCTTGTTTTGTACGCAACGAAAGTTTAGCACAGGAGTCGTATGCAGCTCGTGGTACCTCAGTTGTTACTTCCAATTTGCCGTTAATCCATAATTTTTGTTCAGGACTTTCGTCTTCACTGTTTCGTGTTTGTACTAAGACAATATGAAACCATTCATTAGGCTTTACTTGAACACTAGATCGAACGATTTTTTGACTAATAGTTGAGCAAAACAAGATCGAGAAATAATTTGTTTCATCTATAGCTATTCCTGCCGATCGTGAATAATCCCAATCATTATCACAGATATCAAATAGAAGTGATGAATTTCCTGAAAGTTATACAAATAAAATTCGAAAAGTAATATATTTGCATGATCGTTTACCTTTTTCATTGAAACATATCCAGAATGCGACAGTGTAGTTCTGACCTCTGTCGATCAAAGTTACAGGTATGTCATTGTTATCGTCTGATTTCGAGCTGAGAATAGTACATTTTCCGAGAAAACAATCAGTTTTTTTATATTTAATAAATGGATTCGATGAACCATCAACATCATCATCGTTGAAATGCCACCATCGTACTAAATTCTTTTTTCGATATTTATCATTAAATCGCCAATAATGTCGAATCATCAATTGATTGAACATCAACTTTCGCCAAAGTCGACAAGTTGTCGATAAAACTAACGCATCACTGAACGATTCAGCTGATAGTTGAAAGATTTTTTGCAAAATTTCAGTAGGTAAAACATTGTTGATGCAAATCACAGAACAGCTCATGTTTACTGTTCCTGGCAAACAAATTATTATTTTCAATACGTTATGCAAGGAAAGAGAAGACTTTGAATGACTCATATTAATAAAATTGAGGGTGTTTAGAAATTTCTTTTTTTCTTATTTTAAAACAAAAAAATTTTTTAACAATTTAACCATGTTGCCAAAATCGATTAAAAAGCGAGAGATTAGGTGTAATCGGATGACTTTCTAATTGAGTAATCTCTTCGTCTGTTAAACGCCAACCAAGAGCGCCAGCATTTTGTTCTGCTTGTTTACCATCACGCGCTCCACCAAGAGGAATAACACCTGATTTAAAAAATAAATAAATATCGAAATCATACTTAAATATCTAATTACCTTTGCAAATAACATAGTTCAATGCAACAGATGAAACACTGACATTGTATTTTGCACCAATACCTCGCATTGTTTCAATAAGTGGGTCGACTTCGGCCATGTTAACATTCGAAAAGCCACGACCGGATGGCGGTGGATTCGCTTTGGAGTATTTTCCTGTTAGACGACCCATAGCAAGCGGAGAATATCCGAGAACAGCAATGCCACGTTTATGACATTCAGCAATTAATCCTGACGTTTCTGGTGTACGTCGGAGAAGTGAAAATTCGACTTGATTCGATGCTAATTGAATGCCATGTTTTTGTAAGCAATCGTACATTTTAATCGTTTCTTGAGTTGAATAATTTGAGACACCGACAGTTTTTGTTAGACCTAATTTAACTGCTTCAGCTAATGCGTTAGCTATGACTTCAATTGAACGAAGATGAATATGACCATGAATTTGATAGAGATCAACACAATTGACCTAGAAATTGGCAATAGAGCTTTTATCGAAGATTTTCAATCGATACAAACTTTCAATCGATCAAGACTAGCTCGTAATGCATTGATTAATGAACTTGGATACGAAAGTTTATGAGGCGACGGAAGAAATTTTGTTGCAAGAACAATATCTTGAGCAGCGCCCGATTCTTGATTTGCTTTATAACGAGCAATACAACGTTCACTAAAATACGATGTTTATAAATGTTTTTCTTCGATTTATTTATATGTATATATACCTTTCACCATTTCCATAGATTTCTGCTGTATCAAAAGTATTGATACCTTTGGAAATAGACATGTCAAATGCTTCTTTAGCTTTACCATCCATTTCTTCATTCCAACCCCATTGTTTTTTGTCTCCCCATGCCCAAGTACCAAGAACTACATACGATCAAAACATATTTTTTGTTATAAATTAGTCTCTTCAATGAATACAGTTATTTACTCAATGGAGAAACGGATACACGATTAGCAAGACTAATCTTTGTTTCAGCAGTTGGAACTACATCTTTCGGAAGATAAACCTTGTACGAACCATCATCGGTGACGGCAGCAGCATCAGCAGTTGTTGGTTCATCAGTAGTCGTAGTATTATTATTGGTAACAGCAGTAGTTTCCTCATCATCAGCTGCAATAGCTGTTGTTGTTGTTGTTTCATCAGTAGTTGCAGTCGTAGTTGGCGTTTCATCAGTAGTAGTAGTAATGTTAGTGTTGGGAGCACTAGTAATTTCATCATCATTAGTCACAGTAACTGCTGAGGGTGTTTCATCAATAGCTGTAGTCGTAGTTGATGTTTCATCAGTAGTATCAACGTTAGTGTCGGCATTTGTATCAACTGTAGGAGCAGTATTAGTAGTATCGTCACCAGTAGATGCCATGTTAAGAAAGTTTGTTGATAAAAACCGTACTTAACTATTTGTTTTGATAACACGTAAAATACACTTCGTATGAGTGAAGATAAATGTCATATCATCACCTTTTATATTATTTTTTTTTCGTGCCTGGTAATGATAAATGCCTATATAGGGTAGCAACCTCATATAAATGGATGAGTGATTCGCATTGCATAGAAGATAAACTTTTTATAGACGGCGCTGTTTCCCAAATAGAACTTGATTTATTTGAAAATTATTAAGTTAATTTTTAATAAGAGATTATGATGTTCTAACAGACTTCAGATAAATATTTATCCGATCATGGAAACTTCATATGCGTATATTGGAAGATACGACATCTATCATTTTCAGATGACTCTCATTGTCTTCTAAGTTAAAATAATCGATCCAATGACATGCAAGTCTTGAATGTCGTCGACATCGCATTCGCCATCGGGAATCGTTTGTTGAGTTTTATTTCCAAGAACGAAGTATGGGCTTTGAAACAATCTATGACGTGTTAAAAACTAATCTGCACGATTCTGGCTTTGAAGTTCATCCATTCCTAGTAAATACTTTCCCGCCGAATGAATATTTTCAAAAATGTCAAACTATTGTTTATTTTTAGATCTCATGGTACAATTCTGTTGTTGATCCATTATTTCGTCTGACGAACTACGATGATAATACCGTAGCTTTTCTTGTTATTAGTACGCCAAGTATGTTCGAACGAACTTTTCTACCCTATGCGCTCAATGAACATCATGATCTTACTCGTGATCCAATCGATTGTTGTGTGAAAGAAACAATTCAGTCAGCACTCGAAGTAATTGATAATTTCGATACGCGATGAAAATTTATTTGTTTTTGTTTTTTTTCAATTAGAAAACATTGGATCATGATGTTGACGTTCTTTTCGATTACGATCTTTGGCCAACACGACGACCGAAAATTATCATGCAAACTGTCGGTCATATCTCAGGTGCTGTTCATTTCTATAGTCGCCATTTATTAAAAAATGATCCATTTCCTAAAGATCGAGTAATTTGTTTTGTTTGTTTGTTTGTTTCTTTAGATTTTTCATTTTGCTTTTCATTTAGAATATGATGGGTGTATGTCTTCACCCAAAATACGGTGGTTGGTTCGCTTTACGAGCTGTTTTAGTTTTTAAAACCTTGCAATATCCATCACTACCTCGTGTAACACCAAAAGATATTCTCAACGATGATGAATCGTTAATGATCGATGTTCTACAACGTTTTAATACGTGTTGGCAAGATGGTACCTATCGAAATGTTGTCCCAGTGATTGAAAGTTATTCACCATTGCAACAATCGTATTTCCTAACCAAACCCAATGATCGTTTAGTTTGGCTCGAAAATCTACGTCAAGGAAAATCTATTTAATTTTTTAATTCTCAGTAGTTTAGTCTTTCATGTTTCGTTTATTTTTCGAACGAATCCTATTTCATAGTTGATTTCTCTTCTAATTGGTCGACGGTATTTCTGATTTTTCTAGATGTTTAATTTGTTATGGCAACTGAAGTAAATTCAGACAACGATCCGGCAGGTAAACACCAATGATTTCATCATAGTGATGATATTTAAAAAACTTGTTTATTATTTAGACGTAGACATCTGCCGTGTATGCCGATGTGAAGCTACAACTGATCGACCGCTCTTCTATCCATGCTTATGTCACGGAAGTATTCGATTTGTACATGATGACTGGTAAATTGAATTATTGAAAAAGAAAATTATTTTGTTTTTTCGTTTGAAATTAAGTTTAATTCAATGGTTGAAAATCTCGCGAAAAGAAGAATGTGAATTATGTGGAACGAAATTTCGTTTTACTCCGATTTATCATCCATCGATGCCACCTGGCCGTTTACCGCTCAAAGATTTAATCAATGGTCTACTACGAACATTTTTCAAAGCTTTACGATATTGGCTGCATTATATAATCGTTGCATTTTGTTGGCTCGGCGTTGTTCCAATAACAGCAAGTCGAATCTATCGATGTTTATTTGCTGGTTCGATTTCATCGATTTTAACTTTACCATATGATATTGTATCGACAGATCATTTGTTAACCGACGTACTTCAAGGTGGTTTAGTTGTGTTTTGTTCACTCGGTGCTTTTATATGTTTACTTTGGTTGAGAGAACAGATTTTAACTGGAGGTGGACCCGCATGGCTTCATCCTGCTGAACCTGAACCAGCTCGACAGCCAGCTGCTGCAGCCGCCGCCGCAGAAGTTGTACTACCAGTACTAGCACAGCCGCCAGCGGAACCAGATGCAAATCTCGTTCCACCTGAAGTACTAGTAGATGCACCACTCGCAGAACCGACTGTCAATGATGATGAACAGATGCCAACTACGTTTCAGAATGTACCTGAACAAGAAGAAGGTGCTTTTGTTGATGCAGAGAATAATAATGATGAAGAAGAGGGTGATGAAGATGAGGAAGACGATGATGACGAAGAAGATGATGAAGGTGAACAAGTTAATATCATCGCTCCTGCAGCTCCTCTCGCTGGCAATGCTCAAAATCCTGATCACAATCATAATTGGATCGATTGGGATCGAGCAGCCGATGACTTAACTTGGGAACGTTTGTTAGGTCTCGACGGTTCATTACAATTTCTCGAACACGTCTTCTGGGTTGTAACATTGAACACATTATTTATTCTTATATTTGCATATGCTCCCTACCATCTCGGTAAGGTTGTCATATCGAGTAAATTCTTTCAACAAATGATTGCTCAAACACGATTTACAACGGCGATGAATTCGTTAACAACTTACGGTTGTGTCAATGCATTGATTGGTTATATCTGCATATCATTTGTTCTTCTTTTAACATTTACAATTCTAAGTTTTGTTAATTATTTAACTCGTTTACGTCGTTTAATTGGTCTTGCTTATATTGTGTTGAAAGTTGCCTTACTTGTCATTTTAGAAATTCTTCTTTTTCCATTTATATGTGGCATATGGCTTGATGTATGTTCGCTGAGAATCTTAAATGAACGAACAATAACATTAAATGATCGTCTATTACAATTTCAAATGAGTCCAGGAACAAGTACATTTCTTCATTGGTTATGTGGCATGGTGTTTATTTTTTATTTTGCCACATTTATATTTTTATTACGTGAAATCCTACGACCAGGTGCATTGTGGTTTTTAAAATCGATTAACGACATGGATTTCAATCCGATACAAGAAATGATTCAATCACCATTGGCATTACATCTACGACGATTTGCCACGTCAATACTTATATTTGGTTGCGTGATTATTCTTATGTTTTTCGTTCCCGGTGAATTACTCATACGAATTATACCGAAATTCTTGCCATTTAATGTTAAAGGCAGTTTGGAAACTGTTGTTAGCGAATTGATGATTGAATTTATCTTGTTACAAGGCATTCTACCGACTCTATTAGAACAAGGCCATACGAGAACAATGCTCAAATTCTTTGTAATTAAATTTCGAAAAAATCATTGTGTTTTTGTTTTGAAAATATTCTTTTGTTTAAATTTTAGTTACAATTATGGGTCGAATTAGCATCGTGGTTGTTAGGTTTACGTTCGTTTCTTCTTGGCGATGCTCCGCCATTGACATTTCGAAATCTTGTACCACGAGTCGATCAAAACGACAATGCTCTTCCTATGCCGATCGTACCTGCAGGTGAGCAAGCAGCACCCAATGATCCTGCTGTACCAGCACAAGCACAAATGCCGCCACCACCACCACCAACAACAACAACGACAATTCAACCATTTATTGAACCATCATTTTTTCGTTTTCGTCTCGTTGGTCTCTGTGTATTTACTTGTTTATCGTTAACATTTCTTTCGATTCTTGGTCTCACTATTCCAGCAACAATTGGACGTGTTCTTCTCGGTTTTCTAACCGGTTCAGCACGTTTACATGAGTTATACACCATACTCACTGGTCTCTATATTGTTTGGTTAATTACACGTATCATTTTCTTCATTCAATCACTTCTACCATTCGATATTAATAATATCTTGATACGTTTGAAATCCTATAGTATTCTCTGTTTACGAGTGATATTATGTACGTTTTGTGTTATTGGCTATGTTCCATTTATGATTGGACTTGCAAGTGAATTAGGTAGACTCGAGAAAAGTTGTTTGCAGAAAATCGATGATTTCATTTTGTTGTGTTTAGTTTTGATTATACCATTGAGTACATCAATTGAACAAACAGCTGTTCTAACACCATTACGTGTTTGGATTATTGGTCTATTAAATACGAAAATTGCTATCGGTAAATCAATTCGAATTGTTGTTGTTTTAGAAAAACATCGTATTTTGTTTTCTAGCATTAATTATGAGCGGACCACAATGGCGTTTAAAAACTGTTCTCGAACGTTTATATCAAGACGGTCTACGTCGTATTGATTTCTCGTATTTGATCAATGAATTTCTTCTTCCGTTTACACTTAATATTGGCATGTTCATGGCATTTCCTTATTTAGCTGTATTCTATTTCGGTCCGCTTCTATTCAATGCAACCATTGTTCATCAAATTGAACGTTATATCTATTCGATAATCATTTCATTCATGCTACTATTAGCATTTGTCATTTTTCAAATCAAACAACTTCGTCTTTTGTTCGATCATGTACGTGATGAAAAGTATCTTGTCGGCCGACGATTAATCAATTTCGAACGATGATCTCAATCAAACAAATTTCATGTTCATTTTGTTGTCCATCGTTGTTTTGTATACGTTCGTGCAATAGACAAAAAAAAAGCAAACAAACAAAAAAAAACACTAACTTTTTCTTCTCTATCTCGTCTGTGTGCGTGTGTATAGACGTCTTGTAATTTCTATCTGCCCGTTTGATTGTTTTTCTTCTTTTGGTTTAACTTATAAATATGTATATTGAGACTAAAATTTATTATTTCATGCATACGTAATACAATAGATTGAGAAAAGTAAGAACAGAAAAAAAATAGAACACGTGTAAATCCAATATCACGGATGTTTAAAATTACGAACGACTAGACAGTAAAAACAAACGGTTCAGATTTATTATGAAATCGAAATAAGAGATTCTTTTTAAAGAATATTTCATAATTGTACTAAAACAAACTGGGAAAACAGGAGAAAAAGGAATATTGTGCATTATTTGTCTTTGTTGTTACGATGTATCCGTGTGAAATAAAGAAAACGCATAGAGCAAGAAAAGTACTAGTAATTAGAATATACTCGTTTGATTTTGTTTGTTCAATTCTACCGGCAAATGACAAGAAAACGACTGTTCGATATTGTGGAATGATGTATTCTTTATTTGTTCGATCGATCTCATCATCACTTGGAATTATCTGACGTGATAATAGCCAATTTAATATCCGTTTTATTCTTTTTTGCACGTTTTTTACCAATATACTGTAAAACACACAAAACTGTTGTAACACAACCGGACATGCCCATGAATATGCCTGCTACGATTAACGATGGTTTATAACCGTAATGTTCGGCAATATAACCTATTGAAGAAAGCAAACAATAATAAAAATCCACTCATCGGCAATTTCATGAAGATTTACCGCCTAAAACAGGTCCAAATAGCGATGATAAACCTTGACCAAGCAAAATTAAACCGTAAGCTGATGTCAGTAATTCTAAACCGCACATATTTGCAAGAATAATTGATGTTAAAGCATAATTAGCTGATATGGATAATCCAAATGAAAGTATGGTTACAACTAAAGCTGGATATGAATAAGCAACAAATGGTATAAGACAACTGGCAATACTACAAAGTATGGCACCGATATTGTAGAGAATTAATTCATCGATAACTGAATAGTTTGCAACGAAACCAAAGAATAATTGACCGAAAAATTGACCAACACCAAGTATTGTTACTAAGAATGTCATTTGACTTTTGGAATATCCAATAACTGATTCACCATAATCCACTGAAAAGATTTAGTTTTACTAAAAAAAACAGACAATGAAAAGAAAATGTCTATCTACCTGGAAATAGATAAATTAGATCGTAGAATAAATAGAATAAAAACTGCGAAATAAAAATAAGTACATATCGATAATCGCGAAACAATTGTAGACCTAACATTCGTCGTAATGTATTCAAAAATGAGAGACCTTTACGGTAGAAAAGTAGACGTCGACGTCGACGACGACGTTTGCCATGTTCATTATCATCATCGTCGTCTGATGAGGATTCAGACGATGAACTCGATATTGATGTTGCCGATTCTTCGTAGACATAATTTTGCGTTAGATCCGGACAACTTGTTGCTACTGGCTTCCGTTCGGATAATTTTCGTGGTACATTACCAGGATAGAAAATATCCTTTTGATTAATTGGCTGATAGTAAACTTGTAGGAGATGTTGTTCTTGTTTGCCTTGTGTTAACGTTCGAAAACGAACCGATGGACGTCGAGGTAAAATCGTTTCTTTGTTTGATTGTGGCAATAAATCATTATGGTCTTAATAAATAAAAAAAAAGAAAATAATCATAAAACGAAAGCTTTTCTTTTTTTGTTACTTATTCACCTGTTTTTATTGGTGTTTCTTTTTTATTAACGCTATTATCTTCAAATGTTATTTGAGGTGAAAGTACAATTGGCTTTGTTTCGTTTAGAACTGAGGCTTGTCGATCACGACCGTGATGACCGAGATGATGATGATGTACTGACGGATTTGATTTATCGATAAGTGCATCGGTTGTTGTACTCGGAACAGTTAATGTATTATTTGTTCGTTCTTTAGGTTTTGAAATTAGTAAACGAAAATTGGGCATTCGAAATAATTTCGTATTCGGTCCTGTTTCACCTTGTTTACGTGTTATTTTCTTCCAACGTTCATTGAGAAATGTCATATCATTCGAAATCTTCTCTCGAAATGTCACAATATCAATTTTTGGACGGTTCTCTTGTTGAATATCGGTGATATCATCAGCTGAATACGAATCAAATAGATCCGATTCATTCGCAACAGAAATTGAATCACTATCGTCGTTGATCGATGCATGTTCATTGTTCGATGACGTGCTCACAGGTCGATGAGCATGTCGTTGTGCACATTGTTTGTCCATTTCGCTGATAAAACGTTGAAGTTTTTCGATTGATGTCATACATGATGGCGGCAAACGCGTATCGTTTCGTGTATGATGATAGTTTTTATCTTTTCGATGAAATTGAAATTGTACAGGCCGAAAAAGTGACCCGAATAGAGTGATCGTAAAGAGAATACCCGAAAGAATCAATGTTGTATCTCGCCAATCGGTATAATAACGATTGAGAACATAGATAACTTGGGCAACAATAGCATTGCCAAGACCTAAAAATTCAATTTTCGAAAGAATTTCTTCGCAAAAACAAAACAAACCCGTTCCACCAACAGCAATCGCTGTTGCTATAGCACGATTTTCATCGAAATAATGCGCGACAATGACAACTGCAGGTACATAAACACACGACAAACCAATGCCTACCGATAGACAGATAATTCCTTCGATTTCTATTCAAAAATCACTAATTTCCACTTACCACAAATAATCCCTATGCCGATCAATGCACCGAAATAATTTCCCGAATACGATCCAATAAATAATCCTAATGCACCAAGAAATCCACCTAACATTGTCATTATTCGACAGCCGACTTTATTCACTAATGCACTGCATAATGGTGCTAAGAGTAATGGTAAACTTGCGAATAAGGACGCAATAACACCAACAGTATGTAATTCAAGATTGAGATCATTTTTAATTGCATGCATTAACATGCCGAATGAGAAAAGAAGACCATCGGCAACAAAATGAACACAAAACGAACCGAAAACAACGACCCATCGCCATGATGTTGTCTGCCGAATGACAGTTCGCGATGACGAACTATCTGTCGAACTTGAATCTCGACGGTCGCGTGTTTTCTGTTTACTTGTACATGCCGAAAGTAATTGAAAAGATGGCGATGTTGTTACTTTCGATGAGACAGATGTAGATGATGATGATGCATGTGATGGTAATGGTATTTGTGATGGATCATCAGATAACATAATTTAGATTTGAATATTGATTTACTAATCATGCAGCAGTTATTTGCTTGTCGAAAGAAGAAAAATCTTGTTGGTTAAAGTTGAATAAAACAATAAAACTAATCGAAACAAATGTCGATTCTCTATTGACAGTTAAAGAACAGCGAATTCAAGTGGCTAGGCATCATGTCGATACTCTTCTTATATAAAACTCTGAATTTGTTTTGTATGTGCGTATATATATATTGATACACTAAATTGAAAAAAAAAGAACGCAGTGTTTTTTTTTTCATTGCCTCGAACCAATGGTAATAAAAATAAAACAAAGAAGAAGAAAAATGGCAGAAAAAACGATATTTTGTTTTTTTCCTTCAATGTAGATTAACCGTTACTTTCGCATTTTACTAAGTAATTACGATCACATCACATGACAGAAAAAAAAATATCTAAACAGACCAAACTAGTCGTTTAGATGACGAGTACAAGGCAACATGAAAATATATGCATGATATTCCTCTTTTTTTCTTCTCCTCTTCTCTTCCTATTCGAGACAAGCAGACAGCAGTACACGCAAGAGAAGAAAGAGAACGAACAGAAATACAAGACTATGTAGTAGTTTTTCTTTTTTTTCCTCTCTGATTGAATCGTTTCTATCTAGAAAAAAATACGATAACAAATAATGTATATCTAGATGATAGAGTGCAAAGAAAAAGGTCGCATCAAATCATCCGAATTTTTAAATTTAAGGACGTTTTATTCATCTAAAAATTCTCACCAATCCATACCGATGAGACAATAAAGTGGCAATTTCGTGGGCCTTTTCTTTGGTTTCTATGTCTGAAAAAGAACAAAAGGCGAATAATATTTGTGTTGTATTTAAAAAGATATTGCTAATTTTCGTTTAGTTTAGTCTTTTAGTTTATACACTATGATTTGTTTTTTTTACTATGATAAAGATGACAAGAGTAGAAAAAAAACAAACAAATAAATTAGATGTTAGAAGTGAATCAGAACAACAACAACAGCAACAGCAGCAGCAACAACAACGAGAAAAAAAGAATGAAATCGATATAAAAAATAGCATAGATTGTTTTCATTTTCTCTTTTTTTTTCTTTCAAATCAAGCAACAAAAATCTAGAAGTCTAATGTATCATCTGACATGAACGTTAAGAAATGTGCGTAAGTACTAGAGGAAAAAAACAAGCAAAATGAACCAAATAGAGAAGAAAAAAAAAGAAACATACACACACGTGCATACATATAGGAATTATATAACCGGTGTGGAAACGAAGAAGAAGAAGAAAAAAAAAACGATTGATGCTTGCAGATGTATCTTTGCATTTGATTAAATAATTACAAATCGAACAAAAGAAAAAGTTTGATTCTTTTTTTTGTTTAAATAAGTTGAAGCAAATAAACAGAAAGCATTGGTTTTTTTTATAAACGAAAGACTACTGGTGATAAATTGAAAACGACGAAAAAAGAAAATCTAATTTTTGTTTCGTTCGTCAATTAATCAGTTGGATATCGAACTTTATCAAAGCAACCAGTAAATTTTGCACGTATTTCGTAGATGATATTTGGTAGACAGTATTCATTTGGAATAGCTTGTTTAACATTTTCTTCGAAATAAGAAAAAAATGGAAACCAAATTCTCATTCGTGTTTTATCACGTTGAAAATACGTTCGATTATTTGCCAAACTAAAATTGAATTACTTGTGTGTTTTCTTTTGAAAATGAAATGCAATTATTTGACAACATACGTATGATAATAGATAAATAAACGAGAACTAAGTACCCACGCAACAAGTATGTCAATTGAATAGTGTTGATGGCCAGCTAAGATAAAAAACATGCCCGTAATTGCCATGATCCAACTGAGAAAATGAAGAAGATGATATGAACGTGGAGAATCTAGACGAAAGAAAAAGTTAAAATTCTGAAATTTTTTAGTATTCATAAGTCATACATTCATTGATAAAATGTGTGGCAAGCACAAGTGTGCATGTGTGACCACTGTATAGGTAATCTCCACATGTTTTAACGCCGAATGATGACATTCCTTGACCGAGAAAGATTAATGTTGCTTTTTTTAAACGAGCAGCAAAACTAATTAATCTCTAGAAGAAAAAAGAAATTTATTGAAATCAAAAGTAAAAACATATATAAATATACATCAGGTCGACAGTCTGTAATTGCAGTCGCGACTGGTAATGACGTAAAAACCATCGTTAAACTTCGAAGGAAATAAAGTGCCGCGGCTATTGCAAAGAAACGACGGAGAATAATCAATCTAAATAATCGAGAAAAATAATCAATTTCCGTTTTCGTTTTTTTTTCTTACAAACAGTACGATTAGTGAGAAACACGATGGAGCTTATTAGTTAGATTCTCAATGCGATTGATTAGAATTACTTACTCTATGCTCTTAGACAACTAAATGTTCGAAAACATGACTCAAATCGATCTCTCATTTACGCTTACCTATGACGATGAAAAATAATGACAGTTGCGAATGTAAGCATTTCAATAAGAATAATTTTTTCAGTAACTGAAAATGCCCATGGTATTTGTTTGACATTATCGAGTACAAGATCGGGCAGTGGTGGAAATGTTCTCGGATCCGGTAAACGTTCGTCAACAATCGTAATGATAAACGAACAAAAATAGACTGTACATAAGGCAAGTAAAAAAGCGGCAAGCGTTTTCTTCCTATCAGAACGCATTGAACTAACAAAACAACAGCTTGTTATCGGTTGATCCTCGATTTGTTCAGGTGGCGTACGATGATTGTGCACAAGAGAATTAGCTGCGCGAGATGTACTCGATGGAAGAATATTAATAGATGCATTTGATGTTGACAAACTATGAGAGAGTGAACGTCGATGATGCTGAGGATGTTGTTGTGTTGTTGATGATGAACGTGAATTTGTTAATGGTGAACGTTCAAGTTGAAGAGTTGTTGCTGTTTGTGTCGAATTAATCGATGATACTGGATGAAGATTCGATTCGTTCTGATTTTCATTTAGATTTAATGTTGTATGAGAGGACGAGGATAAGGATGAGGATGATGACGATGTGAGATTTGTTTGCAATTTTTGAGAACAAGATTCGACTGCTGTTGGTGTCGGTGGGGTTGATGGAGGTCGAATTTGAGGTGATAAATGAATAGGTCGAAGTGGAATCGATGCTCGTGGTGGAGATGGTGCGAAATAGGATGATGCTGTCATTGGTATTGACGTTTGTTGAGATGCAGGTGTACGTTGCGACCAAAGATTGTAATTACTCGAATAGAATTGTTGAAGTTTTTTAATTTGTGTCCATAGTTCTTGATTTTTATTTGTGCCTTTGAGTTGTAAAACGTCGTCTTCTTTTAAATTCATTAAACGTTGCCCGTTCATACGATGTTGAACACAAATCAGCTCGACACAATCATTGAGATCATTTTTGACAAGCCATTCTTCGACTTGTTTGAGCGTCCATATCGATGGATTTGTTGTTGTCAATGGTGTTAGTGTTGATGTTGAGAATGATGCTGGTAGCGATGAATGTAATGTATTTGATGCTGTCAAACTATTGCTTAATTGATGAGAATTAACAGGTGGATTGGAAACAAGCATGATTGAAATAATAAAAAAAGCCAAATGTTTGATCGATTATTCCTTCTGCAAGGTTATTTCTTCTTTGATTCTATTAAAAAAAAAGGAGAGAGGAGATGGCGATATAAATATATATAAGGATGTATGTGTGTATGTGTTTGAATAAAGAGATTAGAATGAATGAATCTATAAAAAAAAAAAGCTGCGAAGGAGAGAAAGCGTCGATTAATTATTGCTGGTTGTAGATCCGTTCCTTCTTTCCTTCTAGTAAAATGTCAGTATGTGATTCATCGAATAAGAGAAGAAGGAAAAAAACAAAGGACGACGAGAAAAAAAAGAGTAGAGAGGTTTTCATGAGTTGATGATAGATGAGATAAATATTCACTAATATAAAAAATATTATTTCAGTTTTGGTTTTGTCTGTCTTAGTATTACTTATTGTCACGAGAATTTCTTGTTTTTAGTCGATTTGAAAACAACAAATTAATCTCTGTCAAGATTTGTCTAAACAAACCGATGTACTAAGACGTTTAATTCGATTGATTAACAAATTCTATCTGTGTTCCGAAGAAAAACTAATAAACGATCAATTGTCAAATGTCTCTAATATTCTATTTCTTGTTTTTTTTTCACATGTCAGGTATTCAAAATATTTATCTATGATCAATACTGGGAAAATAATTGTTAATAACATTTAACCAAACGGTATTCGGTTCTTATCTTTCCTGACAGAAAAAAAATGTGAGTCCATGACGTGCATTTTCAGTTTACTCACAGTTGTTGTTTTTTTTTGAGTTATCGTTACGTGTTTTTATCAAATTGAATTTTTTTTCTATGTCGTCATTTGACGATTATCTGAAAGAAAAAAATTCATAAAGGAAGACTAAAGTCGATATCTTGAAAATTCGAAATAAAATAAATAAATAATATCTAGATGTAAGTCACCAATCGAACAGGAAAATCTCATTTAGACTATTTTCGTTTACGCTTATGACTTTGACATTTCAGTCGAGGAGAACTCTCGTGATCAATCATTTCGTCTTGACTATAAATCAATGTCAATGGCCACGGTATACGCAATACATTTGGTACCATATGCTGAATATTTCTTTCGAAATATGAAAACATTGGAAACCAAATGGATAAACGTTTATCCGATCGTGAATATAGAACAGCATTATTAGCCAATGAATGATAATACAAAAACAATCGACTTGTAAGAAAAAATGCAATGAATACATCGATTGAATAATGTTCGTGCGCAGCAAGAATTAAAATCATGCCGAATATATTGCAAAACCAGGAGACTAGATGAATAACATAGAAATCCGATGTTGTATCTGAACGAAAAAAAAAGCAACAAGTAAATTCTTATTTGATGGTTTTCGTTTGTTAACTAACATTCAGTTATACAATGATTGATTAATGTCAAAACAACGGTATGACCTGAAAACATGTAATCACCACATGAACGAACACCTTGAATGGATAAACCTTGAAAGAAAAAGATTTCTAGACAACGAAAAATCATCTCCGACGTTGTTCCATATTGCTACGATCAGAAAAAAAAACGAGAAAGATTCAATTATTTTCGTTTCTTTTAAAATCTTCTTACCAATGGTCGACATTCAAGATGATGACCAGGCACCTAAATCCAAAAAAACAAACAAACAAAATTTCCCCATCTTTCCATTGCAGTTATCAGTTGATTTGACTTACACTTAACGATGTGACTAACATAGTAAACGAACGAAGAAAAAATATCGTTCCACCAAGAGCAAAAAACCGACGAAGGATTATATTCCTTGAATACAAAGAAATAAAACATTCGATATTAAATTGTTTATCGATAATTACCAATATTTATGAAAGACTAGGATCAATAAAAATGTTACACCCATTAGAATAATTATATATTCACTGACTGCAAATGCCCAAGCTAAAAAAATAGATCATATTAAGATTCGATAAAGACAAACAATTAGCTTACAAATATGAGGAATATTATCAAGAAAAAGGTCAGGCAATGGTGGGTATCTATAATTCAATAGAAAAATGTCAAAATACTAATCAAATCAAATATTCTCATTGTTTACTTTTGTACATTAGGTACACGATTGTGCACAACAACCATAATAAACGACGTCCAAATACCACTAATTAAAGCATAGAGAAAGCTGACTAGAAGTTTTCGTTTATCTCCTTTTGACGATATAAAACTAGGCCTTCGTTCTCGATGAATCTGACATGAACTATATATATTATGCATATTCGAGTCTAATAAATGCGTTGGTGATAATGTCGAATGATTATGTTTGATATTGTCATCATCAAATGAATGTCTTGTTGGAGTTAATAAAAGAGTGTGTTCATCGTTTTCAACGAATGACGATGGAGTTGAAATATTCAACGGTGCATAGAAATCGTTTTGTTTACATTGTAATAAACGAATATGATACCAGAGTTTTTTAATGTCAACTAAACGTTCGATAGATAATGGTGTTTGCCTAAGATCATTTTCTTTCATAAGAAGTAATGTTAAACCATCGATACCATTTTGTTTACAAAATTTATCGACAAATTTCGAGAGATCTATTGAACAAAGCCATTGTTCAACATGTTCTGTTGTCCACAAACTAATTGGTATCTTTGACAATTGTTCCTTTTAATAGTAAAATAAAGTTTGTTTTTTTTTATTCGAAAAACAATTGTTGACATACATTATGCGAATTGTTTATTAGTTGTTCGGAAAAATTATTTGGAAATAAATGCGTGGGAATATTCATCTATATTCAAGAAGAAAAAATGTATTTATCAATCGAAGTTTATAATAATCATTGAGTTCAATCCGAAAGTCTTTTTCGATTGAGAATAAAAAAAAATTAATTGACGTTCACCCTTTAGACTACGTACGTCATCATTGTTGTTTACGATTCGTTCTAAAATATGAATAAACGAGCGATGAGAACTAAGATAGTTTTCGATAGATGTCATAGAAGATCAATCACGAGAATTTCTCGCTTCATATGTAAAGACGTCATTTTCCCCATAATATACGTACGTACATATAGACAAGAGAAATCCATTTATCATTGGACCTGAAAAAGTTCTAGACAGATTTTCGTGACGTCAATTTATACGTATACATATATTCGAGAAAATATCTATCAGTAGATATAGCTCAAGGTTATTTCTATGTATCAGAAAATAACAAGACAACAAATTCGGCCATTGTGGCATCATTACTTACGAATATTGTGTTAACAATGTTGTTAATTTATTCATTCACATTGATAATTAAAAAATTTCATAGACAGATACTCGGAGATTCTTGTTTTTCTGTTTGTGTTAATAGAATAGTTTTATTTTAAATTCATTATCTTACAGTTTTAAGAACAACTTTCGAAGATAACGAGAAAGATATGATTGTTTACTATTGAATATCTTCAAGGTTAACAATTTTAAATTTAAATAAAATAACAAGAATTTATCTGATGAACAATTGATTCATCAAGATTAGCTCATGACAATCTGTCCATTGATTTGAAAACTATCGTCTTTTATAGAAAAAGAAATTCTGATAATCATCTAATGATATCAATTGAACTGATAAGACAATACAATGTCGATGATATCTTGATTCGTTTCTGTTTTTTTATCGTAGCGAAAAAGAAGAAAAATAATTGAATCGATTGTTTGCAGATTTTTGTCTAACTATAAGACGTAAATTTTTTCTTCTTCTTCTATTCTCGTAGAAAAAAAAAGGTTCATTCATGTATGAAAACTGACCATCTTGACAAGACAAATGCGTCACTTGTTTTCTCTTTTATTTCTTCGAAACATGTACATATGTGTACGGATAAAACACATCTTGAGTGGAAACTTAATCTATTAAACGCCGCCCACCACTTGATTGCTTCCGGCTGTCCATTCACGCTTTCAGCTTCATCGATCGTCAATTATCACTGTTGTTCAATTGATCAATCGATGAATTGAGGTGTATATATTGTCTAGCTAACTGTCCTTTTTATTTTGTTTTTCTTCTTCTAAACATACGAATATGACAACGCCCATCTGTCAATGAGTAGAAGACATTTTATAGACAAAACCGGTGATCGTTCGACTTCGTTCTTTCTTCCTTTTTTGTATTTCTCTTGAGATTCGTCTAATGCTTGTGTTCATAAATTAATCTTATAAATATGAAATGAGATCGTTGGACAGTAGTGAATGGACAATGACCAGAATCATCGCGTGTCTTTGTCTGCCTACATTAACACACTCATTCGTTCGCTTGCCAATAATCAAACTAGTTCAAAGCATGTATGTGCATTCGTCTGCATATGTGCCGACGAAATAGAATTTAGTTAGCTATCTCGTTCTTTTTATGGAAATCGTATTAATTTTAGTCAAAACGAAGAGTCAAATAGACTTGATTAAAAGAAAAAGAACGATCTGTAACCGTAGGGGGTGACAATAATATCAAGACACACTAATAATTCGTCTGTCTATTTGTTCTATTGAAAAGAAGGCTAATTATGATTCATGCAAATGGCTTTCTACCGGCTGTTCAATGATTTTTCTTGGAAAAAATAAGTTCAACGCAAAATTTAGATATGTGAAATTTGTTTTCATTTATATTATTATTATTATTTGTATACAACGAAAGGAGAAAAACAAAAGAAAACTAATGAATGAGGTAAAAGAAAAAAACGTGGGTTATTATCATTTGGTTTTTTTGCATTGTCTTACACACACACACACAAACAAAACAGATATATGCGCGTATACGTGTTGTTATTGTTTTGTACAATACTTTTTAAAAAAGTGCACAGAAGAGAGAGAGAGAAATGAAAACGATAAGTTGCATTTCGATAATTAAAGCCAAACACACACACACACACACAGAAAGTTAGATGTACGCAAATACGACAGATGAGAGAAAATAAATATAGATGTAGAATAAGAAGAAAAATGAAGCAAATAAATGTGTGTTTTTGTTTATTTATTAGTAGGAGTTGGTCCATAAGGTGTAACTGCATTCGATGAAGTAAGTGCTGATGATGCTGATGCCGAGCCCAATGGGCCAAATGGACCAATTGTACTAAATGCTGATGACATAAGATTAGTCATTCCTAAATAGATAAGAAAAAAGAACGAGAATTAAATAAAGATTTTAGAAAAGAAAGAAAGAATTAATTCTAAACACAACAACTAGCATTCAATTAGATTCTTATAGGTTTTTTTTCTATATATACATTGATGGAGAATTTGATGATGACGAATTTGAATTTGTTAATAGACTATTCCAATTGGTTATTGATGTTGTTTGATGATTAGGTGATTTCAAAACATTGTCATACTGTTGATGATAATGTTGTTTGAATACATTTGAACATGTTAAGGATAAGCCATTCGAACGATGAACTACACACATACACAAACAAACATGCTAACGCATCGAACAACACCAAAAAAAGGACATGCAAACGTTAGTTTAACATACCGTTTAAGAAACCAGGCGATGGTACACCATAGGATGATGCTGATGTGCCATAGGCATTGGTATATGCACTATAACTTCGTGGTGACATTGGTGCTGTTTGATTTCTTGAGTAGCCTATGAAGAAACGAAACAAGAGAATAGGTGATGAATGATCTCGGAAATATAAAATTTCATTTGATCAAAAAAGAAATTCTTCGATTCTTTAACCAAACTGGACAAGACGCTCATGCATGATTATATTATGAAAATTTCAAATAAAAAAAAGAAATCACATGACAAGCAATAGCAGCATCGACTTTTATTGTACGTGTATGATTCTATAAATCGAAATGCTATTCATTCTCTTTTATATACCTTCTAATGATGACATGTAATAAGCTGAAATAAGATGGAGAAGAAATAAATAATCTCATTGCAATTGAACGAAGGAAAAGATTCGAAAGCGTGAGACAGAGAGAGGAAATGTACCTGAATCATTTTCGTGGTCACTTGGCGGTGTTGGCAAAGCGAAATGATGTGGATTTCCTGACATGGTGTAGCATTGTTCGAGTAAGTCAGCTGTACGTTTGAGAATCGTTTCCTAGATGATGATTTTTCAAAAGAATTCAAATACTTCAAGAAAAAAAAAGAAAATACTTTTGATAAACGGTCTGGATCATCGGCATGTTTTGGTATCATTTTTGATAGACGTTGTAATGAATAATCAATAGTTGGATCTTGCATTGCTATTTTAAGAAACAATTTGTCTCGTATGAAAAAGAAAAAACGAACTGTGAATTAATTACTTATATATGTAAAACGGCCAGGGCAATCACGACATAATTGTTTGCCTTTGTACGAAAGTGTGACATCGACGATTCCTGGACTATGTCGTGATGGCGTATGCACACGAATAGCGCCTGGTGTCAAGATCTATTGAAAACAATAAGATTGAATTGCAAACTTTCGGTTTCAATCAACATACTTCACTGTAAACAACCAATGTATTAAACATGACTTGTAAACCATCGAAAAAATTCTCTCCTAAGATCAGAACAACTTGTCCACCGACGACCCAACCTTCGTTCGGCTGAATATGTTTGATAGCTGGTGTTGGAATAAGTGATTCTAAAAACAAGAACAAAATACAAACGATTATAATCATTTCTTCTATCAAGTCAATCGGTTTTAGTTTCTCTCAAAATCTTCTACGGAAAGATATGAGCAAAAACTGACCCATATCGGAGTCTGAGACGGACGCACCTCCGTCGATGGGATCCATTCGTCGTGTTCGTCGGCCATGTTTCGAATTGTTATGCACAAACATATTCTCCGAGACAGCCAATAATGGTTGTTCAAGATTAACTGTCGTTGATAAAACCACTTGGAATCGACGCATATCTCTTGGATTTCCGGCATTTTTCAAACAGTTTTGATTACATTTAAGAAAGAATTTCAGAAAAAAACTAAATAGAATATTAAAAAAAAAAAGTTTTATCATTAACAATAAAAGAAGAAGAAAAATCTAATTTATTATCAAAAAAAAAGTGCATGAATTGCATGTCAACTAATCTTTCTTCACACTTCATCGTTGAGAGGAAGATGATCGCCTGACTTTTTTTTTTTTCTTCTTCTTTCTATTTCATCTCGCACACAACAGTTGGTTGATCACCTTCTGTTTGACTATAAAATCTATTGGTGAATAGAAAACAAAAGGAAATCTTTGACAGGTAGAAAGATCGATTGTACGGAACGAAGGAACGAAAGAATTTCTAATCAGTCATTGCATACTATTCGCTTCATGCATTTTGATGATTGAAAATAGAAGAAAAACACAAAACTTCGAAATACCTAACAACGAATTTTTAATGTTCGATTGAGAGAATGAGTGTCAATTTCAATAATATCACTCAAGAGATATGAAGAAAAAGAATGAGAAAGAGGTTAACTTCCTGGTAACAACAACAAAAAAAATTAATTTCGATGGGCCATACGCTGTTGGCTCAAGGGACAGACAGCCGTTTACTGTCATTTCCAATTAGTAACAACAAAAAAGAATAAGTTCGCACATATGGAGCAAAACGTCTCGTTTCTAATTTCTATTGATTACGTCGACTTATTTTTCGACGAGCATACGTTCATATTATTATCATTAACAACATCATCAATAGATTATTTTCTCATATTGTTATTATTCTTTCTCATTTTGTTGTTGTTGATGTTATTCTTCTTCTATACAATAGACATGATAAGTTTCTCTTCGAGTTAATTATTTCAATGATATCTAGGGAAAGTCAGTTCTTATCTCTATCTAGTACCACACCTCCTTCTCTCTCGCTCGTATTCTAAATATTTATATTCACTGATAAGAAACTAGTTGAAATCGAAAATTGTGTTTATATTCTACATCATCTCAAATTACCGTTCGACAACAACCGGATCCGATGGTGTTTCATTGCGATTACCACATGATTTTTTGTCACAACAACGACTGCACATCACTTCGTGTGTTAGGAGAACTCGACACATTTCAGGATTTTTATCTTGACCTTCATAAACAATTGGCTACAAATCGAAGAGACAAAAAAAACAAGAATATTCATTTTCCATTCAACAATTTTGATACATACCTGTTTAGTCACCGAATCAATCATTCGTACATAGATATCCTGTTCATGTCGATAATTAACTAGAAAAATTCAATTTCAATCGATCGTTGATTTAGTTTTTTTTTTTTTATTCAATAACGATTATTTCTTACGTGCTGGATAATATAAATTGAGTCGATAGTGAATACCGTTATTCGTACGTAATCCATCGGGTTCCTAATCGAAGAAAGAAGTATACCAATGAAAATAATCGTGACATATGTTCAGTCGGATGCGGCCTCTCTTTTTTCTGACAGTTCTCAATTACAGCTGTGCAAGTTTTATAGATGGTTGAATGATCACAGATGAAGAAAAAAAAACATATCGCATAGACAAAAGAGATAGAACATGAATGAAAACGAAACTGTTAACTTTGACAATGAATTTTTGAAACTAAAAAACTATGACGCGTAAAAAAGTGAACATCTTGATATTATAGAACAACAATCGCGTGATTAAAATCGTTGCTCGTCTGTTTCATGTGGCTTTCTATACACATATGGAAAAAGAAACATGATAATAGCAAGTGATAATCATAATCATTTTTGCATAGATTAAATGCAAAAAAAAAACAATAGCACAAATAAAGTTCACATTTCAATCATTAAACTGCAAGTGATTTTAACTCTTCCACCTACGCGTTCTGTTCACTAAGTGTCTCGTTACATGACTCTGTAGGCGTGATGAATAAATAGCAAAAATTATGTTAATAGCACAGTTATATATTCGTACAACAACAAACATCTGGTCAATCGAGAGAATTGTTGTCTGTATCCATTTACAATGAGTATCTCATGTACATAATCAATATTCGCAATGACCTTCTCTTACCATGTCTTTTTCGACAAAACCGACGAATGCCGTTCGTTCGATTTCAATTGGTTTGCCACTTCGATCATAGAGTGCAACAGTAAAATGAAAGAAATTACTTTTACGTAGATTATTTGGTGGTTGCCGTTCGAAATGTGCTGAAGCAACGCCAATTGTCGAATAGAGATAACTGAAAACAAAGTTCAACCAGGCTTTTTCATGGTGAAACACGCAATGCTGAGTACATACCAACTGGGATCGACAAGCATTGCTGGCCACGATGCTCTTAAAGGTTCTTCTTTTAGATTTCCGAAACTTGATTGTGCCCCACGAGGTTGCATAAATGGATCTATAAAAATAAATACAGGTGTTTCTCAAGAGAATCCGATTTGTTTCGATTCTATTTATATACTCTAATCGAGACTTGTAGTTGTTCGATTACAAACGAGAGAAATAAGAAAATTATTTTAACCAGGTAAATGTCTCATGAGATAGACAGATAGACAACAGACGTGTATAGAAATAGCATAGATATTTTTTTCTCTCTCTCTCTCTCTCGTTTTTTCTTCTTCTTTTCGTCGTTTCTTTTTTCTATTGGTCTATTGAGACAGATTACTTACCGTATAGATTTGATGATGGAGAACAAAGATCAATTCCTGTTGAAGCACCGATTCGTCTTTGACGATTATTAATGTCACGTCGCGCCACCGTTCAATTAATAGTAAAAAAGAGAGAGAGGCGAAGACAAATGGCTTCGATACTTTTATCTTTCGATCAAGATACGTAATAATATCCAATAAAATCCTATTTAAATCTAAAATTGACCAATGGGAATATGAAATAAAATAAATAAATAATAAACCAAAGATAACTCTAAGATTTCACTCGAGGGAACTCAAACATATTCCTTGAAATCAGATCTTGACTTATTCGTTTGTGTGTGTTTTTTTTCAAATATCGTTTGAAGAAATTGAATAACCTGAAATGCTAAATGATTGAGTTCGTCGTTTTCTTACCATCGATTTGAATACATAGATGCGTAGGATTAGTATACGAATCGAACACGTAATGTAATTCAACTGGTTTTTTATTTCTACCGAGAGACTAGGGGTACCAATGGGAGAATGACGAACTGGAAGAACGCGTGTGCGCGAGTTCTCCTACGAGACTTCGCACGCCGCACCAAAGAAGAAAGACAAGGGAATTTGTAAAATGAAACGATTAATCTGTTTTTTTTCGTAGATCGCAAGACGAGAGAGAGAGAGAAGAAGAAGAGACAGGGAGAGAGAGAAAAAAACGTCGAGAGCGTGAAAAGGTCAAAACGATGTAGAGAAAATCCTTTTCCCGTCGTTGTCGTCGCTTTTTTTCCTTTTTCTTTTTCTATCTCGAAACAAGTTGTATTTTCCTTCCGCTTTTTTTTTCTCTCTCTCTCTCTATCTATTTTTCTCGTTCTCTACATCTTTTTACGCTATCATCCAACGAACCAATAAGAATAGATGATAGAACACAAACCAATCACCGATTGGTACCAATGAAAATGATCACGATCAACATTGTTACTACGTATCGAGTCATTTTTCATCGATCGTACGCGTCAAGACCGACTTTTTGCTTGCTTCTGATGTAAGAAAGAAGAAAAAGAAAAGAGTCGACGACGATGTGTGATCGTTGTTCCACTCAATCAGACGTTATTCTATTGCGTCTTTGTGTCTCATTTTTATATCTTTGGAGAAATCAAGTAGACCAGGGAATTCTTCTTTCTAGTTGCTATTCAACAACAACTAAAAAAAGGAGCAGAAGACTAAAAACCGACAATAGTCATTAATATGTGCGTGTATGTAAAAGAGCAAATCAACATATATGATTAGAAACGAGAGAATAACAAAAAAGTGTTGAATAAATGAATGAATATTTGACGCTTATCTCGAAGAAAAGTCATCTTCCTTTGACATAGACAGTATATCGTATCGTAAATGATCATTTTTACGACTCCTTTGAGTCATACTCAGGAGTACGATTAATGTTCACATTTCGTATCGCACATGCTAGTTCTTATCTTATTTTCTCTATATATTACTGTTGAGATGAATGAAAGGACAAACTAATCGATGATATTAATGATAATTGTTTTTTTTGCGTTCGATTTTCAACGAATCGATTCTGAAACAATATGATCAAGAAAAAGAAACAGTTGGACAGGTGTTTCAATGTGAAGAAGAAGAAAAAAAACGAACACGAATATACATTGCCAATTTCGATGACACATTTCCATTTGATTAGAGTTTTGTTTGTCGATTTTTCGGATAGATTCATCAACATCACAAAAAAACTTGTTAGCAGATTAGATGCGCCTGATCAGAATTGTTGTTGGGTGTCGATGTGTTTATGAGATCAGACTTAGCTCAAAATTTTAATTTATTCAACAGCAATAACACCATGAATCAAGAGAAGAGAGCGAGAAAACAAACGTAAGAAGATATGACAAGTGGTATGCCAGAGATTTCAATCAAGCACACACACACACGCGCATATACATATTGCATCATGTTTCACGAAAATTTGATCGTATCAAAACTGTTTCTCCACAGTCAATCAAGCAGATTGTATTTCTTCGAAAAGAAAATTAATTTTCAAATATCTTAAAGATTCGTTTTTTTCTTTTATCGAATGAATAATTTGTCCTGCATGTGTGTGCGTAGTCAAAGAGAACAAGCTTATTGATTGTTTTTGAGTGATCTTCATTGGTTTGTTTATGTTTATTGATGAATACTCAAATACTATCAACGACGCTATCTGATTACATTAGTCACAGTATGAAACATTACGTTTGTTTCAAAAATATTTGAAAGTTAATTCAAGAACAACACGGAATACGTTGCTTCTTTCTGAACGTACTTGTGATCTTCAAAGAAATCGATAGACCCCCTGCTCTATTCAAACTACCTGCGTTGTCATCATTGATGAAATCAAGGAGAATGAACGAAGACAACTATCTATTTCATTTGTTTAATAACAGTATGCTGCCGACAAAATGTCTGCTTTCAAGGCAATCATATTGAGGTATCTTACACAATCGTCGACATTTATCTTGTCTATAAAAAATGAACGTTAATGATGATTAGATTTTTTCGAATTGTTTCTTTTCATCTTAGTGTCTCGATTTCGATTGTTTGTGATATGAGAGACAAAAACACGAATATTAATGAGAAATTTCAGTAACTTATCATTCAAACAACGATCGGTAGAATACGAACACATCTGGAAGACATGTCGAAATTTTCAAATGTGATTGAGAATCAGACAACATTTGACAAATTTATTCATTTCCTTTTCTTCGTGTGCTTTTTTTTTCTTTTTGCTAATTGTCTAATGATAGAAGAATTTCATTACTCAAGACAATTGTCTTGTTCTCCGAAGATTTGTATACGTGAATAGGATATGTAATCAGAAAAGAAGAAAATCGAATACAACCGTTTGTCGATTTATCTGATTATTCATTAATGAAATTCGACTCAATTTTGAATAATAATGTGCATGCATTTATTGTTTATGCGTGCTTGTTCATCATTGATTTTTTAATCATCGAAAAAGAATGACGCTTTTCAATTCTGTTTTTCTCACTTACTTGACAAACAAGAAAACAATTCGATTTCTATTTATATTTCAATTTGAAACGATGTTAGTGTTTTCAAGTATTACGTGACTTGAAAGCTACGCGTGTCTAGTTTAATTTGACCAATTTTCTCGGATACTCGATCGGTCATTATCTTTTCTTTTTTTTTTTGTATTTTATTTTATTGAAAAAAAGAAATGTTATTTTTCTCCTTTCTCTTGTTCTTCTATGTCATATAATTTCATTACTTTTTTTTTCTTTTCTTTTCTTTCGTTTTTGTCCTGTGATTGTATGCAAGAGACTATTACGGAGAAACGATAATACACAGTAGTTGCCTTCAGCATCGTGGTCGTTAGAGAAAACAACAAGTTAAGTGGCCTCGAAGAGCAACAACAGCAACAACATATTGGAATTTTCGATTGTTCACATGTTTTTTACTAGATTCTCATTAAAGGAGGCAACATGCAAGACGGAGATTCATCACCAGTATTATTTGAACAAAGTGACCGTATTTCGGGCACATCCGATGTTGGTTATACGCCCATGTCAAAGTCAACAACAGCTCTAACTAATAAACGACGAGCAACTTCACATCATACTAGTATTCATCGACCTGATTTAACTGTGAATCCAAAAACCGGAAAACGTCATGAGAAAAAATTCGGCTATGCACCACCGGCATCCGATCGTGAGGGTTGGTGGCGTGTTACAATTAAAGTATACTTCAAAAAGTCAAGTTTTCTCGAATAGGAAATCTCGTCTTTTCTATTTTGTCAAGGATACTCCGAGTCCAGGCGCGTATGAAACACATTTGAATACATTTGTTAAAGACGTTCTTGCACGACAGATGACATATGGTTTTAAAAGTGATGGACGACGACGTGATCCACAACCATTGGAGCCCAAAGGAAAAGATTTGTTACCAGGAGCCTATTCAGTTGATGATTTTAGTGATCAGTAAATTTTTCTTGAGGAGAAAATTAAAAATGCAAATGTATTCGTTCAGAATGCGACAGCTTCGACTAACATATGGCTTCAAAGGTCCTGAACGTCAAGAAGTCTTACGTAAGACAATGTCTGCACATCACGACAAGGTAATACATAACTCAATTTCAAAACGAAAAGAAAGCCAAATCAATTCAGTACTTTTTTTCTGATTTAATCATTGAAAGATACCTTAGTACAAATTTAGGTGATTGTTAATTGAAATATGTTTTTTTTACCTAGGATATTGACGTTGCACCGGGTTATTATGAAACACAAAATTACCAGACAATTAATGCTCCAGTCGAAGCAGCAAAGTTTGTCAAATTCGAGAATTCAAATGAGATTCGATCAGACCTACTTTTTTAGACATAGTTTTTTCAAATCGAAAACTCGACGAAAATTATTCCTTCCAGTAAATTTTCCTTGATTAATATTCGAATCTGAAGTAATCTATTTAGAAAATGGGTCCTGCACCTGGTGATTACGAACCACAAGTCAATACGATCAATATCAATCCTCCAACGATCACATCCTCATTTCGAAGTAGTACCGATCGATTTTTCAAAAAACCTTCGATCGTACCTGGTCCTGGTGCTTACGATAAACTAACAGTCTTTCCAACACCCAAGCAAATCGATTCGTTTTCGGCACGTGGTGTCTTTTTTAGTGCTAGTTTTGGACGAATGAATTCGACAGTTGTTTGAGAAAAGCCAAACACAAAATTCCTATATTTATTTTTCAATGATCTTTTCTATTTTTCCTTTATTTTGTACACACACGTTACAATCAATAAAATATACGAGAATCTCGAATGATACAAATCTTTTACTACGGACTATCTGACCACCAGGAAAGTACATCAATAGGTGACTGTGGTACATTGCTATTCGTATAGCTATCGGCTGTTAGAACATGATAACCACCGTCATCAGGCGAACACAGTGATTGATAGAAATTAGTAGCCAATGGATTGTTTCTTGGAAGGATATTTTCGGTGTTTTGATCGTCACTCGTCTGCACGAAATAATCACCATCGGTATACGCATCTAAATTTGGCACAGCTGCTGCAGCTTCGGCGATATCTGCTGATGACCAAGTGACTGTACATGCTGAATGATCCGTACGACGGAAAAAATCATGGTCAAGTGCTTGAAAAGCCGTTGGACGAAGACTTTGTTTGAATGATAGTAATGACTTTTCAACGAAAACAAAAAACAAGTGATATTAAAAATCAAAGTTGACAAAACAAAAAAAAAATAAATTTTACTCGAAGCAAATCAAAAGCACAACTATCTTGAAAGCGAATTAATCGTTCGAGTGAAATAATCGATTGCGAACAATTAGCAAATGCATCACGAGGTATTCGACAATCGACTGGCCATTCATCTTCATTCGGCAAACCCATCATACTGTAAAAAAAACCATTGACATTTTTCTAATCGAAAGAAAATCCTACAGAAATATTCGTCGTAATTGACGTGTCTCAGATTTCGCTGTAAACAACGGTCGACCAAGTGCCATTTCACCAAGAATACAACCAACACTCCACATATCAGTCGATGTACAATAAGGCGATGAGAGAAGAATTTCCGGAGCTCGATACCACATCGTCACAACCTAAAATTTCTATTCGAAATACGAATTCAAATGAAGATATTCGATGACTTACGACGGTCGTGAATACTTTATGTTCGTGATATTCTCGAGCAAGACCGAAATCGGCTAGTTTTAGTATGCCATCGTTTGTAACGAGAATATTTTGAGGTTTTATATCTCGATGAAAGATCGAATGACTATGCAGAACTGACACAGCAGTTAATAATTGCCGAGTGAAATTCTAGATGAATTTTGCAAATCATCGACATTGAAAACGAGCAAACAAAAGCGACATACTCGAATTTGATTGATATTTAATGGATTATTGACTTTTAAATATCGTTCGAGATCTTGTTCAACATATTCGAATATGAAATATACATTCTGTCGATCAATACTCGGTTGTTCATTGAAAACTTCTTTTAATCTATGCGCAAAGATTTACGTATTTTCGGAAAAGTTTTCAATAAAAATGTATTCATACTTAATCAAATTATCATTATCCGTCTTTCCAATTCGTTTTAACAGAGCAGCTTCTCGAATAACTGAAGCCGGTAGACCATCTCGAGTACGTAATATACTCATTCGTTTGATAGCTACCGTTTCGTTTGTTGTTACATTTCGACTTTTGAATACACAACCGTACGCACCTTGTCCAATGATTTCTCCAAGTTCGTAGACATCAGATTTAACGAACAGCAATCGACTCATGATATCTCACGAGACAATGAACTTTTGTTATTGAACGCAAGTGGATACGTGTATTGAATAAGAAAAGACAATGATGCAAAGAGAGAGAAAGAGGTGAACATATATCCTGACAAATGAACTTTCGTGTTCAATAATCGATAGATGTCAAGCAAATAGTTTTTTTTTGAACAAAAACAAAATATTTATTAGTTTATATATCCATTACCATAAATTCATGTAAAAGATTTAAAAAAAGAACAAATAAATAACAGATTAAACGGAAATTATTATTATTTTATCACAGAATCGTTCGTCTGAGAATGAATTAGAAGAACTTTTGTAAATCTTTAAGAATGAGTGTTTCATTGTACGATGAAAATGACCATTGTTGAGTTCGACTTGTTTCACTGCATTGTTCCATGAAAATGCTTTTACTTTCAAGATCACAATCGAGACATAATTGTGTTGCTACATGTATAATATGAAACTTCTTTGGATTGTAGACAAAATGTTGATTGCCACGCATGCCTATGAATGAATGAGATTCACAGATTTTTATGTTTTCAATAACAAAAAGTTTCGTGTTTTTTTACCATGACAAGCAAAGAGAATGATGGGTGTACGTTGTTCGCGTCTAGGCACGTCGAAACACATTTCACGACCTTTTGGGCGAATATCTTGACGCCAACTAAGCTCAAATTCCTAGGGAATTAAGTGAGATAAAAATTCATTTTTAAATGAATAATTATATCTAACTTGTTCGCCGCTTTGACCTTGATGATCGCGCAGACATTTATCAAGGCCAAATGTGGCTTGATCACGTCCATGTTTTGTATCGACACATAACGCTGCTGCTTTACTACGAATCTAAATAAGTATTGAATAGAAAGTTAAATTAGTATAATGATTGAAAATTAAATAATTACTTCGCCTAGTGCATAAGGCGGTAATGGTACTGGCGGATAATATTGCGGTAGATCAAATGCAACATGTTCCATAAACCTATGAATAAAATCAAATAGATCATTTTGAGAGTGAGAGTATTTGAATACCATTTAAATGGTTTGCATTGAAGACGTTTTCGTAGTTCAAGTTGTTTGGTTATATTTCCTGGATTGACATGTCTAAACAAACGATCATAATATATCAAAATGTTCGATTCTATGAAATCGAAAAATACCTACCGCATATGGCTATTTCGTTTGTAGATATATTCAGCATATTCGTCCATCCAAACGGCAGCAACTCGTTTATGATTCTGTAATAGATAGTAAATTTTTGTTTAAATGAAATAATTTGATTTTACTCGTGATAAATAATCACCAAAACTAAAACCACCATGTGGATTAAATTGCCGATAGATATGACCAACTCGTGAACAAGGTGCATCGACAAGTCGTCCTCCGCATTGCCAAATTTTAAACGACATTTCATACTGTTCACCACCCCAAACATCGAGACCTTCATCGTAACCTTCTAATTCCCAAAACCATTTTGCACTTATCGCAAATAGACCACCAGCCATAACCGGATCACTTCAATATGTCAATGTAGAACATGTTGTTTTTCGTTTGTTAATTATCTCTTACTCGAAAGGTTCAGCTGGATCTACTGTTTGTGCATTTAACAAAGGCAATCGTTTATAATACATTCCCCAATCAAATGCACCTCGAGCACCTTCATCTTGTGAAATATACGCAAAATTTTCCCATTTAATTATGTCAATAAATGGACAGACACTTGTTTTGTAATGCAATGCAATTGGTTCGATTAATGGTGGTAACCAATTGGTATTAACTTCGATATGTGAGTCAAAGAAAATGAGTACTTCACTTTTAGCTTCACGTGCACCAGCTAATCGTGTACGGATTAGACCTTCACGTTTAGGTAGACGAATAATACGTGTTTTAGCAAGATTTGCAATCAGACTTTCGAGTGGTTGTTTTAATTCATCTGAATTTATTTTCGAAGTAATTACAAAAAAGAAAACTGATTGTCTTAGTTGACTTACCTTTGCCACTTGCATCATCGACAAGAATAATCTCATCGAGAAGTTCAGCTGGTGTTCGATTGAGTATGCTATGTACAGATCGAACTAATGTAGTCACATGTTCATCATGTACAGGAATGATAATAGTAACCTAACAACAAAATTCATTCAACGACGAAATAAACTCGAGAGTATACTTTAGGTAAATCAGCTAGATACAATTTCTTCTTGCAGCTAAATAGAATTATCAATGATTTTGATGAAGATTGTCGAATAGATTTGGTTTTACTTTGGATGACGAATATCTTTGACGGAACGATCCAGTGAAATATTATTCGAAATGAAAGCATTGAATCCATTTTCACGGTAAAGTCGTTGAAATTCAGCACTACCACGTTCCTGAGCACTGGGTTCAACGCCTACACCACCTTCACCTAGACCTAATACAGATTTCTATATGAAGCAACACTTCTACAGATAAATGTCGATCATCTACCTGTTCGAGCATTTTCTTGTTCGATTTGTTCGTAATCATGCCAATCGATTTTTCGATATTGTTTTCCATCGATTTCAACAGTTTCTTCTCGTTTTACCCGAGTTACACGTTTTGGTTTTATTATTTTTTGCGTATGATTGTCTCCGTTCGGTTCATTTGCCGATCGTGCTAATGCTTGGCGAAGTTTTTGCTCCAAGAGATATGTTTCTTCGTTATGCGATGTTTTTGTATTAACAAAATAAATCAAAGCCAAGAGTGCAACAATAGATATTATCAAAACACGTTTTCGACGATATCGAATCGACATTGAACATTTATTTATCAGTAAAACATATCTGAAAAAAAAAAGAACAGTGAGTATGTAAAAAAAGAAGAAGATGTTGGTTTTTTATTTTTGTTTTTGTTTTTTGTCGTTATGATTTAGAAAATGATCATTTCTTTCCTTCGACCATGATGATGTGATAACCAAATTTTGTTTTTACAAGTGATGATATCACAGGTTTAGCTAGTGAACTAACAGGAAGTGCAAAAGCTGCATCTTGAAATTCACCGACCATTGAACCACGTGTCATCCAACCGAGATCACCCTGAAAAATAAAAATCGAAATTATCCAAAAACACAATGAGATTTTTTATTCACTAACACCATGTCGAGCTTTATCTTCCGAATAAGTTCGTGCTACTTCATCGAATTTCATTCCACTATTGAGTTTTTCTAATGCTTCTAGAGCTTTTGATTGTTTTTCACAGAGAATATGTCGTACCTGAGTAGAAAACGAAATTGAAATACAAATCGATCGACTAACATCGATTTACTTTAACTGATGTTCCACCTTTGCTACTGCCACCTGATGCTTCGCCTGAATCACCATCCGCCGAAGCTCCTTTGCCTTTACCCTTTTTTCCAGACATTTCCTTGTTAATATGAAAGCTTTCAACAAAAAAATGAGACAAACAGCTGTTGTCACGCACAAATATTCAAATAGAACCATCATTCGTTCGTTCGTCATTTTATCCACATTGTCGACACGGATTTGTTGAATTGACTAATCAATAGAAAGAATGACAAAGAGCACAAATGCAACGTAGCGACATCATGACTTTTTGATTTCTGTCTTTTTTTTGTTACTTTCAACAAGTTGAACATATTAACTCTATACAACAAACGAAGCCGAATGAATATAAGAGTTGTTGAAATAATTATTTGCACAGACGTATGTCCTTGATAATATTACACTCAATGTCATATGTATACATTCACATCAATGAATTCAAGCTAATTTTCTAATGACAGACAATACTTTGGTCAAGTTTCTTTTTTCTCTATTTTGATAAATCTAATCAGATAAACATCATATGCTATTAGTAATTGACATTACAATTCTTGTTTCATATCAACTCGATATATTTATGTAAGAAGATACTGTATATTTCTTTTGATTATTAAGATTGTCATTGTACAATCATTGATCCATTCAAACTAATATACTATTCCCCACTGTACGTATATGTATGTATATAAATACAATCATTAAAGACAAAAGAAAGAAGAAAAAAGCTTTCTTCCTATTGTGAACATCGATTGTATGTTCACATTGTTATGACAAAAAATTTTTTTTTCTTCTACGTACTATATGTGCATATATATCGAACGACATTTTCAACGAAAGAACATTCTCATCAAACGTAAGTAAATCATAAGTATGTTATGAAATTTAGAACGAAGATCTAGTCATAAAAAAATCATGTCTCTCTCAATGAAAGATATATTGCTCGTATTTGTAACATGCTTTATCTAATCTTTCAGTAGTTTAGTTTTAATTACCGAAACGAACTATTCGATTGTTCTCGATCGATGTTGTTTCAACATGTTCGTTCATTTGGTACTTTATTTATTCGCCCATCATGCGCAGCAGCTTGTATTCCGATTTTTTTCTCTTTTTTTTCGATACTCTCATTTGCAATCTGTCTGCATCATATTTGTGTCTACTCGTAGGCTATCGCATACATCAGTCTTTATACAGTTTCATAGAATACGGACAATATGTACGTATACATATAAAATCGAGTAAGTGATGATGTAAGAAACTTTTTTTTTTCTTCGAGTTTACATAAAAAACAAAAGAAAAGTAGTCAGGTTGACGATGTTCGTCATCTGTGCATATCGTATATGACATACGAGATGACATCTGTTCAGCAAGTATACATAGATACGTATATAAACATCTTCATGGCATATTGTATAATCGTTCTCGATTTCATTTTTAAATCAAATCTAACATTTATCTTTCAGTTTTCATTCTGATTAAATGAGAATACGGTGATGTTTGTCTATCGACATATCATTAAATAGTGTTCAAGGTTTGTCGTCTTTCGCTCTTTTTTCCTTTCTTTCGTTCTCACATGTGTGACATCATCATCATCATCCTGTGATATACACAAATATATGTCTATTAATGATCAATGTTTAGTAGAAAGTCTTTTCTCTAGGTCAGATTGGCAGTAAGCTACTAAGTAAGTTGAAGAAATAATCTCATGTCATACACATAGAAGCATACAAACACGTACATAGCTCGAGTCGGCTTTACATGAAACAAAATCACGACGAGACAATGGCGAAAATCATATCTTTCTTTCTTTTTTTCTTCTTCTTCTTCTTCTGTCTACTACTCATTGAAAATCAAATTAATAGTAAGAAGAAAAGAAATATTGACAGATGTTTTTTTCTTGCAAATGAATAAGGAAGAAAAGTGCCTTCATAAACATTATTGAATCGATCGTTCTATATTATCTTTCGACCTATTCAAATGTCAGCAATCAAAAATGACTAAATAATGTTCCCTTATCATCTTTCAATTTCGGTTCGTTTTTTTCTTTTATTTGTAAAAGTACAAATGAAATCAGATATGTCACTTTGTTCAATTTCCTTTCAATATTTCGATCAAGGGCATCATCACTCGTTTTTTTTTCACCGAAGAACAAAAGAACTTATCATAATGTATTGACATTTCTTTCTCGCTCTCGCACTTTCATTTTTTTTTCTCTCTTTCGTTCGATGATGAACAGGTGCTCGACGTACGTATCAAGAACCATTTTCTATTATTAAAAAATATTGACAATGTAGGTACATAATCGAAAGTGTCTTCCGTTGACGTAATAATCGTTTTCGTTATAACACATTCGATTTATAGAACAATAATAATAGAAAAATGATTCGAATTCATTTGATTTCTTTTTTATATGAACCAGATGAAGTAACGTCTATCAGCTTTGTTCTATGTAAACGTACTATGTGTTTGTAGATTTTGACACGATGAAATGATATCAATCATGATCGTTGTTGAAAGAAGAAGAGGAAAGTTTCTCTTTTCTTAGCCGAAGGTTATCAAATCTGTATGATTATTGTAACCACACATTTGTGTTTAATCGAATCATCTCGGGACGTATATATCGGAGAGTTTCGGCGACAAATAAAAGAAAGAGAAGCAAAAGGAGAAAGAAAACGAATGATGATGAGAGTTCATATAGTATACTAATGCATATGAAACGAGAATTTGTTTTCTCTAGTTGATGATGACCATCGTTTTAACACAAAGTTAGAGTAAATTATCGGTGAGAGAGGTAAAGAGAACGAATGACATTGAATATGCATGAACTGTACTATTGTTCATCGAAATCGAACAGTATGAGAAAAGAAGAGGCCATGATATTCATGCACTTGCGAAGGAGCACAGTTATAAATCGATCTAGTTTTTTTTTTCTTAGTTAGATCGAAAATAATTACTAAATATGGGTAATTGTATTGGTAAAAACGGTCATTTACATCAACAACGATGTCAACATTCATTTTCAATGAAACATACATCGATCGAACGGCCTCAAAAATCAGTCTCATCATATCTATTAACATCATCGACACCATTGAATACGTCATCAGAACGGCAGAGTCTCTATTTATGCGAACGAAAAATGAACGATAATGAAACGAATGTTATTCAACAAACATTATCACCATCTCATTCTAATGACGAACATATATTCATGCATAAAACATCACTTTTATCACCTGTTCAATTGTCATCTCAATGTAAAAAATTGAAATCAAGTAATAGCGAAATAGTTTTTAGTGAGAATCACATTAAACAATCGTTTACATTGATGACAAATGAACAAGATACAAGTATAGGACACCTGTTAAACAAGGAGAACGATACAAACAAAGAAAATAACACGACGACAAATAGTACAATTGATATTAATGAAAAAAAGAATGTAGACATCAAGGTGCATCGCACTGACAATGATCAAAGTACGAATCATCAATATTTTACACTTATCAACGAAACACAATTATCAAACAGAAATATAATGGTCAATACACAAAATACGAATCAAGGTAACTGACGAATTCTTGATAAATTAGAATTGATTCATTTCATTTTCCCTCTATATTCAGAATCTCAAGATACATCGCCATCTTCGTCCTTATTCGACTCATCATTATCATCTCTTTCATGTAGTACAACTCCATTTTCTTCTCAAGATCGTCTTATTCTTTCGTCGTCGTCATCATCATCATCTGCTCTTTCACCTTTATCATCAGCAAATAATTCTAATCGAACACGTTCGTTAAACTATTCCGAACAAATCTATTTAACTAATCAACTATCATATTTATTCTCATCGAATGAAACATTCGTATCGGTTTTGCCATTCAGTTCATCTCGTTCATCGAACGATTTCTTTCTCAATGAATTTCAACAAAATCTTCAATCACACAACTGCAAAACGCTCCGTTCAGTGATCGATAATGTAACACAACAACAATTCATTCGTATACATCAATCATCGAATGTCATTCTAATTCAACATCAACAACTCCAATGCGTACATCTAAAGTAAAATAATTTTGTTTTCAAAATTCACAGAAATTTTTTGAAAAACAAAATATTTTTCTATTAAAGAGATGCGAAAAAATCTCGAACACCTTCGTTAATCTTCGATGAACAACAAAAACTCATTCATCTAACGAAACACGCTCGTTCACTTGGTCTTCAATCATTTACTTATCTAACTGCTGAAGCACCTCGTTTGCCCAAACTCTTCGCATCATGCGAACAATGTTCAACATTACTATCCGGTTCGAAACTTCATCAACGTTTGCATCCATTTCTTCTCGTCAACACGACGCATCATCTCGTTCAAATGTGTTTCAATCAAACCAATCCGAATTCAACGTTCGGTTACATTTCACAAAATAATCCACGAAAAATTCGACAAATTCTTCTTAATAATTCGAAATTCGCCTATTCCTACGATTTAGATGTTATTCATACATCATTCTATTTCGTTCTGCGTGTTCAAACATGGCCGCAAGACGTTCGTCAAATCTACGAGCAACGTCAACGTTCATGGCCAATGAATATCGAACAATTATTTGAAGATACTTGTTTTCTTCGTATTGAACTCATTGAATCCACTGATCAATCGAAATCATCAAGCAAATGTTCGAATTGTGAAAAACATCTTTCATCATCGATCGATTCAAGTTGGTCTTATACATACGCAGCTATCGAATCGAAACTCATTGAAATGATGTCCGACGATCAAATTCGTTTCGCATCGATTCTTTGGAATTATTTAAATGGCAAAACGCAAGGTCAACTGCCATTCAACGTTTTCAAACATACATTATTCTATTTCTTGGAAAGTTATTCACCAGATTTTTTCCTTTCGAGTGATTTAGTTCTTCAAACACATTTGTACACTGATTATCTCTGTCATTGTCTACAAATTCAATCGATTCCACATTATTTCAATACAAATTTCAATTTCTACAATGAAAATCTTTCGTTAATATTAACAAATTTGCTTTCGACTAAAATGACTTATGTTGATTTGAAAAATTTTCAAATTTATCATCAATCAAAATCTTCGTCCTATCTATTCTATTTTCTCTATTTAATTCAATTTGAAAAGCATTTTCTTCAAGATTTATTTGCATCGAAAACTAACAATTCATTACAAGCCATTCTCGATACACATCAGTCTGTTATTCAAAAATTTCTTCTCGGCATTCAAATTTACAAACGACAATTAGAAGGCAATCAAACACAACTAATACAACGAACGCTTACACTCGATTGTCTTTATCACTATCAAGAAGATAATGTACAAACAATTGTTGATTATTTACCATTATTACGTGAGAAAGAACCGTTACTACTTTTACATTCACTATGGTCGATGTTTATTCAATATTTTAACTGCTTATTCGATGATCTTTTGCGTTGTTTTTAAAATAAAACGATGACGTTTTTTTTTAAATTATTCAAAGAAATTCAAATGCTTATTTATTTATTTAAAAAAAAGAATATGATTGAACAGGTTTTGTTGAAAGTATTGGAATGAGAATCGATAGCAGAGAAATAAAGAAAACACGCACACATGAAACATAAAGATTGTTTTTATATAAAGGCCATAGAAGAATAAATAATAAAATGAGAGATTGAAAACAAATGCTGTACAGTTTCGAGTAGGATTATATTGATTGCACGTTACTAGGAAATCTTTCGTTTCGATCAACGAGAGAAAATGAAAACTAAACTTTGATGTGTTCACTGTGCGCTTGAATATCTATCAGACAGAATGAATATGTATGTAAATCCATAAAAATCAAGACTGTTCATCAGATGAAAGAGCTTCAACATATTCTTGAGAATCATTTTCAATAATGATTTGATTCTGCAATGAGGATTTACTGTCCATTTGTGTATGACAATGTTTAAGACCTAAACAAAACGAAGAAGATCTCATATTGATAATTGAGAAATCATTTCGTTTACCTGAACAATAGAGAATTGTTAAGGCTCCTAGAAGAAAATCAAATGAAAATTTTGTTATATTCAAATTAGATTGATTTACCTAGAGCTTGAATTTTATCATTGATATTTTCAATTTTAGCTTTTAGTTTAGCTTTTTCGTTTTCATCGATATTTGGATCTTCGCTATCATGTGTGATTTCATCACGAATTTGACATTGTAAATCGATTTCTTGTTGTAAACGAGCGATTTCACTATCGAGCTTTTGTTTTCGTTCATCGGGTGTCAATTCAGGAAATAATTCCGGACCAACTTCTCGTGCTTTAGCATACAATGTAGTATGATCGACTGCACGTTCATGAAGTAAATGCTCAAGACCGGTGAAATCGTTATTTTCATCCGAAAGACATTTCTAAATAGCAAAACGCTTTTGAGCAACCAAAAAAATGATTAAAAAACATGAAGTTTACTGTGATTATATCCCGTAGATCGCTTTCAGGGATCGTTTCGTTTAAAGCTAAATGAGAAGAAAAAAACCCGAAATGTCTGAGAAATAGAAGATGATCGTTGTGTTTTACTAGAATCCGAAGGCAATCGAGATTTTCGTACAGTTTGATTGTCTGGTGTTGCAATTGTTGTTGTTGTTGGCAAACGCTTTGATTTAAACTCTCTTAGTTTACTATAAGCTGATGAAGCTGCATTAGCTAATTTTGATGATGTTTGACTAGGTGATGGCGTGTTTGTAGCTGTTTTTTTCGTTGATGTTACAGCTGAATTATGAAGAGATTCATCGCTTTTAGATAATTCTGAGCCAGCGGAAATGCTTGGCGAAAGACTAGCTGCTGACGATACACTAGGTAATGTTGTTGTTGCCGGTGAATTGGCTTGTTTATTTCCAAATGCACGAAAAGATCGTCGTGCAGTCGAATCGAGTACTGAAAACGCTGCAGCTGCTTTTGTATGCAAACGATTGGCTGCTGTTGATCGTTGAAAATTCGAATTTGTCGTTGAAATTGGCGTTGATTCATTTGATTTCAATAGATTTGCCTCAATTTCATCGGTTGTTGTAATAACTGGCGTATTATTACTATTCATATTCAATTCAATATTCACAATATTCTTAAAATCTTCGTCCGATGGCGATGAAATATGAACAAGTTTCGCTTGAATAGGTTCATGTGGACAAGTTGTATCGCTAATAAATTTATCTTCACATTTTTTATGAATTGTTTGTAAACAATCTCGACACTGACGGCCGGATTTCATCCAGATTTTTTTATTGCAACCTGAACAAACCGTTGCTGTTGTAAATGTTTTATCTTCGAAGATATGATCGGTTGGTCTAAATCAAAAGACAATATTTAGATTGGTTTCCTATTCGACATGTTTCGAATGAACGTACTTTCGTAGTGGTGTTTCTTGTTGTTCGTTGATTGTATTGATGTATTTCATTTGATCTTGTTTTCGTTCTTCTTCTCTCAATTTCGTTGAAATCTCGTTTAAAATCGGACCATTCTTGAGAAATTGTTCTTTTTTCTCTTGAAGGTTTAATTTAGCTTCGATTTCAGGTCGATGTTTAACATTAATCGTTACAAAACCATGAGCCAAATCATCATCATAACCTTTATGTGTACTTAATTCGATTCGTTTTTTACTAAACATAAAACGAAAAGAATTTATTATCAAACTAAATTCATATTTAACTGAGAAATACCTTTCGGTGTCGGTCAAATAAGCGAATCTATAGGAGAAGTGCAAGTCACACATGTGAATAAGGTCATGAAAATGTCGATAGAAACTTACAGATTCGCTTTCGATGAATAAGGCGAACGAAAATTGAGTGTCATTTGAGTCTCACGTTTGTAACTCATATGAGCATCGAGCACAATTTCAGAGAGAGCAATAGTTGCCTAAGATAAACAATGAAAAAACGACAAATGAAAATCTTTGCTATTGAACATACATAACCGAGTAAGATCAATTTTTGACCAGCATTCGGTGCACCACATTCAAGTGGAGCTTTACTCCATAGACAAACGTTGAGATAACGTTCTTCAGGAGTCACTTGAAATTCAAATCCATGATTGAATTCAATATACTAGTTAAAATTGAAAAAGAAACATGACAGTATCTTGTGGAATTCAAACGAACTGCATCAGGTTTTTGCGGTGGAGTTGGTTGATCATGAAATTGGGATAAAAGATCAGTATTCATCATGATTAATGTTATATCATTATTTGAAGTTTTCTAAAAAAAATAAAAATAGAATCACATTTCAGTTCTTTTGGAATTGTCTCACTTGTGGTTTTGGTTTTTTGTTGGTTTGATTTTCCGGTGGTTTCGTTGTTGTTTCAGTTGGTTGTTGTTGTTGTTGTTCATCGTCATCATCGATTTGTTTATTCGTTCGATGTCGAAGTGTAGGAGACGTCATAACTGGCGGATCGGTTCGAGTTGGTAGCACTGGCGAAGCTGAAGTTTGTTTTTCTTGTTCAGATTCTTTGATTGATTCAACACGAACACTATGTAGTAAAGGCATGCCGATAACAATCGAAATTTTATCTTCATTTGCAAGTGTAGAAATTGATGACGATGATGCTGAAGCATCTTGTATTGTAGGATTCGATTTTGACTTGAGTAAACGTTGAGTTTGTTTCGATGTTTTAACATCTTCACCTCGTACTTTTAATAGAAAAAGATTTTTTTCTGCAAGACCAGTTTTAAATGCTTGACTATCTTCGAGTCCGTTTGGTAGAGGTTCGAAATCTTCAATTAACAATTCAGTTCGATCCATATAATTGACTTCTTTAATTGACATTTTCGTTAAATTTCGAACGAATTCAATTTCTTTTGTCAACCATTGTTCTCGTTTAATACGTAAATAATCTGCACAGGTCTTTTCATGCACATTAATCGTTAGAAAAACTAATTCCGATGCAAGTTTTTGCTTATCAAATATTGCCAATGGAATCGACAAACGATCGCAATATTTAATTAAAATTTCGAATGTACCAGGAACAACATTTTTGCCCGATGCAGTAAGAATTTCAGTTGGTAGAGATTGTTTTGATGTAGCAAAAAATGGTTGATAACGAATTTTATAACTTGGCCATGTTTGTTTACGTTTGATTGCACGACGTAACTGTTGTGTTATAATCTGAGCTAATTGCGGACTTTCAACAGTTGCAAATGATGATTTCACTTCGAAATCAATCAATGGTTCGTCTTGAAAGACAAGTAACCAATGACAAAATGGTTCTCGACGTAATTCTAAACGTAAATTTCCTTGTATACGTTTAACTTTAATGTATAATAAACATTTATGACCAAATAATAATGTGATATCAAGTGTAACGGAGAAACCATCTTTATAATCTGCATCAAGTCGAGCAACAAATGCCTAGACAAGAGATTTGTCTTCTTTTGCAAAACCAAAAAACAAAAACATGTCTCATGTATTCTACTTTTATTAACTGACGTTCATCACGTTCTTGTCGTTCGAGTTGAATATCACTAAATACTGGACATTCATTTCCAATTGAGAAATTCTGAATCTAGAATATTGACGATTTCTTTTCTTATAGGCAAATTACTTCTCAATTGAGAGTGTTTAACATACAACAATATTGTGAAGAAAGATTTTTCCCGTTCGACTATTTTTTAATTCTTTAAATTCCGTATTCAATTTATGCATTATATAACGTCTCAATCGAGAACTATCTTTTAGTTCTTGAAATAGAAATTGTAGAAGATAATTAACAGCATCGACTGCCGAATTCTTTGCTCGTTCGTTCTAAATCAAACGAATTCGATTTTGATTGACGAAATTCGAGTGATCTTACTTCGGACAGTGGATGAAATAATGAAAATTGTTCGTCTTGTTTTTCATTGATAACTACCGGTCGATTTGATGTGTAACGTGTATAGAAATACAATATCAAAGCAACTGTTGATGCACATCCAAGAAGATAACTAAGTATAATAATTAATAAGAACATTATTGCATAAAAATTTAAATCAATCTCATCTTGAAAGAACAGAAGAAGAAAAGAAACAATTTTTTCAATAAGGTTATGTTGTTCGTTTTGCTTGTATTCAAAATTCTTTGTCTTACACACACACGCACACACTTCGAAAGCGTCATACAAAACTATACAAACACGTGAGTGAAGAAGGAGAGAGAGAGATAGAGAAAAAAAACAAGAAATAAAAGCGCACAAAGTCAATCAATCGTCCCGATTTCTTATCCTTTCAAGGTTAAATGTCTCGAAGTACAAACATAGCTTTCGTGTATGTTTATTTGATTTATCCTATTTCTCTTTCTCTCTCTCTGTCTATGTGGAAGAATCTTGCATCGATAAATCGAATATCTTTGAAATCGAAGAGGAATCTTATTTTTTGGTTTTTGATTGCCTTTTCTGTGTTAGAATATGTATGTATATATGTATATATCCGAATGACAAACAATGTGTGACATCAGTAATAATCCCTATTTACAATGAAATACAAGAGAGAGAGAGAGAAAGAGAGAAAGAACTAAGAAAAAACCATCGCTATTGTTGTTCTTCATTATCTCACAAAAACACTTTCGATGAGGAAAAGAAAAGAAAAGAAAAAAAACTGTTGTCCATCGTGAGAAATGAAGATCACTGCGATAAGAATAACGCAATAAAGAAGATAGCAACAAAACCAAAACAAGAGAGAGAGAGAGAAAAAGAAGAAAAAGGAAATGAAACGAAAGAAAAGAAAACCAACAGTTTGACAATAAATTAAAAGTAGACGAAAACAAACAAAACACAATCGACCAACACAAGCATTTCGAAACGAATGATAATATGTGTGCGTATGTATGTATATGTTTGTTGTTATTCCTATATGCGTATAGAAATCGATTCTTTTGACTCACGCACACACAAACAAAAACGAGCTATTCGAAACGACGATCAAGTCAAACTATGATTTTGAATAAGCAAAGACGACGCATCGTCAACATTCGATGACAAATGATGGTGATGATGATGATGCAGATTTGGTGGAACATAGTTAAAAAACTGTGTGAATGATGTCGCAGCTGTGGTGGACGGCGATGTGTGAGTTCGCTGAGATGGATAAAAACTATTCGTTGAATTGCTTCCCGTTTGAAATTGTGTCGGAAATCCCGAATCAATCGCATCGATATTCGAATAATGTCGATTGAAATTGCTTTGCTCGTCGACATAGTTCAAATTAGTCGGTTGATAAGACGCTGTGCTTGTGCTGACGGCTGCGGCTGAAGACGAATTTAAATTCGTTTGTTGAACATTAGATGCTAAACCTGGAAAAGGCCGTTGAATTCCTGGCATAAATAATTGTTGTGTTGTTTGTCCGTTCGAATCGTTCGGCTGCCAAAGATTCGGCGGTGGATATTGTTGATTTGCACGCGATGGCTGATTGGCTGATGGAACTGTTTCGATAATATGTCGATAGGAATCTTGTCGATAACGTAGAGCTAAAATTCGAAGAAAGATTTTTAAAAAAATTCGTGATTTTTTTCGATTTAGATTAATGAGCCAGCGCGATGAGAACAAGAGAAAATGTTCGACAAGCAACGTGCAGAGAGAGAGAGAGACTTGTTTTGTCCTTTTTATTTTCTACATTGAATGAAAAATAAAACGTACAACGAAATGGTAAAATTTTTTCAAAAAATAGAATATTATTTATGCCCGTTTATGCGTAAATTATTAGTAGAATGTATCACTTTTCGTATGTCAGCTGTTTCTCGAAGAATGTCTACAAACAAAACTCATGTTGTTGTTGTTTTTCAAACGATCTCAACGAAAGTTGTTTATCATATATCGTCATTAGGAAAATCAACGAATTCGCCTGAAAAAACGCATTTATCTATTTCGACTTACTCGGATCAAGATTAGGCGATCCGTTCGAATTGAGATTCGATGTTGTTAAACTTGCGTTTGTTTGTTGAATTAAACTATTGACGTTTGCCGAACCATTATTCATTGAATTGGTTAACAGAATATTCGATGGTGTCGATGAAGGATGATTAATACTTGTCGAGTCATCGTAATTACGTTTGAAGAAACCTGCTTGAATAGCATTGAAAGGGAGAATACGTCGTTTCGGATCGTATTCGAGCATTTGTTGAACGAGTTCTTTGAATTTAACGTAATCGGATACGGAATGATTCGGTTCGTTGGCACGACGACCTCCTGGTCCGCCGATATCGACGCCGAGAATATCGTGAAGTTTACGTGTGCCTGGCGCTCGATACTAAATCAAATCGATGAAAAATGATTTTGTTTTGTTTGATTGTACAATAATTTTTACCCTTCTTTCTTTACTCTTGCGAGGAATCCAAGTATTATCAGGTAAACGATCGAAGAATCGTTTGGTTTTTGTTCCTTGTTCGAGTATGTGATTCGGTGGAATGCCGAGTACTTCGACGATTTTCATCATTTGATCGAATTCGTTTGTTCCACTGAATAACGGCTCGCCCGTGTGCATTTCAACGAGAATACAGCCAAGACTCCACATGTCAATCGCCATGTCATACGGAATTCCGAGGAGAACTTCGGGCGAACGATAGAAACGACTTTGTATGTATTGATACAGCTGAAGAGAGAGACGATGAGATAAGTTGTGTTTTTTTTTTGAAATAGAAAACGTACTCGTTGGCCAATTTGACAGGAACTGCCGAAATCTACAATTTTAATTGCAGATCGTTTTGGATTGACCAAAAGGATATTTTCAGGTTTCAGATCTAATTATAAAACAGTGAAAATTTCGATGGGAAATCGATTTGAGTTGAACCTACCACAATGAAGAATAGTCAATTCTGGTTGGGAAAGAAACAGTAGTGCCGATAGTAATTGTATCGCAAATTTTCGTGTTAAATTTAATGAAACACCACGAAAATTCGTGTTACGTAATAGATCATATAAATTATAAGATAATAGTTCGAAAACCAAACATAAATGATTACGAAATGTAAAATTTCGTTTTAATTTAACTACAAAAAAAAACACACACACACATACAAATTCTTTCTCCGAGTTTGTTTAGTTTTCTTACCGATATAACCATTGTTATCAACATCATGTTGATTCATTAATTCAAGTAGACGTACTTCGATTTGAGCTTGGGATAAAAACGGTCGTTTGTTTTTAATGATTTTTATTGCGACATATTCGCCATCGACATGATCGTACGCTTTAACGACCTAAGAAAGTCAACCGATTGTTTTCAAGATCGGTTTTTCGAAAATTAGCATTCGATTTTACCTGTCCGAAACTGCCTTTGCCAATTAAACATTCGATAGCATATCGTTCGAGCCAAACTTCGCCCGGCCGAACAATATAATCATGATTTTCATCATCGAAACCATCGTTAAAATTTCGTTTTTCTTTCTTATTTAAACCATTCGTATCTTCAATGACTTGATTATTACTGCGTTTCTTCTTCTTCGCATAATAAACCTAAACGGTTAATCATTTTTGAAAATCTTTTCTTTTCAATTCAGTTTCTCAAAAAAAAAACTCTTGATTTAGTCTGTATATACTTCATAATTGGCGGCGACTTCCGGCGAAACTCGGCCTGTATTCGATGGCAAAATGTCGTACAAATAACTAGTCGAACTACCATATGCTGAACTACCATCGGTCAAACTACTTGCATTCGATGATAGATGATGATGACGCGTTAGATTATTCGGATAGAATTGCTCATAATTACTATATGATCCCATCCAATCGGTATAAGGCACTTGTACGTGTTGCATTTTGGGCTTTATTTTAATATCTAACTTACAAACCCGTAAATGACGTATCGAAAAAGAAAAGAGAGAGAGAGAGAAAGAGACAAACTCAATGATTGAGAGAAAGAAAAGAGAGAAAATATATATGTGTGTATCAAAGCGGAGCAAAATCTACGGTGTAAAACGATGTTTCGAACAGCCAGACCATATCGTAACGATAGCGAGAGAAAAAACGACGTCAACAACAAGCCTCGAAGGGCAAGGTTGATCATAATTATCAATAAGATATCACCGAAAAAGAAGGAAAAAACCACGTATTTAAAAAAAGACAACGTAGAAGGAAAATCTAAATATAAGAAATTTGTGCTCATCAGCTGATATCCTTTTCGATATAGATTAATACACATCAATGATCCTCACGGTCGTTGAGTTACATCATCACACCCATCGTTTTTTTTCCTCTCTTTATTTCTTCATCTTAATGTATCTCGAGATGACCTGCACTGAGTCGACGCATTCGACCATCACCATCCCGTATTCGTATATTTATTATATCGAAGAAAACGAAAATGTAGGAATATGCACCGAAAGAGATATCATCGTTTATAATCATTTTTTGTTTTGTATCATCTACCCTACCTACCTGCGTTTCTCTCTCTCCGACCATCTCGATTTTTTTACTTGTGTACATCATGATGTAGAACGAAAAAAAGGACCGAAACGTTTTTTTTTTATATAATACAGATATATCGCTTTTCTGTTCTCTATGATTGAATAAGAAAAACGTCGAGTTTTGTTGTTTTACCTCATTGATGTGTTTGTATGTTTTGATGAGATCGACACTTAATTTTCTGAGAGGAGCCTCGACTGGATCACGATAAGCAGTCATTGTTGGCATCATCATGTTTGCCGAAACTAGATTGATAATAGTCCATAATCCGTTCGATGCTTCATTTCTATGTGAAAACAAATCGAAAATAAATCAATTATCTTGAAAATCAATTCGAATTACCAATTTGTTTTGTTTTTAAAAGGCAAAAAAAAATAATAATAATAAATTCTATTGATGAATTAAATCGGAATGAATGAACACTGTCAAATCAACTAATGATGTATTCGTATGAAAACGAAGACAGCAGGGATTATGAGTGTCGTTTGATACGATCGATCTAAAATTGAAATCAAATTTCAATGATTTATTTTTTTGCGCAGAGAAAAAAAACAGAACACGATGATAACGAATCGTCGAAAGATTTATCTGAGTAAATACGCAAATAGAAATTATGGAAAAAAAACGAAAACGAAAAAGGAAAAAATCATTTTAGCAGCAGCAAACAAAGAACTTCATTTTGACTGGATCATGCGTTCTCCTAATGACCGCCATTCAACCGGAGCATTTTCTAGCCTCATTGATGGTATACATCCGAACTCTACTGGTCGTATTTGTTTAGCATATGAAACAGAAAAAAAATAATTACTCGACTAGTTCAACTTAAGTTCAGATTCGAAATTATAATGTAGAAATAAAATATTCGATGAAAATAAATATGTATATATATATCACTGACTATCGACAGTTCGACAGTGACATCTGCGGGAGATGATGATGACGATGTGTATGTCATTGTTTCACGTCGAGTATTTTTATTACTGGAATGAATACTATCTTTAAAACTATTTTACAATATGATGAAAAAAAAATAACAAAATATGTCGAGAATAAATTGATTATGATGAAGAAGAAGATGGTGGTGGTGGTAGATTTTCATCGAGTAATGAAATTGTTGATGATGAAACTGATTGAACTGTTGAATTGACTTTTTTCGCTTGAATTATTGATGGTAACTAATTGTCAAGAAACGAATGATTTTAATTGACAGATTGAGGGAAAAGAATTTTACTTTTGGAATTCTTCCACCGCCGAATAAATTCGCGTAGATATTCGTTTGTTTTTCGACTTGTTTTTTCTTTTCTTCTTGAATACTTGGATCTGCTAGAGTTAATAACGATGATGTTTGTTGATTTTGTTCGTTTGTTAGAGAATTAACAAGCTGTTTTCGATTTTTTATCACTGGATATTTTCGTGTACAATTGATTTCAATAATATTTCCATCTAATTTATTCAATTTTTCTTTATAATTTTCAAAACGACCGTTAGGCCATTGTTTAGTCGAATGTTTGAATTTAATTTTATATAAATCCGATGAAAGAGGATTGGTTGAATGATCCATAAAACTTTCAGCTAGATCATAGTTTATCAATCGTTTCGGTAGATTCACATTCGAATGCCAATTTCGATCACGAGATCGAGCGCCACCACGACGAGCTTGTCGAGGAGCAGGTCGAAACTATTTCAACGACATAGAATTCAAATCCTTTTCGTTTAATCAATCGAACATACTGGACGAACAGTAAAATTTTGAATTGATTCTCGAATAGCTTCATCATTTGGCAAAGATGATTGATGATGATTTAGCGATGAATAACTCACATTAGGTTGTAAACGTTTTAATTGATGAGTTGAATGGTTATTTATTGACATCGTTTTCAAAACTAAATCGATTCGATTTTTTATTCTCTTTCACTTCAATTTACCAATCGACAAATGTATCTATATATATATATATATATCGTTCGTCACCGTCTATACAGACAATGATTAGATGAACGAAACTTTGTTTTCACAGATGCCTTTTTCTACTTCGCTAAAACTTTATTTTCTTTTTTTTTCAAACAGTTATAAAACAAGAACAACAAAGCGAGACACAAGTCCTATACAAGCCAAAGCAAATATCTGCTGTTATCTGCTGATTGAATTGTCTGTCAACAATGACAGAAGAAAGAGTTAATTAGCACTTAAAGTAAACTGGAAAGAGAAAGTTAGTCTAATTGAGCTTGTGAATTGATTAGAGAGTTGAGAGCATCACGTGTTGCATAGTAGAGAATATTTTTTGCTTGTAAAATATCCGCATGATTTGTATGAGTTTTCGATAGATTTCGAAATTCATTTGTCGTTATTAAGCATCGATCGAGATTTTCCGGAGACACAAAATCTTCGGCGATTTTAATACAGGAATGAAGATTTTTAACCTAAAATGAAAATCTTCGAATGAATTCAGCGTTTGGCGTTTTTTTGTTTCGGTCAGACTTGATGCGGCGCACCACTTGGAATGAAAATAGCATCGCCTTGAAATTGAAGGATAGCATAAGATTCAACGTTATTCTGTTGTTTTAATTGAATTAAATCGTCTTGTTCCAAATAAGCCGTTTGATCGTGAATGGAATCGGTTCCGGCGATTTTTCGATGTGTCTAAAAATGGCGAGAACATTTCTTTGAGAGTTTAGTTTTGATAAAATTGAAAAAAAACAATACTCGTCCGAGATATTCGCGAATTTTGCTCGCATCATCCGAACGAAAGAGATGCCAGAGGGCCCCAGGTCGTTCGCCGTTCTTGAGTCGCTGCAATTGAGCTTGATCAATTTTTGATTTCGCGATTTCGGCTTCAACTTCTACAAATCAAAAAAAAACGACGTTTCAATAAATATTCGTGGTCTTTTTTTGTTTTGATTACGTCGAATTTCTTCGCCTTTATCTTTTCCATGTTCACCATAACCACCGATGCCGACATACACAAGTACATTGACAGCATCGGACACATCGATATGCAGATTTGTTGTTCCTGCTTGTCGACAAGATTGGCTAGTTAATTGACCTGAATGAATCGAAATCAAACTTTTAGTAAAATTCGAGAGAAAAAACAAGATTTACTATAAGCAATGTAAAGCTTCGGACCGAGATCTGGTTTAACTAAACATGAAGGTAATCGTTCAACGATATTATAAGCTCCACCATGGTATCGAATGCCATTGTATGTATACGATCGTCGTGTATAATCGCCTGAAAACAAGATTGAAACAAAAGAAGATTAGAAGGCTTTTGTTACCAAATGGAATGTTGCTCATAAGATCGTGAAGACGTGAAGGAAAAACGGAAGCAAAATCTTTTTTCGTTGGCCAATCTTTTAGTTTTAATATTCGTGATCGTTGTCCGTCTTTTAATCGAACTAAATGAAAAGACAAAAGGATTCAAACTGATGTTTCTCTTCGTTCAGTTTTTCTACCATCTAAACATTCGAAACCATCCCAAAATTGTGTTAAAACGATATCATTCGTTGGTATAGGCACTAAAGTTTCGCAATCCCAAAGTGCTGGTGTTTCTCGATGATCGATCATGTGCAATTTAAACGATCGTGGTTGCCAGAGCGTTTTCGAAAGATTTCGATGTACTTGTCGAACAAGAACAGGACAACCTGCTGACCAGACTTTTTGAAAGAACTTTCAAACAAAAACAAAATCGATTTTAAAAAAAAGAAGAAAAAAAAAGGTAAACTTTTTACATCTTTAGCTACTGAACTTATCCATTCATTGAATACAGGCAAACGTCCGTGACAATAGAATTCGATATTCGGATCGAAATTACAATCGATTGTTGACCAAATTTGTTGAACATTATGCTGCTCGACAATTCGATTTTTCTTCATTGTTTTTATAAATTTTGACAGATGATCGTTTCGAGACGATGAATTGAATTTCATCGAATAGTCGATTTTCATTTTAGTGAAATATGCCATACATTGATTACGTAGTTCAATCAAGACTAATCACAAAATCAAATTTACGAAAAAAAAAATTCTCATTTACTGAGATCAAATTACTTGTCCAAGGAATAAATTCGGATAGACAAAATGAGTTTTCATGCATGCAAATTCTTTGCGTTTTTTTACTCTTTCGTTTATCGATATTCATTTGAGAATATTCATGAAAACATTCAATACATATCATATATCCACATATTTGACACATGTAATGATAATTAAAAAGTGTTGTCGAACAATCATCACAGACTTCTCTCCAACCGGCCATGTATCGTTTCCAGATGATTTTCTCTTGAACAAATTGAATTCAATAGAAGAACAAATCAAAACAACGAGATGATCAATTACTTTCATCGTATGTTTTCCGTTCAGTTTCTTCGTATGAACACATTAAATGGAAAAATTTTGCTATTTGTATAAACGTATGATTAGCACTTGTATAGTTTAATGCTGGTTGTTCACCTAGACATTCGAATATTAATCGTATACAGAACAAAACATTTCGTTCTACCTGAGTTAGGAAGTACTAATACTTCGGTATCGTCATGCGTAGCTTTATCAACACTAGTAAAACCTTCGACTTCGTATCTATTTTCGTTGAGATATTTCAAACTAAATTTTAAAAACAAAGTTGTATTTTTTTTCTCGTTAGGAGAATATATCTACATTCGACAATGTTGAAATCGACAGCCAATTGAATGAACCGATGAATCAGATGGATTTGTCAATTGACAATCGACACAACGCGAAATATTTGCCGGATAAGTTGTACAATATTCTCTTTGAATCACAGTTGCTGAGGAGAAGAAAATTAAATATTGATTTTCAACAGAAAAAAAAAGATTTACTAGATAAAAGTCGTTGACATCGACGTTTAAATAAATTCGTATCACTGAGAGTATTTCGATGAGCTAATAGAAGTTTTTCGTTGGTTTCGTATGAAAGTAAAACAATCGGTTGAAGTGATGGATCACAATCGGATTCGTAGAATTTCCCTGGGCGACGAGTGAGAACTGGCGACCGACTTAGTTGTCGGGATATTTTCGGTAATCTTTGTGAAGAGAAACGAAAATAGAAGAAACAAAAATCGAACGAAATACGATCTACTTGGAATGACGAGTTCGATGAGATGGAATTTTGTTAGTATTCGAATACTGAGATTAGAACGAAAGCAAAAAAGAAAGTTAATTTATTATTTTTTCAAAAAATATAAATAATCACGTTTTGATCTTCATTTATTTTATAATCATTGAGCAGTTCGTTTATCCAAATACGTGGTATTTGTTCGATTTTAACAACAAAATCTACGAGAAATCAAATTTGACAAAATTTAGTCAGTTAAATTTTTTAATTACTGATTAAATGATAATTTTTGATTAAATCTTGGTTAATCTGAGTAGCTTCCGTAGTTGTTATTGTTGTATTAAATGAAGATTTTTTTTGAACAAGAGATTTCATTTGTAAATTATGATTTTTTGAACTCGATGAAGGAGTTAAAACTCCTTCGGGATATACAATCTTTGATACTGGTGCCATTAAGAATAATAAACAAACAAAAAAGTAACGAAATATATGTATATACAAATGTCGAATTGATAATAATTAACTCGTTTGAGTTATCGAACTAAATTGAATCACGTGAATTTGAAATGAGAATAGTTTGTCAATTGATTTGATTCATTATTTTCATCCATCTGGAATAAGAAAAAAAAAGCGATGAAATTATTTCAAAAGGTTATATTGCATATCAAAAATGTAAACCATTTGATTTAATATTGATTTATCACGTATGATCAGTCACCAAAACCATATGCGCAAGGGTAAGACCTCGTTTACATTTTTTTTTTCAAACGATTCATATCGATAAGATGTATACAGTTTTATATACCAATCATCATGCAGGTAATACTTATGACATCTATGAGTTATAAGAGATGTCAATCTATGTATATATTTTGTTTGATTTTTTTAAACACAGGACATCAGATGTAATACTTTTGATCTTCATTACAAGCTAAACTTTCAGTTACCTTTTATTCTTAAAAACGCCTAGAACAGCTGGTGTGTCGAGTCTACCATGGAATGCTTCGAAAGAATTGATCTATCTTCGAGAATTATATATCGATTAGTTCTCTCAATCAATTTGATCGTTCAGTTGCAATAGCTTACAATCATCTGGTGATGCATTCTATGTGACTGATCCTGCAAATGACGCACAACATCAGAACCAATGATAACTGCTTCCTATCTTTATTTCTTTTTAAATGTAAACATATTGAATGAGACAATTACCTTAGAAAGAAGACTTCGAATTGGAAGCAATAAAGAATCAAGAGAAAAAGTAATTAGAATCATTCAGTATAAAACTGATATTCTTTTCGTTTTACGGTTAAAAACAATTGTTTGTGTTCGACACATATCCTAATTACAAAAGAGAACTTATGGAATTTCAAGAATTAGTTAAGTGAAACCTCATCAAACAATAGATGTAAAACAAAACTTTTTTTTATTATTTTTAAAATAATGAAACGCTTGCATGCTCGAGAAAGTCATTCTACACGAATCATACATATTTCCGCTAGACGTCGAAAGAAATCGTCACGGAAAATAAATAACACTGTATTAATAGATTCTCATTCTACAGCTCGAGTAAGATCTCAATGACTTCTTGAAAAATCTTCATTTTCATCTAGATAAAAGATATATGGGCAAATCCAACGGATTATATAACAACACATCATAGAAATAAGAAGAAGAGCAAACGGTTTGTTTCATTATAATTTTGATTTGATTTTCTAGAACACATTCTGAACTTATACATTTAGATTTGTACGACGACGTAACATTGCAATATATTTAACTGTTTCACTGCTCATAATCTCCCCAGCACAAAATCAAAAGAAGACTCTGTTCTACAATGGAATACAACTGGTATAACTGTTGCTGGTATATCAGGTCAGCGTGGAAATGCTTCGAATCAATTAGATGGCCCACGGGGATTATATATAGATTGGTCTAATACACTGTATATTGCTGATCGATGGAATAATCGAGTTCAGAAATATTTACGAGATGCAACATTTGGTGAAACAGTGACAGGAGATCCAACAGGAGTTAGCGGATCAGGGTCTAGCCTTCTAAGCGACCCTGTTGATTTGACGGTGGACCTCAACAACAATATCTATGTGTTCGACGCACTAAATCAGCGAATTCAGCTATGGAATCGAAGTGCATCGACGGAAATCACGATTCTGTCAAGAATGGACTTTATATAGCCGAGCGTTCAAATAATCGCATGATGTACTATTCAATTGGTAACACAGCTGGTACAATTGCAATTGGAGGCAATGGTGCAGGCTTAAAGGATACGCAGTTATATAGTCCTATTGGCATATGTTTCGAAGAGATATCGAATAGTATTCTGATTGTTAATGCAGATGCAAATAATATTGTACGATGGAAAGTAGGTGCATCAAATTGAACACTGGTTGCAAGTGATCGTAACGGAACAAGTGGTACTGCGTCCGATAAATTCAACATTCCAGGCGATGTAATCTTAGATCCAATGGGCTATCGCTGGTATTAATGCTTCGTTATTCAATGCCTCGCTTGGGGTTGTGCTTGATAATCAACTCAATTTATATGTTTCTGATTATTGGAACCATCGTGTACAGAAATTTCTACGTTATTAAATGTACTGTTTTGTTGATTTTTATCTTGAAATGTTATCTTGTTGTAAACATAGAGAGAGAGAACAATATAAATGCACGAGCTTTCAACACAATTTTTTCAGTGGGGAGGTATAAGCAACAGGTGAAAAACTATGTTATCTGGTAGGCGTGTCGGAAGATTTCGAAATTTTTTAATAAAAATTTTTCGATATATTTAGTTTTTCTTCTTCTTTCGGCGATTGTTTCTTTGTGCACAAGTGCACCTCAATCAGTACCACCATTGAGAAAATGTGATCCCGATTGTGATAATAATATCACACAAATGATTGAAACAAAAGGTTATCCCTGTGAAGAACATAAAGTCTTAACAAAAGACGGATATATCTTGGGTGTATTTCGAATTCCACATGGTCGAAATTCGACAACTATCGGTCCACCTGTTCTTCTTCAACATGGTCTTTTAGATTCATCGACAACATGGGTTATGAACTATCCCGAACAAAGTCTCGGCTATATTCTTGCCGATGCTGGTTATGACGTTTGGCTTGGTAATATGCGTGGTAATTACTATTCTCGTGCTCATGTCAAATACAATCCCGATAAAGATGAGCAATTCTGGGATTTCAGTTTCGCTGATATGGCTCGTGATGATCTACCATCGATGATTTTCTATATTTTGAATGCTACTCAACATACACAAATAGCCTATGTTGGTCATTCACAAGGTACAATGATTGCATTTGCTGAATTCGGTCGAGAGAATAATCTTGTTCAACATAATGTTAGTTTTTGGGCTGCTCTAGCACCTGTTGCACATTTAGGACATATTATTTCTCCGCTTCGATATTTATCAACACCAAAAGTTGTGAAAGATATCGAAATTCTTTGGCATACACTTTTCGGTCGAAATGAATTTCTTCCTTCATCGGAAATCATTCATTGGCTTGGCAAATATGCCTGCGGAGAAATTATCATCGACAAAGAACTCTGCGAAAATTTCCTATTCATTCTCTGTGGTCCTTCAAAGAACAACATGAACGATTCAAGAGTTCCTGTTTACATAACACACGAACCCGATGGAACATCCGTTAAAAATCTGATTCATTTTGCTCAAGGTGTACAATCGAATATCTTTCAAGCCTATGATTACGGTACACCACAAGATAATATGGCACATTACAATCAAACAACACCTCCAGTCTATACGCTCCAACCATTGAAAATTCCCACAGCAATCTTTTGGTCGGGCAATGATTGGCTTGCTGATCCAGTTGATGTTTCGTATATATTGGCTAATGTGGGTAATATAGTCTACGAAAAATATATTCCTGAATTTAATCATTTGGATTTTGTTTGGGCTATAACAGCAAATAAAGTCTTATACCCGGATTTGGTGGCTCAAATGATGAAATATCATCCAGTTAATTAACTGTTCTTTTTCGAATATAAATAAAAATCTTTGATTATCAACTTGTACTTCATGTTTTGTTCTATTCTTGTTTATTTCTGTTTCTGATTCTGATACAAACAAAGAGAAAAAAAGAAAGGAATTTACATAGAAAACGAAGAATGTCAAGTTGATGGACTGGCATGGCGATGTCGACGATGTTCACTTGAATCGTCATTATCCGATGATTTTCCATCGTGATATCGTCGTGATGAATTATCCGTATTTCCGATAGTTATTGTTGCTAAAGTTGTATCGATTTCTTCGCCAAGTTTTGCATCTTCATCGGTTATCGGTGTTGCAGAAAACGTTACTTTAAAATAGAATGGCCAATTCGATGCTACACAAAAAAAAACAAGAGAAAATTACTAAAAAAACGAAAATGTTCGACATACATTTATGACTTATTGGACAATTGTTTGCTAAGATTAAACATTCGCATGCGTCGGTTATCGTGCGAAATTCAGCAAGACCGGTGACACCTTTCGGCTGATTCGTTCCTCGACGATTACGATCGTCTAAATTCAAGATTTTATCGAAACAATTTCTCTCGATAAACCGAAAATCTTACAGCGAACTTCTTTTTTCGGTGGGAAATTTTTGATTTTAACCGGTCGTTTCGCTCCGAGATCTTCGAACATTCGGACGACATCGATTTCGGACATATTCGGTGGTGTATTGAAGTAATAGAGAACATGTGACGGTGAAACAGGATGATTTTTACTAGCTTGATCACTTGTTAAATATCGATTATTTCGATTGGTACTGAATTCCATGTAGGATGGTTCGCCGTTTTCCAATGGAAACGGACGATTCATTGGAAGAATTTCTGTTTGTCGTGAAGGACTAAAACCAATCGAACGATTCAAATCAAAAAATAGTTCGTTTTGTCAATTTCAGCTTACACAATAACAAATGTTTGACCGAATATGAAAGTTGCATTCAAATTTTTCATATGTTGTCGAAGGTTTTCGCAATGATTCATTTGAACCATGGCGCCGCCTTCTTTCGATTTCAAAAACTTCACCTGAAAAGAAACGAATTTCGAACATTTTCTCGAAGATTCAGCTCGTTGCTTACGCATAGAACATTGCCGTAGAGGCAAAGCAAATTGAATACTCGTTCGCAATTCCACATCGGTGAGGATAAACCTTCGACATTAAAAACGAAATTATCAACTTTCATCGATGAGGATGAGGATGCTTGATTGGACGATGATGGCGAAGTTGAATCTCGGTAACGATTCGACTCGGATTGATAAGGAAAATAGTCTTGTTGCTGTTGACCAAGATAACTTCCTGAATTGTTATTATCGAATAATTGTTGTTGAGAGGAAAAATTCGATGAATTATCACGAGAATTTTGACGATCGAAGCCCGATGGAACTCTCGAATTCGACTTTAGAAACGAAACTTTAAGAAAAAACAAAAAAATAAACATAAAACATACAGAAAATGATTGATTATTATTCATCATTGACGATTCTAAAGAAGAAAAATATGATTTCATTTCAATACGATCGAAATCTATACCGAAACGATCTCCACCACGCGGCGGAGAGCATAACAATGTTCGACGACGACCGTATCCTAAAATAAGATAATCGATGATTATTTTCTTCAACCACGACCTAAAACACAAAAACCAAAATATAATTCTTCGTTCTTTCCATTGTTTTTTTTCTAATAATTAAAATTATCATTCAAACAAACAAAATATTTATAAATTATTCTTTTTTTTTAGCTTCTATTATTAAAATTAGATAATAATATATGATTTGTCTTACTTACATGTTTAAATTTTTCTTAAGTTGATAAATTAATTAATTTATTCGATAATAATTATGTAATTATGTATGTATATTAATTTATGATAGAATTATGTCAGATGAATTTATGAATGTACGCGTGTGTGTATGAGATTATTTCATCATGTAAATTGAAGTAGATCTATGAAAATAATGAAATACTTACGATTATCATCAACAGTTAAATCAAGATTATCTTGATCATTTCCGCGAACAACAAGGTGTTTTAGCTAAATGAATGAATCAGTATTTTTTTTCTGAATTTGTGTGTTTGTTGTGAAAGAAAATTTACATTAGCAAAATCGATTTTTAACGTACAGCAATTTGAATAGATATCAGCCTGGCAAAAAAAAGAAATAGCAAAGAAAAGATTCGATGATTCAAAGATAAACATACACCATCAAGTTCATTTTTGATTCTCTGTGCTGTTTCAATCGAATCGAATTCAACGAGAACTTGAATATTACGTAAACGTAATATACAAATACGTAATACTTGACCTGTTATCGAGCAAATCTTACGAATAACATCCTAAATCGTAAAAAAATACGCAATTGAAAACAAATTCGTCGAAAAATCGTACAAGTGTTATTGGGTATTTAGCATTTTGAACGGTTAAACAAAGAACAGTTGTTTCATTCGTTGTTATATTAGTAAAATGACCAAATGGCCTACAAAAGAAATCAATTCAAATTCGAGAGATAAAATAAAAAGTTTCTACTCGGATCGTTGATCGATATCATTTCTTTCCAAGAATGACATGTTGTTGTTGTTATTAGTATTATTATTCGAATTTTTCTCATCATCGAACGAATCCCATTTCATTCGATGTGATGGATTGCCCATATCAGTTCGTGAATCGTCATTACGCATTCGTTTTAGTCCTTGTCCACTATTATAATTGTTATTATTACGATTATTTATCGGCATATAATTATTCGTATTTCCACGTTGATTCATGCTGAGAGAAAAGAAAAAGCAAATTCAATTGCGAACAAATAGAAACTTGAAAATATTCACCCTTGACGAGAATTATTTGATGAATTCGAATACATACGTCGGTCCATTTTAGTTTTGACACGGATAAAAAAAAGCAACAAAATATGATTTCAATTTTCTTGTTCGTTCGTTTTAAAATGATGGTGAACTGTGATATGTTGAGTTTTGTCGTGAGTGAGATCGAAAGAAATTTTTTTTTCGATTGGATCGACTATCGACCAATAGAAATTATCTCGAAGAAAATAGTCATATCAAATGGATGGAGGTCAGTTTATGCAAATGAAAATACATTTATATTAAAAAAAAGGTCTCTGATCTGTTTTATACGGATGCAAACGGAAAACTTGAAATTTTCGATTACATAGATGTACAATCAATGCAGTTATTAATGGAATAACAGCTAGAATAAAGAAATAAGTGTATAATCTATAATCATTGTCATTGCCTTGATCGTCACACTAAATAGAAAATCAATGAATATGAAAACAATTGTGATTAGACTTGAGATACGTACAGAAAATTTAAAACTATCTTTTCCCCTTTCATATATTTCAACATATCCAAAGCCAACAAACGAAGATAATCCTAGTGAACAGTAACGTAAGCTCATGACAAGACTCGAAGCAGTGTTCGGAGCAGCCAAATAGGCAAATTCGAGACTAGCAAGATTAAAGAATAATTCAGCAACGCCCATGAAAAAATATTGTGGAAGTTGAGAGAATATTGATATTGGTCTATCTACGATGCAAAATAATGAATCAAAGAAATTTGATTTCATAATAGTACCACAGCAACTTTTCTGTCGAAATACTTCGACAATACCAGCAGTAATCATAGCTACTGATGCAATAATCATACCACAAATAAATTTAAATTCAATTGATATGAATTTATTTCGTTTCTCCAAATATTTATAAATAAATATTCGAAGAAGAAGAAGACTAACTAAACAATCATATTCAATTGAATATCTTTCTTATATGACGTACTAATAGTTCCAGCTGGATCAAATAAAACCATCCAAATAGCTGACATTCCTTCTGTACTACTATTAGATGTATTCCCTTTGTCCATTTTGTCCATATACTGACCTTGAAGAATAAACGATGTCCCAGTCTTAGGAAAACAATTATCTTATAGATCCTTGAATATCAAATTGAATCAGAATTACCTGATAAATAGTCAATCCGTACGGTATAATCATAATAAAAACGAGAACAATGCGACGAAGTGCTTTGATGTCATTGACAGTTCGATCAAGGTATTTACCTTTGTTGATTCGTCGCGCATAATCAAGTATTGAAGATATTCGTCTTCCTCCTACGGTTACTGAATTATCATCATATTCATCTGATGTTTCAACGAGTATGTTCATCGAAGATTTCTGTTTTTTCATTTTTAATACAGTTGGTTTGTGATGTCGATGTTTCCGCCAGGTTTTAATAGCATTGATTAAGACCGGAAAAATTTTCGTAACAATAGTTTCATCAGGTTTAACATAGATAAAGTATCGTTTACCGGCAAGAAATATAATGAATGCAGTAAACAGTGATAAGATAGCAAATAGATATGCATAAAAATATCGATTTTCGTCATCCATCAATGCATTATCAGGGTATTCAAGATAGGAGACAAGTCCAATAACAATAAAAGATGCCGAGTTTGTTACAAGAACAAATTTATCGAAATATCGTGATTGTTCATAGGGTTCTTGTGCTTGTTCAGCACCGAAAACAGCAAGATTTCCTTGAATACCACCAATTCCAATAGCACTGAATATAATCGATATTATTTTCAAAAAAAAATCAATCGATCTACTTACGTAAAAAGAAGTGTACCTAAGATCGTATGGTAACATTTGGGTGTTGAGGGTGACTCAGATAATGTACTATTCTTAACAGATGAGACATTTGCACAGATCGAACCATGACTATCTTTATGAGTAATTAACACAATGAACGCATAACCGATTAAATACAAACAAAAACCTGAAGAACAAAACGTACACAATTTATAATTCATTTTATCTCTACCGATAATTATTGTCTTTGCTCGACCAAATTTTCCATCACTCAAAACAGAAAATACGATAGTAGAGACATAGCACGCCCCTAAAATATAATAAGAAAAGAAAATATCAGATTTCGATCGATTTCCTTGTGCAAGAAAATGTGTCTTACCAGAGAAAATAAATGAAAGAGAAATAGTATGTGATGTATCCCAATTAAATGATTTCTCATTTCGTAAGATTATAAAAAGATTCACTGTTAACGAATAAAAGGCAATACCCTCTAAAGTCGTCGTTGCTAAAATTAAATATACAGCTAAGCGTTTTTGATATGGTAGTCGATGGTCACGAGGACCCGAAGGAACTCCGGTTCGAGGAATCAACAGTGCCGTCTCATTTGGATTGATATCGTCCACCATACGGTCAAAATCAATGTCTTTTTAAGATGAAAATACTCGTTTTTCTTTCTCTTTGGTTTATAATTTATCAAAACTGTGTGTTACAACAAATAAAAGATAAGAATTCAAATGACGAATATTATTTCAAACAAAACGAATAACTTTATTTTTAGATATTTTATTCCCTCTTTTGTTTTGTTTAAAATCAATTTCGAAATTTTCTCGAACAAAACGAAACAACTGTCAATCAAAGTTCGATTTTTTTGCTTCTAAAAAAATTTATTGTTAGCATATCATACAAAACTGCGTAGGCTAAAACAGAACAGAACGAGAAGAAAAAATATAGTGCGGTGCATTTATATGCGTATGAGTCATTCAGAAGTAAACGCGTCATCCACGTCATCATATGAAGACGTGGCTGGTAGATTTCTCGTGAGCATAAATGAATCTATAAAATCAACAAACATATTCGTTATTCACATCATTTTTTCAAATCAAATCACATGGAGACATTTCAGGCAACAATTCAACAAATGCTTAACGAAGACAAACGAAGAGATACATTCAAATTTCTATCTTCACTAACCGGTCTCAAATTAAATCGTGAACAAGTAAGTCAAACATATAATTACGCAGATTCGTACAACATAATTTATCTTGGATCTTAGGTTTTTGTCGTTGGTGGTGGTCAACAATTTTCCTATCGTCATTCGACAACGATAAATTCCGAAGAACAAAAACTCGCAGATAACACTGATCTGTCCATATTAGATCTTCCCGATGAAGTCTATCTCCATCTATTCTCATTTCTTAGTCCAATTGATCTATGTCAAATCTCGAATGTTTGCAAGAAATGGTATCGTCTAGCAACCGATGATAATGCTTGGCGACAACGGCTCCTACGTGATATGACCAGTTGGCCATCGATTAGTTCACGTTCGAATCCATTGAGTTATATGCTTGTTCAATCAGATCGTTCGCAAAAAGAAATCTATCTAACATGTTCACCGACCATTCACCGACTTCCAAATCAAATCGACGATAGTCTCAAATATTTATCCTATGTACCAAGTTATTTCCGACGATTTTTCTTCAATTCAAAAGATTTAATTATGTTTGGACCCGGTCTTGAAAGTTACACATCGCCATTAGTTCGAAATCTTCTTTGGGACGAATCGAAACGATTCGAAACCATCGGCATGATACCTGGTCACGCTGGATTTGGATCTGGCATCAAATTTAAATTAGAAAATCATCAATTCAATTTAATTACTTTGTATACAAATTGCATGAAAGAACGTGAAAATCGAACGAATTCCGATCGATTAATCGCCAATAATCGGCTCGTACGATCGGACGACGTCGATCATTTTGAAATCAGTACACAAGTACGTGATGTTTGTCGCGAAGCTCACGGACTTGTTTATGTTATTGATGTCGATCATGATAATCAATTGAAAGATTTTTGTACGGAATTACAAGTTATGACAAGAGAATTCAGTAATCTACCACTATTGATTCTCTCGTGTATTCGAACGCCAGAAACAAAACGTTGGCCAGCGATCGATGTGGTTCGAGATTTGCAATTGAGTTCACTTGGCAATCAATGGTTGGTGCAAGATTGTTGTGTTGATAATATGAAAGGTGTGGATATCGGTTTTCGTTGGTTATTAGAGCCCAATGATTCCAATGATTTCTTTTTTCGTTCGACTAATCTCGAACATCGAATATCGACTGTGTAATTGTCTTTTGTTTTGTAAATAAAAACCGATGAGAGACGGATCGAATTTCCACTGACTTCACTTGATAGAAAAGAGGGGAAAAAATTAGATTTTCTCATCTGTCATTCATTGGAAAAGAAAATTATCATTGATCTTTGTTGTTAAATGAATTACAAGTTGTAAATTTTATTTCCTTGAAAAAATAAAACCAATCTTACGGTCGAATAATTACAAAAGAAAAGAAAAGAAAAGAAGAGAAAAAAAGGTAAACGTTATAGCTGACGTATATCAATTTGAAATTTGTTTTCCTGATCTAATTATCCGATTTGTACCGGAAAGAAGCAAAAAAATGGCATTTTTTATTACAAAAGAAAACGACAAATGTTCGAAATAAATCACTATTTTAAATCAATAAAATCCTCGTTATCTTCATTCGTTTTATAGGATTTTAATTGTTGTTGTTTTTGCTGTTCTGCTTCTTCTTCTTCTTCTTTTTTTAATGTTCGTATAGCGTGTTTTAATACATAAGCAACAATTTCAGCTGACAGATCTTGATAGACTAATTGTTCTTTATTTTCCTGTGATATTCGTCGTGGTTTGATTGTTTGATAGAAATCTCGTTGAAATTCATCATCGGAATTGACATAAGTTGAAACTGTTGACTTAGGCGTTTCATTATTCATTGTTGCTTCATTAATGCCAGCAATCAGAATTTGATTTGCTAATGTTTGAGCATTTTCTACGATTTGATTTCGTTCATCGAGTGAATATCGACAAAAACTATCATCGTCATGTTCATCATCACCGACATTGTCAGCGAATGATACGCTTTTATTACGATTCAAAGGAGTTTTTTGTGAATTCTTCTTCGATAATGAATTTACAGATGGATTAGTTGATGTTTGATCGGATGAAGGTTTTGTTTGAGTTTCTGATGTACGACGTTTAGTCGAAGGTGAAAGCGTATTTTTAACTTTATCAAGTATCGATCGAAATGAACTAGTTGTGTCAGTGTCGAGAGGTTCAAGTGGAGATGACAAAGATGATAATGGTGGTGATTCTCGACGAGGATTTTGCGTCTCTGAAATGTTTTCCGGATCGTGCGTAGTTCGAGTTTCCGATGTTGGACGACTTAAATCACGTTTAAATGCCAACAGTGGTCGAGCTACATACAAGTCAAATAAATCGATTATTTTCTTAGAATTCTATTCAATTCCATCGGAATATCTCATTTCTCTTTTGAATCGAAATTTAATACTTACCAATACGTTGTTCAAAAGCACCTTGAACAGCTGTACTGTAGGATTTGAGTTGTCCGAAGAAACTACCTTTAAACGTATCGTTGGGCGATGCCATTGAATAATTTAACTGAATATATAAGATTATACTAAAAGAAAAGGACAAGAAAAATAAATAAGGAAAAGCCGACTAATGCAAGAGAAAAGTCTGTGTGAATAGAAATGCTTTCTTGTCTTCAGTCGTTTTTCTTCGCTTCTTCTTTTCTGCTTTTTTATTCCTTCATATCAAGTCTCGAAGCTTAACACATCAGCAGTTTTTTCTTTTCGTATAAGTTTCTCAGTCTTATTGTAGTTGTGCGCTCGCGAGAATTTTTTCAGTTCTGGTCTAGAGCAAGTTTTAGGAAAGGAAAAAAAAGGGACCACTGGGACTATGAAGAAGAAAAAGGAGAGGTATTGGCGGTTCTAAATGTTCATCATGTTTTTTTTTCTTTTTTCTTATTCTGTCTAAGTCGCATGTTATAATGCCGCTGTCGACCTTGACTTGAAATTGACATATAGATCAGAAGAACACGAATAGCTAATTTCCGTTTGTATTTATTTCTTCTGCTTTTTGTTTCGTTGTAAAAACAAGCGCATATAATTAGATGAACGAATGAATAATTTAAAGAAAACTCACTAATTATTACAGAATATGAATTCAAATGTAATTCATTGGTTGAATTGATAATTGATAATAGGAGAATAGATTTATTTACTTCTTAAATATTTTTGAAACGATCGACATCATTAACTATTTTGCTCGGATTTTTTACCGGAATCTCTCATCATTATTATCGTGTTTATAGGAAAGAAAAAAACCTAGGAATGTTCGCTGAAAAAACAACGAGAGAGAGAAAGAAAAAGGAAAACGAGAAGGAGAGAAGCTTATTTAAGTAATCTCTTTTGGCAATCCTAGCCTTTAAGCGGCAAAAGAAAGCAGTGTAACCATTTCGACACAACAGTATGCTAGTGATCGTCGTTCATCTTATTTCGCTTGTAAATATCGAATGCGTATAGTAACTGATGAAGAACTCGTATTTTCCTTCCTTTCATTGTGTCTCATTTTCTCGTTTGCTTTGTTGCTAAGTTCATGTCGGGTCTGAATAGTAAATGAAAAGAAAAGAAAAGAAAAGAAAAAGAATGAGGAGAAGAAAAAACCAGACGGAGAAATAGCAATTCTGTTCGACAATTTATTCTTACCAATATATAGCTCGTACTGTCGTTCATATATTGTAATAGAGAAAATCTAGTCAACCATTTTTTTGTTGATTGTTGACAACGTGCATAGACGTACAGACAATTAGGATTGACGGCAAAATCTATTTGTGCTTTTTGCTGGAGAATGACGATGATCATATATTAGACTTTCTATTATAAAATCTGATCAAAATTAAAAAAGAAAATCGATCGATTGATTGATTGACTGATTTATGGTTTGCTGCATTGAGATAGTTCAAGGAAACGAATTAATCATTTTGTTATTCTAGTCAGTCGTTTCGTTCAATCAAATATTAGATATTTGATTTTCTCTGTTCGAGTTCAATGATTATCTTATTAAAAATTTATTTTTAAGCACGAAGAAAAAACGCAGATGCCAACGATATAAAAACAGTCATATAAGCTTACACGATGAGTCTCTTGAGAAAGATAAAAACGTTTTGATTATTAACTCATCACCTTTCGGAAACGTAATTCACTTGCCATTTGTACAGCTGCACATAATGGACAAAATTCAGCAACACAAAAATCACAAAAATATGAACCCTAAAACAACATTCAGTTAAAAAACAAAGAACTCATATTAAACTAAAAGTTTTTTTTCATTACTTCTATTCGAAAAGCAGTTCTCATTTTCGTTCGTAGAACTGCTAAATAACCAGGTAGACAACATGTTATCCAACAAGATTCATTCATACGCCAAGCAAGATGACAAGTAAAACAAGGAAAACACCAAAAAGTATAGCATGTTTCATTGCATTCAGCTGTTAGATCACATAGATTATGCGACCAAGGATTTTCAAATTCCCATGGATTGTTCTGAAGGTGAGTATTCGTTGGTTGCTGTCGTTGAATATTTGTATTACGATATTTCGAATCGTGAATTTGGCTTGTTTGTGATCCCCAATCGGACTTCGATGGCATTTGTGCAGTCAGAACAATAATAACAAAATAGAAATAAAGAAAATAGGTTGAAAAAGAAAAATGTGCGTTGGTTGTTGATGGCGATTAAGCTGTTCGACAGCGTACAGTACAAACACTTTATTTTATTGTTGACACATGACGACAAGTGTTGTTCTCTGACTAAATTGCTCTTTCTTTATGTTTTTTTTTCGAATCAGTAAAAAATTGTTGCCATTCGATTCGCCTCTTTTTTCAATGTAAATAAATGAATTCATATTAAAGGATGGCTTTACAAAAAACAAAAAACCAGTCATTGTTGTTCAGATTGCGCATAATCGTTATTTTATTAATGCTTTTTTTTGTAAAGTTTTCTTTTCTCAATTAAACATACGAGACAAAATAGAAAAAAAACTAAGTGGTGCAGATATTCACCATGCTGAAGTAGAGAGCAGAAAAAAAAACACGAAAAATAAATCGACGATTCTTGTTTACTTGTGAATACAGATGATAGAAGAAGGACAGAAGAAAAAGAAAAGACAAATAAATGATAGAGAAAAGGAAAAAAATAGAGAGAGAAGATATTTAATAACAAGAATAAAGAGGAAACATTCCGATAGACTTTCTTCTTTTTTTTTTGGTCACCTAATTTGTTTTCTCAACATTCACACGTCGAAAAAGTAGAGAGAAAAGAGAAAAATGAAAGAGAAAAAAAAACTAATAACATTTGTTTTGTTTTGTTTGTTATGCGCCAATTGATTTTCTCACAAGTCTTCGTCATCATCGGGTAATGCTGCATTTTGAGCATCTTGAATTTCTGCTTCATATTTTCTAATTGTTTCATTATCCATTTGAACTTCAGCTGGCTAAAAAAGCAGTAACACAAACAAACAAAATTTTTTTCAAAATCATTTATTTTTCTTCTCACCATAAGTGCTGGCATAGCAGTAAATTCAATATTAGCATCACCGGCTAATTTTCGTGCTAACCAAAGAAATGGTTTTTCGAAATTATAATTTGATCGTGCACTGATATCATAGTATTGCATGTTGTTTTTACGGTGAAATGTTATAGCTTTGGCTTTAACCTTACGATCTTTGACATCGACTTTGTTACCGCAAAGAACAATTGGAATATTTTCACAGACACGAATCAAATCCTTATGCCAATTTGGTACATTTTTGTATGTGATACGTGATGTAACATCGAACATGATGATAGCACATTGACCACCAATGTAATAACCATCACGAAGACCTTCGAATGACGATGAAATTTTAGTTTTCTGCGATTAGATAGTAAATGATGTGATCTTACCACCGAATTTTTCTTGACCGGCTGTGTCCCAGACATTGTAGACGATTAAACCACGATTTGTTTGAAATTGAAGTGGATGAACTTCTACACCGACGGTAGCATTGTATTTCTTTTCAAATTCACCGGTCAAATGTCGTTTGACGAATGTGGTTTTACCTTAAAAACAAAAAAGCTAAGTTCTTCAATCGTTCTGCAGAATTTCGTCATCACTCACCAACACCACCATCACCAACTAACACAAGTTTAAATTCAGGAGCAGCTGGTTGAGCCATTATTTGATTGTTGAATAAAATTAAATGAAACGTAAAAGTTGAATATCGTGTGAATGGCTTGAGTAGATGATCTGAAAAACAAACATGCGTAATATAATTTTATGTTACTGATAAACACAAAAACAAAACTAGATTAATCATTTTATCTTCTTGCGTAAGTTTCGAGAAATGAAAGAAACAAAAACAACCGTCGAAACTGTTCGTCTATAGTCAGTCGTTTTTACATCTGAAACAACCGTTTCGTTTATCTTCACAAGAGAAAGATTTCTTTGTGAATGCCCTTAAACCAACGAGAAAACAAAAAAAATCGACAATAAACAAAATACAAAGACCATCCATAGTTTCCCCAGTTGATCTAATGATTCATCTGCTATTCTTTCTTCTCTTGTCTACATGTTCTACTACCTCAGCTACGATGTTTTTGACGATGGTGGCAGCAGCAAAATTAAAAAACAAAAGAGGTCGCCAGTTTTACGTCAAATTAGCTTTGCCCAGCAAAGTTTCTTTTATAAAAAAAGAAAAAGCGCGCACACAACGCCAAGAAGAAGAAGAAAACAAACAAAAATCTCTGTCTAATATATACACAAAATGTAAGTTTCGTTGATACAAAAGAAGAAAGGAAATACGCTCGTACAAACACGATAATGATATTTTATTTTCGTGTTTGTCTCGCTCTCTCTCTCTCTGTCGCTCGTTGTTTCTCTTAGAGTTATTATTAACAAAAGTGTTTAATCTTTGGAAACTAAAAGAAGAAGACAAAAAGCAAGTCGATGTGTAAAGAATATTTTATGTACAAAAACCAAAAACAAAAATCAAGTGCTTATCAGCTGCGTAGAAAGAGAAGATTTGTTTTATGTTCACTGGTGAGGAGAAGAAGAAAACGACGAGAGAGAGAGAGAGAGAGAGTTTTGTAAAAGAAGTAACAATTCACACGGGTTTTTCAAACGAAAAGAGACGAAAAAACGAACGAACGAAAGAGAGAAATAAAGAAAAAAAATATATATTTAAATAATTACACAACACACTCGATGTTTTTCTGTGTTATGATGATGTTTTTGTGAGTCTTCAGTCGTTGATGAACTTTCAACATTGGATTTTTGTTGTTGTTGATGTTTGAGAAGCGAATATTTCAATGTTGACAAAACCGAATGTTCAGATGTTGTGGACGATGACACGGAATTAATATGACCATTTGTTCGATTGACATGATCACCTGTCGGAACAATCACATTCGATTTCGTGAGACCATTACTTGATTTTTTCCCTAGTGGAGATTTGACGCTCGTATTCGATGTTGAGAGAATCGATGGCGGTGAAATATCTTCTTCGACAATGATCGGCGTTTGAATATGTTCTTGATAGGCAGGAGTTTGCTGTGAACGTTGATGTTCGATAATCGTTTTAATCGCATCGTTTGTATCGTGATGCGGTGTTTGTTGTAGAAGACGAACGACAGGCGGTGCATCGGTTTTAGTAAAAACCGTTGACTCACGCGGAGTCGAGTAACGTATCGATGTTCGAGATGCGATCGACATTTGCGATGGATTAGCTAGACGATGTTCAGTTGAAAGACCACGAGCACGATCATTCATGAGAGTTAGACTTGTTGTCGCCGTAATTTCGCCATTGAATTCATCGGTTGTACCGCTGAGTGTGATGCGATTATTCGATGCGATTGAACTTGCTCGAGAAAAACTTCGACGTTTAGCTGCATCACTATTGGAAATGATTTGTGTTTGCTGTTGTTGTTGTTGAGTCGAACCACCGTCGACAGTGATGGTTTCGCCGGTATCTTGATACGAATTGGGTCGTGTGGGAGATCGGGTTTGTTGTTTTCGAGTAGTTGAACGTGTCATATCATGATTACTTCCGTTGTCTTCACTGTCGGAACTTGAACGACTACGAGAAAAATTTCGACGTTTGGTTTCGACAACCGAACGTAGATCTTTCGAACGGAGAATGCCACTGGTCGTTGCAGAACTATCGATTCCGGATGTAACCATACTATTCAGCAGGACAGCGGTATTTGCTATGGATAGATTATCATCGTCATCGAGATTTTCTTCATCTTTATCGTCTTCATCTATTTGAGAAGAAAAATGAACAACAAAAATAAAAGAAAATCATTAAGTACCACTTTCGATGATTTTATTCAATTTGGGAAGGTTACCAACCGGTTGAATAGTGGCACCAGATTTACTAGATAAAAGAAAAACATATTTGTTTATTTTCTTGTTTAAATATCGATTTAATTCGTACTCAGTAGGTGGTGATTCGGAATTTTCGTCTTCTTCGAGAATAATTTTCATCGCTTGAGTCGATACAGTCGGTGTAGTTGCATTCGTTGAACGTGTTTGAACAGCCGGCCGATCGACATCATCTTCAATTGGACCTAAAAACAATTCGAGATATTTTTCTTTTATTCATTCAAAGTCGATTCTTATGATAAAATTAAGCAATTACAAATCATCAATTTATTGTCTCATCAAACTAAACCGATTCTATTTTAGTTTGTTTCTTTTTTTCTTCTACATATTTAGAATCAATACAGAATAGCTTGTTGACTAGTCAACGTGCAATAGTAAAGCAATTGTGTATCACTACTTAAGAAAATAACAGCGCACCATCATCAAAATACAATTGAAATTGAACTCGATTCTGTTCATTTAACTGAGTAACTACAAAAATGTTGAATAACAATTATTCAACAATATCAATCGAATGAACAACTATTCGTACAATCGATTTTCCTTACCTGGTAGTAATACTTCATTGGTAGCATCGATTGATTGTCGTGGTGTTGTAGACACAATTGGTGGAACATTTTCTTTTCCAGGACTAGAAGAAAAAGAAGAAAAACCAAATGAATATCATTGTTTTTCAATAAACATTCAAAATTGAATGTCATGAAGTAAAGCATTAGAGAAATGGTCATTTATCCCGAAGAACATAAAACAAATATTTGTATATCTTTAACAAGCACTAATCACCATAGGAAGAAATTCTCTTACAAATAGTAGTTCTCAAAGTCATCTTCATCATCAGCATCGAAATCATCAAATGAATTTCGTCGTGTATTTGGAATAGAAACATCAGCAAAATTAAATCTACTTTGACGAAAACGAGGATGAATTATATACGTGTTTGTTTTTTGTTTGAGTTTTTCTTGTTTGATTAGAATTGCAAAAGAAAGAAAAACCACACGCACACGTACTTTGACGAAACAGGAGAAACAAAAACACCGATTTGTTCGTTAAATGGGTCACTTGCTGGTTGTAAACGCCTTTGACGTTTGACATTACGTTCGTTATCTTCCGAACGTGAACATAAACGATCGTTTAATAATTTTTCAGCAAGTAGATAATAAGTAGCTGTGACATGATTATATTGATCATCATTCAAAGCTCTATAAAAAGATTCAATAACAAACTAAACAGAAAATCTTCATTATTTACTGTAGAATTGCATCACGTTCAGCAATACTTCCACCGAGCATTTGCTGAAGAATAAATTCATGATCATCTTGTGATATTGTTCGATGTGATATTAGGGGTAAAGCATCGACATAATGTTGATCGTCAACTTCATCGTTATCATCTTCACATTTTCTATACCAAATATCAGACATAACTTCATCTAATGTTGCACGTTTTTCTGGTTCACGAACAATCATTCGATGAATTAAACTAGTAAAATAGAGCATGAGCAAAACTATTGATACGAAATCGAGGGGAATTTAATTTCTATCTACTTTTGGCATTCAAGGGAAATATTTGGTGGAAGTTTGTAGCAACAATCTAGTATCATCATTACTGTTTCGGAATCATTGGCTTCTTGGAATGGAGCTCGACCAGTCACGAGCATGAATAGTATAACACCTAAACTCCAAATATCTAAACACGAACGAATAGATTTTGATTTGAAATCAGAATGAACGAACCAATAGCTGGTGCATCGTACGGATCACCAAGTAATATTTCTGGAGCTGAATACGCGAGAGATCCACAGCTGGTCAATAGTTTTGTACCAGGTGAAAATCGATTGGAAAAGCCTAATTAACGATGAAATTAATTTTTATTTATCGCTTTTTTTTCTTTCTCACCGAAATCGGTCAATTTAACCACGCCTTGTTTTTCAAAAAATACTAAATTTTCAGGCTAAAACAAAAAACAGCAACATCATTGAAAATCGTTTCTCTCTCTCTTCATTTCAAATCGATATATACTTTAAGATCACGATGGCACACGCGCATTTCATGACAATACTTAAGTGCTCGACAAATTTGTCGAAAATATCTTCGCGCTACAGTTTCATTGAGACCATTGGCATGTTTCATAATATAATCATACATATCGCCTCCATCACCGAATTCCAAAATCAAATAGAGTTTATTCGGCGTATCAATAACTTCGTATAAACGAACAACATTCGGATGTTGAACTAATTTCATGCACATAACTTCTTGAAATAAATGAGCTTTGGATATATCATCGAGTTTCGTTTTATCGATGACTTTAACTGCAACTTCTTTTTGAGTAAATACATGTCGAGCTAATTTAACAACTGCGAAATGGCCCGTACCAATCGTAGCTCCTGAATAAACAAAAACAGATGATTTTGTTTGTTTTTTTTTCTTTCGTCGAAATTCAACGAACGTACCTAATGTATAAAGACCGCTGACTAAATTACGTAGATCTGAGAGTCGACGTTCGGATGACATTGTTTTTGAATAGATAACTACATTTTCATATGGTTGATTCACTTGTTCGAGACGATTACCAAGCGTAACTGATGAGATTCCATTGATCCAGTCTGGAAAAAAACAAAAAAATAAAGTCTGTAATCGATGTTGAAAGACATGTATTCGTTAGAGTAGCACGACATACAAAAAAACAAACAAAAGAAAAGAAAATTAAGAGAAAACAAAACGTCTTATATATGTACAAATTTCTGGCGAACTAATTAAGATGTATACATGATAAGTATTGTCAACAAACGGAAAAGAAAAAAGAAATGTCAACGAATTTCTTTTTATTGAAGATGTACAATTGTTGACAAATTTGACAGTTTCCTTTTTTATTTTCGATCATTAACAACTAATCATAATATTCCTATTTTTATAAAATCATTAAAGATAATAATCAGTAGTTGTGTCTGCCTTTCAACGAAACCGAACAAAACAACTCGTCGTCAAACTGATATACTCCT
>Ga0209960_1000345_pt1 | contig 109895 bp, 67 predicted proteins | sample ThiBiot_500_plan_2_FD_183947 | JGI IMG/M metagenome (GOLD analysis project Ga0209960, IMG submission 183947) | Wastewater bioreactor microbial communities from Cape Town, South Africa - Thiocy_expt_500_plan (SPAdes) | ecosystem: Engineered > Bioreactor > Thiocyanate-remediating >... | reverse complement strand
GTAGGTCTAGTAGTGGTAGTAGTAGGTCTAGTAGTGGTAGTAGTAGGTCTAGTAGTGGTAGTAGTAGGTCTAGTAGTGGTAGTAGTAGGTCTAGTAGTGGTAGTAGTAGGTCTGATAGTACTAGTATTACAATTACCGTTTCCATTACCGTTACAATTACCGTTACCATTACCATTATTTAAATAATTTTTCAAAGCTGGTCGAATATAAACTTTTGTTTTATGGTTAGAAAAAGATGAATCATTTGCGCAAACAAAAAATAAAAGTGCGAGGCTAGTGAATAAGTAAAGAGATTTCATTTATTTATAAAGTAACAATTATACAAAAAATCAATTTTGTATGATCAATACAAAGTAAGAATGATAGGTATAAAAGGGTACTTGTGAAAAAAAGAATAATATTGTGGTTAATTGAGACAATGGACTGTTTTTGATCATGTGATCATATTTTGTTATTTTATCTATTTTTAAAAATATCCTTTTATGAATATCCATCTGAATAAGATATTTTATATCCTTTTTTAAAATATCTTGTTTTGAATAAGTATCTATGTTTGGTTTTTATATTTTCATATATTCTTAATATTTGTTTGTTATCTTCTTAATCATTTCATATCTTCTTAATATTTGAGATTTTAATGTTAAGCTTGATCATCTGAAATGATTTTATGTATTCGATCATCTGAAATGATTGTATGTATTCATATGTGAAAAATGTTTGTTTATTATATTTTATATTAACACAAAAATATAATAAATAATTGTAAGAATTCTATTAGAAATTTTATTTAACATATAGGTTAAATTTCTAATATGGAAATTATGATATAAGTTAGATATTTAATAAAAAATCAGGTGTTTGTAAAATGAAAATATTAAAATACAATAAGTTATAGATCATGTGTTAAATCGGAATATTTTTCTTCAAGTTTTTCGTAGATAGTAAGTATATTAAAATTGATATCAGGAAAACTTGAATTATCATAATATAAGCTATATAGTTTGTCATAAACCATAAGCATAAATTTATGATTTAGATATTATTTGGATCTGATTTATTTAATAATTTTTCGTATATATTTAACATATTATTGTTTATCATAATGATCTTTGTAGATTTTCTGTACAATTAACCAAAAAATACTCCCTTTTATCATGTTATATAATGCATTTTAGATTTTAATATTCTACTTCCTTTTTAATTCTAAGTTGTTCTTCTTGGTTATCTTTATATAATTTAATTAGTTTTTAGTAATTCAATACATCTTCGTAAAAATCATTTAATAAATCTTATGTCATAAACCACAATACAGTCCTCTAGAAAAAAATATCCTTATATTGGTGTTTTAATTCACCAATTGAGGAATTAAAATTATAAGAATTCTATTACTAACAATGCTGAATAAATGGACATTTATTATGGTATTATAAATAATAGTATTTTTAAATTGTTCTTTTATAGCAGTATCTCAAATATTTTTTATTGATTTATTTTGAATACTTACAAATCTTATGTTAATGTTTGTATTAGGTTATATAATAGTAATAGAAAACTGGTATTTAAATATTAAACTATTTAGCAATACGAATCCATATTAGATCATTTTTATTATACAATTTAGATTTATCTCGCAACCAATGAAATAGACAACTACCAGCGGATTGATAGTAACCGAATGAATTACATTCTATAATTTTGATGGAATTTGTATCAACATAAATATCGATTGTTAGATTTGATGTTTGTATCTTAGTTATTAATGTAGGTAAAATATTAGATAAAAAATCAATAATATTAAGAACAGTTTGTTTAATATATATAGAGGATTTACCTGAAAGAAAACTTTTAGTGGAAGTATCATACTGAGAAATAGCGGTTATTGTATTATTATGAACAAAAACTCGGAATTCTTTTTGTATATCCCAATTATCATTATACGGAACAAAATATATAATGTTTTCATTTTCACATAAACATCTCCAACCTTTTACTGAGGTTACTATCATTGTTATTGTTTCTAAAGCACTATTAACAGGATATATATTAATACCTCCTTTTGGACTACGTGAATTGAATCTAAAAAACCATTTTCCAGATATCCATTCTTGTTCTAATCTATGTATTATGGGTGCTAAAATTTCCAATAAATCATCCATTTTTCTTGTTTTCATTCCCTTTTCTGCACATTTTTTCATTATTTCCATTTCTTCATCACTAAATATATAGCTATGATCTATATTATATTCTATTATATTAGCGTAATTCATTAAGTTAGTTTTTCTTCTTTCTTTCTCTACATCCAGTTTTTTTGCTTCATGATCATTTTCTTCTATCATATGATTGCTCGTATTGTTTTCATTAAAATTATCTGTTCTCACTCTTTCTATAATTATTTTATCCATTTACTTTTAATTATCAAAATATAAATTTTATATTATTGTTCAGCTATTCATAAGAATATTTTTCAATATTGTATTCTTATATTGTTGAACAACTATTCATATCAATATTATTTAAATACATTACAAAAATATAATATAACAAAATAAAACAAAGATCACAACTAATATATAAAAATACACTATATCACAATATAGATTAGTAAATAATTTAATGTGGATAAGTAAATCATTTAACATAGATCATTATATAACAATATTATTCTCAAGTTAAAGATCCATCTGATAGGTAAGTTCTGATGTATTATGTTATAAAATAACACAATTATATAAGTTTAACTATTGACGTATTTTATTAAAAATATACTATTGTATGACAAATAGTGTATTTTATTAAAAATATATTATTGTATGACAAATAGTGTATTTTATTAAAAATATATTATTGTATGACAAATAGTATATTAACAAATATGTAATATTAACAAGATAAAGAAATATTTTTGCATAACAGACCAAAAATAATATTATCAGATTCAATTCTCCAATTTTCTTCATATATAATTTTCAATGTATCTATATATTTTTCAACAAGTTCATCAAAAATACAAGACAGTAATTGTTCAATAGTATTAAACATATTAATTTGTTCAATAGAAATATATTGAGAATATACATTTTTTTCTACTCCCATACGCTTCATTATTTTTATTAGTTCTCTGTTTGAATATTTATTACATTCATCATCCATTTTATCATCTTTGACTAAAAAATTAATTTGTACATAGTACAAGGAACTACGATCATCTATAATAAATTGTGTCAACAAAGTTAATATATAATACAAAGATTTGGGATAATGAACGTAAATATTAAAATCTATATTCCATTTTTTTGTTTGAATATGAAATTCTGGTAAAATGAAATTAGGATTATCATACCACAATTGTGTATGATAAAGAACTGTGATTTTTGATTGTAAATTCTTTGTGTCAATATTATTTAATATTTCTTCGAAAATATTTTTATCTTCAAGGATAAAATTTTTGAAGATATGTTTGTTCCATAAATGTTCGAATATTTCGCTAGATATAGATGGAACAAGTATTTTATCAGTGAAACTCATTAATGTTATAAGTTCATGTGGTTTTATATTATTTAAATTGACTGTTTCTATATTCTTATTTTTATATTTCTTCATAAAACCATTTGTTATATCACTATACAAATAATTTAAAAATAGTTCCCATGTTTGATTGCTGATATCTTGTATTTCAATAAAATCGTTTCCTTCCTTAAAATTTCCACTATATAATGTTTTTATAAAATCTGATACAAATAAGAATATCGAATGTAATTTATAATATTTATTATTCACAATAACTGTAATATTTTTGCAATTATCAAAATAATCAACATTCCATAATTCCATTTTGTATAAATATTATATGCATATAATATTTATATTTTACTTTAATTTTTAATCTCAAAAACAATTTATTTTGATATATCAGGTTATCGTCAACAACTTTATAACAGTCTATTACTAACTAATCTATATGAAATAGTATTTTACACTATATTATTATGAGATATGAAAACATATAGATTGGTTAAGTAGTATGAGACAAGGTACTTGGATTATTAGAGATAATATATACAGTATTATAGTTAGTAAACTAGTACGTTTGCTAAATTATCATCAACTATATAGTATTTTAATAAAAACAGTAAATTTTAATAAAAGCAGTAAATTTCAATAAAATGAGTAAATTTAGTTCAATAAAACTGGTATATAATTATTGGAATCCTTAATTATTATAACACTGCAAAAAATACTATAATCTATACTTGACAAAAATAAATCATCTAATTTTAAATTATAACAATTATTTTTGGATAAAGTAATAGCTAAATTGCTAGATTTATTCAATGGAGCAAAAGTGGGTAAAATTAAAGAGGAAAATTTGGAAAGAACAAGTATATCATAGATTGTATCAGATAAAAGATTTAGTTGAAAATTATTAAGGAAAGTATGAAACATATTAAAATTTTTAAGAACTATGTCATAAAAAAAAGAAGAAGAAGAGTAGGATTTTAAAAATAAAACTGCAATGTCATTGTAAATAGTTGATTTTTTATTTACTGTATCTTTTATTAAAATAGCTATTTGATTTGGATGAAGATCAGAAACAATTTTAATATAATCATTTTTATGATTGAATCTATTAGAAATAACATATTTTTGAATATCTGAACTATGGTTAATAGATAAATATTTTTGTTCGTTAACAAAATCCTCAATAAATCCAATAAATCCAGCATAAGATTCATCATTAGTAAGTATTATTTCATAATTAGTATTTTCATATAATCCCGATTTTATTGATTGATAATAATTTTCATCTAATGACTTAAGTATATTATCGGGTATATAAATTTCATTAGCACAATCATCTATATCTATTATTTTAACACAAGTACATTTTTCTCTAAAAATAGGACAAAATTGATTCTTACGAATAGTTGAATATATATCGGTTAATTTATAATTACCGTCTTGAGAAAATGAAATATAGTTAGCATATGTGAATATTTCAGTTTTTTCATTATGTAATTTATTTGAATCAAACAAGAAAAATGAATCACTACACGGTCTATTATTACAATTTTCTGTTTTTATTGGATTCGAAATAGATATTTTGAATTTTTCATCGTTTAAATGTATTTTTGTGCAAGCATAATAATAACTTATTTCGCCTTGTTTATTTATTGTATATTTATATATATAACATATATATTTGAACATTGATAATATTTTAATATTATAACTGAAATCTGTTCTTATTAAAATATTTTTTTTCTCTAATAAATCACTCGGTATAAAATTATATTTGTTTTTCAATTTGTATAATATTAACGCATCCCAACTTGTATCTATCAGTAATTCTATAATCAACTCCTCAACATATCTTACAGTATATGTTGACAATAAACTTCCAATAAATTCTGCCCAATTCTCATATGTTTGTAATTTTAAACTTGCCCCTATTTTTATTTTATAAAAATCTGTAAATCTTTTTGATATTATATATTCCTCTGTTCCTCTTTTATCTTTATATATACATAATTTATTATCTCTTCCCAGAAAATCATATATAAATTTATCAAATCCTTCTATTGTCTCCCCCTTTGCCATTTCTATTTCTATTTCCTTTCTTTCGTTCAATCCTTGTCTCAATATTTCTTTTATTTCTTCGCTTTTATCAAATTTTCTCAACTCAAAGTATGGTAAATATATTTCTTTTCTTTTTTCTTCCTTTTTTACTATTACTTTTACACATATTTTTTTGAAATCATCATTATCCTGTTCTTCCATTACTATATCTCTTATATTCATCTTTCTTTTACAAATATTCCTATTGTCTTTGTATTATATTTGTATTTTTTTGCATCTATTATATAGTATCTTTATTCAGTTTTACATTATATAGTTACATTAATATTCTTTTGTTAATAATAAATGCATTATTTTTATCTCTTTAATATTTTATTATCGATTAATATTGTTTTTGTCATTCATAATCGAATAACATCTATCCATGTTTCAAAATAAACCATATTACTCCTCCATTTTAAAAACAACTAAATCTTATACTATATTTAAACAGTTTGTATTTTTAATTGCATAATAAAATCAAGAATATAGTGGTTATTCTTACAACTATTTTCATATAAAATATTTATCTTCATTAAAGTATTTTATATTCAAGGATCCATATATGATTAGTTTATATAAGTATTTTATATTCAAGTATTCACATATGATTAGTTTATATAAGTATTTTATATTCAAGGATCCATATATGATTAGTTTATATTCAAGTATTTTATATTCAAGTATTCACATATGAACAGTGTATATAAGTATTTTATATTCAAGGATCCATATATAATTAATGTATATAAGTATTTTATATAATTAGTTTGTGTAAGTATTTTATATAAAATACTTATGCTTTGATGTTTTATTTAGTACCAATCTATAATTTCATTATTAATGATTTAATATAGGGAGATATTTGGCTATTTTTATTGGAGCAATATATCGTTTTCTTTAGCTTTGTTTTTGCTGAAAGAAATATATGATGGAATAGATTAGTTATAGGTGATGATAAATAATTTCTTTTATATTTTGGATCAAGATACAATAAAGCTGAAATTTTAGCATCTTCTGAAAATTGGTGTTGTGAAAAATCAATTCCAAGATATTCTTGTGCATAAGTTTTGTAATCAATATATCCATGTGTGTACTTTATATAATCAATTTCCTTTAAAAACCGATCTGTTGTTGGATTTTCCAAATAATTGGATATTATTATATCTAAAGCTTCAAGATCATTATATTTACAACCCATGGCAACAAGCATTTCAAAAAATTCGATAGGTACATTTTTATATATTCTTTTTAGATGATATAGTTTAGAATTATCAGTAACCATTATATATTGTAATATATTTTTTTCAATATCGCTAGGTATGATCATATTAATATAAAATATATCTTGCACAAATATTTTATATAAGCAATTACATTTAAATATTTATTCAATATTTGTTAAGTGTTTTAACTATCAAATACCATTAATATAAAAATATTATGAAATAATTTCATAATAAACTTATATTTACATATCATAACGATAATTATATAACTGTTACAAGTTTATATAATGACACTAAATCAACTATAATTGAGTGAATACCATCAATATTACTGTATTTTAATATATCCGTATTATTTAATATTTATAAAAATGTTTGGTATTTTAATTGTGTAATTGTATTAGTTTTGAGAAAAAAGATTAATTTTACAAGAATAAAATTAATCGGCTGTGGTATTTACTGTATTTTAAATTTGTATTACTTAACAATATATAAAATTTAAAACATGTCAAATATTGTTTCATAATGGGATATTTATATTATTTCATGATAGAATATTTATATTATATTCATTAAGCAATTTGAGTAATAACAAGATGAGCAGAAACAGATCTCGTACCACCTGCTAACGGAGTAATAGTTAAAGCAGCAGCATTACCAGCAGGATTTCTAACTGTCAAGACGGAATTGATAGTAGTTGTTTGTACTAATGCTAATCCTATTATTTGCGATGTACCAGTAGCTCTTCCAACTACAGTATATGCTAAATCAGCTGTATTCAAAGTTAATATAAGCTGACCTGGCTCTGTAATACTGACTTGGAAAAATACTTGATAGGTTCCTATTGCAGCAAGATTGAATGTTGCAGCTGTTAGACGAGTGATAGACGATGTGCTAGTGGGGCCATTTTGTGGGAAAGAAACATCTGTTCCTGGTGCCACTGTTGCTGCATTATCAGGAGGCATCAATGCAAAAAAGTCTGCGAACCCTAAAACCCCTCCTATACCTGCAATACCTTGTGCACCTGCAATACCTTGTGCACCTGCGACACCTTGTGCACCTTGGGCTCCCCCCAATCCCTGGAATCCTTGGGATCCTATTCCTACTGAGCCTTGGAATCCTTGATTACCTCCTAATCCTTGAAATCCTTGAGCTCCTCCTAATCCTTGAAATCCTTGAGCTCCTTGGGCTCCAATCCCTACCAATCCCTGGGCTCCTTGAAATCCTTGAGTTCCTCCTAATCCCTGAAATCCTTGAGTTCCTCCTAATCCCTGAAATCCTTGAGCTCCAATCCCTACCAATCCCTGAGCTCCTTGAGTTCCTCCTAATCCCTGAAATCCTTGTACTCCTAATCCTACTGATCCCTGAAAACCTTGCGCTCCTGCCAATCCCTGTACTCCCGTAAATCCCTGAAAACCTTGCGCTCCTGCCAATCCCTGTACTCCCGTAAATCCCTGAAAACCTTGAGCTCCCAATCCAACTGATCCTTGAAATCCTTGTCTACCTCCTAATCCCTGAGCTCCTTGGGAACCTTGGGAACCTGGTGAAGAAGATCCTTGGAATCCTCGTAATCCTTGAAATCCTTGAAATCCTTGAAATCCTTGAAATCCTTGATGGCAATTTAGTGGAGTTGGAATACAATATTGATAACAAACAGGGTTACATATATTAGAGCAATTATTATATTGTGTTTTGCAGTTGCAATAGTTTATGGGACAACTATTGTGTTGTAGCGAATTATAATAAGACGGATATATACAGGGTATATTATTTTGGGAATGTGTTAATAAAAAACGAGAATGGGACATTTTAAAAACAAAATAAATTGTTTGTTGATATTTTTTAAATTATTTTACAGAAACAACAATCTATTGATAAGCAGAGTTTTTGTATGTGGTATATTATTGATTATACAATATTTATTGTATGATATTTATTATGTAAAATTGATTATGTAATAATATAAATATTATATAATTTAGCGATATTTTACCTGTAAAATATTCCAAATAATAGCGATATTTTATTCCTTTGAGGGTAATAGTACAACAAATAAAGTGTAAGACTAGACTCATAAATGAAAATTATATTTAGAAATTAATATAATTTTTATACTGTTGGAATAATTAAATTGTTAATCAAATGATTGATATCAGTTGTTTTACAATTCGTCGTCTGATAATTCATCATCAGACGAGAATTCATCTACAGAAATAACGTATTCTGGACCCTCGTCTTCCATTTGTTCTTCTTGATCAGAAATAGTATTAATTGAATTAGCAACGGATTTACTTCTATTGATAAGAATAGAATCTATTTTAGAACTAATACAAGCGATATAAATATTAATATTTTCAGCTTCAAAATAAACTGTTTTTGGATTTTTATCCAGCATTTCCAAAAAATTATTTACTTCTTCAGATAAAGAATCTGGATATGCATTGAGACATTTATATGATGCTAATACAGTTTTTAATTCGAGTAGTAAATTGTCGATTTCTGATTCGTTAATTGTAAAATTTACAAATGAATGTGTTGTGTTGTTCCATTCATGTAATAAGCTATTTATTAGATTGTTAGAAGAATTATTCATTGGATGATCATCAATAGGGTTATTGAATCTATTATTTATTAAATTGTTGGACATATTATTGAAAGTAGTATTTTGAATCTCGTTTGTATAATCGGAACTTGGTTTATTATTCATACTATTTTCTATATTGTTAGGATAATTATTGATTTTTTTTGTTTCTGTATTATGATTGTGACAATTGGGATAATTAGTGCTAGGATAATTGGTCATGTTATTTATAGCTAGTGATAAATTTTTTTTAATGATAAAAATAAAATATTTATCAGCTTTTTATATACCCAGAAACATGAAACAAAGCTATCAAAATAAATTTATTTAAATAAATTATACAATTTATTTAAATACCAAAGAATAAATTTGAAAATAAATTGTATAATTTATTGAGTTTGAATCAACTTATTGTATAATACGAAAATTAAGCACCTAAAATATATATACCGTCACCAATATTTATGCTAACAACATAAGATATTTTAATAGTATTATTTACCCATGGATAAGATACTTGTCTACCGAAATAAAAAGAATTTTGTATAACAGTCAAAATACCATTTTGCAATATTGAAGGTGTAAGAATATTATTTACAGCAATAATCATATTATTTAATTGTTGTTCACATAAAACTGATCCTTTACCACTTAACTGTGGAAATCTACCATGAGCTATATTTTCACCCTTTGTGTTCCATAAAAATAGATATAAATTATCGTTTATATAACTATTATTTACCACATTCGCTAATTTTGTCAATTTATCTATAGGTTGATTATATCTAGTATCTATGTCTGTTAGCAACAATGCTTCTTGTACTAAATTAATTTTAGGTGAAATACTCTGAATAGGAGAATTATTGCACATTGAAATTGTTTGACAGCTCATTTTATTAATAAAATATTAATCCAGTTTATTATATTTTATTTGTTATAAAATAACACAATCTTGTCAATATAAAATATTTAACGAACAAACTAAAATTTTCTGACCTAAAATATTTCATAATTCTAATATAATAACAATAATATCACAATAATATCATAATAATATCACAATATTATTATAATAGTATTATAATAGTAATATCACAATATTATTATAATAGTAATATCACAATAATATCACAATATTATTATAATAGTAATATCACAATATTATTATAATAGTAATATCACAATATTATTATAATAGTAATATCACAATATTATTATAATAGTAAATCTATAATATTATAATAGTAAATCTGTAATATTATAATAGTAAAACTATAATATTATAATAGTAAAACTATAATATTATAATAGTAAATCTGTAATATTATTTCTATATAAAAATTGTTAATTTTTATATTTTGGTAATTTTAACTATTATATATTATAAAGGCATGCGTTTAAAAATATGCAAATATAGTTTAGTAATGTTAAATAATCAATCAAAGGAAAATAACAAAGTAAAATATAAAGGATAAAATTAATTAGAAAAACAAGTTGAAGGAGAGATAGTTTTTACATAATTATTGATTAGACGATGACGATTTTTATTGTATGACAAAGATGTTAAAAGTAGAGTAAATTCACAATGTAATATACAGTCTAATACGGTTTGAAGAGTGGAAGAAACTAAAGTAGGATCTTTAATTATTGTGGAATAAGTATTATTATCAAGATATAGGTGATAAAAAGGAGAAAATTTAATAATAGTAGAATTAGAATTAGCTAAGGGCTTAATATGTTTAAAGAGATAACAATATTTAGACAAAATACGAGATGAATTAAGAAAGGAACCAATAGACAAATTAAGAGAAAATTTTTCCAAAATTTGTTTGGAAAGAATTGATTGGATAAGAAGAGGATCAATACATTTATTGGATAGGGCATTATTAAATTTTGTTAAGCGATCGTGGGATTTCCATGAATTGTAAACTTCAAAAGGTGGGTTCATAAAGGAAGGAAGAGAAGGATACAGTGAAAGGGAAGCAGTGCTATCTATTAAATTATTGTTCAGAATATATTTAAACAAAAGAAAAGAAAGAAAAGAATAATGTAAACAAGTCCATGAACAAAAAGCTGTAAAATTTTTTAATGATAGGTTAATAGAGATAATAGGAGAACTAGTTTTTAAATTATCCATTAAATCAACATTGGGAATTTTATGATAATTTTTTATTAGATCTAATTTATATTGATTATCGAATACATATATATCAACATTATTACTATGTGTATCTGACAGTAAAAAGTAATTATTATAGATAACTAAATAAAATATATGAGTATTTATAAGAATAGGTAATATAAAGAGATTATTATTATGATATTTGTCATCAATAATATAATTTTTATCGCAGCATTTGATAGTTAAAGACATATTTTGAATAAATTCAATAATATGTGAATTATATGAATTATATAAATTTGTTTTAATATATTGTTTTAATGATTTACGCATAGCTAATATATATATTATAGGAATACCATATTCCAAACTGAATAATCTGCTTTTTATTCCTTTATCGTTCGTTAAACTTACTTCACCACTAAGTTCCCAACTTGCCGCTAGTAATTTGGTATCTATTAAATTTTTGACTAATACCATATCTGTTTTTTCCTTCAATATTTTTCTAATTTTACTATTACAATACATATATGGTACACTTCCAACATGATCTATATCATTTAAATTCGCCCCATTATTCATCAAATATATTGCTGTTTCTTCATTTAAATCTAAACTAAATAATAACTGATATTTAATTACATTGTTTCTCATTTCATATGGAATATGATTCATTAATTTTTTCAACAAAGTTAAATTATTTTTACATAATATTGTTAATATAGATTCTTCATCTATTCTTTTACACATTATTTTATAACATTTATCTGTCAATTCACCCGTTTCTTCTCCCGTTTTCATTATATATTCCATTATTTTTTCACAACTATAATACAGTGCCATTCTTTTTACTATTTTGTATACCTCATTATTACACATTTCTTCTTCATCTACAATTAACTTTTCTCCATCACTCATATCCAAAAATTCTTTTAATTTATCTTCTCCATACTTTATTTTAAAACTATCTATATCATCTTTCTCTAATATTTTATCTATTTCATCTATTTTTATATTGTTCATTGTTCGTACTAGTATAAATATGTATTATATTAGGTATTTTATCTTGTAAAATATTAATATCTAATATCATATTTTACATTGTTTCCAATATTCACAAATAATTATTTATGAATATTATTTTATAAATAATGATGTTATGATGTTATATGTTACTACTCAGCAATAGTATTTTAAGTTATAAATAATGATATATATGAGTTACATGTTACGACTAGCAATAATATTTTACATATCTTACTGATATGTAAAATGACGTTTATATAATATTTTACATATCTTACTGATATGTAAAATGACGTTTATATAATATTTTACATATCTTACTGATATATAATATTTTACATATCTTACTGATATATAAAATGACGTTTATATAATATTTTACATATCTTACTGATATGTAAAATGACGTTTATATAATATTACTAAAGGGTGCTTAAAAATCGGCAGTTAATGTTGCTTGAGGTTGACCAGTAGTTGCATCTCCAGTTACCTTGACTTTAATTTCTTTAATACGGAAAGAAATAACTTTACCACCGCTATTAGGATTGTTTTCAATACCGAAAATTTGGAGATTATAGTACGATTTAAATGCTTTAGTTTCAAGATCGGTATGAGAAACATTTTGACCATTTTGATCTTTAATTAAAAGAGAAATAGATTTTTGTTCCGCACTAGCTTTGGAAGGATCAACACCTTCAGGTACAGAATAGAAACATTTAGCCCAAATTGCAGGTGATTTAGATGTGTCTGCTGATCCTACAATAGGTTTACCTTTTTCTCTTTCTTGAGGATATTTAACGAAATGTTCTAGAGTTTCTGCAAAAACAGGATTGGGACAAACACTTTTATTATTTTTCATACCTTCCTTAATAGCGAGATATAATTTCTGATAAAAATCCAATAATTCAACCTCTTTTTCTGTCTTTGCGCTTGGAGTTTCTACTAATTTGAATCCTAATTTATAGTTGCCTGTCCACTCCTTGCTCGTAAAATTTAATTCTTTTGCAAATCCATTTACTGTGGCTGGTACTACTATTCCAACTCCATTACTAATTTCGATCTTTTCTTCTTTATCTCCATCAACTTTATATGTAACCTTGATTTTTCCTTTATCATCTTTCTTTACAACAACATTTTCTGCAACAAAATTTTCAGGTGTGATAAGCATGTTTAGTTTTGGGTTTGTGTTTGGTTTGTTTGTTTTTGATACCTGATTATTTTTCCAAAAAGTTCAATTTTGATATATTGTTATTCTATCTTTTTCTCTATTTCTTAATATTTATATTCTTTTTAATTCTTCTTTTTTCTCTCTTTCTTAAACAATAACTTTATTACCATTCTGTCCTATCTTTTTTAATAATTGTTTCTACTTATTCATAAGTCTATACTAAATTCATTAATTTATCTGTCTATCTTAAATTTAACAGTTTTTATTTACCCATCTATCACATCCTAAATATGTACTTTATCATAAATTTATTCCTGCAAGTCTATCATAATATTTATTATTTGTTCTCCTTACTTTGTTTTAACAAGTCACACAATATTTGATACAAATATTATTGTTATTTAAACCTTCATTATAAAGAATATTTCAGTAACTTAACTATTAAGTTATTATTTTATATATGCTTAACATTTACATAACTATTATACATTTTTTAAATAACAATATAATTATGTAACTTGTACATCATAACATTATTTTTATTCAACAATAACAATATAATTATGCAACTTGCACATCATAACATTATTTTTATTCAACAATAACATCATATAATTTGATTACAATATTATTTACATAACCATAAAATTTTGCAGCTTTATGGTTAATATATTATTAACTAAGCCATAAAGATATTACTTTGTGCAATAATATTATTTGTAACTTTATGATTAAGATATGATTTTACGTAAGAATAATATTTTATAACTTATGATTAAGATATTATATTACGTAAGAATAATATTTTATAACTTATGATTAAGATATTATTTTACGCAAGAATATTTTGTAACTTTTATGATTAAGATATATTTTATGTAAGAATAATATTTTGTAACTTTATGATTAAGATATCATTTTACGTAAGAATAATATTTTATAACTTATTAAGATATTATTTTACGCAAGAATATTTTGTAACTTTTTATGATTAAGATATATTTTACGTAAGAATAATATTTTGTAACTTTATGATTAAGATATCATTTTACGTAAGAATAATATTTTATAACTTATTAAGATATTATTTTACGCAAGAATATTTTGTAACTTTTTATGATTAAGATATATTTTACGTAAGAATAATATTTTGTAACTTTATGATTAAGATATCATTTTACGTAAGAATAATATTTTATAACTTATTAAGATATTATTTTACGCAAGAATATTTTGTAACTTTTTATGATTAAGATATATTTTACGTAAGAATAATATTTTGTAACTTTATGATTAAGATATCATTTTATGTAAGAATAATATTCTGTAACTTATGGTCAAGATATTATTTTGGGTAAGAATATTATTCTATAACTGTATGATTAATATATCATTTTGCATAAGAATAGTATTCTGTAATTTAATGATTAAAATAATATTTACACTATTAAAATAATATTTTGCTGGATGATTAAAATATTTACACATCGATTAAGATAATATTTTACATATCCACAAAGATAATATGTTAATCGATTAATATAATATTTTATATATCGATTAACATATTATTTATATATCGATTAACATATTATTTATATATCGATTAACATATTATTTTACATATCGATTAAGATAATATTTTACAGATCGATCAACATAATATTTTGCATATCGATTAGTATATTATTTTATAGATCTATTTACATATCGATTAACACAATATTTTACAGATCGATTAATATGTTATTTTATAGATCTATTTATATATGGATTAACACAATATTTTACAGATCGATTAATATATTATTTTATAGATCTATTTACAAATCGATTAACACAGTATTTTACAGATCGATTAATATGTTATTTTATAGATCTATTTATATATGGATTAACACAATATTTTACAGATCGATTAATATATTATTTTATAGATCTATTTATAAATCGATTAACACAGTATTTTTCAGATCGATTAATATATTATTTTGGATATCGATCGATTAATATATTATTTACAGAACGATTAATATTCTCTATAAAATAATAATCCTGTTACATATCGATTAACATAATGTGTTACTTGAGAATTATTCTAATACATAACGATTAAGATATTATTTTACATACCAACTAAGATACCAATATCTTATTTTATTTGAGAATACAATTATATAACATAACAATTAAGCTATTATTTTACATATTAATTGTGATATTATTTTATAGATATTAATATATTATTTAACTTGGAAATATAATTCTGTAACTTAACGATTAATATATTCTACAAAACTATTAATATATTATTTATAGTTCGTTTTAGATATTATTTACAGATGGATTAACATATTATTTACGGCTCGTATTGGATATTATTTACAGAAGAATATAATTCGGATGAGCATCGATCAATATATTATTTAAAGTAGAATATAATTAAGTTATAAACCGATTAAGATATTGTAATATAACAGAATAAATTATATTACTTATACAATTTTATGTTATTTATATGACAATAAAATTGTTGAACTCATAGATTAAAATATTATTTTACGGATCTATTAAGATATTATTTTGCAGAAGAATATAATTATGTAACTTAGCGATTAATATGGTATTTTACATATCGGTTAAGATATTATTTTACATACCGATTAAGATATTATTTTACAGATGGGTAAATAATATTTTACATATCGATTAAGATAATATTTTGCATATCGATTAAGATAATATTTTGCACATCGATTAAGATATTATTTTACATATCGATTAAGATATTATTTTACAGATGGGTAAATAATATTTTACAGATGGGTAAATAATATTTTACAGATGGGTAGATATTATTTTACATATCGATTAAGATATTATTTTACATATCGATTAAGATATTATTTTACATATCGATTAATATATTATTTTACATATCGATTAAGATATTATTTTACAGAAGAATATAATTATGTAACATAACGATTAATATATTATTTTACATATCGATTAAGATATTATTTTACAGAAGAATATAATTATGTAACTTAACGATTAATATATTATTTTACATATCGATTAAGATATTATTTTACATATCGATTAAGATATTATTTTACAGAAGAATATAATTATGTAACTTAACGATTAAGATATTATTTTACATATCGATTAAGATATTATTTTACAGAAGAATATAATTATGTAACTTAACGATTAATATATTATTTTACATATCGATTAAGATATTATTTTACAGAAGAATATAATTATGTAACTTAACGATTAATATATTATTTTACATATCGATTAAGATATTATTTTACAGAAGAATATAATTATGTAACATAACGATTAATATATTATTTTACATATCGATTAAGATATCATTTTACAGAAGAATATAATTATGTAACATAACGATTAATATGATATTTTACAGATCGGTTAAGATATTATTTTACATATCGGTAGATATTATTTTACAGATTGGTTAAGATATTATTTTACATATCGGTAGATATTATTTACATATCGGTTAAGATATTATTTTACATATCGGTAGATATTATTTACATATCGGTAGATATTATTTACATATCGGTAGATAATATTTTAGATATCGGTTAAGATATTATTTTACATATCGGTAGATATTATTTTACAGATCGGTTAAGATATTATTTTGCATATCGGTAGATATTATTTACATATCGGTAGATATTATTTAGATATCGGTAGATATTATTTAGATATCGGTTAAGATATTATTTTACAGATCGGTTTTGTTATTATTTTACAAATCGGTTTTGTTATTATTTTACACAAGAATATAATTATATAACTTAACGATTAAAATATTATTTCACAGAACGATTAAGATATTGTTTTACACAAGAATATAATTATGTAACTGAAGGATTAAGATATTATTTTTACACAAGAATATAATTTAACGATTAAGATATTATTTTACAGATCGATTGAGATATTATTTACACAAGAATATAATTATGTAACTTAACGATTAAGATATTATTTTACACAATAATATGATTATGTAACTTAACGATTAAGATATTATTTTACACAATAATATGATTATGTAACTTAACGATTAAGATATTATTTTATATAAGAATATAATTATGCGACTCAAGATATTATTTTACATAAAAATATAATTCTGGTATTTTAACGGTTAAGATATTATTTTATAGATCTATTAAGATATTATTTTACATAAGAATATAATTCTGGTATCTTAACGATTATGATAATATTTTGCATATTTATTAAGATATTATTTTACATAAGAATATAATTCTGGTATCTTAACGATTATGATAATATTTTGCATATTTATTAAGATATTATTTTACATAAGAATATAATTCTGGTATCTTAACGATTATGATAATATTTTACGGATGCATTAAGATATTATTTTACATAAGAATATAATTCTGGTAACTGAAGGATTAAGATATTATTTTGCGGATAGATAATATAATTATTTTACATAAGAATATAATTATATTATTTACAGAATAATATAAGTATGTAGCTGAAGGATTAAGATATTATTTTACGTAAGAATATAATTATGTGACTTAACGATCAAGATATTATGTTATATAGAAATGTAATTATGTAACATAACTATTAATATATTATGTTAGAAAAGAGTATAAGTATTTTACAGAAGGATCAAAGATATTATTTTACAGAAGGATTAAAATAATATTTACTTGACAATTAGAATATAACATAGTTATATAGCGATTAAGATATTATTTTACTTGACAAATAATAATATGGATAATTTATTAAATATTTTTAGCTAAGAATATTATGTAAGATAAAGGTTAAAATATTTAATATAACTAATATAACTATAAAGATTAGAATATTATTTTACATAAGAATATTATTTTACATAAGGATATTATTTTACATAACTATTATGAGAAATGAATATTTTATGAATGAGAAAATATAATGTTGTGGTGAAGAAAAATATTTATAGAGGGAAAGGAAGGAAAGAACGATTATTAAGATAAGGACGAAGAACAGGAGGAATAATAATACCGGTGGGAGTTTGGTAATTTTCAAAGATGCAACAAAGAGTACGGGAAGTAGCACATAAAGTAGAATTTAAAAGGTGAACATGATGTTTTTCTGAACTATCAGAATTAGTACGTAATCTTATTTGAAGACGTCTAGATTGATAATCGGTACAATTACTACAGGAGACAAGTTCACGATAAGTTTGTGAAGCAGGAAACCAACCTTCAAGATCATACTTTTTGGCAGCCGCATTATTAAGAGAAGACGAGACAATATTAACAACACGATAGGGAAGATTTAAACTTTGATAAAAAAGTTCGGAATTGGAAAGAAGAAGTTCGTGAGCATCCCATGAAAGATTATTGAAAGGAGAAGTGATAACGAATTGTTCTATTTTTTCGAATTGATGAACACGGAAAATTCCATGTGTATCTTTTCCATGTGTACCTACTTCTTTACGGAAACAAGTTGAATAACCAGCATAATTAATAGGTAATTTATTTTCATCAATCCATTCTTGTCTATGAAGTGCACATAATGGTTGTTCTGAAGTCGCTATTAAATATTTATTGGGATCATCTCCGGTTACTTTATATAATTGTTCATCAAAATCATCTAATTGTGCAACTTCACTCATAATATCATGATTCATGAAATAAGGTGGATATACACTTGTAAATCCCTTTGTTTCAAGGTAATCCATAGCGTAATTTATTAATGCTAAATTTAATCTTACTATTTCACCCATCATATAATAACTTCTATTTCCCGCTACTTCAGTTCCTTTTTCTGTCTTCAAAAATCCAAAAATATTCATTAAATCCACATGATTCTTCGCTTTTTCTTTTTTTTCTCCCCATTCTCTTATTACTTCTTGATCTTCTTCTTTATCACTTATTGGTACACTTTCATGCACTATGTTACCTATCATCACTAAATATTTATCTCTTTCCTTCTCATATAAATTACTTTCTTTCTCTATTTCTTTCTGATATTCTTTTAATTTCAAATTACATTTCTTCAATTCTTCTTTACTTAATTTCTCCATTTTCTCATCCTCTTTTTTCTCCATATATTCCCATATCTCTTTCATTTCCATTTCTCTCTCTTTTTCTCTTTCTTCCCTTCCTTCTTCTTTCTTTTTTTTTGCTATCATTTTTCCTATTCTATTCCTGTAATAATTTATTGTTTCTACTTTATTCTTCATATCCCTCCATTTTTTATCCATTTCTACCACTTTATCTACTATTTCCTCATCTTTGCCTCTTTTTCTTTGTGAATCTTTTATCTTTTCTAAATCCCCACCTTTCTCTTCTCTGAATATATTTATATCCAACATTTATTTGTCTATTACATCCCTATTTTTTTTCACTTTTTTCCATCCCATTTTCCCATCTTTTTTCCATCTCATTTTCCCATCTTTATTCCATCTCATTTTTCCATCTTTATTCCATCTCATTTTCCCATCTTTATTCCATCTCATTTTCCCATCTTTATTCCATCTCATTTTCCCATCTTTATTCCATCTCATTTTCCCATCTTTATTCTCATTTTTCTATCTTTATTCTCACTTTTTCCATCTTCATCTCCACCTTTTCCATCTTTATTCTTACTTTTCATATCTTTAATATTATTTTGTACCAGAAATTTTAAAGATATTAAGAAAACTTGCTATATAAGATGCTATTTTGGTGTGTTTGATTTTGTCTTTACTAACTATTTTTCACAATAAATTTAATATCTAATATAAATTTATTGATTAATCCTTTCGATAATTTATTTAATAGTTGTAAATTTAATCTTATCTTTTAGTAATGAGTAATATTAGATATTATAATAATATTTATCAATAAATATTAATGATAAATTTGTTACTTGAAGATCCATAGATTATATATCATTTTTTAAATTAACAATTATAGAACTTGTTTAAGCTATATGTTTTTATTTTACAGCGATAAATTTTGTAACTTATTTACAATCTAGCTTGAATATTCAAAGATTATGTAATTTGTTTAGAGTTCAAATATTATACTCGAATAATTAAAGATAATAATATTTTTAATTATTTTTATCATATTATATTCTCTTCCAGTATTTTAATCGTATTATATTATTTCAAGTATCCTTATCGTATTCTCTTCTCTTCAAGTGTCTTTATCGTATTCTCTTCTCTTCAAGTATTTTTATATTATGTTATTATGTTATTTCAAGTATCCCTATCATATTCTCTTCCATTCAAGTATCCCTATCTTATCATATTCTCTTCCATTCAAGTATCTCTATCTTATCATATTCTCTTCCATTCAAGTATCTCTATCTTATCATATTCTCTTTAAGTATCGTTATCGTATTGTTTACAAATATTGTTATCATATTCTTTGCAAGTATCTTTATCGTATTGTTTACAAATATTGTTATCGTATTCTTTTCAACTATTGTTATCATATTCTTTGCAAGTATCTATATAGTATTGTTTCCAAGTATCTTTATTACATTCTTTACAACTATAGTTAGTATTGTTTTTCAATTATCGTATTCTTTTCAATTATCGTTGTCGTATTCTTTCTAATTATTGTTATCGTATTCTTTCCAATTATCTTTATCGTATTTTATTCTTTGCAAGTATCTCTATTGTATTCTTTTAATTATCATGTTTTTCAAGTATCGTATTCTTTTCAAGTTTCTTTATCGTATTCTTTTCAAGTTTCATATTCTTTTCAAGTATATTTATCGTATTCTTTTCAAGTTTCATATTCTTTTTAAGTATATTTATCGTATTCTTTTCAAGTATATTTATCGTATTCTTTTCAAGTATTGTATTCTTTTCAAGTATTGTATTCTTTTCAAGTATTGTATTCTTTTCAAGTATCGTTATCATATTCTCTTCATGTATCGTATTCTTTCCAAGTATCTTTATCATATTCTCTTCATGTATCATATTCTTTCCAAGCATCTTTATCATATTCTCTTCATGTATCATATTCTCTTCATGTATTGTATTCTTTGCAAGTATTGTTATCATATTCTCCTCATGTATCGTATTCTTTCCAAGTATTGTATTCTTTTCATGTATATTTATCGTATTCTTTTCATGTATATTTATCGTATTCTCTTCGACTTTCTTAATCGTATTCTCTTCGACTTTCTTAATCGTATTCTCTTCGACTTTCTTAATCGTATTCTCTTCAAGTTTCTTTATCGTATTCTCTTCAAGTTTCTTTATCGTATTCTCTTCAAGTTTCTTTATCGTATTCTCTTCAAGTTTCTTTATCGTATTCTCTTCAAGTTTCTTTATCGTATTCTCTTCGACTTTCTTTATCGTATTCTCTTCAAGTTTCTTTATCGTATTCTCTTCAAGTTTCTTTATCGTATTTGTAACAGTCTGTCCTAGACGAGTCTCCATAAGCCAGCTACATTTTAACTAGACACCATCGTGCATCATGGTAACTATATCATGTAGTTGTTTGCGCTACATTTGTCAAGGGTGGGCTATTACACGTATTCTCTTCAAGTATTTTATACTTTCAAATATCGTATTCTCTTCAAATATTGTATTCTCTTCAAATATTGTATTCTTTTCAAGTATATTTATTGTATTCTCTTCAAGTATATTTATTGTATTCTTCAAGTATATTTATCATATTCTCTTCAAGTATATTTATCATATTCTCTTCAAGTATATTTATCATATTCTCTTCAAGTATATTTATTGTATTCTTCAAGTATATTTATCATATTCTCTTCAAGTATATTTATTGTATTCTTCAAGTATATTTATCATATTCTCTTCAAGTATATTTATCATATTCTCTTCAAGTATATTTATTGTATTCTCTTCAAGAATATTTATCGTATTCTCTTAAAGTTTCTTTATCATATCTCTTCATGTATTTTTATCGTATTATCTTCAAGTTTCTTTATCGTATTCTTTTCAAATATCGTATTCTTTTCAAGTATTGTTATCGTATTATCTTCAAGTTTCTTTATCGTATTCTTTTCAAATATCGTATTCTTTTCAAATATCGTATTCTTTTCAAGTATTGTTATCGTATACTCTTCAAGAATTTTTATCGCATTCTTTCCAAGTATTTTTATCGTATTATCTTCAAGTTTGTTTATCGTATTCTTTTCAAATATCGTATTCTTTTCAAGTATTTTTATCGTATACTCTTCAAGAATTTTTATCGCATTCTTTCCAAGTATAGTTATCGTATTCTTCCAAAGAATCTTTATCGTATTCTTCCAAAGAATCTTTATCGTATTCTTCCAAAGAATCTTTATCGTATTCTTTTTAGTATAGTTATCGTATTTTTTTCAAGTATTGTTATCTTATTCTCTTCAAGAATTTTTATCGTATTCTTTCCAAGTATAGTTATCGTATTCTTCCAAAGAATCTTTATCGTATTCTTTTTAGTATAGTTATCGTATTCTTCCAAAGAATCTTTATCGTATTCTTTTTAGTATAGTTATCGTATTCTCTTCAAATATTGTTATCTTATTCTCTTCAAGTATCTTAATCGTATTCTTTTTAGTATAGTTATCGTATTCTTTTCGAGTATTGTTATCTTATTCTCTTCAAGTATCTTTATCGTATTCTTTTTAGTATAGTTATCGTATTCTTTTCAAGTATAATTATTGTATTCTCTTCAAGTATCTTTATCGTATTCTTTTTAGTATAGTTATCGTATTCTTTTCAAGTATAATTATTGTATTCTCTTCAAGTATCTTTATCGTATAGTTATCGTATTCTTTTCGAGTATTGTTATTGTATTCTCTTCAAGTATCTTTATCGTATTCTTTTTATAGTTATCGTATTTTCTTCAAGAATCTTTATGGTATTCTCTTCAAGTATTATATACTTTCAAGTATTATAACTTTCAAGTATTATATACTTTCAAGTATTATAACTTTCAAGTATTATAACTTTCAAGTATTATAACTTTCAAGTATTATAACTTTCAAGTATTATAACTTTCAAGTATTATAACTTTCAAGTATCGTATACTTTTGAAGTTTCTTTATCTAGTTATCTTTAAGTATCTTATACTTTTGAAGTTTCTTTATCTAGTTATCTTTAAGCATCGTATACTTTTCAAGAATTTTTATCGTATACTTTTCAAGTTTCTTTATCGAATTCTCTTCAAGTATCTTATTCTTTTCAAATATCGTATTTTGTTCAAATATCCTATTCTTTAAAAGTATGGTATTCTCTTCAAGTATTGTATTCTCTTCAAGTATCGTATTCTCTTCAAATATTGTATTCTATTCAAGTATTATATTCTCTTCAAGTATTGTATTCTCTTCAAGTATTGTATTCTCTTCAAGTATTATATTCTCTTCAAGTATTATATTCTCTTCAAGTATTGTATTCTCTTCAAGTATCATATTCTCTTCAAGTATCGTATTCTCTTCAAGTATCATATTCTCTTCAAGTATCATATTCTCTTCAAGTATCATATTCTCTTCAAGTATCATATTCTCTTCAAGTATCATATTCTCTTCAAGTATCATATTCTTCAAATATTGTATTCTCTTCAAGTATCATATTCTCTTCAAGTATCGTATTATTCAAATATCGTATTCTTATCAAATATATTTATCGTATTCTTATCAAATATATTTATCGTATTCTTTCAAATATATTTATCGTATTCTTATCAAATATATTTATCGTATTCTTTCAAATATATTTATCTTATTCTCTTCAAGAATCGTATTCTTTTATGGTGTATTTATCGTATTCTCTTCAAGTATCTTATTCTTTTATAGTATATTTATCGTATTCTCTTCAAGTATCTTATTCTCTTCAAGTATCTTATTCTTTTATAGTATATTTATCGTATTCTCTTCAAGAATCTTATTCTCTTCAAGTATCTTATTCTTTTATAGTATATTTATCGTATTCTCTTCAAGAATCTTATTCTTTTATAGTACATTTATCGTATTCTCTTCAAGAATCCTATTCTCTTCAAGAATCGTATTCTTTTATAGTATATTTATCGTATTCTCTTCAAGAATATTTATCGTATTCTTTTATAGTATATTTATCGTATTCTCTTTAAGTATCATATTTTTTTCTAGTATACTTATCGTATATCTTTATCGTATTCTCTTTAAGTATCATATTCTTTGGTATTATCTTTATCGTATTATCTTTATCGTATTATCTTTATCGTATTATCTTTATCGTATTATCTTTATCGTATTATCTTTATCGTATTATCTTTATCGTATTATCTTTATCGTATTATCTTTATCGTATTCTCTTTAAGTATCGTATTCTTTTGTATTATCTTTATCGTATTATCTTTATCGTATTATCTTTATCGTATTATCTTTATTGTATTATCTTTATTGTATTATCTTTATTGTATTATCTTTATCGTATTATCTTTATCGTATTATCTTTATCGTATTATCTTTATCGTATTATCTTTATCGTATTATCTTTATCGTATTATCTTTATCGTATTCTCTTTATCGTATTATCTTTATCGTATTCTCTTTATCGTATTATCTTTATCGTATTCTTTTGTATTTTTATGGTATTATCTTTATCATATCGTATTCCGTAAACTTTATCGTATTATCTTTATCGTATACTTTGATATATCTTTATCGTATTATCTTTATCGTATACTTTGATATATCTTTATCGTATTATCTTTATCGTATTATCTTTATCGTATTCTCTTTATCGTATTCTCTTTATCGTATTCTCTTTATCGTATACTTTGATATATCTTTATCGTATTATCTTTATCGTATTATCTTTATCGTATTATCTTTATCCTATACTACCCACGCCTGGCACCTCCAAGTTTTTTATCTATTTTTAAGTACCATGATCGTTTTTTCATAAGATATTTATTTTGCGGATAGTTTGTAAATATAAACATTATTCTTATGTATATATATAGGATAGGTAAATTATTCCAAAATTGAAAATTTTATTCTTTTAAAATGAAGTTTTCAAACGGGAGAACTGTACTTCCTTTACCTATTTTTAGGTAAAGAAATGTTACTCTAACATTGTTAGTTAATATATTTTGTAACATATATAATTTATATTATTGTACAATACATTTCTATACTATTTTTATAATATTGATATCTTTATGATATGGAAATTCAATATACAAGTAGTATAATCTTTAATATCATACAATTATCTATATTTTAATATGTCATATTATGAAAATATTAATAATAAAATATGACAAAGTTGGCTTTTTGTGATATGGGTGAAATACAATTAACAACTTAAAGTATGAAATAATATTTAACTAAAGAAGAGATAAATAATTGGATTTAATAGTAAAATTATTTAACCTTAAAGGATATAGAAATTATGCTTGGAGAGTAAATTTTATCAATATTAAGTTTAGAAACTTAAATGCTTGGAGAGTAAATTTTATCAATATTAAGTTTAGAAACTTAAATGCTTGAAGAGGAAAACATTATTTAGCATATTGAGAATATAAACATTAAATTTGAGAGTAAAAATACGCAAAATATCTTCAATGTAAGTAAATATTTTCTCAAAAAATATCTTAAATTTAAATATTTTTAGTATAAGTAAAATATTTAAATAAAAATATCTTCAATGTAAATATTAGACTCGAAAACAAACACTTAAGTTATTATATTTATCACTGAATATATACTCAAACTATTCAAAATAAATAGAATTAATAATTTTTAGATTAAAATATCCATAATACTTATCAATATAATAAGTATTATAATTAAAATATCATAAGAGCAAGAAAATTAATCGATATCAAGATCGAAGTAGGAAGAATCAGATGGAGAAATAGGAGAAATTTGTGGAGAAGAGAAATCGGAGGAGGAAGAGAAATCGGAGGAGGAAGAGAAAACGGAGGAGGAAGGATCAGAAGAGAAAGGGATATGGAAATTGTCGAGGAATGAAGTATTTTTAGTAGGAGGAATAAGAGAAAGAGGGAGAGAAAAGCCTTCGTGAATAGGACCATTATGAGAACGACGATATTTGGTGAGAGAAGAGGAAATGAAAGGAGAAATAATAAGATTGAAATCTTGGAGAGTAAGTTTATAAGAGAATTTAGATTTAAAGGAATCAAATAACTGTTGAAGAGTAATAAAGGAAGAATCATCTTTGGAAGAAGGAGAAAGCAAAGAAAGATTATTGAATTCGGAAAGGAAGTTAAATATAAGAGAAGGAGAAATAGAAGGATTAGAAGATTCATAGGTATTAAGAAGAGGAAGAATATATTTATTATAAGTGTAATTAGCAGAATCAATATAAATATGAAGAAAGATGGAGTCATCACCGATAGGATTATTAGAAGAATCATAAGAATCTTCAATAGAATAACCAAGAGATTTATAATAAGAATAAAGATTGAGAAGAGTATGAACGGTTAATTTAATTTTCCAAATACAGAATAATTTTTCTTTAAGAAGAGTTTGAGTTTTTTTATCATTTATGCTGCGATATAGAGATTTTATATTTGGATCAGAAATAGAATCCATACTAAAAGCATGAACACTATATTGTTTATCGATCTGATCATCGATTTTGTCACGAATAAGACGCCAAGGTTTGCTAATTACGTAACCATCTTTTTCGAGTTTTTCATCTTCTTCTATCTTGGCGAGATCTTGATGGAATTTTTTAGTGAAAAGTTCATATTCTACACCTTTATATGTATATAAAGCATCAACTTGAGAATTATCATTATCTATGATATCAGATTTAATAGTGAAACCATCATTAGTTAATTTTTCATAATAATTTTCATATGTTTCTATTATTTTATCATTTTCTTTGTATATTTCTACTAAATATTCTAACTCATCTAATATATTAGATACATTATATTTAGATATAATATCCATTTCGATATCTGAAATACAAAAAGCATCCTTAATATTCAATTTTTTGGCTATTTTTTTTATTTCATAATTTATATATTCTCTTTTTATATAATTGTGTTTAAGGGTTTTTATTCTATGTAGCGCCTTATCAGTTTTAACTAATTGTGTTTCACATATTTCTAGTTCTTTATCCTTTATCTTTGAATCTTCCATTTTTTGCATCTCTAATTCTTTTATATCCGATAAGAAACAATTTAATACTGGATTATTATATTTTACTATATTATTTTCTATAGTATTTATTGGTACTATTTGTTTACTAAAATCTTTAATATTATTCTTCTTATGTTTGACTAGTTTATTTTCCAAATGTATTTTTAATTTTTCATATCCTTGCAGTTTATCATTTAGTTCTTTTTCTTTTGGCAATATTATTTTAGTCAATTTCTCTATTTCATCATCTTCACAGTCATCTTTTATTTCTTTGTTTATTATATCCATTATCTTTTCTTCATTTACATCTATACAACTTATATTTTCTTCACTTTCTTTATTCATTATTCCTTTTTTCTCATCCAATATATAATAGCTATGTAATTTTTTTAGTTTAAAATCTATATATACTTTATTATCATACATATTCTCTAAATGTTTCTTCATATTTCCTATATCGTTATCATATTCTCTTATTTTTTGTCTTATTTCTCCTAATTCTTTTTTTCTCTTACTTGATTCTTCTCTTAATTCTTCTATTTCTCTTTCTATATTTGTTATTTCCACCATATTATCTTCTTTATATCTTTTCTCTAATTCTTCGTTTATTTCTACTAACTTCTCCCTTTCTTTCTCTTTCTCACACATTATATTCTTTAATCTTTCTATTTTTTCTCTATCTTTCCCTATTTCTTCAATACATACATCTACCACTTCTTGTTCCTTATTACATTGTTCTTCCATCTCTTTCATTTCTTTTTCTAATATTCTAACTCTCTCTTCCTTTTCTTTAATTTTTTTCGTAATTGCTCCAATTATTATTGTTTCATCATTTCCATCCTCATTTCCACTATTCTTTTCAATGTCATTAACAATGTCATTAGCAATGTCATTAGCAATGTCATTAGCAATAACATTATTTTCATTACTATTAGTGATATTATTAGTGATAGCGTTATTCTCGTTATTATTCTCGTTATTATTGTTATTATTATCAATATTGCTATTATAAGTATCACCAATACTTATATTATTAATACCAGTACTATCAACTACAATAGTATCAGCAAATATATCTATTTTATTTTTCTTATCTATTTTTAGTTCATCGATTTGATTTATTATTTGTTGGATAGTTTCTTTTTTCCGTGATATTTTAATAGCTAAGCCATATACAAATTCTTTTTTCTTTTTCTCCAATATATTATTATGATTTATATTTCTTTCTTTATCTAATATTTCACTTTTTATTTTCTCTTGTTCTCTATTTATTCCTGCTATTTTTGAATTATTATCATTTATTTCTGTTCTCTTCTTTTTTATCTCTTTAAGCGTCATTTCTTTTTCCGTTTTATTTTTTTCTATTTCTTCTATATTCTTCTCCATATATCTCATATCGGTAATGTCTTTTCTTTTCATATATTCTATTCCTTCTATACCATATTCATTCTCATCTATCTTTTCTTTAACTATTTCCAATGTCTCTTCCATTTCTATCTTATTTTTTACATAAATATTTGCTCTTGTATCTTTTATTTCCCAATTTCCTTTCTTCTCTTCCATATCTTTCTTAGGAGTGATTTCTATTTCTCCCTTCTCTTTTCTATCCTGTATATCTTTCTTTAGAGAATTATGTATTTCTTCCATTTTATTCAAAACCGTTTTGTGAATTTCATATATAAACTTTATTATTTTCCATTTTTCTTTCTTTTTTGCTTTTCGCTACATCTTCCTGTTTCTTTTTCTATATTTTATTTTTCACCACTTTGATCTTCTATTTTTATTCTATTTTCCTTTTGTTAAATTTATAAGATTATATTTAATCTTATCTCATCTGTATAAATTAACTATTTTGTGTTTTTATTATCTTCACTAGTACAATCCACTTACCCGTACAATCCATTAAACTCTACACCCCCACCCCATACACATTTTTTATCTATGTAACATTTTTATCTATATTAATATTTTATAACTCATACTATTTGGATATTTTACCTAAATATTACTTATAACTTATAACTTATGTTACTCATATATTATTTTACATGAGTAGGTAATTTTGTAACTTATACGATTAAGATATTATTCTATATGAGAATATAATTATTTAAGCTGTAAGATTAAGATATTATTCCATGAGAGAATATAATTATTTGACTTATACGATTAAGATATTATTCCATGAGAATATAATTATTTTACCTGTGGGATTAAGATATTATTCCATGAGAATATAATTATTTTACCTGTGGGATTAAGATATTATTCCATGAGAGAATGTGGTTTTTTACTTATATGATTAAGATATTATTCCATAAAAGAATATAACTTTGTGACTTGTACGATTAAGATATTATTCCATAAAAGAATATAATTCTGTGACTTGTACGATTAGGATATTATTCCATAAAAGAATATAATTGTGTAACTTATAAGTTTAAAATATTATTCCACAAAAGAATATAATTGTGTAACTTATAAGTTTAAATATTATTCCACAAAAGAATATAAGTTTGTAACTTATAAAGTTTAAAATATTATTCCACAAAAGAATATAATTGTGTAACTTATAAGTTTAAAATATTATTCCACAAAAGAATATAAGTTTGTAACTTATAAGTTTAAAATATTATTCCACAAAAGAATATAATTGTGTAACTTATAAGTTTAAAATATTATTCCACAAAAGAATATAAGTTTGTAACTTATACTATTAAGATATTCTAAAAAAGAATATTACTTTATAACTTATACGATTAAAATACAATCCTATAGAAAGATCTTAATGAACATAAAATACTTTACAGTTACACAACTACAAATATATTATTTTATATAAGAATAATATTATGTAACTTATACATTATTTTACATAATATAATTATTCTATTATTTGATGGTTAAAATGTAATCATAAATAATTATGTAAGAGAAAGATTAGGATATTATTTTATGAAAAATATAGTTCTTGACTCAATGATTGGAATATTATTTAGTTATTATAATTTGGTAAAATATCAATCCGTATATTATTGTATTATTTTACAAGAGAATAAATTTCAGAACGAAAAGATTAATATAATTTGTAATGCAAAATTAACACATTGTCAAATGCATGAATATATTTTTGTAACTTAGCTATTTTAGAGAAGAATATAATGTGAAATAAAGATCAGATATTATTTTATACAAGAATATAATTCTGTAGGTTGATCAAGATATTATTAAAGTAACAAATAATATATAATTTAAAATTGCTATAACATAAAATTATATAAATTAATTATATTGTTTCACATACAATTTATATAAAATATGATTGTAGAACACAAAAATAAAAATACGAATTTACAAGAGAATATAATTTTGCAACATATTATTAATATTTTCGCAATAATAACTTTGTAAAAAGTGATTAACATAATATTCTGCAATACAATTTAGTTGTATTATAGATATCATATATCATATAATTATATCATATCTATAATACTAACATATAAATATATTTTATAACTGAATAATTCATTATTTCGTACAAACATAAATATTATATACTTTTATGGTTAGTTGATTAATATATTATTTATATGAGAATTAAATATTATGGTATAATGATTACAATAATATATGAGAATTAAATATTATGGTATAATGATTACAATAATATTTAAGTGAAAGTAATTTTTGTTGTAAAACTATTAAGATAGTACTTAATATGTTTAATTATATTAAACATATTAACATATATTAACATAATAAAGATATTCATGTCTAAATAGAAAAATTGATTATATAATCTATGATTATAGTATTTTAGACATGAATACTATAATAAAGTATATAATAAAGATAGAAACCAATGAAATAGAAATGGTTATGGAATTAGAATAACAAAGTTAATTTTATTGATGATATAAAAACTATATAAGAAATAATTATAATAAAAAAATAAAATTCTACAAGATAAAAATGTCATTTAACGGATTTTCTGGAAGAAATTGTTGTTATACGTCACCATGTTATAAAGTAACACCTAATAATCCAAATTCTACAATATATCAATGTGGATATGTACAGAGAGATTTATCATATAGAGTAAACTCAAATCCATTTTTGAGACCAGATGTAAAGAGAAATTGTTGTGATTACCGTAATACTAATTATTATTATCTATGTCAATAATATAATTAATAAAACCAATAAAAATATTTATCAACTATTAAGAATACTGATCAATAATACTGATCAATAATACAAGAATGCTGATTAAGAATAAAAGAATACTGATTAAGAATACTTTAGCAACTATGAATGTTATCGAAGAATAGTAAAGAATACGAAAAATGACCTTGAACTATAAATACTATTGAAGAATAATGGAGAATAATGGAGAATAATGGAGAATAATGGAGAATAATGGAGAATAATGGAGAATAATGGAGAATAGTAAAGAATACGAAAAACGACATTGGGCTATAAATACTATTGGAGAATAATGGAGAATAGTAAAGAATACGAAAAACGACATTGAACTATAAATACTATTGAAGAATAATAGAGAATAATAGAGAATAGTAAAGAATATGAAAAACGACAATGAGCTATATAAATAGTGAAGAATAAAGTAGAATAAAGAAGTATTATTAACTAGAATGAAAAATAATTTATCATATAGAAGGATATAATATGATAAATTTTACATGTTGAGAAAAAGATCAACAAAGTATAAGTTTAAGATAAAGCGAATCGTAAATAGCAGCAGGAATGGGATCAGACACAAGAGAAATAAGAGAAGGAGGTAAGCCTTGATAAGTTGAGTCAGTATTGTTGAAAACAAAATAATTATTGGGGAAAGTATAAGAAGAAAGAAATGTTGAAAGAGAGGAGAAGAAATCTTGATTGGGAGAATAGTTTATATGTGATGATAAAAGACAATCAGTATTATAAGAAGAATAAGAACCAATATATTGTCCTAAAGAACCATGAAAACGAAGATATAAAGTATCAGAAGTGAAGAAATCGGGAGAAAGAGGAGGATTAAATCCATTTGAAAGAGAACCACACCAACCGGTTGGATTAACAACATGGGAAAAGCAGAATGACCAATTATTCAAACGAAATAAATTGGAAACAGATGGAACAAACCAACTAGCATCTCTAAATTCAAATATATATCTAATATTACAATTTGTTAAAATTTTTGATAATTTTTCGAGTCTTTGAAAATTTGTGAGTGAATCAAGTTTGCTCTGTTTATCTGTATTTTTAAAATTATAGTGAAATTGGAATAGTAAACAACCTAATTTATCTTTTAGCAACTTACAACCTTGCCAAAAATGATCCCAGTTTTTTTCTATATTGTTTAATTTAGTAGCATGTGTTATATATTTATTTACTTTAACACTATATTTAAAATCACCTTCTGCTTGTTTATACCAATTATTCCAAGTCTTTTCCGATGGTGTACCATAAAATGTTGAATTTATTTCAAGAAATTTAAAGTCTTTTTTATAATGATTGAACCAATCATCTTTCTTAATTTTTGTTGGGAAGTATACTTTTCTCTCTTTATTCGCCCACCAATTTTTTTTCCCTATTATATAGCCCGCTGTTCCTATATTGTTTTTCTTTTTTTCCTTTATTATATTTATTATTTCTTGTTTATTATCTGATCTACATTTTATATTATTATCTGCAGCTACATTTATTATTTCTTCTAGTTTTAAATTTTCCATATTTATTAATCTCTCTTCTTCCCCTCTATTTTTCATCTTCCTTCCTCTTCTTCCTATTACATTAATCTTCCTTTTTGATTCATCATTTATACTCTATTTTCATCCTCCTTCCTCTTTCTCCTATTACATTAATCTTCCTATTAAATTAATCTTCCTATTAAATTAATCTTCCTATTCGATTCATTATTTATACTCTATATTACTAATAACAACACTTATTTATCATTCAACTTGATCAATATAATATTACAATATAACATTACAATATAAATATAATATTCATTGTATTTTATATATGATTATTAAATAGTAAAATATAACAATCATAAATTTATTATATTTTTACTATTATATAGTAAAAATATCAGAATAAAGTTAAATATTTCGTAAATAATATTTACCAGGAATAAAATCCATTAGAAACAATATCAAAAATCAGATTGGAAGATATAGATAAAAAATCTGGATACGAAGGGAAAGGAAAATAATTAATATTGAATAGCAATAGACGTTCTTTATCAGTTAATCCATAATAAATAAGATCATGAAAATTTTCACATTCATATAATGAAAAGTTACTAATAGTAGCACCGTCACATGATTTGCAGCCCGCAAATATATTTCCGTCAGATAACAAAAAAATATGACCGTTTTGTATCCATTGAACAATACAAAAAGAACCATCTTTATCAGATACAAATAGTTTATATGGTTTTTTAATATGATGATGATCAGGTGATATACAAACAATCTGTTTTTCATCTAATATTAATTCTCTTAAATTGTTAAATTCTTTTTTGCTTTTGAAAGTTAAATTAGGAGATATACTATAATTAACAACAGTGTCATCAATATTTGAATATTGATGATATTGACAACAATGGAATATATCTAACCATTTAAGTGGAAAGTATGAAACTTCCCTTAAAGGCATTATAATTTTGAGTAATATTTTACAATAATATTATTCAAAATCAAATAGTATAAAATATTTTATATTATAACTCTAAAATAAACGTTAATATTAAATATAGTCATACATATTATCATACATATTATCATGATACATATTATCATACATATTATCATGATACATATTATAGATATTGAATAACATAAATCAATATGATGATATATAATATCATAATACATATTATCATAATACATATTACCATAATACATATTATCATGATACATATTATCATGATACATAATATAGATATTGAATGACATAATACATATTATCATGATACATATTATAGATATTGAATAACATAAACCAATATGAGATGATAATATAATAGGAATATTAACATAATGGAAAAATATTAATTTAAATAATTGTGTAGTAGGAAAGCTCTTTGAAAAATATCTATAAAATAGTTATCATCATTTAAGGCAGATATAATAGAAACTGGAAAAAGTGATTTATTAAAATGGGTAGAAGGATGAATTAAAGAAAAAGAGGGATATGAGATAGGACAGACAATATTTTTTGGAATATTATCATCGAAAAATAAACACATAACTTTATCAGAGATATTAGTTGATTGAAAATTTTGAACAATGGGAAATAATTTACCGAATTGCCAATCTTTATCGGCATTATACCATTGAAAGTAATCATCCTGGACTGCGCAATTTTTCTCCAATAATATTTGTGCTAAGGATTCCTTGGTATAATCTTGTGCTCTTATTTTATAGAAATCGATATCTATATATTTTTTAATTTCTGGTATTATATTATCAATATCTGATCCAAAAGTTCTAAAATGCAACAAAAAAGGTTCTTTTATTGTTTTCAAAAACAATAAAAAATTAATGAATGCTGGAACTAATACACTGTTTTCGGCTTTTTTTTCAGCATTATAAAATTTTACAATTTGATTTTCTGATGCAAATTTCAATAATTCTTTTCTATTCCAATCTAGTTTTTTTCTTTTAGACTCTTTGTCATCGCTTGGATATACTAATTCTGTATATTTTTTAAAGCTTATTTGTTCGTACAATTCATTTCGAATTATTTTTTCTATATTTATGGCTGCTAATTTTTTATCACTAGCCATATCTTTCGATATTTTTTTTATATCTTCTAAATTTAGAAATACTTCATCAGCCAACGAATCTAATAATCCATCTTTTATATCTTTATTATTATTATTATCTGTTGCTATAATTGTTCTATTAACATCAAAATGAAAAATAATTTTGTATCCCATTTTACTATTTTATCTATATCTTTAATTATTTTTACTTTTCGGTTGTATAATATTTAAATTACTTTTTCGTCTTATCAACATTTTAAGAATATACAAACTCATTTAATATATTACAAATTAAGATATTATAATTGTAATATCTTAATTATATACATTCATATCCTTTTATAAAAAACTCATCATTCTATAAAACAATAGCTTAATTGTTGAGTAGTTTAATTTTATTCTTTAGTTATAAAATCTCCGAATTCATAAGGAAAAATATCTTAACATTTAACTTATGTTAATTGTGTATTTTTAACTTATATTAATTGTGTATTTTTAAGATATATTAATTGTGTATTTTTAAGATATATAGTATTCTTATGTAAAAATAACATGGCTATGCAAAAATATTTTGATAGCCATGTCTATAATTTATATTCTGATATAAATTATACTATAATATATTACTTTCTGGAGTAATATATTAATAGATTCAACAAAATAATATTCCATTGATTATATAATTAGATTGTTTTATAAAATAATACCTTGATTACTGTTTCATATATATTTTTATAAACAATATCTCAATTCAATATTATTTTCTTATGCCATTAGTATTATTATGATACTAGAATTAAATAAATTCTCTATTACACTGAAAATTAAGATACTATAATAAACAATCTGTTATTCAGAATATAATTAGGGTGTATGAATTAGAATAATTAAAATCATCAAGAGATAAATAAATTATTTATCTCTTGTTTAGATAATATAATTAAAAACTTTTATTCCATGTTAAATTCAAGAATATAATTAAGATAATCATACTGAAATAATATTACATCTCAAGTAACTCTTACAATATTTTACGTTTAGAGAGAAACTATTGGATAATCTTAAGAGATAAATATTAGGATGCTTGAAAAGACAATAATTACATGGTCTAATAAGTATATTTCAAAATAAAAATATTCGTAAATTATGTGCCAAAGATTTTTTATTTAATAGTAAAAGAATATTTTCTTACCATATTTTTAGATAAATATTATAGCATACATACTATATTTTAGATAATTATTGTGCCACATATACCATATTTTTGATAAATATTATACCACGTATACCATATAATATTCCTATTTTTAACAATCCATCTTTTAATTTTGATAGTTAATATTATTGATTCTATAAACTATAATATTTATACAAATATAAATAAATACAAAAAAGGTTCTTTTACCTAAAAGGGTAAAAGAAGTACACGTATCCCGTTTACAAACTTCTTTGCAAAAATACAAAATTTCAATTTTATTTATTTTTATAATTCACTTTTATCTCAACTTATCCACATTTAAAGATGTCAGGACTTTTTTCTGGTATATTAAATAAATTACTTGAAGAGATCATTTAAATACTTGAAGAGATCATTTAAATACTTGAAAAATATAATTCTAATACTTCAATAAATAGTTATTATGTTGTTTTAAGAGAAATACTTGATAATAAAACAATTAAAATACTTGGAGAGATGTATATTCTGATACTTTAAGAAATAACGAGGCTCGAAGAGATAATTATTATGATACTTGAAGAGATAATTATTATGATACTTGAATAAAATACTTGAAGAGATAAATATTCTGATGTCTAAAAACAATGCTTGAAGATATAATTATTCTAATACTTGAAGAGAATACTTGAAGAGAATACTTGAAGAGAATACTCGAAGATAATAGTTGAAGAGATAAATATTCGAATACTTGAAAAGGATATTTGAAGATAATAGTTGAAGAGATAAATATTCGAATACTTGAAAAGGATATTTGAAGATAATATTTGAAGATAATACTTGAAAATAATACTTGAAGAGATAAATATTCGAATATTTGAAAAGCATATTTGAAGATAATATTTGAAGATAATACTTGAAGAGATAAATATTCAAATACTTGAAAAGGATATTTGAAAAGGATATTTGAAGATAATACTTGAAGATAATACTTGAAGAGATAAATATTCAAATACTTGAAAAGGATATTTGAAGAGATATTTGAAGATAATACTTGAAGAGATAAATATTATAGAACAGAAGAGATAAATTAATACTTGAAAAGGATATTTGAAGAGATAAATATTAATGGTAGAAGAAAATACTTGAAAGATATAAATATTTATGGTTGAAGAGAATACTTAGAGAGACAAATATTATGAAACTTGAAGAGAACACGATAACTATACTTGAAAAGAATACGATAACTATACTTGAAAAGAATACGATAACTATACTTGAAAAGAATACGATAACTATACTTGAAAAGAATACGATAACTATACTTGAAAAGAATACGATAAAGATACTTGAAAAGAATACGATAACTATACTTGAAAAGAATACGATAACTATACTTGAAAACAATACGATTATGATACTTGAAAAGAATACGATAACTATACTTGAAAACAATACGATTATGAAACTTGAAGAGAATGCCATAAGGATACTTGAAAAGAATACGATTATGATACTTGAAGAGAATGCGATAAGGATACTTGAAAAGAATACGATTATAAAACTCGAGGAGAATGCGATAAGGATACTTGAAAAGAATATGATTATGATACTTGAACATAATACGACAATAATACTTGAAGAATACGATTATGTTACTTGGAAAAGAATAGGATTATAATATTTGAAGAGAATACGATTATGATACTTGAAGAGAATACAATACTTAAACAGAATATGATAGCAATACTTGAACATAATACGATAGCGATACTTGAACATAATACGATAGCGATATTTGAACATAATATGATAGCGATATTTGAACATAATATGATGGTGATACTTAAACAGAATATGATGGCGATACTTGAACATAATACGATAGCGATACTTAAGAAGAATAGAATAGTTAAAAATAATACGATACTTGAAAATAATACGATACTTGAAAATAATACAATAGTTAAAAATAATACGATACTTGAAAATAATACGATACTTTAAAATAATACAATAGTTGAAAATAATACAATAGTTTAAAACAATACGATAACTATACTTTAAAATAATACTATAACAATAGTTGAAAACAATATGATAACTATACTTGAAAAGAATACGATACGATAAAGATACTTTAAAATAATACAATAACTGTACTTTAAAATAATACGATACGATAAAGATACTTTAAAATAATACGATACGATAAAGATACTTTAAAATAATACGATACGATAAAGATACTTTAAAATAATACGATAAAGATACTTTAAAATAATACAATAAAGATACTTGAAAAGAATACGATACGATAAAGATACTTGAAAAGAATACGATTATGGTACTTGAAAAAAATAGGATACTTGAAAAGAATACGATACGATAAAGATACTTGAAAAGAATACGATTATGGTACTTGAAAAAAATAGGATACTTGAAAAGAATACGCTAAAGATACTCGAAAACAATACTATACTTGAAAAGAATACGATAAAGATACTCGAAAACAATACGATACTTGAAAAGAATACGATACTTGAAAAGAATACGATACTTGAAAAGAATACGATACTTGAAAAGAATACGATAAAGATACTTGAAAATAATACGATAAAGATACTTGAAAGAATACGATAAAGATACTTAAAAAGAATACGATAAAGATACTTGAAAGAATACGATAAAGATACTTGAAAGAATACGATAAAGATACTTGAAAATAATACGATAAAGATACTTGAAAGAATACGATAAAGATACTTAAAAAGAATACGATAAAGATACTTGAAAGAATACGATAAAGATACTTGAAAGAATACGATAAAGATACTTGAAAATAATACGATAAAGATACTTGAAAGAATACGATAAAGATACTTAAAAAGAATACGATAAAGATACTTGAAAGAATACGATAAAGATACTTGAAAGAATACGATAAAGATACTTAAAAAGAATACGATAAAGATACTTGAAAGAATACGATAAAGATACTTTAAAAGAATACGATAAAGATACTTTAAAAGAATACTTGAAAGAATACGATTATGATACTTGAAAAGAATACGATACGATACGATTATGATACTTGAAAAGAATACGATACGATACGATTATGATACTTGAAAAGAATACGATACGATAAAGACACTTTAAAATAATACGATAAAGACACTTTAAAATAATACGATACGATTATGATACTTTAAAATAATACGATACGATAAAGATACTTGAAAGAATATGATTATGATACTTGAAAAGAATGTGATTATGATACTTGAAAAGAATACGATTATGATACTCGAAAACAATACGATACTTGAAAAGAATACGATTATGATTCTTAAAAAGTATACGATAAAGATTCTTAAAAGTATACGATAAAGATTCTTAAAAGTATACGATAAAGATTCTTAAAGTATACGATAAAGATTCTTAAAAGTATACGATAAAGAAACTCGAAAAGTATACGATAAAGAAACTCGAAAAGTATACGATAACTATACTTAAAAAGTATACGATAAAGATTATCGAAAAGTATCCGATAACTATACTTAAAAAGAATACGATAAAGATACTTAAAAAGAATACGATAAAGATACTTGAAAAGTATACGATAACTATACTTAAAAAGTATACGATAAAGATTATCGAAAAGTATCCGATAACTATACTTAAAAAGAATACGATAAAGATACTTGAAAAGAATACGATAAAGATACTTGAAAAGAATACGATAAAGATACTTTAAAAGAATACGATAAAGATACTTTAAAAGAATACGATAAAGATACTTGAAAAGAATACGATAAACGAAAATAGAACAATTAAGATACTTTGAGAAAATATTAGAAGAGAATAGTTTAAAATAAATATTAATTAAAATTAGGCGAAGTAATTAGCTAGAGAAATCTTAATTTTTTAGTGAAGAAAATTAAGATACTCAAAGAAATATTCATTATTTTAGTTTTTGATAATTATATTAATATACTTGAAGAACTTAGTTAATAGAGTATATTATGGAAATTTAACTAATATACTTGAAGAAATTGTTAGATAAAATTATGGAAACTAAATATCTGATAGCGATTGGTAAATAATTACAGAATAAATCATGATAAATTAAAATTGAAATTTTATATTTTTGCAAAGAAGTTTGTAAACGGGAGACATGTACTTCTTTTACCCTTTTTAGGTAAAAGAACCTTTTTTGTATTTTTTGTATTAATTTATATTTGTATAAATATTATAGATATAAATTAATTTTACAGAAATTAGCAAATTCCAAAATTACTTTAATTGTTATTTTTGGTGTTAATAATCTTGAACATTATTTATTGTTTTAACTTAAGCATACGATAAAAATACTTAAAGAGAATACGATGAAGATTATATTACTTTAACTGAAACACAATAAAAATACTTTGATAAAATATGATTATATACTTTAACTTAATACTATTAAGATACTTGTCATGAATACTATATTTATCTTGTCGTTAATTAGTAAACGATTAAGGTACTTTTCGACAATTATTGAAATACTAAAGAGATAATGTTTACCATATTTATAGAATAAAACAAGAAACTCAAACAGATAATATATTATCATAGAATAAGAAAAAGTAAATAAAAGGATAATATAGTTATCATATATATAGAATAAGATCAAGAAACAAAAAGAGATAATTGTTTTGTTACCTGAGGATATAAATCATCTATTGCTGGAGAAGATACTTCATTATGTATTCAGGATACAATACAGTTATAAAAATATTATGTTAACTTGCAGAATAAATCGAAATATTTGAGTGAAATATAGTTAATTGTATAATAATTGTAGATAATACAATCAGATACTTAGATAAATGCTATGTAATTTGGTATTTTAAATAGTTTAATGCTTAATCATCAAATTACTAAAGTAGTAAATATATATATTTTTTATTGTAGTATTTAATATGAATGATATTAAGTAGTTTTTATTCTATAGATAATTTTAAGTTAAAGAATATCGTATTTGTTGATCACATACAGAGAGTATTTAAGTTACAATAAGAAGTATATTAATATTATTATACAAAATATAAATAAGTAAATGTATACATTTTGAAAGAAATTTTCAAAATATATAACTCTGAATTGGTTATTTTATCACTTATAAATTACACACTTACACAATTATACATGGAACTAAGTAATTATTAGATAAACATATAGAATAAGTAATCCTTTTCAAAAAGAAGTAAGAATTAATTTTACATAAGGATAAAAATATTGTAATGTTTCAGAAATATAATTAAGAATTGCACTACATATAAAAATAAATATTATAATATTAGAAGTAAACAATCGATAATTATTTACTTCTAATATTATAATACTGCAAGTAAATAATAGCAATTATAGTATTAAAATACTTGAAAAAATATTTTAATACCAAGAGATAATTAGGAATTATACAATTAAAGTACTTTAAAATACTTTATTATACTCCCTAAATATCCGAAAAATATTCTGGTATCCAAATACACCAAAGTTAATTACTCTAATGATTGGAGGATACTCCCTAAATATCCGAAAACATACTCTGACATTTTAAAAATAACAATCTAAGCTATTCGAGTTTTTAATTTTATATTAAATATAAAAGTTCTTTATCTTTTTAGCTAAAACAAATGTATATACATTGCACAAATTTCTTGCTTGAATTAATATTTTGAAAACTAATATTTCGATTATAATTTCAAGAAACCAGATACATTTTTATTCTTTTTAACTATCATAATATTTATCTTTTCAAATATTCCTTCTACATTATCTTTAACTATAATGTATATTTTTCTATATATAAATTTATCTAATATTAACTATTATAATGTACATTGTAAGATTCGTACTTTATAATAAATATTGTAATATTCATATCTTACTATTACAATATTGTATGTTTTATTATACTATAGATTTATCATATACAGTATATTTAATATAATTGAACATAATGAGGCTAAATTTAATATAATTGAACATAATAATGAGGCTAAATATGTAAGATAGAGAGAATAAAATAATAATCATAAATATTATTTATTGGTATATAATATTAATTTTTCATAAAGGATATTTTAATAGTTACATTTAATATAGTTTGATAATAGTATCAATAATAGTATCAAATTGATAAAAATTGTAGTTTAATATGGTAAAAATAATAGGGTAACAATATTAAATTGTAGTTTAATATGGTAAAAATAATAGGGTAACAATATTAAATTAAAGTTTAATATTGTTATAAGTTTAATAGATTAGTCAAACATGGAATCACCATCTTTGATAAAACCTGAGCCAATGAGACGCCATTTTTCAGAGTAAAGATAACTAAGAGCAATTTTATCGCCAATATCGATACAAATGGGATATTCGAGGTCAACACGTATATTAATAGAGGATTTACGTTTTTTGATATAAAAAACGAGACAGCGAACGGAAATACTTCCAACATTAATAAGAAGCTTATCATTTTTAGATAAAGTGCAAGAAGGATCAATATCAGAAATATTACAGGAAATATCGAGAGAAGCAAAAACGGGAGGAAGAGAGGAGGGAAGACCCATAATTTGACCGGTGAGTTTATCAGAAATAGTTAAGAAGGGATCTAAATCAGTACCAACACCAATGAGACCACCAGGAATAGCAATATGTAGAGGAACATTTTCAGCAAAAAGAGATGTGACAGTTGTAGTTAAAGGAGTTATTTCAAATCTTTTTTTCCAAATTAATTTATCGTCGCCTGATAGTTGACTAGGTTGTATTTTTCTTATTATTCCTGGTCTTATTTCTAATTTGTCTCCAATTTTTACAATACCTTTTTGTACAGTACAACCAGCTACTCCTCCTTTAATATTATCAATAAGGGTACCAGGTTTATTAATATCAAAACTGCGAATAATAAGAAGACGACAAGGAGAACGGAGATCGCGCTGTGGAGGTTTTACATACTCAACAAGATATTTCAATACTAAATCTACATTTAAATCCAATTGGGCAGATATAGGAATAATAGGTGTAGTATCCATATTATATTCTGTCAAAAACGATTTCAATAATTGATGATGTTGTTTCACTGATTCTTTATCGTTAGCCAAATCAACTTTATTCTGTAATACTAATAAATTTTCTTTATTGAATATATTAATTGCTTTCATATGTTCTTTTGTTTGTTCATCTATTTTTAATATTCCATTTCCGTTATATGCTACTAGTAACAATGGTGCATCCATCGCTGATACCCCTTTTAACATGGTCGACATATATACTTCATGGCCAGGACAATCAACAAATGATATATGTCTTTTAAATTCTAAATAATTATCGCATTTCTCACATTTTATTTCTTTATTTTTACATTTCTGTAATCCATATGATCTATATTTTTCACATTTTCCACAATAATATATTTTTGCATTTGCATATCCTAATTTTATTGTTATATTTCTTATTTGTTCTTCTGTATGTTTCTGTGTTTTTATTCCACTTATTGCTCTCACTAATGTACTTTTTCCATGTGATACATGTCCAACACAGCCCAAATTAATAGTTGCTTGTAGTTGCTCTTGTTTTCTTACTAGTTCTTCCAATTCAATATCTGTTAATGAATTCATTTTTTATTTTTTTTCTCTGTTTCCATAATTCATTTCCTCATTTTTTTTTCACCCTCTTTTCTCTTTTTTTTTGATCCTCTTTCTCTTTATCTCTCTTTATCTCTCTTTATCTCCCTTTATCTCCCTTTCTCTCCCTTTCTCTCCCTTTCTCTTTATCTCTCTTTATCTCCCTTTATTTCCCTTTATCTCCCTTTCTCTTTATCTCCCTTTATCTCCCTTTCTCTTTATCTCCCTTTCTCTCTCTTTATTTACCTTTCTCTTTCTTTCCCTTTATACCATTTATGCCATTTCCTTTCTTTCCCTTTATGTCCCTTTCACTTTCTTATCTATCTTTTTCTCTTTTTGATTACTTTTTAGTCATCTTTTTTCTCTTTTTAATTTATCGTAACATTATTTCCTTTTTTATATGTTCTGTCTTTCAGATATTACATTATTGTAATATGAATTTATTATTTAATATTTGAACATATTATGTGAATTTATAATGAATATATTATGTGAATTTATAATATATATTATGTGAATTTATAATATATATTATGTGAATTTATAATATATATTATGTGAATTTATAATATATATTATACTTAACATATAATGTTTGATGTATTTTGCAAAATATATATTTATTTTTATAGTATTAAATATTACATAGATATAGTACTGTGTGAATGAATAATTTAAATTATTGTTTATGTAATTATAATGTGGAATATAAAATTGAACAATGTTTGATATAAATGACATAAAAAATAATAAAACATAGGATAAATAGTATAGTAAAAAATAAATAAAATAATAAGATAAAATATAAGAGAAATTTATGAATATTTTATTAATATTAATAACTGGGAATATAATAGGTAAAAATATAGATATGGAAATAATAGAAGAAAAAAAAGACGAATTGTTGAGAATATATAAACGAAAAAGAACGGAATTAATGGAAATAGATATTGGAATATTAATATTAATTATAATGATTGCAATAAGAGTATTTTATAAGATAAAAGAAAAAAATAGAATAGTTGTTGATAGATTTAGATGGTTAAAAATGACATTTTTGTGTCAATTATTTGTATTTTTAGTAGGATTACCAAAAATGTTTGTAATATTATGTATGCATTATATTTTTGTGGATATAATATTAGTAATATGTTCTTTAAATTTTAAACTTAATAAGTATTTACCAAGTTTAAGTGATGAATTAGATATAGATTCAATAATAAAAACGGATCAAATAAATACGATACTAAATCTATTTGTTTATACTAAATATAATAAATATATGCATTCCATAATAAAAATATGGAATAATAGATTGCTATTTATTTTGTCTATTAGATACTTTTATTTTGTGATAGATATTTTATTATGCTTATCAACAATATCAATTTTTAATGATTTTACTAATCCATTTTCCACACATTTTATAGTTCTATATGTTATTAACATTTTAATAGATAAATTATATTATCTATCTTTATCTCTCTGTTTGAATATGATTAAATCCTTATTTGAAAAATATTTGAAATAAATTTTCGATACCATTCAATCCTTATTTCAAATTATATAAAATATTTTTAATATACAAAATTATTTTAATATATAGTTGACATATCTTTAATTATTTTCCCTTGTGTTAATTATAAAATATATTATGTTCTAATTTAGTTTTTCTAATAGAATTAAATTATAGAACATGTTTTAAATATGTATATCATTTAACTAAATAAAACATATTAAAAGTAATCATATTAAATAAGAACGTGTCCAGTTATTTTTTTGGTAGATTTGAGTGTTTTTTTCAATTTGATTTCCAGTATAATAGTAAATAATAAGACTATTAATAGAATCTGATTTCACATAATCAGATAAAAAAGCATTAAAATTTTCAGCTGTAACAGCATATTTTATATAATAAGATATTTTTTTATATTTTGTATTTTGATATACTGGTTCATATACAATATATTTTACATAATAAGGAATCCAACCCATTGTTTCATCTACTATTGTAAATTCATTTAAAATATCATCTTCATCCGTTTTTATCTCATTATATGTTTTTATATAATTATATTCACCATTTTCTTGGTTAAATATATACTCAATTCTACCTATGTCTGACATCTCATTTTCTCCTTTTGTTAAATCTATAAATTTACAATAATTAGGTACACTAGATGGTTCTTCTGAATAACTTTGGTATAATTTTACTTTATTTCTATTTTCCAACATTTTTATATGTATTACTCTACTATTTATATATTTTTAATATTTTTTACTTTTTAAATCAATTAATAATATTTTTGATTATTTTCATATAATACTGATATTTTCATTTATATTTCTTTATTTAATACTTTATATTAATTTATACCCAGTCAGTTATTATTATATTTTAGTTATGATCTATCCTCAATCAACAATTATAATTGAGTTGTAATATATATATATAAATGTGAATTATCAGTATTTTTTTTTTTAACAATAAAATGAACACAGATCTATTTTATAGATTCTTCAAAAAAGACGATATGCATAATAAAATTAAAACAGATGGTGAAAAGATGAAGGATAATGAAAAGATGAAGGAGAATGAAAAGATGAATGAAAAGATGAATGAAAAGATGAAGGAGAATGAAAAGATAAAGGAGAATGAAAAGATGAATGAAAAGATAAAGGAGAATGAAAAGATGAATGAAAAGATGAAGGAGAATGAAAAGATGAAGGAGAATGAAAAGATAAAGGAGAATGAAAAGATGAAGGAGAATGAAAAGGAGAACGAAAAGGAGGATGAAAAGATAATAAGAAAAGTTAGAGGATCGAGAAATCAGAGTTATTCAAAAAAGAATGAGATATATGGGAATATAGGAGGATATGTTGAAATAAAGGGAATAATGTATGAAATGGAAAAAGAGGATATAGAATATATAGAACTGAGTTCGATACATAGAATGGATTTGAAAGTGAGTATAGGAGATGAAGTAGAAATAGAAAAAAGAGAGAAACCGGAAGAAAGTAAATATGTAATATGCAAAATAGAGAAGATAAATAACAATATGGAAAGTGGAGAAATAGAAGAGGAAGAAATGATAAGAAAAGTAAGAGAGATAAGAACACCAATAACAATAAAATGTACATATATAATGGATTATAATGGAGTAACATATAAAATAAAGATAATAGATCAGAATAATAGACATGGAATAATAGGAAAAGAAACGGAGATAATAGTGACAAGTGATGTGGTAAAAATAGTAGCAAAGAAGAAGAAATTATTAAAAATAGATTTTGATGTAAATAAGATGGGAATAGGAGGATTGAATAAAGAGATGGAGACATTATTTAGAAGAGCGTTTTCATTAAGATTATTGAGTGAAGAAACACTAATGAAAATGGGTGTACAACATATAAAAGGAATTATACTATATGGAAAGCCGGGATGTGGAAAAACATTAATAGCAAGAAAAATAGGGCAAATATTAAATTGTGAAGAACCAATAATTGTAAATGGACCGGAATTGTTGAACAAGTATGTTGGACAATCAGAAGAAAGTTTAAGAAAAATTTTTGAAAAAGCAGAGAATGAAAAGGATAAGCTTCATTTAATTATTTTTGATGAAATTGATAGTATGTTTAAAGTTAGAGGAACGGGTGGATCAAGTGGCATAGGTGATTCAATGGTAAATCAATTATTATCAAAAATGGATGGTGTAAATTCATTGAACAATATTATTATTATAGGTATGACAAATCGTCTTGATCTTATTGACGAAGCTTTATTGCGACCTGGTCGTTTTGAAATACAAATAGAAATTTGTTTACCTGATCAACAAGGTAGATATGAAATATTGAAAATACATACTGATACTATGTACAAAAATAGTTTTATTGATAATAATGTAGATTTATGTCATCTTTCACATCTTACAAAAGATTTTAGTGGAGCTGATTTAGCTGGTTTAGTTAGAAACTCTACAACTTATGCTGTAGATAAGAAAAAATCTGATACAGGTATCTTAACCGATGAAAATATTAAACTTGATATGTCTGATTTTTTATCTGCTCTCTCTGATCTCAAAGTTAAATTACCTTCTCCTTCTCTTAATCTTGATCCTTCTTCTTTTTCTTTTCTTTATGATAAATTACCCTCTTCCTCTCTTCGTTCTCTCTTAATTAAATCCGATATTAATTTTGGTAAAACAACTCTCGCTCTTAATCTTTCTCGTCCTTTTTCTACTAAAATTATTGATAATCTTCAATTACTCGGACTTTCTGACGATTCTAAAATTCGTCTTCTCCTCAAAGCTTATTATGATCTTGTTTCTATTCCTTCTTCTTGTCTTATTTTAGATAATATTGAACTCCTCATTGATTATACCTGTATTGGTCCTCGCTTTAGTAATTCCATTCTCCAAACTTTGCTCACTTTTCTTCGTTCTAAACCCCCCAATAATATGCTTATTATTGTTACTTCTTCCGAATATTCTCTTTGTCATGATTTTGACCTCGAAAAACATTTCGATCTTGTTTTCGATTATAATGATCATTTTCCCCCTCTTCCTCTATAATTTATTTTTCTCCTAATACTTCTAATAATGTCAAAATAATTTCTTTACTATCTTGTTTTACGGTTTTTACTTTATATTAAAATCTCTACAGTTTTTGATATATTATTTTTTTGAATAATATATCCAACTTTTATTTATAATATTTCTCAATTCTTGTATTAAATAATATGTCTATCGTTAAGTTACATAATTATATTATTATCCTAAATAATATCTTAATGGTTACATTTTTATATCTAGATATAAAATAATATAGAAATCGTTCTGTAAAATAATATCAAAATCGTTAAGATATTATTTTACAGAAGAATATAATTCTGTAACTTGAGAATTGATATATTTTACAGAAGAATATAATTCTGTAACGGAAGGATTAAGATATTATTTTACAGAAGAATATAATTCTGTAACGGAAGGATTAAGTTACATATTTATATTTCTGTACAAAATAATATCTTAATAGTTATGTAAATAATATCTAATCGTTAAGTTACATATTATATTCGTATACTAAATAATATTTTAAATATTTGAGTTATATAATTGTGTTCTCATGTGAAAGAATATCTGAATAGTTATTTTACATAAATATATTATTATGCTAAATAATATATTTATCGTTAAGCAACAAACAGTTTGACACAGAAAACAATACCTAATAAGTTGTAGAATAATATTTTAATAGTCAAGTTATAGAATTATATTCGTTCTGTAAAATAATATATCAATCGTTCAATACAAAATGTTCTTGTTTTGAATAATATTTCAATCATCCAGTAAAATAATATCTTATGAAAAATAATATCCTAATCATCAAAATACTATTTTAAATATGAATTATATGCAGTTAATTGGTAATTAAGACATTATTTACATAACGATTTAGATATTATTTAAATATGAATTATATGCAGTTAATTGGTAATTAAGATATTATTCCACAAAAAGAACATAATATCTATTTTAACTATCAAGATATTCCTATGTAAAATAATATCCCGATCCCCAAATTATAAAATTATCCCTAAATTATAATTTTATGTTCCTATATAAAATTATATCTTAATCTTTGAGTTACAGAATAATATTCATATGTAAAATAACTTAATCTTTGAGTTACAGAATAATATTCATATGTAAAATAATATCTTAATCCTTTTTACATCTAAGTAATACCAGTAATATACGATTACTCATATTACATTGACTTTAATTTAACGACTTCCTTAAACTTATAATAAAATTTTAAAATGTCGTATACACAAAATTTTATTTAAGAGCTTAGTAAGTTTGGAGAAGAAGTTAAGATATGTTGGTGAAAATCTTATTTTAGACGATGCAATTATATTTTTATTCATTATTATAGGAAAGAATATAAGGAAACGATTTTGATATTATTTTACGTAACTATCAAGATATTATTTTGCTCAGAAATATAAATATGTAACTTAATCGTAAAGTTATAAAATTATATTCTTATATAAAATAATATCTAAATCTTCGAGTTGCAGAATTATATTCTTAAGTAAAATAATATTATTCATATGTAAAATAATATCTCAATCCCTAAGTTATATAATTATATTCTTTCATAGATTAAGATATTAATCCCCAACTTATAGAATTATATTCTTATGTAAAATAATATCTTAATCCCCAACTTATAGAATTATATTCTTCTGTAAAATAATATCGTAATCCCCGAGTTATAGAATTATATTCTTCTGTAAAATAATATCTTAATCCCCGAGTTATAGAATTATATTCTTCTGTAAAATAATATCGTAATCCCCGAGTTATAGAATTATATTCTTCTGTAAAATAATATCTTAATCCCCGAGTTATATTATTATATTCTTCTTTAAAATAAGTTACATATTTATTCTTACGTAAAATAATATAATAATCGATGAGTCGTAGAATTATATTCTTATGCAAAATAATAATATAATAATCAATGAGTCGCAGAATTATATTCTTATGCAAAATAATAATATAATAATCAATGAGTCGCAGAATTATATTCTTATGCAAAATAATAATATAATAATCAATGAGTCGCAGAATTATATTCTTATGCAAAATAATAATATAATAATCAATGAGTCGCAGAATTATATTCTTATGCAAAATAATAATATAATAATCAATGAGTCGCAGAATTATATTCTTATGCAAAATAATAATATAATAATCAATGAGTCGCAGAATTATATTCTTATGCAAAATAATAATATAATATAATAATCAATGAGTCGTAGAATTATATTCTTATGCAAAATAATATAACAATTATATTCTTATAAAATAATATAGTAATAGTTTTTTTATATAATAATATAGTAATAGTTTTTTTATATAATTGTATTCTTGTGTGAAATAATATACTGATCGACGTGCTATATAATTCTATTCTTATGTGAAATATACTAAACTTAAAGTTAAAGAATTATATTCTTCTGTAAAATAATATTATAATAGTTGCTTTATATATTTATATTCTTCTATAAAATACAATATTTATCGACTATTTATAGAATTATATTCTTCTGTAAAATAATATTCGGATCGTTAAGTTACATAGTTATATTTATATGTAAATTAATATTCTAATCGTTAAGTTACAGAATATGTAATTCTGTAAAATAATATATTTATCTTCAAGTCGTAGAATTATATTATTATGCTAAGTATATTTATCTTCAAGTCGTAGAATTATATTATTATGCTAAGTATATTTATCTTCAAGTCGTAGAATTATATTATGCTAAATATATTTATCGTTAGTCATAGAATTATATTATTATGCTAAATAATATATTTATCGTTGGTAATAGAATTATATTATGCTAAATAATATAATTCTAGTCAAGTTACATAATTATATTTTATATAAATAATATAATTCTAGTCAAGTTACATAATTATATTTTTATAAATAATATAATTATCTTCAAGTTATAGAATTATATTATTATGCTAAATAATATAATTCTAGTCAAGTTACATAATTATATTTTTATAAATAATATAATTATCTTCAAGTTATGGAATTATATTGATGTCCTAATAATATAACGATTGTTAGGTTATAGAATTATATTGATGTTCTAATAATATAACGATTGTTAGGTTATAGAATTATATTGATGTTCTAATAATATAACGATTATTAGGTTATAGAATTATATTAATGCCCCAACAATATAACGATTATTAGGTTATAGAATTATATTAATGCCCCAACAATATAACGATTGTTAAGTTATAGAATTATATTTTTCTCTAAAATATAATCTTAATCTTCAAGTTACAGAATTTTATTCTTGCAAAATAAAATATTTATCGTCAAGTTACAGAATTATTGTAAAATAAAATACTTATCGCCAAGTTATAGAATTATATTCTTCCGTAAATAATATATTTATCGTAAAGTTATGGAATTATATTCTTATGTAAAATAATACTTATCGGCATGTTATAGAATTATATATCGGCAAGTTATAGAATTATATATCGTCAAGTTATAGAATTATATTCTTATGTAAAATAATATATCGTCAAGTTATAGGATTATATTCTTATGTAAAATAATATATATCGTCAAGTTATAGGATTATATTCTTATATAGAATAATATATTTATCGTCAAGTTATAGAATTATATTCTTATATATAATAATATATTTATCGACATGTTACAGAATTCTATTCTTATGTAAAATAATATATATCGTCAAGTTATAGAATTATATTCTTATATATAATAATATATTTATCGACATGTTACAGAATTATATTATTATATAAAATAATATATATCGTCAAGTTATAGAATTATATTCTTATATATAATAATATATATCGTCAAGTTATAGAATTATATTCTTATATATAATAATATATTTATCTACATAATTATATTCTTCTGTAAAATAATTAAGATATGGTTTAATACAAGAATTATATAGTTATAATGCTTAATGACCAAGATATTAAATAATATGAAATACCATTATATAAAACAACAAAAATGAGAGGAGAGACAAACAAGATTTAAAAAAACGCAAATAATAAAAGGAAAAGAGAAATCAAAAAGGAAAAGAGAAAAAGGCAGAAAAAAGAAAAAACAAAATGAAAAATATATGGGTAAAAGAAAATAAAAAATGAACTCACCGCAAGGAGAAGTTGGTATATTAAAGAGACATGATAGTCCAATATTGGATATGTATATAGGGAATGAACATATAATAGGAACGGAAGTAGAATGTGGATCAGTATATAATGGAAGAAAGAATACATGTCTATATAATTCGATAAATTATTTGTTGAATATATTAAAAATAACGGATTATTCAACGCCAGAAGATGTAAGGACATATGCATGTGATGAAATGTCTGATAGTAATGCTTTATATAAGAAATATGGATATTGTACATCCGATACATATTATAATAATAGTATAATGGCTGAAGCTAGTATAATACAAAGTATATGTGATAGTTATCATGTAAGTATATGTGTATTGTTATTCGAAACTGAACAATATTGTAAAAATATATTATATTTTTGTTCAAAGGATAATATACTTGTATATAAAAAACCTCTATTTATAACATTAAAGATGAATCATTATAAAGCAGTTACAGATATTTATAATAAAGAATTACAAAAATATATCAATATGTATCAACATGTTAAATTTACTTGTTTGTAAAATTTAGTTATAGTAAATACTAATAACTATAGAAATCACGTTAGTGACAAAAAATTTTTCCATCAACCAACAAAAAATCTTAAATATCGACTTCGGGAGATAAAAAATGTCGTTCAAATATGGAATTTAGTATTTTTTAAAAATTCTTTTTCTGATTCCATCTTCATATTCTTATTTCTAAATTTATCTCTAACAAGAAATAAATTTAACAATGGTGTTAGCTAATATCTAGCTATTGTTTATTTCTTGTTAGGCTAATAATAATGTGATTCTTATTATTATACAACCAATATTAGTAAATTATTAATATATTACTCAATAATGTATTAATGTATCTGTCCATTATTTAATAATTATGTTTCTATTCATCACCGAATAATTATGTCTATTATTGAATAATTATATGTATCATTGAATAATTATGTATCTATGCATTATTGAATAATCATATTTATCTATGCATTATTGAATAATTATGTATCTATGCATTATTGAATAATTATGTATCTATGCATTATTGAATAATTATGTATCTATGCATTATTGAATAATTATGTATCTATGTATCATTGAATAATTATGTATCTATGCATTATTGAATAATTATATGTATCTATGCATTATTGAATAATTATGTATCTATGCATTATTGAATAATTAAGTATCTATGCATTATTGAATAATTATGTATCTATGCATTATAATTATTCAATGTATCTATGCATTATTGAATAATTATATATCTATGCATTATTGAATAATTATGTATCTATGCATCATTGAATAATTATATGCATTATTGAATAATTAAGTATCTATGCATTATTGAATAATTATGTATCTATGCATCATTGAATAATTATATGCATTATTGAATAATTAAGTATCTATGCATTATTGAATAATTATGTATATATCATTGAATAATTAAGTATATATCATTGAATAATTAAGTATTAATGTATATAATACTTAATTATTATTAAATAATGGGAATACATCCAAACATTATTCAAATAGCAAAAGAAATAAAACGAAAATTTTAGATATGAAGAATTTTATATGAAATGAAAAATGATATGTATAAAATGAAATTAATGTGGAGAAATATCAAAGATAATAGAGGTTATGGATAATTAAGAAATATTATTAGTGACAAGAATAATAATATTTCTAAGTAGAAAATATGAAATAGATATTTTGTTAATGAGAAGGACAAAATACAATATAAAAATACTAAAAATCTAGGAAGAATATATAAGAAAAAATGAGTTAAAAATATAACAAAAATATAATGAAATATAAAGGAAAAAGAAAAAATCAGTAAGAAAAAATGTATATGGCGTTATTTGCGGCTAAAACAGTAATGTCACTTGCGGGAGGACAAATACTTAAAAATACAAGTACTTCGATTTATGATACGATAAGATCAATATATTCACATAAGAATGTAGATGTAGAACGAAAACTTAAAGAATTAGAAATAGAGAATAAAATACAAGTAGTAGAATCATTGATTATTGAAATAAAAGATTGCAGAAGTAAAACAGTTGAAAAAGCCATAGAAAATTTAAATAATAGTTTGGAAAATGTGCATTATCATTTGGATGTTATTGATTGTAGAATTCGTAAACATAAAAATAAATGGTTTTCTTCATATCGTTCTTTAAATATAGATAAGGAACTAGACGAAATTGAACGTCTTTCTGTCTCTGTTGATAGTAATCTAAACCTATTACAAAATGTTATAATAATTTTTAATAGTGTAAATAACATTACTTCTCCCCATGTATTGGAAAAATTAGAAAAAATAACCGAATCCAACACTAAAAATTTGTATGAAATAAATAAAATTTTGCTGAAAAATGATGAAAATTAAGATAATATATTAGTATTATCTCCTTGGTTAAACTATTTCGTGAATAAACACAAACTATTTTGTGAATATTTTGTGAATAAACACAAACTATTTTGTGAATAAACACAAACTATTTTGTGAATATTTTGTGAATAAATACAAACTATTTTGTGAATAAACACAAAATATTTATTACTTATTATTTAAACTCTTCATTTCTGAAATGTAATATAATTTTTAACATAACCCATAAACTAAAATCACATCTATTTTTATTTATGTTTATATAAATCCAAAATAAATTATTTACAACGTATTCACAAATGATTTAACTATTTAATATTACTTCGATTAATAAATATATGATATATTGGACATATATATGATATATTGGACAAAGTAAGAATGGATATATGGTATAGAAGTTAATTTAATATGATATATTGAACAAAGTAAGAATGGATTTATGGTCTAGAAGTTAATTTAATGTGAGAATTATACCAGGTAATACGATCTTGAATTTTATCCATCAACATTTCGAGAGTACATTTTATACTTACATCGTCATCGTAAGTAACTTTAAGATTGGAAAGACCTTGTTTACAATTAACTAGATGAGTTATTAATTGTTGTAAGCGGTTTTGAGATTCTTGAATAAAATCAGAAGAATAATTATTGACAGAATAGTCGGTTATTTTTATTTTTAAAATTTCTATATATTTGAAAGTACATTCTATTACGTGACCTATAAATAAAACCATTTTATGTCTGGAATCACCACTGAGCCATCGAGCAACAAATTGAAGATAATGACAGGGTTCTTTATTTAAAATATTATCACTAACTCTCATTTTTTGATTGCTTTCAATGGAGGCTATTATTTTGAGATTGATAAAAATATCATCAAGTGTCAAAGTCCAATTATTGGGTGAAGGAGAAGTAACCTTTAAAGTATCAGCTATATTAGAAATAATATCAGAAGAATTATTTAAATTATCTGAGTTGTGTAAGTTAATATTTATAGAATCAGTATTTGATTTGTTTTTTATAGTATTTGAAATATTTGGAAGAGAATTGGAAGAATAATTCAAAGAAGAATCAGAAACATTAGAAATGAATTTATTATCAAGAAGAGATGTATCGTTATCAACCAAAAAATCGCTAGATGGATTCATTTTTAATATATAAAGTTATCTTTTATATTTTTTTGTTGAGTGAGTTTTTATTAGTGGATGAGTATTTTTGGTTTTCATATTTGCTATTTTGATAAGTGTATCATAAATAATTATTAATTAATAGAGTAATAAAAAGAAATTGAAAAAATTATTTTATTTAAAATATAAACTACTAAAATATCCCAGTAAGGAATAGGGAGATATATAAAATGGACAGATATTTTCCATCGGTTAATGAAAAGTTGCCTTATGTTAAAAAAGATATTAATTATACTGACAATAGTGTTATACTCATGAATACTGTAGTTCATAATATAGAATTGTTAAATATTATAAAAGAGAGAATAGATGATGATCTTAATATAATAGAAGTAAATGGTGAAAAACAATTCTATTTAAGTTGTTTAACAGATAATAGAGTAAAAAAAATAGAAATATATGAAAATGATATAGTATTAGCAAAAATACTCCAAAATAACAGTTTTTTTTACAAAAAGTTAACACAATATAAAAAATATGTAAACATTATTTCTAAAAACATTATTAATAATGTTAAAAATAAAGTTATTTTATTAGATATTTCCAATATTTCCAATATTGATCTTTTACAATCAAAAATCCTACAGCCTAACAACCATAAAATTACACATACTAACGATAAATATAAATATTTTATTTTCAATAAAAATACCCCCAAATTTTATACATATTCTCCTCCCCGTGTATTCAATAAGATTTATAATCCTTACCATTTTCATTCTCCTAATAATTCTTCAAATAATTATCATACTTCAAATAATTATAATACTTCATATAATGCTACATTTTTAAACAAGCATAATATTGAAAAAAATACTCCAGGATTCAAAAAATTATCATATTCAAATAATCCCAAATATATCGATGATAATTTATTCAGTAAATTAGACACAAATAATTCCATACCAAATGGAAAAATAAATATACATAGAGAAAATAAAAATATCGATAACATAGATAACATAGATAACATAGATAACATAGATAACATCGATTGTCTAGATATATTGGATATAGAAAATTCTAGAAGTATAAATATATTAGACGCAGAAAATCAAAATATTAGAACAGAATATGGAATGGATAGAGAATATGAAGAAAAAGTAGAATATAAAAAGTATGATGAAGAAAGGAACGGCAAAGAAACAGAGAAAGAAAAAATGGGAAAAGAAAAAGTGAATAAGGATAGAGATGAAATGGAAGAAATGGAAGAAAAAATATATAAATGGAGCGAGAAATGCATAAAATATGGATCAAAAGTGGTGATAATAAAGTGTGATAAAAGAATAAAAAAGTGGAGTGAAGATAAAAATAAGAGATATGGAATAATAGAGATAGAAGAGATAAAGAGTGAAGATAAATATATATATGTAATAGGAAGAAATAGTGGAAAAAGGGAAATAGCAAAAAAAAGAATAAAGGAAATATGTGAAAAAAACAAGAAAAATAGTGTAGAAATAGAGAAATTATTAACTGTACCTTTTTCAGAGAATAGATGGAAAAAAATAGTGCCAAACATAATAGAAAAAATAAAAAGGGATATTAATATAAATGAGATTGAAGAAATTGAAAGAATAACAAAATTAGAGAATATATTTGAGAATCATCATTTATTACAAGTTAAAGCTGACAAATATAATATTTGCGAATTTAAAAGAAAATTGTCCGACTGTGATTGTAGAAGTATTTATAGAATAAGAGAAAACAGTGAAAAATCAACTTTACATTGGGGTCAACGTAAACTTTTACTTTCTGAAATCGAATTTCTAACTTTATATGGTCATTTATCCAATAAAATAATATATGCTGGCGCTGCTTCTGGTACTCATATTCCTTTATTATCCAGTCTATTTCCTAATCATATGTTCATTTTATATGATCCAAGCCCATTTTCAATTAAAGAAACAAAAAATATAAAAATTAATACTGGCAAAAATGGCTTTTTTAATCATCAATTAGCTTCTGAATATTCCCATTCTTCTCCTCTATTTATTTCTGATATTCGTGTCAATGAACTTGAATCCCAAGTTATTCAAGATATGCAACTTCAACGTGAATGGGTTTCTCTTATGAAACCTTGTATGTCTATGTTAAAATTTAGACTCCCTTATACTGATCAACCTGATTTCCCTTCTTATGATTATTTTGATGGCGATATTTATTTCCAATGTTGGGCTCCTCAATCTTCTACAGAAACTCGTCTCATTACTGATGGTAAATCTTTCCGTCTTTACAACAATAAACAATATGAAGAACAACTCTTCTTTTTTAATACAATTACACGTGTTTCTTTTTATCCTCATTCTTATTCCATTCCCGGTATAGATCATTGTTATGATTGCTTTTGTGAACTTCACATTCTTGATCATTATCTTTCTGTCGTTCATCGTATGTCATCTTCCGATATTAAAACTACTATTCCTCATCTCGTCAAAAATATCACATCTTTCCTCGGCCACGGTTTCCGTGATCTTTACCATATTTAAACTTTTCTTTATCCCTTTTATTTTCTAATTTAACTATTTCCTTATTTTCTTTATCCCTTTTATATCCCATTAAATATTGTTTTACTCTCATATTTATGTCCTATATTTTATACCATTTTTCATCCAAACATCTTTTATTTTTCAACATTTTAGCTCCATTCTACTCAAATTTTAAAATACCATTTCTCATGCAATGGTATTTTTACTTCATTTTTGTTGATTATTCTCTCTTTATTATTTATTCCAAAATTTTCCTTCTACAATATTTTTCTCACAAATATAAATTGTCCAACATTTATATTTTTTAATATATATTTATAATAATAACGTTATATTTTATTACTAAAAGAATATATCGTTTAATATTCATTCCGTTCTTTTATTAATATTTCTTTATAACATATTATTTCATCTCTATATTATCTCCATATATCTTAGTATTGTATTATCTCCATATATCTTAGTATTGCATTATCTCCATATATCTTAGTATTGCATTATCTCTATATATCTTAGTATTATATTATCTCCATATATCTTAGTATTGCATTATCTCCATATATCTTAGTATTGCATTATCTCTATATATCTTAGTATTATATTATCTCCATATATCTTAGTATTGCATTATCTCTATATATCTTAGTATTATATTATCTCCATATATCTTAGTATTATCTTATCTTGATATTATCTCATCTTGATATTATGTCATCTTGATATTATCTCATCTTGATATTATGTCATCTTGATATTATCTCATCTTGATATTAATATATGGAATATTAATATATGGAATATTTGATGATTATTTGGTGATTTATTTCAATTAAATATTTTAAGATGCTTAGAAAATCCAATTATACAAATAAGAATAATATATATTCCAAGGTGAATAATATACAATATATACATGTGATTTGTTATATAAATAATATTTATGATAAAATAAGAAAAAGTGTTAGAACAAATATTGTTAACGAGAGTAAATACTTTATATAGAAATTAAAATATACTTAATTAAATAAAAAATCGAAATATCAATACAATAACTTTTTCAAAATCGAACATTTATGATAATTATATTGATTGAATATTATGAATAAAATGATATGATTATACTATGAAAAAAAATTCAATAAAACCACTAAAGAAAAACTATTGGAATGGAAGGGGACAACATAGATCTATTTGGAGAAAAATATAAATGGAAAAGATTGGTTGATGATAAAGGTCATCTTTTTGAATCGTTTATTGAAATATTAAAAATAATTGAACCAAATACACCAGCCGTCCGAGGATTAATTACTCAAGATCCTATAAATTATAGATGTTATGTAGCTTGTAATCACAATGAAAAAATTGCTGCTATTGGAATAGGATGTTACTTGTCTATAACTAATGTATTCCATATTGAAGATTTTGCTTTATGTGAATCATTCCGTAAACATGGTTTTGCAAAAAAATTATATAGTTCTTGGCGTAAATTTATTTCTATCGATTGGCCAGAAACTCAAAAAGCTGGTTCAAAAACTTCAATTGAAGTATATCTAGAAAACATAAAACCATGGGAAATTATTATTGGTGTTCAGGTAATTCCCATTCATATTCCAGCCATTTATATCAATAATACACCTATTGTATTTATGGGTAAAAATTTAAATAGTCAATCTACAGAAGTTTATCAAGAATGGCAAAGTTATCAAAGAAATTTCTATTCCGCTTTATTGACACAATAATTTCCAAAATATATTTATCCTATTTAAATATATTTATCCTATTTAAATATGTTTAATGTCCTATTTAAATATATTTACCCTGTTCAAAATATGTTTAATATCCTATTTAAATATATTTACCCTGTTCAAAATATGTTTAATATCCTATTTAAATATGTTTAATCTATATTGCTCTCTTTATAAATATCATTACAATCCTAAATTATAACTTTAAAGTTATATACTATAATTATTCTGTGTATTTTAAATACAATTCTATAAACTAAAATAAGTATTTACTGCATTGTTTATTTTAAGTTTTATGATACCAATCGTATTAATATTACACTGATATTATGACATTATGATAATTATGACATTATGATAATTGTGATATTATGATAATAATTGTGATATTATGATAATTGCGACATTATGATAATAATTGTGATATTATGATAATAATTGTGATATTATGATAATAATTGTGATATTATGATAATAATTGTGATATTATGATAATAATTGTGATATTATGATAATAAAAGAAGAGGACAATATATTTATAATAATATTGGATAATGAAAATATATAATAAGATAAGGATTAAGAGAGAGAAAAATTAAGCAAGACCACGGAATTTCCAATTAATATCAGGATATTTGTCAGCGAGAATGGCACAACCACGCCTCATAACTTCATCATGTTCAATAATAACATCACGGGTTTTGAGAGTACTAAAATCCTCAACTTTACATTTATAACCTTCCATAAGAAGGAAAGCCCAGAGAAGATAAGGATTATGGAGAGAATTTTGACGATCTTCAGGTTTGACATCAGGATAAATCTCTTCAAAAAGATCATAACGATGAAGAAGAGAAATTTCGAAATCATCTATATTGGGGGGAGGAATACCAGTTAGAACACTGTGGATAAGATTAATATCAGAATAATTTTCTGATAGTTTTTCTTCTTTAAGAATAAGATAAATTATATCTTTAGTTATATTGGGTTTATCGATACCATAACGTTTAAGAGAGGAATCTATAACGGAATAAACAGAATCGGAAATAGGTTTAGTTTGTTTACCAGAGAAACTTTTAATAGTATCTTCGAAATTTTTGCGTCTTTCATAAAGAATCTTACTGTTACTTTGGTATAAATCTTTATGTGAACTAGTAGATTCTAAAGTTTCCATAAATGTTGCACAACTATTACACTGTACTCCTATTTCACATGGTTCCATTTCTTTTTGACATAAAGGACATAAATATTTATGTTTTTCCTGTCTTAATAATTTTATAGGATAATATCTTTTTGCTATATTTAAATATCTTGCTATTATAGTTAATCTTGCTTCTTTATAATGATCTACCACTTGTTCCTTTTTCTTTAATCCAAAAACAGATTCAGTACGAGGTGGTAATACAAGTAAATAATTATCTATATAATCTTTCGTTTTCGATATATATTCATTCAATCTTTTATTTGTTATTATATCTTCTTTCCTTTGTATTTTCTGTATTTTTTCTTTCTTTGCTGTCGTTTTTTCTTTCTTATCTTCTGTATTCTCTATTATCCAATCCAATCTTTCTATCTCTTCATCTATATTTTTTATCTCATTCTTTTCTTGTTCCAGATAATTTTTTATCCTTTTGTCTATGTTACATATATTATAGTTATTCGTATATGTTCCTGTTATTGCTTCCACTTCTTCCTTCTCTCCATAGTTTCTACTCTCTGTATTTCTTCTATCGCTCACATTTTTATCCATATTTTGTACTAAATTATTTCCTTTATCCATTTTCTTACTTTTCTTCATTTCTTTTTCTTTTTGCTCACTTTAAGTTATATATTTCTTTTTCTTTTTGCTCACTTTAAGCCACTCTTCTCTTTTCTCTCTTCTTTTCCCTTTTCTCTCTTTTTTCTTTTTTCCCTCTTTAACTCCAATTTTCTCTTATTTTCTTGTTTATCTCATCTCCTTTTTCTTATATTTTCTTCTTCTCTTTTACTCTTTATCTTTTCTTCTGTTTTAATCTTTTCATCTTTTACTCTTCTTCTGTTTTACTCTTCTTTTAATCTTTTCATCTTTTACTCTTCTTCTCTTTTACTCTTCTTTTATTCTTGTCTTTACTCTTCTTCTGTTTTACTCTTTTCATCTCTTACTCTTCTCTGTTTTACTCTTCTTTTATTCTTGTCTTTACTCTTCTTATGTTTTACTCTTCTTATGTTTTACTCTTCTTCTATTTTACTCTTCTTCTGTTTTACTCTTCTTCTGTTTTACTCTTCTTCTATTTTACTCTTCTTCTGTTTTACTCTTCTTCTGTTTTACTCTTTTTGTCTTTTACTCTTCTTCTGTTTTACTCTTCTTCTGTTTTACTCTTTTTGTCTTTTACTCTTCTTGTTTTTTACTCTTCTTTATCTTGTTCTCTTCTGGTCTTGTTTTATTCTTCTCATCTTATTTTCTGCTCTTCTTATTTTCTTTAGCCTGTATATTCTTCTCTTCTACTCCTGTTATTTTCTTCTCTGATTCTCTTATAGTATCTCCTTATTTATCTTTATTTGTTTTTCACTATTTATACTTTGATTAATAAATTTTCGCCTAAATAATATATTTAAGTATTTCAACTTGTATATATATAATATACAAGTTGAAATACAAAATATATTAATTTATTATATTAGAACAAATGTAGACTACTATATGTATCTAATATATTCTATACAATGGATATCGTTTAATATCATATTGATAGATATTTTTAGGATAATTGGTATTAATTTATTAATACACCTCGCTTCTGTTAATATATTTCTACTGATCTTAATTCTTATTAGAATATAATAATATCTTATAGATATTAAATATTTACGTAATTGTATTATTATATTGCTTAGTGATATTATTACATATTTCATTAATATTATATAATTGTTAGACCTTATAATTAAGATAATATTTTCATAACAAATAAATTTACTATCTTATAATATTTACACCATAATCTTTATTACTTATCAAAATTTTAAACTAACTTCTATATTTATTTTAAAAACAGTTAGTTTAAAATTTATAAGTTATAAGTTATAAGTTATAAGTTATAAGTTATAAGTTATAAGTTATAAAGTGTGAAGTGTGAAGTGTGAAGCTATTTTGCGTTTGTTTAATTATAAAGATATTTACATAACAATAATATTTACATGGCAATAATATTTATTACCTGTTTGATAATATTCAATAATATTATTTAAATAAGAATATTATTTATTACCTGTTTGATCAGAATAATATTTACACTAAATTAATATTTGTTATTTATCGATCGGAATAATATTTACGCGAGAATATTATTTTGTTACTTGACGATCAAAATAATATTTATACGAGAATAATATTTTATTACTTGACGATCAAATAACATTTACACAAGAATAATATTTTTCAACTCGACGATCAGAATAATATTTTATTACTTGACGATCATAATATTTATACGAGAATAATATTTTGTTACTTGACGATCAGAATAATATTTTATTGCTTGACGATTTGAGAAATATTTGTAAGAGAAGAATAATTATTACTTATGGATCAGAATAATATTCGCAAGAGATTAATATTTTGTCACTTTTATCATCAAGATAATATTTATACGAGATTAATATTTATTATTTAACGATCGGAATAATATTTATACCAGAATAATATTTATACCAGAATAATATTTATACCAGAATAATATTAATATTTTGCTATTTAACGATCAGTATATTATTTAAAGAATAATATTTACAGAGATCAATATTTTGTTATTTAACGATCAGTATATTATTTAAAGAATAATATTTACAGAATATTTAGATAAGAACATTATTTACATAGTTATATTTGAGGAATACTATTTACACAGTTATATTTAAGGAACAGTGCTTTATAGAGTTATATTTAAAAATTGTATTTATATACGAATATTATTTACAGAGTAATACATGATAATATTTTTTAAATTGAAGATCAAAATAATATTGGTATAATATTATACCAATATTAACATAAGAATAATATAGTTATTGTGGGATAAATATTAACATAAGAATAATTTTTTATTACTTGATTATCATATTATATTTGCATGCAATAATATTTCCAATGCTCACAAACTAAAAATTACAAGAACGCTATTTTAAAACCGTCCATATAATTTTTGTATTTATTGAATATTTTAGGCTAATTAAGACTAATTATTCTAATAATTCTATAGAATTATTTATAACTCAATGATTATTCTTATGTTTAAATATTTTAAGTAACTATTTATATTAATAAATTACTGAATTGCCGAATTACTCAATTATTGTCTTTAAATATTTATGTCAAATAATATATTGATAACTGAGTTGGAGTAAATACTATCTGTAACAAATATCAAATGGACAAATAATAATATATTATTATTTGATATTATATATAAAACATTGTAAATAGTTATTTCAAAAACGCTTTTCGTTAATTTTTAGTGTTTATAAAAATTTTAGCCTTATTTTGGTTTTGGAAGAGAATATACTAAATTACTTTTCAATTATTTTTAGCTTAAAAATAATTTGTATGGAAAATATAAACTTTAAATAAGAGATTTTCGGATTAAAACCGGTATAAATAAATATTTAAAGACAATAATCAGTGTAATACTAAAGATAATCGAGAATAATTTTGAAGAATAGATAAATACTAAAGAAAAGGATAAAGGACAAAAAGAGAATGATAATTTTTAATAAAAGATAATATAGTTGTAAAAATAAGCGTGAGATGTAAAAATAAGCATGGGATGTAAAAATAAGCATGGGATGTAAAAATAAGCATGGGATGTAAAAATAAGCATGGGATGTAAAAATAAGCATGGATGTAAAAATAAGTGTGAGATGTAAAAATAAGCGTGAGATGTAAAAATAAGCATGGGATGTAAAAATAAGCATGGGATGTAAAAATAAGCATGGATGTAAAAATAAGCATGGATGTAAAAATAAGCGTGAGATGTAAAAATAAGAGTAAGATGTAAAAATAAGCATGGATGTAAAAATAAGCGTGAGATGTAAAAATAAGCGTGAGATGCAAAAATAAGCGTGAGATGTAAAATATTAAAGGTAAAAATTAGAGAAAATAATAGTGGATATAAAATGGATATAAAGACTCCAATAATATGAAAAATTGAGATAAAATATAAGTATTGATAGGTAATTAAACAATTAAATTGGAGGAATTTAATCGTTGATCAAGTTGGCGTTGAATTTGGGAATCGATATGTTGTTTAATATGAGGGTCAATATCATGTTCAATATCTTGTTCTAATTTTTTAATACATGGAAAATAAGCTACGTCTAGACTATGTCTATTTTTATAAGGAATAATAATGACGAAATATAAAGTAATAGTAAAAATACACAAAAAGAATAAAAATAAGAAACTATTAAAAAAAGGCGAACAGTAAGATATACAATTATTTAATACTCTTGTAAACATTAAAGTTATAATAGTCCATAAAAAAAGAGTGGAAAACATAACTATACAATTGGGCATATATGTGAACATGGTGACCCGATTTAAATTAGATTTTATTTTCTAAAGAATAATTTTTGCAAAAATTATTGGAATAATTATTCCGCAAATTCTTTCTTTTGTTATTTTATCTCATTTTTCTTGCAGTAATTTCTAATGTTATAAATACAGTTATTTTAATAAATAACTATATTTATATTTATATGTAGGCATTTAATATTTATGAATTTTTAATATTTTGACGCACAAATGCACATATCATAGGTAAAAATCCACTTGGCACATTGTTAAGATCAAAAGTTATACCAGTAGCTGACTGCAAACATATTGTCTTAAATTGAGGGAATTGAGGAGAAACTTTAAGTATGGATATAAAAAGTTCTATTTTTTTTGCCGTAAGTAAATTTAAATTTTCTGCCATTTCTTCTACTGTCATATCTACTGTTTTATTTTGTGACAATAATTTATATATTGTTCGGAGCGATATACTGTCCATTATTGATCGATTTTTTAATTTTGTGAGATCGTTTTTTGTTAAAATCCATTTGGGATTTTATATTATTCGACGCTTCATGTTGCATTCCGTATTGTCTTATATTATTAATATTTCCCATATTGCCTGCGTTATTCATATTATTCATCCCATTTATCTCATAATTTAAATTATTTTCCGTATTATTTTCATCATAAATATTTTGACTGTTGTTATATATTTGATAACCATTATTATTTATATTATCATGATTATGATTGGTATTATGATTATGATTAGTATTATGATTAGTATTATGTGTATTTATATAAGAGTTTGTATTAGGATTTATTTGGTTGTTCACTTGTGGACCAATATTGAAATTGGTAGGGGGATTACTATTATTGATATGATTGATATGAGGATTGATATGATTGATATGAGGATTTGTATGAGGATTTGTATGAGGATTTGTATGATAATTAGTATTATTAAATTGAAGATGTGATTGAGTATGATTTGTGAGATCATGATTAATTAGATTATTATGATTAGTAATAAGTGGGGGAGAAGGAGGATGAGTAGAAAATTGAGAAGATTCGGAGTGATGAGGAACGTTGTCAGGATAGGGGGTTGAGTTTAAAGGTATTCGTTTTTGTCTGGAAGAATAATTTTTGCGAGCGGATCTTTTAGGGGGAATAATGGGATGAGGAATAGGTGTGAAGCTATTATCGGAATTATATAAGAATTTAGAAGGATCGGTAACATTGGTAACTATTTGTTTTGTAGAAACACCATAAGGATGATTATTGGAGGAAAAAGGATCGAATTTTTTAGATTTAGAAGAGGAAACAGCACTTAAATCTTGATTTTTAGATCTTTTTGGACGCTTTGAGGTAGATTTTTGAGAAGCGCCAAGAAGCATTGGAGTAGATCTGGATGTGTGATAATCTGATATATTATCAGTAAAAGAAGGATTAACGGATAAAGGAGTAGTGTCTAAAGGAAGAATATCTTGATTATGTGGAATGTTGATGTTTAAAGTTGATCTAGATCTAGCGACTTTTTTTCTAGGTGTACGGTTATTAATGGAGGATAAATTGTCAGGTATTGATTTATTTTCATTAGATATTTTAGATATTTTATTGGTAAATTGAGTAATATTTGAGTAAGAAGAATTATTAGAATCGGTAGGGACTGGGACTGAAGAAACAGTATCTGAAGAATCATTATCAGATAAAACAGTTTTTTTATAATTTAGACCGCGAAGAAAGAAGTCTTTGAATATTGAATGAGTTCGTTCTTTAGGACCTACACCCAAATTTACTATAGTCTTATCAGAAAATTCTAGAGCAAAATAAGGAGCTTTATCAACAAAACTATATTTGGAATGGGGTTGCAAATATTGTCCATTCGAATTATATCCAAAATTATATAACGTAAAGTCAAAATCATTTCTTAACTCTGGATCTTTCGCAAGTGCACCCCAGATATTCTCCAAAAAATAATCACAATGATCACATTGATGCATTCTAAAAAATATTAATTTCGGTTTTTCATAAATATTTTGAGACTTGTTCTCAGTTTCCATTTTTCTATTGATGAGAATTATTTTTTTAACTCTTCTCTCTTCATTTTCCGTTTTCTTTTTAGCTTTTCTTTTTTATTATGTTCCCTTCTATTATTTTTTTCTCTTTCTCTTTTTTCTCTCCTTTTTTCCCTTTTTCTTTTCTTGATATTCTTTTCCCCTTTTCTCTTTTTCCATCCTTCTCACTTAAACATATCTCTTATTCTTCTAATTCCACTTAAACATATATCTCATTCTTTTTATTTCATTCAATTATTTCTCTTCTTCTTCTTATTCAACTTATCATTTTTCTCCTCTTTTTCTATTAATTTCTTTTTCTTCACTTAAATACTCCTTATTATTAATACAAATATTATTATTAATACAAATATTATTAATACAAATATTATTATTAATACAAATATTATTAATAATGATATTTGTCATTGATATTAATAATAATATTTGTCATTGATATTACTAATAATATTGTCATTGATATTAATATTAATATTGTCGTTGATATTATTAATAATATTAATATTGTCGTTGATATTATTAATATTACAAATATTATTAATATTACAAATATTAATAATACAGATATTATTAATATTATTAATATTATTAATATTAATAATATTAATACAAATATTTTAATTTCGTGCATTAATAATTGTTGTATAACACCATTTCTATTCATTTCCCATTTTTTTGCTCCTCTTTAATAACTCATATTTTCTTTCGTTTCACATTTTCCAATATTTTCTTTATTTATCTATATTTCTAATATTTCTAAAGAATTTCAATATTTTGGAACCTGTAAAATTATCATTTTTTATTTTGTAATTTGACCAATAGTTAAATACATTATTATTCATAATACTTCCATAATTATCTTTTTGTTTACTCAATTTAGTCAAGTCCAATTCTATTATTTCTTCATTCTCTATTTCATTATATTTTAGCTCACTATCCATATTTTCTGTATTATTTTCTTCCTCTATATTATCAATGTTATTCTTTTTCTCTATATTATCCATATTATTTGTATCCTCTATATTATTTACATTCTCTATATTATTTGTATCCTCTATATTATTTTCATCCTCTATATTATCTATATTATCTATATTATCTATATTATCTATATTATCTATATTATCTATATTATCTATATTATCTATATTATCTATATTATCTATATTATCCATATTATCTATATTATCTATATTATCTATATTATCTATATTATCTATATTATCCATATTATCCATATTAACATCCTCTGTATTATCTGTATTATCTATATTATCTATATCACCCATACCATCTATATTATCTATATTATCCATATTATTCGTATTATCTGTAACGACTATATTATCCATATTATTCGTATTATCTGTAACGACTATATTATCCATATTATTCGTATTATCTGTAATGACTATATTATCTATATTATCCATATTATCCATATTATTCGTATTATCTGTAATGACTATATTATCTATATTATTCGAGACATTCTCTTGATCTATATTATTATCTTCATAATGTATGTTCTCTTCATATTTTATGTTCAAATCTTTTTTTATATTAGTATTATATATATCATTTACATTATTTTGGTTATTATTGTATATAAGATCTACCAATATAATATCTTTATCGTTTATATTAACATTTTTATTGTCTATATATTCTTGAACTGTATTGTTAAGGGTATTATCTACATTATGTAATGTAGAATAGAATATAGAATCAACGGTGTGATCGTAAGTATTATTGTGAATATGAGAATGAGTATTAGTATTATTTGGAACAGTGGTATTGAATATATTACCGACATGTTGAATATTTGGTTGAATATTTGATTGAATATTTTTGAGAACAGAAGGATCGATGGATTGAGAATTAAGAGAAGATATATTATGTGATATAATATAATTGATGTATGAATTATCGTTAATAATATCAGTCAATTTAGATAAAATATCGTCCAATCTAGATGAGGCAGATGAATAAATATTGGGCGAAATATTTTCAACATTAAGTTTGTTAAGTAAATTATCCAGTAATAGATATGATAATTTTTGAGAAATAGGTATTGAATCAGTCAATATATTATTAGATTCAATTAATGAAGGATCCAATTCTTCATTTACACAACATTCTTCATTAATTGTAGAACTACTTTGTTCTTTATGTTTAATATCTTTTATATTAGGGATGTTTGTAGAAGAAGGAAGCGGATGAGAAGAAGGAAGCGGATGAGAAGAAGGAAGCGGATGAGAAGAGGGAAGCGGATGAGAAGAAGGAAGTGGATGAGAAGAAGGAAGTGGATGAGGGAAGGAGGAAGATTTAGAAAGGGATGAAAAAAGACGGAAGAAGCGGAAAGATAAAATATCTTTGAGAAAAGAAGCAAAAAATTTATTAAAACGATTGAAAAGAGAAATATTGGCATTTTGTACATTAATAATATCAGTATAGTGATGAGTATTTTTGAGAATATGTGAAAATGAATATATGGTTAAAGCGCGAGAATAATGAGATTTATGAAGACAATCTTTAACAATAGAAGGATAAAGTTTAGTACACATAGATAAAAATTCAAATTCGGGAGAAGATAAAGAGTGAAGTATTTTGCGGGAAATATGTTTGATGAAAACTTTTTGATTAAAGTTATTAATAGGAGTTAAATTATTAAGATGAACAGAGTTTGAGATATCTGAATGGGGTAAATTGATATTATAAGATAAAGGCAAAGAAATGGAAGATAAAAGGTCAGAAGAGATGAAGGAAGATGCAGAATTCCAACCATTCATAAAAAGAGAAATACGTTCGGAAATATTTGATTCGAAAATATTTGATTCGGGAACAGAAATTTGGATGATATGACAATTAGGACCGGAGGATATTATTTTTTGTTGATAATTTTCTTTAATGGAAAGATCTGTAATTTTATACAGATATGATAATAAAGTATCATCTTGGTAAGTTCCATTTAAACAAATTCCCAATATAGAAGTATGTTTATCATCAAGATAAGAAATAGGAAATTGATCAGTTACTCCTCCATCTATGTAATAATCTCCTTTATATAGTATTTTTCCAAAAAGAAAAGGTATATTCATACTCATTGATACAGCTTCTATACAGTCTAAATCGGGTTCTGTAATATGATCAAAATAAATAGTTTTCATTTGCGAAATATTACATGCCACACATATAAAATGTTTTCCTGTTTCTTCATATAACTGTCTTAATGTAGGACAATATCCTATTTTCTTTATAATTAATTCTTTTGCTTTTTCTTTTATATTATTGTATGTCAATATTCCATAATTTGTCACTAATTTTGTTATATCTATATCTTTATTTAAACTTAATGTCATCGTTAATTCCATTATTTCCTCATCTTTTGCCCTATATCCTGCCACCATTAACAAACATATCAATGATCCTATTGATGTTCCTATATATTTCTCCAATTTCTCTAAATATCCTATACTATCTAATTTCATTAACGCTCCTACATGTGCTGGTGCTTTTGACGCTCCTCCTGATAATACTATTATTCTAGGCTTTTCTCTTCTTTTATCCTTTTCCCATTCAATTCTTTTCTCTTTCTCATATTCTTTCTCATATTCATTTACTCCTTCTATTTCATTATTTATCTCATTATCATTATTTATCTCATTATCATTATTTATCTCATTATCATTATTTATCTCATTACCATTATTTGTTTCATTACCATTATTTGTTTCATTACCATTATTTGTTTCATTATCATTATTTATCTCATTACCATTATTTGTTTTATTATCATTATTTATCTCATTACTATTATTTGTTTCATTAATATTATGCATCTTTTTATCCAAATTATACATAATGTTAACATTATTAATAGTTAATAAGTCATTGTTGTTTTTTTGATCAGCTTCCATGGCGTAAATATGTTGTTTTTCTTTATCGATAATATTACTGGTACTAATATTATTCTGTAATAAACGCTTTTTTTTCTCTCTTCTTTCTTTCTTTTCTTTCCTTAATCTTTTTTCCTCTTTTCGTATCTTTTTTTCTTCTTTTGTTAATTTTCTTCTGATACTTTTTGAATCTTGTTGATTTGCGGAATATTTATTTTCTGTATAGGACTTATTTATACAGGATATGTCGACTAATTTATCTTCAATTAATTTTTTTTCGTTCAATATATCAGTATCTAATTTTCTATCAGTTTTATCTGAGTATTTTGTATCATATATATATTTATTTGTTGTTACTTCTTCTGCTATTTTTTCTTTATTTAGCATTATTCTTTTTTTTTGAATATGCTCTTCTTTTATATCTTTATTATCTTCCATTTCTTATAATTTTTATTATTAGTCTATTTATTTTAATATTACTTTATTTTATTCATGTGTTTGTAATTTTATTTAATATATCCCGTCCTTTAAATTATATTTTTTATATAATTTAAATGATAAATATATTATAATATATTTACAAACACATAAATTATTTCTTGAATATTATTGTTTAATTACTAAAAAATTATATAATTTTTTTATATGTTTCAAATGTCAATAAATAAAATTATCCTACTATATAAATTATATTATCATAGCTATGATAATATAATTTATATTATTATAACAATGTATATAAATCTATTCCCATATAAAGTAATATTTAATTATTTATAGATCAATTTATTAATAATGAGCTCAATTTATCCTTTCTATTATATAATTATTCTAATAAGGTATATTTTTTCATATACTAATAATTATTTGAAATATTATATTACCTAAAAAATAAAAATGGTATTCATTATTTTTAAAACGACTGTATTTTATATTTGTAGGTATATGTCGATAAATAATTATTCGAAATATTATATTGTTCTCCAAGAAATAATTATTTGAAACAATGTGGTGTTCACAAAAACCAAAAATAGTGTGGATCGTTATTTTTGGAATAGTTTATGTTAAATAAAAACGTCTAACGCTATTTATGTTTATGGGTTGTTTCATAAATAAATATTTATTTGGAACATTATATTCTTTAAAGAATATAATAGGGAATAATAATTATATTGGTAATAATACAATTATTATATTGTAAAAGAGGAATATTATATAGGCAGTAATACATTAATTATATTGTAAAAGAGGAACACCACATTGGCAGTAATACATTAATTATATTGGAAAAAGAGGAATATTATATAGGCAGTAATACATTAATTATATTGGAAAAATAGGAATATAATATTGTAAATAAGAATATAATATTGTAAATAGGAATATTATATTGTAAAATAGGAATATTATATTGTAAAATAGGAATATTATATTGTAAAATAGGAATATTATATTGTAAAAATAGGAATATTATATTAGTAGCAATAAATTAATCATATTGTAAAAGAGGAGTAATAAATTAGTAGTAATAAATTAATCATATTGTAAAAGAGGAGTAATAAATTAGTAGTAATAAATTAATCATATTGTAAAAGAGGAGTAATAAATTAGTAGTAATAAATTAATCATATTGTAAAAGAGGGGTGATATATAATAATAAAATGTATTAGGATAAGATAATAAAATGAGGGTAAATATAAAGAAAATGGAGAAAGAATTAAAAGGGGGGATGAGAAGGGAAAATAGGAGTTAGATCGTCATCGGAATCGGACGAATAATCATCAGAGGAATATTGGAGGGAATAATAAATTGCAAAAGAAAGAGTGGGTTTATCGAGACATAAAGAGAGATTAGAATTGAGAAAGAGGAGAAGATAAGAAAGAGGAAAATTGGGATCAGAAGGAGAAGAAAAGACAGGGGAAGAAAGGGAGGAAATAGAAGCAAGAGATTTAAGAAAAGAAAATTGGGAGGAGGAGAGGAGAGAAGAAGAATAAAGAAGAAGAAGAGAACGAGAAAAATTAGAGAGAAGGGAGGGAGAAAAATAAGGTTGGTTGAGATTGGAAAGGAAAAAAGACATTTCAGAAGAAGAAGAGAAATTGAGGGGAAGAAGAGAAGAAGAAACAGAGAGAGAATCAAGAGAAAGAGAGGGAGAATGTATATCATCAAGAGAAAGAGAAAGAAAAGGAAAACCGAAGCAAGAAAATAAATTAATTTGATAAAGGAGAGAAGACTGGAAGGAGGAAGAAAAAGGAAGAGTAGTATATGGATTAATGTAAATATAATTATTATTAGAAAGGACAGGTTTAAGTTTAGAGAAATCAGATATATCAAAACAAAAATGTTTATCATATTCTTGATAAAAATAGCAATGATGAGGTAAAATATTATTGATAGGAGTACCAGAAAGATTTTCTCTATTTTGATAGATATTTTGGTCAAGATTTAAACGTTCGATTTTCAATTTATTATTGAGATATAATGAGTATTGATATTCCAATTCTTTTACTATATTATCATAAGATTGATAATGACATATACCTGCATAATATGCTATTATTTTTAATTCCATCATACCACATTTATTAATAGAAATAATTTTCCATCTAGGTAAATCTGTATAATATTCAGATATTAAAGAACGATAATTGCTATGTTGTATCCTATTTTGTAAAAATATATTTTCTAAAGTAATCTTTGTTTCATTTCCCCATTTTCTTCCTGTCATATCCTGATAATTTAATAATGCTATATGTCTATCAGTTATCTTTCCACCTTTTTTTATTATAAGATCTATCATTTTCTTATCGAATCTTATTAATGCTTGTTCTAATAAATTTGTTTCATTTACATCTAATTCATATCCCATATAATATTTCAATATTTCATATTTATTCCTACTATTATGTATATATACATCTACCAAATTCTTGTTTTGTAAATAAAATCCTATTTTTACTAAACTTTTTATAGACTCTAAATCACCGTAACATAATGCGTATTCCAATAATGTCATCCCATCATATTTTTTCCACACTATTAACTCCCTATTCATTATTTTTGTTTCTTTTTTTATTAATTCTAATACCAACAACGCTTTTCCTTTTATTATCATATAATCCATTAAATATTCTTCCCCTATCTTCATATACTTATTTATCCCTCCTTCTATCACCCTTCTAAATATTTTTTCATCATTCATTTCACTTATTGTTTCAATTAACTTTTCTTTCTCATTGTTTATCAACCATTTCTCCATTTTTCTCATTCCTTTTTTCATTATTTCTCTTATCTCCATTCTCCCTATTATATACCCCATTTCTATCATCTCTAATATTCTCTTCTCATTTCTATTTCTTATATAATATCTCGCACTTTTCTTCACTATTTCTCCTCTTCTTCTCAGTATTTTTATACATTTATAAGCTTTATTTTTTATACACTCTTCTACATACATATATTCTTTCCCCTCTTCCTCCTCTTCACTATCACTATATCCATTATCTTCTTCATTATCTTCATTATCTTCATTATTTTCATCAGTACCTTCATTATTGTTCTCATTCAATTGTTGATTATTTTCTGATATATCAGTGTTGTTACCAATATTGTCTGTATTATTTATATTACCAATATTGTCTGCATTATTTACATTACCAATATTACCAATATTATCTGTATTATTTACATTACCAATATTACCAATATTATCTGTATTATTTACATTACCAATATTACCAATATTATCTGTATTATTTACATTACCAATATTATCTGTATTATTTACATTATTATCCGGATTATTTAAATTATTTGTAATATTTTTGTTAGACTTATGCTTTTGTGATCTATATTGTACTTTTAAGTGTTGCAAATGATTATCCAATATTTCATATAATTCATCTTCGTCTATCATATCCAATATTTTTTCCCAATCATTTTTTATTATTAAACATATATGCTTATACTCCAATGTTGCTCCATGTTTCATTATACTTTCTATATCTTTTTGAGATCCTTTTCTAATTGCAAGATCCAAAACTGTTTCTCCATTAATTTCTTCATCTATATCTAACTTTGCTCTTTTTAATATGTATCTAACCATGTGAGATTCTCCTTTTTCAACTGCATTGTATAATATCGATTTTTCTCTTTGTTTCCCCTTTTCTTTTTTCTTTATTTTTTCTTTCTTTATCTTCTTTCTATATCCCATCTTGCTTATTATTAGCTTTAATAACTCATAATTCCCAGTCTCTATCGCTATATTTCTTATATCTCCCCCTCTTGTATCTATTTTTTCCTCATCTACTCCATCAGGATCTTCAAATATTTTTTTCACTTTTTCTATATCATTTTCTCTAATTGCTTCCAATAATTCCGCCATCTTTTATTTCTTCTTTTTCATTTACTTTTTTTATTTTCTATTTTCTTCTTCTTTTCTCTCTTTTTCTTATTTTTTCTTTCCCTTTCTCTTTTTCTTGCTTTTTCCCTTTCTCTTTCCATCTTATCTTATTTCCATCTCATCTTATTTTATTCTCCCTCTTTCTTCCACTTTCTCTTACTTTTCCCTTACTTTTCCCTTTCCCACTCACCTACTCATTTTTTATTTAACTTATTCACTTACTCACTTACTCACTTTTCATTTAACTTATCCACTTACTTACTTTTCATTTAACTTATACTCTTGATGTAATTTACACTTACAATCTAATTTTTACTCTTCATTTAACCTGAACTTTCATGTAACTTTCCTTCTTCATTTAGCTTTCACTCTTGATTTAGCTTTCACTCTTGATTTAGCTTTCACTCTTGATTTAGCTTTCACTCTTGATTTAGCTTTCACTCTTGATGTGATTCGCACTTATCATGTAAATTTCGCTCCTGATGTAATTTGTACTTATCATGTAAATGTTGCTCCTAATGTAATTTCCATCTGCCAAGTAAATTTCGCTCCTAATGTAATTTCCACTTACCAAGTAAAATTGGTTTCTAATGTAATTTGAGATCCTGATGTAATTTTGACTATATGATAATTCAGAATTATTGCAGAATTCCAATTATCTTAGTGAATTAAGTTTGTGAAATTTGGATACTTTGCTGTGATTCAGTAGAAAGATTATAATTCAATAAAATATTATTGAATTATAGTGATAAAATAACGAAAATTAATGTAGAAAATCACTTAAAGAATGATTAGGATATTGACGTTTTCTTAATAAATCCAGGATGAAGTGAATGGTATGAGAACTACACTTGCAAATACAATATGTAGATATAGGTTTTGAAATGGAATTGAAATGAGGACAAGTAAAATGGAGAGATTTACCTGATGTTAAATCAAAATGAGAAGACAAAAGTTTTTCATAAGTGTGTAAAAGATCAAAGGAAGAATTATTTTGTATGAGTAAGATCTTATAAAATAGAGTAACCAAATAATGGTATTTATCACCTAAAACAATAAGTTTAGATAAATATTTATGGAAAGGAAGTTTGGAGTTGTTATCAAGATTAATTATAATAAGTTTAATACAATATTCTTTATCCTGAAATAAATCACTGGAAGATGTATTATGTATATAATTTGAACATATGGATGAAGAACATGAATGGGGTGGACAAGATGAACATTGTTCCAAGATGCTAGAAATAAGTAAATGATGAAAGTTATATTTTGGATATATAAAGTTACGGTATCTAATTATTAAAACTGGTAAAAGATATAATAAATTAAGATTTACAAGATGAGATATAGGAAATATATCTAATTTTCCTGGAAAATGATATTTAACCAAAAAATATGCAAGAAAATCTCTGTTAGGATAATCTAACTTTTGTTGTTGTTTAAAATATAATTTCACTGATTTTGCTCCTTCTTTATCTAAGTTTATAGCTTCTTGTACACTTTGATAATCTGATAATTTTGTATCATATTCCTTGTTATCATCAATTATTTTCACAAAATCGTATGGTATTAATCCTAATAAGTATTTTTCTCCATCCGTCAAGTTTTCTAAAGATTCCAATATATTACCACACAATGGTATAAAATTTTTATTCAAAAAACATATAGTTATTATAGTATATTTATATTCATCTATATTATTATTATTATTTATGAAAAAATCTAATAAAAAAGAACCCAATACATTAGTAAATTTTTTAAATGTCCAGTTCTCACTAATCATTTTTCTTGCTAAAAAACTTTTGTTTGCTAAATTTTCTGTTCGCGTCAAAACATCTCTAAAACATTTTTCTCTTTCTTTATGTCTTTCCTTAATATTGTAATATTCAAAACAAATACTATTTAAATAATATAACACTGTATCATTTATCCTATTTGCTAATTTCTCCATCCCTAACATATCTGCTAATCCATAATCTTCATAATTCCACTGTAATATATTTTCACACATTTCTCTATTATCATAATTCTCCATAAGTTTGTAACAAGTTCCTATTTTACTATATAAAGCTCTACTAAAACTATTACATTCTATAAAATTATCGAATTTGCCATAATTCTTCACGTATGGTATGTATATATATCTTATTATTTTTTCCCATGATTCTGGATCAAATTCTACTTCTATTTCTTCCATATCTTCCTCTAAATATCCACCCTTGAACATTTTATCAAAATAACTTATTTGTCCCAATATAAATTTATGTAATTTATATTCTTTTCCATCTATTGTATTTCTTACCACTATATCTGTATATCTATCCATCTTATATTATACTTTTTCTTTCCCATATACATTATAAATTTTCCATTATTCACTTTCATTTTTAATCCTTTTTACATCTAAGTAATACCAGTAATATACTATTACTCATATTAAATTGACTTTAATTTATCGACTTCATTAAACTTAAAATAAAATTTTAAAATGTCGTATACACAAAATTTTATTTAAGAGCTTAGTAAGTTTTGTGAAGAAGTTCATGGTTTTCTACGAAAACCTAGCTCGGTTTCAAAGAAACCTTGAAGATGATACGTTGGTGAAAATCTTATTTTAGACGATATAATTATATTTTTATTCATTATTATAGGATAGAATATAAGGAAATCGCATTATCTTTCTTTTTTATATTCATCATATCCTTTTTTTCTATTCTTCCTTATTCTATATTCTTCCATTAAAGTCTTGTATTTTTGTTATTCAATCTCTCTTCATATTATCCTTATCTTTTTCATTTATCCAATATTTCCCATTTATCATATAATCTTTATTTCCTGTATTACATTATATAATCTTTATTTCTCATAACATATAATATAATCTTTATTTCCCATATTACATTATATAATCTTTATTTCTCATAACATATAATATAATATAATCTTTATTTCCATATTACATTATATAATCTTTATTTCTCATAACATATAATATAATATAATCTTTATTTCCCATATCATGTTATCTTTATTTCTCATAACATATAATATAATATAATCTTTATTTCCCATATCATGTTATCTTTATTTCTCATAACATATAATATAATATAATATAATCTTTATTTCCCATATCGTGTTATCTTTATTTCCCATATCATGTTATCTTTATTTCCCATATCATATAATTTTTATTTCCCATATCATGCTATCTTTATTTCCCATATCATATAATTTTTTATTTCCCATATCATATAATTTTTTATTTCCCATACCATATCATATAATATTTATTTCCCATACCATATAATATTTATTTCCATACCATATAATATTTATTTCCCATACCATATCATATAATATTTATTTCTCACATCATACCATATCATATAATATTTATTTCTCACATCATATCATATAATATTTATTTCGCATACCATATCATATAATCTTTATTTCTCACATCATATCATACGATCTTTATTTTTCATATCATATTATATATTTCCCATATTACATCATATAATCTTATTTCCAAATTACTTAATATTTGTCATTTCGTTTCGTTTGTAAAATATTTCTATCACTTTAAGTACCCAGTACTACATTTTTTATTGATAGCAAAATACCAAGTTATCTTTTTATCTCAACAACATAACTATATTTTATCGCTTAACAAATACCGAGCTATATTTTGACGCTTGAGAAATGCTCACCTATATTTTGACTTGAGAAATACTCAGCTATATTTTGTCGCTTGAGAAATGTTCGCCTATATTTTATCGCTTAAGAAATACTCAGCTATATTTTATCGCTTAAGAAATATTCAGCTATATTTTAATAAATATCAAATAAATTTAAGACAGTGCTAATAAATTTTTTGGTGGTGAAATTGAAATTTTAGGTAGTTATAAAAACTCTATTTAGGATTGAAAGATAGATTTCAAATGATTCGATATATACCATATCCTTAATATGTTGACAAACACTAGTTTACAACTCTTTATAAATTTTAAATTTCAATTTTATTTATTTTTTGTATTCCGTTTTTCTATGTTTTTATATTCTTAAGCGATAAAATATAGCCGAGTATTTCTTAAGCGATAAAATATAGCCGAGTATTTCTTAAGCGATAAAATATAGCAGGTCTGTAGAATTAGTCATCTAAATATAACGCGGTTATATATTTAGATATTATTCTGTTATTAAGTATATTAATTTTATGTTTCCAATCACGAAATTAATATTGCTATCTTTTCAATCATAAAATCAATATTGCTATCTTTTCAATCATAAAATCAATATTGCTATCTTTTTAATCATAAAATTAATATCGCTATCTTTTTAATCATAAAATTAATATTGCTATCTTTTTAATCATAAAATTAATATTGCTATCTTTTCAATCATAAAATTAATATATTATATATTTTACAACAATATAACAAATAATTATTATGCAACTCTATAACATTAATATTTGAATGCTTGAATTCTCAAATAGATGATTATTTGGATGCTTTAAGATACAATTATTTGAATTATTGCACCAATCATTTGAATTATTGCACCGATAATTCAAATGTTTGAATAGATGATAATTAAGTAATTGAAAAGATAATTCTGATACTTGGAGAAATAATTTTGATACTCGGAGAAATAATTTTGATACTTGAAGAAACAATTTTAATACTTGAAGAAATAATTTTAATACTTGAAGAAATAATTTTAATACTTGGAGATATAATTTTAATACTCGGAGAGATGATTTTAATATTCTAAGGAATAATTAATATTTGAGGGGATAATTTAATACTTGGAGATATAATTTTAATATTCTAAGGAATAATTAATATTTGAGGAGATAATTTTAATATTCTAAGGAATAATTTTAATACTTGGGGAGATGATTTTAATATTCGAAGGAATAATTTTAATACTTAGAGAGATAATTTTAATATTTTAAGAGATAATTTTAATACTAACATAATTAATATATTTAAAGGGATCTAAGATTTGATAATACACATGTTAAGTATATACTTAATATTAGTATTAAGTATATATAAATATCAGCATTAAGTATATAGAATGAAAATGCATTTAAATCCCTATTTACAAGAATATTTAAACATACAAATAAAAATCTATAACATAAAATTATTAATTCTAATACAATAAATAAGCTCTAAAATATTATTGTATTACATAGAAAAATATAAAACTATTAAAAATATAATGTATTATTTTTGTAGTCAAATAATATTATAAGATATCTATTTATTGTACAATTTTAATTCTTGGATTGTTGTATAAAATTATTATCACCTTTCTGGCTATAGTTTCAATTATTAATTTTAGTATAATAATTGAAACTATATAAAGTTTCAATTATTAATTTTAGTATAATAATTGAAACTATATAAAGTTTGTATAATAATTTACATCTGGTATTGTTATGTTTTAAACCGATTTGATTATTATTATAACATTATTGTGAATTATTATAACATTATTGTGAATAATAGAGTAATTATGTTTTCAACCCTGTTCATAATATTGATCATCTTCAAGTATTTGGAGATGATTGGTATTAATAAATAATTTAGCAATAAATTAACAGACATTAATTATATCCTTAAACAATAATTCGTGATCTTACAATAAATAAACTAGATTATAATTATTATTTATTCATAATACTATGATAGAGATAATTATTGTGTAATTCCAATAATAATAGAGTGATTATAAAGATAATAATATTAATGTAATTAAATACATATGCATCAATATTTTATAACTTAACACAGCGTTAATATTATTTCTAATATCACTTGTTTTACTAATATCACTTGTTTTACTAATACCACTTGTTCTTACTAATAAAATTTAATGTGTATTTTTTATATTGAACAATAACTAAGGAAAAATGAACCATTATGTTTGTTGTAAAAAGGGTTATTTATTAAAAAATAAAATTGAAATTTTTATTTTCAGAAAATGAAGTCCTGAAAAGGGGGTAATTGTGCTTCATTTATCTATTTTTAGATAAATGAAAGGATTTTGGTTATAACTGTATTAAAATAATTATAATTTATATTATTGTGTAAATTACAATATTATGAATTATATATACTCTTAAGTTGATTTTTATTTGAAATAAAATTTACTGAAACGATAAATTTTACTGAAACGATAAATTTTATTAGCTAAAGAGATAATTTTTGGCAAAAGTTGAGATAGATTTACTGAAATAAAAATTTACAAAAACAAATAAAATTTATCCAAATATAAATTTTATTGACCGATATATTAATTGATAAGATAACATAGTTATATTTTAAATTATTATAGTTGGTGACAAATTATTATAGTTTTATTGTTAATATTGTTAAAATAATATTAACAATTATTTACATTATATTAGAGTTATATAGTACTATATATATCAAATATTTGATATATATAATTTAACTAAGAATATATAAATTTGTTTATATTATTTTCAAACTTCCCTGTTGTGACAAATTATTATAGTTTTTACTAAATATATAATGGATGCACTGGGATAATTGATATTTTATGATAATAAATAGTATAATTGATATTTTATGATAATAAATAGTATAATATATTTATTCGTGTTTGGTAATGGTAGAAACTATATAACAAACTTTAGAAAAATCTGATTCTAAAGAAGAAAAATCCCAGGATATAGAATCAATATGGCTAATATCAATAAATAAATCTAGTATTTTATTATTATTATCAATGGATTTTTTAACAGTCAATAATTTGATATTACCTTGTAATTTTAAAATATTTATTATATTAGAATTATTGTATATTAAATTTTGTACCATATTTATTGCACTATTCCATTTATTATCATTATTTTTTATTATATCGCGGTCCATGTTGTGATGTATAGATTTATCATCAGAATTATAAGACATATTCGGATAAATTTTATCACTGGAGTATTTATCCAAATCAAGTATATTTTTTTTAATAAAAGTTAATTTAATAGTTGTCTTACTTTGTTTTTTCCACAAAAATTTGTAGGCGCCATACGCAGCCAGCGAATATAATCCATATGCGAGCATTTTAATTGTATAAAAATTTCATTTAGTTATCATTTTTTTATATTTATATATTTTAATTTATTTAAGCCAAAAATATACATATTTTAATATAACAGTTGTGAGTATTTTAGTTGTTATCTTAATTATATTATTCTTTCATTATGTATTATGTTGGTTTATTTATAAACTGTCAAATGTATTTATAAACTGTCAAATGTATTCATAATCGAGTCAATGAATAATAAGTTATATTAATACAACCCCGAATTAATATTAAACTATTAAAACACAAAATGGGATCAACATTTGATAGGATAAAATGTATATTACACTAGACAAATAACATATATAATTTTAAATTATATTAAGTAGAATAGAGTTAAATATTTACACGTATCTAGTATATGTAAATATGATATAGAGGATATAGAGGAAATTGTAACATAGCCTTTATGATTAACGTAAAAAAATTAACAAATAAAATAAGCCAAAAATTAATTATATACTGAAAAGTTGGAGTAGTTGAATAAAATAATAAAAATTGTAAAAAACAAAAAAAATAACAATAGAAAAAAGATTAAAAAATATGGCAGGGAAAATTTATGTTTTAAATACAATTAGCGAATTCAATAATATTCTTGCTAAAAATAATGTTTTAATAGTTATAGATTTTTATGCAACATGGTGTGGTCCCTGTAAAAAATTAGAACCTTTCTATGAAAAACTCAGTCAATATTACGAAAATGTTTTGTTCTTTAAATCTAACATTGAACAAGCTGAAGATCTCGCTAATCAACTTGATATAACCGCAATGCCTACTTTCCATTTCTATAAAAACGGAAAACTTGTACATAAACTAGAAGGATGTGATCCTAAACAACTAGAAAATACCGTTCGTCACTTCAGATAATGTATTATCTACTCATTCATATTATACATCTTAATATCATGTATAATATTTATCATTTATTTATTGCATTACATATTTATCCCATACTATATTATAGTATATTATACATGATAAGTTTGTATATAAGTTTGCATATAAGTTTGCATATTACATATAATAAGATTGCATATAATATATAATAAGTTTGTATATAAGATTGCATATAATATATAATAAGATTGTATGTAAGATCGCATGTTGCGTGTGGTGAGATTGCATATTACATATAATAAGATTTTATATGACAGGATTATATGATTAAATATTATATAATATTTACAATTATTTTATAAATCGTCAAAAGCAATATTGGTAGTTTCATTATCAAAATCTATATTAATACCATTATCTTGTTCAACTTCGGTATTTTGTGTTGTTACTTTTATTTCTCCCATAGATTTTAGTTTTCTGACATCATCAGGCTGATATTTATGGATTAGATCTACTTTATCGTCTTGAAAATCTCTTTTACTTACTAATACAGTATCCCCTGTTGTTATCCATACTTTTTTCTTCATTGTTCCTCTGATCATTGCAATTAAATTTTTTCCATTAACATCTACTTCAACTCTACAATCGCCTAACATTTTTGTTACTGTACCATATTCTTGTCCATCTTCTTTTGTTACAAGTTCTTGTTTAAAAGTTCTGTTCATTCTGCCTCCTCTAGCTTTTTTTGGCATTATTTATATTTTATTTATATTTTATTTTATAGTTATTAAATTTTGATATTTTCATATTTACTTTCAATTTAATATAATATTGTATTATATAGTTTCTATATAAGAGTAAATATTACTAACATATAATTAATCTAAAAACCAATATATAGACTTTAAATTATATTATGGGTAAAAAAGATTTACAGATAATGCTATATATTTTACATATGTAAAATATATATTTAGTAAAAAAATCAGCGGATAGGGGTATAAATTATATAAGTGATATAATTTAGTGAAGAAAAATACATATATGAATAATTAAATTCGTATTATGGGAAAATATGATTCAATAAAGAATAACCGATATAGGATTTAAATTATATTATAAGAAATATAAATAAGTAAAGAGTTATAGATAATGAAATTACAATTTGTATTTGAAAAAAATATAAATTAGTGAAGAGATTGGATATGAAGATTTTAAATGTATTCATCTATGATAGTACCATTGCGAGAGAGATACCATTTTTTACGTTCTCTATAATGTTTACGGAAAGTACTGAAATCATGAACTAAATCATAAACGGTAGGATTATTTGTACGGAATACTCTACCAATATATTGTTCGGGATTAACAATATCTGATGCAAGAATAAGAAGCTCAAGACGACGACCATCAAAAAGAGAACCTTGACAAGATTTATCATCAAAACCTTTTCCGCATTTAGCGTATGTTCCAACTAGAACATCACATGTTTTATAAACTTTTTTGGATCCTGTCATTATATCACAAGTGATACCTCTTGATGTTATAATTTTTTGTATATTACTACATTCTTCTTTTCTTTTGCACAATATAAGAATCTTCCTACCTCTGTTTAGAATTGCAAGTTCGGCTATAAGTTTATTTATTTCTGTATTATTTGATATTGAATCGATTACTGAATTCCAATCAAGTTGACCTGTCCATTTCTGATAAGTTACTGTAGGTTTGTAATTTGTATAAAAAGTATACACAGTGAACTGTTGATCTGATATTCTTCTTATAAAACTATTTTCTGGTCCGTAATAAAGTGGCAATATCTTATGCAGTCCGTCTGGTCTATCTATATCAGCACTTAGCCCTACTAAATATTTGGGACATAATTTTAATAATGAATCGCATCTAATTTGTGTACAATAACACAATGCTTCGTCTACAACTACGAATTTAAAACTATCCAACTGTTCTGGTGATAAATTTTTCAATGTGTCTATTCCACATATACATATATTATATTTATCTGGTATTGGTACTCCTCCCTTTATTAGATAAGCTTCCTGATCTGTAAATTCTTTTGTACTATTTATCCATCCTTGTGTAATCAATACTCTGTCTGTTAATACAAGTGTTCTTTCACCCAAATCGCATGCCATTTTTAAAGACATAGCAGTATTATGAGTAACTGTAAAATCACCCAATAAATATCTTCCATTTCCATCAAGAGTGAATCCATAATAATCATCATATCCATCTTCTTCAACAGTAATACTACTTACTAATGCATTTTTATTTATCACTCTTTTTTCACCCTTCTTTCTTTCAAGTAAAACTGGAATTTCTTCAACACCGTTTCCAAAAACGCTTATGATATTATATTCGCCAGTGACTGGTCCATTTTTTCCATTTGTGCAGGTTTTCTTTCTTTTCTTTATCATGCATCCAAAACCTAAACTTCTACATAGATATACTATATCATGTGCCAATTTATCGCTTTTTTGTGCTATTTCGTAACAACATTTTTTATAATATCCATCACTATCAATAATACCAGCTAATAATTTTAATTGATTAGATCTAGAATTACATTTATATAAATGTGGTATATGTTTATTACCTTTTAGTTTATATTCTTTGAGAAAATTTGTAAAATAATGATTTTTGTTCAAATGTGGTATATCGTCAGGATTGTTAATATTTGTAAATCTATAGTGTATATTTTTGCCCATTTTCTTTATGTTTAACCCGTATTGCGGCATATTATTTCCAAAATACTCTAACACTTCTGGATCTGCTGTTGTTATAACAGCTTTAGCAGTGTCTCCGTCGCCTAACCAATACCCCAACATATATGGATCAAAAGGAAGCTCTTTTTCTGGAAAAGTAACTCCCACTTTATATCCTGCCATTGAAGCTCTATAAGATTTAGATTCATTAAAATAATCATCTATACTTATGTCTTGCACATCTCCTTTATCGAATTGTTTTGGTCTAAATGTGGATGAAATACATTTTAGTGATAAAATATGTGCATCGTTACATCCGTATGTTTCTCCCTTTTTGTTTGTAATTTTATACATTTTACCATATCCTTTGCAAACTGACATAACGTTTCGTGGTTTTGAGTCATCTCCCATTAAAACATCACCTGGAACTATATTTTGAATCTTCTTAATCTTACCATCATACATTATAATTTCAGTATCATATTTTTGACATTTGCCAAAACCGCAGAAGAGACTAAGAAAACAAACATTCTTTTTTTTTAAAACATCAAGAGCTTGAGGATAAATAGGAACTTGTCTGGGTAATAAGTCCATTTTGAATTTCATTTTTATATCTTTTTTACCATTATTTTCAGGTTTTATCCCCATTTTTTCTATTGCATATGACATTGGTACTCTCACTTTACTTTTATCATTTGTCGCTGTCATACATACTACTTGATTTGGATTCGGTGAATATACACTCTTCTTTTCTACTACTACTAATTCATCCACCTTCACTTTGTTTTTGTCTACTATTATCGACATATTTTTGCATACTATATCCAAAAAATATTTTTTTCATTGTTTCTTGTTTTTTCCTTTTAACTCTTATCTTTTTTCTCTTTTTACTTTCATTTTCCCTACACACTACACTCTCTTTATCTTCCTTTCTCTATCAAACTACACCGTTTCTTTTTACTATTTCTTTTCCATTTCTCTATCAAACTACACCATTTCTTTTTTACTATTTCTTTTCATTTCTCTACCAAACTACACTATATTCTTTTTACTATTTCTTTTCATTTCTCTATCAAACTACACTATATTCTTTTTACTATTTCTTTTCATTTCTCTACCAAACTACACTATATCCTTTTTTTACTATTTCTTTTTTCCTTTTCTCTTTCCTTTTTCTACAAATTATGCTATATCTCATTTTTATTATTATTTCCCTTTTTACCCTGTCTTTTTTGCATTTTATATCCCATAATTCAAAAAATTTATTTCCTGTATTAATTCCGAGATTTATCTATTGTATTCCCAAGATTTATCTATTATATTCCCAAGATTTATCTATTATATTCCCAAGATTTATCTATTATATTCCCAAGATTTATCTATTATATTCCCAAAATTTATTTATCTTATTTCTGGAATTTATTTCATGTATTCTTAAACTTATTTCGTATATTCCTGGAATTTATTTCATGTATTCTTAAACTTATTCCGTATATTCCTGGAATTTATTTCATGTATTCCCAGAATTTATTTCGAGCATTCTAGAATTTATTTCGAGCATTCTAGAATTTATTTCGTACATTCCTAGAATTTATTTCGTACATTCCTAGAATTTATTTCGTACATTCCTAGAATTTATTTCATGTATTCCTAGAATTTATTTCATGTATTTCCGCAATTTATTTCATGTATTGCCAGAATTTATCTATCGTATTGCTGGAACTTATCTATCGTATTTCTCAAATTTATTTCATGTATTTCATCTATTCCAGAACTTATCTATCGTATTGCTAGAACTTATCTATCTTATTAATAAAATTATTTCTTATTTTGTTCCAAAATTAAACGATATACTATAACCCAAAAACCTAAAATAACGTTAATCGCTATTTTAAAAACGATTAACGTTATTTTTTCAGTGTTAATAAACACGTTTAACGTTATTTTAGATTTATAGGAAGAATATTAATATGCTCGTATTTTTTATTGTTATTTTATTTTGAATAAGAGTCTACTTAACTATAAATACTTTTGTAAAACTACAATAAAATATTTAGTGAACGATATAGTTGATGTTTATGAGTTATTATATTAATATCAATAATTGATAAATATTAATATGAATATTGATAAATATTAAAGCATATATTGAATATAATTGATATATTTTGTGTAGATTAAAAATAAGGATTATGGATATTATTAAAAAAGAGTAAGAAGATAAACAAGAATAGAATAAATAGAATAAATAATATTAATTGTGGGAATATGGAAAAATAAGTAAAAAGATAGAGAAGAGAAAAAGATGGTAAGGAGATAGATGGTTTGTGTGAAAAAATGGAAGATATAGAAAATAAGTGATCAAGAAGGAAAGAAAATGTTATAGAGAAGAAAAACTAAAATATTGAAGAAAAAGAAAAATATATGAATAAAAATAAAATGGACAATGATAGTAAACTTTATTCTGTTCATAAGACATTAACTAAAATGTTAGATGACAGAGGATATGATGTGAAAGAGGAGAATGAATTGAGTAAAGAAGATTTTAGAAGGAAATTCAGTGATCCAAGCGAAATGAAAGGATTAATATATTCAAAAAAAGATGATAAAGAGCGTATAATGGTAAGTTATTTGATATCAGAGAATAAAGGGGGATCAGTAGGTATAAATCAATTCAAAGAATATCTACAAACATTACAGGAATACAATATAAAACGAGGAATTATTGTAATAGAGTCAAGTTTATCAGCTGATGTACAAAATAAAATATCTGAAATAAAACCAGATACATATATTGAAGTGTTCGTACAAAGTAAATTGACGTTTCCTATAGTAGAACATAGATATGTTCCACCCCATATAAAATTGAGCGAATCAGAGAAAAAAGATTTCATCACTAAAATGAAACTAAATAAAGATAAATTAGCTATAACTTTACCATTATTACGTAAATCAGATCCCATTCGTATCTATTATGATTTTAACGAAGGTGATATTATTAAAATTTTACGCAGTGCTGATATTAGAGATATTATATTAAATGACCAACAATATACAGATTTTATCGACACTAGATCCATTGATCCAGAAATTTTGAAAAATGTTTTTCCTTCTTTGATAATATATGGATCCCAATTTTATTATAAAGACATGGGTCAAAATACTGTTAGAGTTTATAAAGATCCTGAAATTTATTATAGACTTGTAGTTGAAGATAATCAAGCATAATCTAACTTATTAAAATAAAAATATTTTAATAATAAACTTAAATATTTATTTCGAAACGGTTAACATCAGATTTAATCCCAATAAAGTATATCATTTTTTATTAAACTACCATAATTATTTTACGTTTTTGGATAATATTAAATTATATAACGTATATGATTATTTAATTTAATGTACATATTAAATAATATATAACGTATATGATTATTTAATTTAATGTACATATTAAATAATATATAACGTATATGATTATTTAATTTAATGTACATATTAAATAATATATAACGTATATGATTATTTTAGATTTATAGGTTGTATTAAATAATATATAACGTATATGATTATTTTAGATTTATAGGTTGTATTAAATAATATATAACGTATATGATTATTTTAGACTTATAGGTTGTATTAAATAATATATAACGTATATGATTATTTTAGACTTATAGGTTGTATTAAATAATAAAGCACAATGTGTTATATTATTAAAATCAAAATATTTTGATAATGTAGACAATAAATAGAGGATAATGAGAAGAAATTATAATTTGATAGGTGGATAGAGAGGGGAAATATAATTTTTAGTGATAAGAGAGACGTCTTTATGACGGGTTGTAGCGAGAGCCAAAGGTTCAATGACATCATCGGGAACAGATTCGCTAGTTAAAAGAGACATAGAATAAGAGAGAGAATGATTAAGAATTTCAACTTCTTCAGAGATAATACGATATTTACGAAGAAGATAGTCAATGAAGATATGATGAACAACATTATTTATAGTATCTATATCTTTGAGAGTAAAATAGGGGATGGTAGAAATAGATTGAGAGAGTTGTTCAGGAAAGTAAAGAGGTTGATCAATTTTATATATAACTAAAGAATCAGTTTCATGAATATGTTCAGAAATAGGTATATCAGAAATAGTATTAACAGTATCAGACATTTTTATATGAAAGTTAGATTTGGAAAGACTAGTAGCTATTTGATTTCTGTTTTGATATATCAACTTATCGTCATAAAGATGATTTAATAAGAATGTCCTTAAATATTTATAATTTTGAGGTGAATATAGTTTTTTGATAATACTATCTTTTAATGGTTTATCTGGTATAAATATAGTTTTTGCACTGAATAAATAGGGCAATAGTTTGGCATCAGTGAACAACATTTGCATCTGCTTGCTACCAAAATCCGATAAATCTACTGTTTCATCTATAAAATCATCTGCATAAAAGAATGGATATACTTTATACGTTTCTCTTTCTTCTGGATAATAATAACTTTGTTTGTTTATTGATAAATATATACCTTGTTTACATGTTATAACTACGTCACATGTAAATCTCTCTTTTAATTCCTGTGGTATCAAACATTTTGTCTCCTCTATTTCTGTTCCTTCCATCTTAATCACTTCCTTTGTTCCCAAAAATAACTCTTTTCCTTCTTTTGTTTCACATTTCCAACATATTACTTCCCCTCTTGATGTAAAAGTCTCTTTAATATCAAAATTTTTTCCAATCTTTTCCATTTTTTTATTTAATAATCTTTTTTTGAATTGTTTTCTTTCTTTATCCTTTTTATCTTTTTTTCTCTATTTCTCTTTTCTCCTTTTTTCTCCTACATTCCTTCTCTCTTTCTCTTTTCTCCTCTTTTCTCCTCTTTTTTCCTCTTTCCTCTTTATTTCCTCTTTATTTCTAATATTTATCTCCTTTTATCTTCTTTATCTTCTTTTATTATGCTTCATCTTTATGTTTATTAATATAGCAAATATAATAGTAACAATATTTATAATCATTAATGATTATACTAATATATAAATTAATGATTATACTAATGTATAAATTAATCATTATACTAATGTATAAATTAATGATGTAAAATTGTATTATCTCTTTGAATAAATATTTATTAAAAACAAATATTTATTAGTGGAAAATAATATTTAGTAAATATTATTGGTATGAAAGTAATTAATTGCAACATGTTTGTGCACCATAACATCCTCTATCACATGAACTTTGATCGTTTGCTACACACAAACAGTAATCACAACCTAATTGACCGGCAATACCGATACTTAAAGGTTGTTTGATGCATTCTAAATCACCACATGGATAAGTACCATAACAAGGTTTTATATGGGAAGCACATGGTTTAGGACATGATGGTTCGCAATGGTGTTTTTGGCTGCATGATTGTTGATAATCGCATTTAACTTCGCATTCGTATTTAGATTCACATTCGTATTTAGGTTCGCATTCGTATCTAGGTTCACATTCGTATCTAGGTTTGCATTCATATTCATATTCAGATTTTTGTTTCCATTCGTAATTACATTTTGGTTGCCAATTGTATTTTTCAGATTTGCAAGATGATTTAGTAGAACATTCATAATTACATTTTGGTTTCCATTCGTATTTACATTCACATTTTGATTGACATTGATAGTTACAATCTGGTTTCCATTCATATTCACATTGGCATTTTGGTTGTTTATATGATTCATAATAGCAACCACATTGTTGATCATTATATTGATATTCATTATATTGTTGACTATAATTATTTTGTCTATTATTACATGTAGAACAATCATAATATTGTTGTTGTGGATAAAAATCGGCACAAGGCTCATATTTAGGAACTTCGCATTTAGGGATTTCGCATTTAGGAATTTCACATTTTGGGATTTCGCATTTTGGAATTTCGCATTTTGGGATTTCACATTTTTCCACCTTTGGTCTTTCACATATTAATGTTGGTTGTATTGGAGCAGTATATTGTGGGGCAATAGATGTAACAACTACGTTAGTACTATAAATTGGAATTTGAGATTGAGATGGTGCAACGTATGTAACAGGAACACTAGAACGACAATTACCCAAATTTGGATCGTTGAAGGATGACATTTTTTCTAAGCAAGAAAAAAAAATTATCCTCTTTTTACTTTTATTTTGTTCTTTTATTTTTTCTCTTGTTCATGTTTTCCTTTTCTTTTCCTTTATTTTACTGTATTTTTATATCTTAAACTTTCTGATATTGTTTTTATTTACCAATAAAACTGGATAACTTAACTTTTGTTTATAAAATTTAATATCTATTTAAATACTTATTTCTACTTCCCTATATTAATTATTTAACATACCAACTATTTATTTATTAATACATTTACTCTTTTATTTACTAAAATCTTCTGCCCAGTATATTTTTTATTATTCTATATATCATATTTACTCTTTTATTTACTAAAATCTTCTGCCCAGTATATTTTTTATTATTCTATATATTATATTTACTCTTTTATTATTCTATATATCATATTTACTCTTTTATTTACTAAAATCTTCTGCATATTATTTTTATTATTCTATCATACTATATCATATTTACTCTTTTATTTACTAAATTTCTATATAATCTTCTTTATTATTATACTATATCTTATTAATCTTATTATCAAATACTACTTAATACTTTCAACTGAAATTTTTTACATTTTTATGTTTATTATTCATATAAATATTCATTAAATCATATAATTTATATGTTTTTTATTTTGCTCCTAATATTTATCATATTGCTATATTGCTATATTCTTATATTTTTTTTGATTACTATATGTTTTAATGTAAAATGCTATATCAATCTACAAAATATCTAATCATTTTTCTAATTATGTAAAATATTGAACTAGAAAAATATCCATTATGAAATATAGTTATAGTAAATTTACAATTTTAAAGTCAATAAATACATATTACAAAATTATCTGTTCAACTAAAAAGATAATTTTTATGACTGGATTGAATAATTCTATATCTATTAGAAAATTATATGCTCTATAATAAATAAACATTATGTAACTTGTAGATTATACAATTTACCTAGAAAATATAATCTAATTAAGTTTAAATAAGATTATATATTTTTTATAACTGAATGAGAACTTAATTATGTAATTGTATATAAAAATAACTATACAGTTGTACAAAAAATATTATATTTCTCTATTAAAACTTAATTATACAGTTGTATAAGAAAAAGATTATATAATTTCGCATAAATCTAAAATAGCGTTTAACTTTTTTTAATGACACTGAAAAATAACGTTAATCGTTTTAAAAATAGCGATTAACATTATTTTACGATTTTGGGTTGATCAATACTAAATTATATGGTTGAATTGATAAAAATTTATATAACTTTACGAAATTTTAATTATACGGTTTTATGAGAAAATTTATATAATTTGATGAAACCCTAATTATATAATTTGATGAAACCCTAATTATATAATTTGATGAAATCCTAATTATATAATTTGATGAAATCCTAATTATATAATTTGATGAAATCCTAATTATATAATTTGATGAAACTTAATTATACGGTTGTATATTAAACTTATATAATTTGATGAAAACTTAATTATACGGTTGTATATTAAACTTATATAACATTGTGAAATTTTAATTATACGCTTGTATGAGAAAATTATATAATTTGGTGAAAACTTAATTATGTAGTTTTATGGGAAAGTTTGTATAACTTGATGAAGACTTAATGTGGTTCCATGACAAAGATCATATGACTTGACTATAAAATAATTATATAAATTTAATTATTTTGCATACATTTAATAAACCCATTCAATGAGAAACTGATTGTATTTTTACCATAAATATCATATTTCTATAACATTTTATTGGTTGAAGGTATTTAATACTATTTAGTATATCTGAAAATAAATATTTAGCCTTAAATTATTTTATTATTTTATTATTTTATTATTTTATTATTTTATTATTTGGTATCAAGCCAGGAATTATATCAAAAGAGAAAATACGAAGCAAAATAAAAATATAATTGGAAAAGAATAAAGTATAAATTCAAATAAAAGGGGGTAATACTGAATAATATTATTAAAAACCAGAATAATATTATATGGAAAGAGAATATAACTGGGTGAAAAAGATAGCTAAAGAAAATACAATATTGTAAGAAAAAGTAAAGAGAGTATATAACTGGGTGAAAAAGATAGCTAAAGAAAATACAATATTGTAAGAAAAAGTAAAGAGAGTATAATTGGAAAAAAAGAGGATTTAACATTATAAGACAAATAAGGTGTATAAAATAAATGAGAAAGCTATTAAAAGAATGGGAAATAGTTAAGAAGGAAAGAGAGAAGGAAGGAAAGAGAGAAGGAAGGAAAGAGAAAAGGAAGGAAAGAGAAAAGGAAGGAAAGAGAAAAGGAAGGAAAGAGAAAAGGAAGGGAAGAGAGAAATTGAGTGGGATAAGTAAAGGAGAAAGAAGGGAAAAAGGAGAAAAGAAATAATCAGATAACAAGAAAAGTAAAACTATAAAACAAGAACTAAAAGGATAAATAGAGAACAAGATAATTAAAAGGATAAATCCATAAAAGAGAAGGATAAATCCATAAAAGAGAAGGATAAATCCATAAAAGAGAAGTAAAATCGATTAAACAATGAAACGATGAAAGAGAAGTAAAAACGATAAAACGATAAAACGATAAAACGATAAAACAATAAAACAATAAAACTATAAAACGATGAAAGAGATGAAAGAGAAGTAAAATCGATGAAAGAGATGAAAGAGAAGTAAAAACGATAAAACTATAAAACTATAAAACGATGAAACTATAAAACTATAAAACTATAAAACGATGAAAGAGATGAAAGAGAAGTAAAAACGATAAAACTATAAAACTATAAAACGATGAAACTATAAAACTATAAAACGATGAAAGAGATGAAAGAGAAGTAAAATCTATGAAAGAGAAGTAAAAACAATGAAACGATGAAAGAGAAGTAAAACAATGAAACAATGAAGGAGAAGTAAAATCGATGAAACGATGAAGGAGAAGTAAAATCGATGAAACGATGGAAGAGAAGTAAAATCTATCAAAGAAATGAAAGAGAAGTAAAAACAATGAAACGATGAAAGAGAAGCAAAACAATGAAACAATAAGGAGAAGTAAAATCGATGAATCGATGAAACGATGGAAGAGAAGTAAAATCGATGAAAAAGAAGTAAAATCGATGAAACGATGAAAGAGAAGTAAATAATGAAACGATGAAAGAGAAGTAAATAATGAAACGATGAAAGAGAAGTAAATAATGAAACGATGAAAGAGAAGTAAATAATGAAACGATGAAAGAGAAGTAAATAATGAAATGATGAAAGAGAAGTAAATAATGAAACGATGAAACGATAAAAGAAAAGTAAAAACGTGAAAAGGAGAAAATGAAACGATGAAAGAGAAGTAAAATCGATGAAACGATAAAAGAAAAGTAAAAACGTGAAAAGGAGAAAATGAAACGATGAAAGAGAAGTAAAATTGATGAAACGATGAAAGAGAAGTAAAATCGATGAAACGATAAAGAAAAGTAAAAACGTGAAAAGGAGAAAATGAGAAAGGGGAGAAAATGAGAAGTAAAATCGATGAAACGATAAAAGAAAAGTAAAAATGTGAAAAGGAGAAAATGAGAAAGGAGAAAATGAGAAAGGAGAAAATGAGAAAGGGGAAAAGGAGGAAAGGGGAAAAGGAAAAGGGAAAGAAAGGAAAGGAAAAAGAAAAAGAGAGGAAAAGAGAGAAGGGAGATGGAAAGAAAAAAGGAGAAGGAAGAAAGAGAAGAGAAAGAAGAAAAAGAGAAGAAAAGAACGGAGATCGGAAGGAAGAAAGACGACTAAAAAAAAAAAAAATAAAGATGAAAAAAGTTAGGTAATATAAAGAAAGACAATAAACATGGAAAGTCTAATTAAATTTGTAAAACCAAAATTCGATCACGAAAATTTTACTCATGTGTTAAACATCTCGAACAAGAATTTTCCATGTCAATTAGGCAAGGAAGATATGATAGAGTTTTGGGAGTTAGTAAGTGGATGTGGACAGTTAGTATCAGTAAAAGAGAGATTTCAAGCAATAAATAAAGTTGTAATGTCAATTGATTATCAACAGGAAGAATTAGAAGAAACAGAAATAAAGAGAATAACATTTGCATTACAATTAGCAGTAAGAACGATATTAGATATTAAAGATAATGATGAAATATTAACAACAATAGTGCAGAAAGAAAATAAGAATTTGACATTAATAATGCCATTTTGTCATGTAGATTATAATGTATTAAGAAAAGAATTAAGAGAAGCATTTATATATGTATTGGATACAAAGCAAATATTAGGAAAAACACATGCAACAATGGTAAATAAAAAGATTTATGATAGCGTATGTTTAGTTACTCTACCTTTTGATGATTTAATATGTTACAATGCATTAGATGCAGAATCAATAGGAGAAACAAACAGTATAACAATATATGACGTATTAAATGAAAATAAAAATTATAAAGATGTATATAGTTTAATATCTTTTACATCGAAAGCTGAAGAAGAAACAAAAAAGAAAAATGTTAATCAAAAAGATAGACGTACTATTTCTATTAATGAACGTGTTGCTGAACGTATCAGGGAAAAGGTTCAAACTGATACAGAATTACTATCTGAACTAGTGGTATTTTTGGATAAAAATCGTTGTAATACACATAATGGTTTCCTTGAAGTAGGACAATGTATTTTTAATATAACATCAGGTAGTGAAACTGGTCTAAGTCTTTGGTGTAAAATAGCAGAAGAAAGCGAAAAATCGGATTTATGTCATAGTGAATGGAAACATTTCGAAAAGACACAAACTACGATAGGAACTTTTAGATATTGGTGTTCTCGTGACGATCCTGAAGGTTATAAAGAATGGAAAAATCAATCGCTCGAAACTTTATTATGGACTTGTTTAGATCCTACAGCTGGGTATACTGATATCGCTGAATTATTATATCGTAAATATGAGGATAAATTTGTTTGTTCATCAATTAAGGATCAATTATGGTATGAATATAAACATCACCGTTATCAAGAATTAGATGGTGCAGTTACAATTAGAATTAAATTAAGTAGTGATCTTGTCAAAGATTTTAATAATATATTGAATGAATGTAATTCAAGTGTAGAACAAGCACCAGATGGCCCAGAAAAAACAAAATGGAGTGATAAACAATCAAAATGTATTCAAATTATTACAGGTCTTAAAAATCCATCATATAAATCAAATATTATGAAAGAAGCTAGCGAAAAATTCTATGATCCAGATTTCTCTAAAGAAATTAACCAAAATAAAATGTTATTCTGTTTTGATAATGGAGTATTTGATTGTAATTCTTGTACATTACGTCCTGGTCGTCCACAAGATCGTATTACAATTAGTTGTGGTTATGATTTTCAACATTATACTTGGGATCATCCTGATGTTGTCTTTTGTATGGATTATTTAAAGAAAGTTTTTGTTGATAGAGAAGTTAGAGAATATTTTGTTAGATTTTGTGCTAGTTGTTTGGAAGCTGGTAATAAAGATAAATTACTTCCTGTATTAACTGGTGTAGGTAATAACTCGAAATCAATTATAGAATTATTATTGGAAAAATGTTTCGGTGATTATTTCGTTAAAGGTCCAACTTCTCTTATTACTTATCAAGGTACTAGTAATCCTGGCTCAGCCACTCCAGAGTTAGAAATTTTAAGATTCGCACGTTTAACTCTATTCCAAGAACCTAAGGCAACTGATAAACTCAATGATTCTATTGTTAAACAATTATCTTCTGGTTTTGATAGTATGTACAGTCGTGCTCTTAATAAAATGCCTACTAAAATGGTTCCTATGTTTAAAGCTGGTCTTGTTTGTAATAAAATTCCTCATGTTGATACTACTGATCCTGCTATTATGAATCGTTTACGTATTATCGCTTTCAAATCAGTATTCTCACATACTTATCCTGATACTGTTGAAGAACAATTTAAGAAACGTATTTTCCCCATCGATCTTGATTTCGATCGTAAAATTCCTCTCATGATTAAACCTTTCATGTGGATTTTAACTCAAGAATATCCTACTTATAAGAAAAATGGTCTTGTCGCTCCTGAATTAGTTGTTCTTGAAACTGACAAATATCGTATGACTAATGATACTTTCAAAGAATTTATTGAAGAAAAAGTCGAAGTTGTTACTGATGAAGAAGAAATTAAAAAGACTTTCATTAAATCTGACCAACTTTATCAAACCTTTAAATTATGGTTCAAAGATAATTTCCCTTCTTCTCAAGTTCCCAATAGTTCCGATATGAAATATCAAATGCATCGCAAAGGTTATGAAATTAAAGCTCTTCGTTATTATGGTCTTAAACTCCGTTCTCAATAATTTCTTTATATCTCCTATTTATCACTATATTATCCTTTTTCTCTTATAAACATTTATCACTATATCATTCTTTTTCTCTTATAAACATTTATCACTATATCATCCTTTTTCTCTTATAAACATTTATCACTATATCATCCTTTTTCTCTTATAAACATTTATCTATATCTGTTTTATCTCATTTTATTTATTACTATAAATAAAATGCTTCGTCTTTTTGTAAACATATATGAGTCAATTTATCCTTCTTACAATTTTTTCTTTTTACCCATCAATATTAAATCACAAACTTTAAATGCTTATCAGTTGCTAAGCTATATCTAAATATTATTATATTACAAAAATCTCATATATTCTCATTCAATAAATATTTTTCTCCCGAAATATTTATTTGTCGTTAAATGTCAGTCCGTCATAAGTTTCTTATTTTTGTATTTATGAGTAGAAATACAAAAATTACCTTAAACCCTAAATATCATTAAACTATTTTTTATTAATACTTAAAAATTACATTAATAATTATTTTATAACTATTGGGAAATTTTAGATTTTGGTAAAATATGGGTTCTAAAACTGTTTTAATTATCGCGTTTTAAATGCTAAACTTACTTTATCTTTATATGTAAAGAAATATTTTCTTGTATAAAATATAATTCTTTCCTTTTAGCATTCTCATTTAGTACATCTTTTATAATCTATAGTTTAATAAAACTTTACCTAAAAAATAATTAACTTGTTAAGTCGCAACACTATGTAAAATTAATGAAATCTATTTGTGTTAATACAATATTTTAATTTGTGAATATTTTAATTTCTAAATATTACTTCTCTATACTTATTAATATCACTTATTATAATTCTTTTCATAACCATTATTATCTTTATTATAATATTATCACACCATAAATTATTATTATTTTGTAATTTTATTATCATTTAACTACATGGACACTATTATCTTTATGTAAAATTTATTGTTTTATTGTTAATATAAATAGTATTTTAGTTATATTATTATTCTATCATTATTCTATCATCTTATTAAAATTTAATTTAATAATATATCTTTGAATACTTATGATAGTTACATATAAAATTATAATCGTCATATTATAGTCATGTAAAATATTATCATTGTATTATAGTTCTATAAAATATTATCACTACATGCAAATTATAGTTCTGTAAAAATATTATCATTGTATTATAGTTCTATAAAATATTATCATTGTATTATAGTTCTGTAAAAATATTATCATTGTATTGTAGTTCTATAAAATATTATGAACACTATATGTAAAATAAAGATTATTATGATATTATCATCATATCATGATAGTTTTGTAAAATATTATGAACACTATATATAAAATAAATATTATGATATTATCATTGTATTATAGTTCTGTAAAATATTATTATCGTCATATCTAAAATATCATGATAGTTCTGTAAAATATTATTATCGTTATATGTAAAATATTATTATCGTTATATGTAAAATATTACGAACACTATTATGAACACTATACGTAAAATGTTATGATCGCATTTTATAGTTTCGTAAAATAATATTATCGTTCTGCAAAATATTGTTATTACATATAAAATATTATTATCGTTATGAAACATTGTTATAAAATCTTATTATCGTTATAAATATTATCGTTATAAATATTGTCGTTATAAATATTGTCGTTATAAATATTGTCGTTATAAATATTGTCGTTATAAAATGTATTTATAGTTATTTAAAATAGTATTATAGATGCACGTAAATATAATATTCATATTATTGTTCAATAAAATACGATAGTTCTGTAAATTCTATTATTGTTATTAAAAACGTTAAATGATATTTTTGGTTTCTTATATATACGATAATATTTAACACGCAACCATAATAATATTTTACATGTAACTATCATAATACTTAACAGAACTATCATAATACTTAACAGAACTATCATAATATTCCACACCTAAAGATAATATTCCATAAACGATAATATAACTCTTGTGCTACTTTCACAATTATTATGATATTTTCTATGTTATGAATAAAAATAATGTACCTTTAGGTGTATTTTATATAGAATAATATAACTTTTACACTATTTATATAACAATTATTATATTTTATATAAAATAATATGACTACCATACTATTTTACGCTGTAATAATCATACTTACATTAATAATATATTATTCATTATTCATTATTCATTATTCATACAATTACATAAAGATATTGAACCGTTTTATAGAACTACCATAATATTGTTATAATATTTCACATAATAATCATCAATTTGATACAACAATTATCATATTTATATAAATATCGCATTAAGATAATATTTTACATCCAGGGATTATAATATTTTATATGGCGGTCATCTATAGTAATAGATAATATTATCGTTACATAAAAGATAACATAACGATAATAATATTTTTATGTAGAGATGATATTTTATTTAACGTTAATTTAACGATAATAATATTGTGCAGAACGTTATTATAGCCATAATAATATTTACAGAATGATAATGATAATATTTACAGAATGATAATAATATGATAATATTTACAGAATGATAATAATAATATGATAATATTTACAGAATGATAATGATAATATTTACAGAATGATAATAATAATATGATAATATTTACAGAATGATAATGATAATATTTACAGAATGATAATAATAATATGATAATATTTACAGAATGATAATAATAATATGATAATATTTACAGAATGATAATAATAATATGATAATATTTACAGAATGATAATATTGTCATAATATTGTATACATAAAAGAAAAAATAATATTGAAGCAAAAATATAATACAGAAGGATATTAGTAATATAAGACTGTTTTATAAAATTATAACATGATTATAATAAGTTAGGAACAACAGCAAGAGTTATATTGGCATTTGAAGGACTGACATTTATGAGGGCAAGTTTCGCAGGGTTTAAGAATACTAGCAATGTAGTTGCCGATAATAAGACCGATAGAATTGAAAGCAATATCAGTAACACGACCATACCACCATTTATCGCCTTTAAAACTACCTAAATAAGCGCGTCTGAATTCGGGACTACCGGTTGATTCTTCAATAACTTCCCAAACGATACCAAAATAAGTAAAAACAATCATATTAGTGTAACCAGGGAAGAAATAACCAAGAAGAGCATAGAAAATAATATGAGAGATAGCCCAGAAATCACAACCGGAACAGGAAGCAAATGAACCTTGTAACATATCAGTTTTAAGATATCGTCTAACAATATAACCATAAATAAGAATAAGAAGGAGGCAAACAATAAGAAAATGCCAAATACTGATACGATACCCAAAAATGTTTGTATAGAAATTCATTTTAAATTCAAAGATAAATTTATTGGAAAACGATAATATAAAAAATAAAATATGTCGAGTTCTTCAGTTATCGAAAATTCCGTTGAAAAACCCAAAGCATTACAGTCTGATAATACCGAGTCTTACGCTAATAGTTATCCAGAAATAACAAATTTTACAACTTTCCTCAAAAAATTAGCAAAAATAAACACCATAAAATCATCAGATCTAGACAACTATAAAGAGAAATATTTAAATCTATTAGAAAAGAAACAGCGTTCAAATATTCCACGTGCCGAAATTCAAAATTATCTCCTCTTTTTAAATAAATTTTGCGAAAAGAATAATAATGAAATCTCTTTTTCTTCTCTTTCCAGTCTTTATGATAGTTATATCAAACGTTTGATTGAATTACAATCCTCTTTTAATTCCTCCTTTACTCCTCTTCCTCGTATTTCTACTCCTCTTCATCTTATTAAGAAAAACGATAATTTACTACACGAAGCCACCAATATTGTCTTTAAATCTAATTCCGACAATGAATATGTAGCTGTCGGTGTTTTTGATGATGGTGCTATCCATCCTCTTACCACCAAACAAGTCCTTATTTGTTCTTCTAATTACTGGAAATTCGATATTAATTGTTGCCAAAAATCAGCCGCTACTTTTATTGATTCTGATTGCGCAACCCGTCTTTAATTCTCCAATTCCTATCTAATTTTATCTATTATATACAAATAATATTTCTCTTTTCTATATATTGCTTACCTCTTTTGTAAATAATATTTATGTTTTCTATAAATATTATTTATGTTTCCTATAAATATCCCATCTCTTATACAAATTTTATCTCTCCATAAATATTATTTTATCTCCATAAATATTATTTTATCTCCATAAATATTATTTTATCTCCATAAATATTATTTATCTCCATAAATATTATTTTATCTCCATAAATATTATTTTATCTCTTCCATAAAATATTTGTATAGGAGATAAATATTTTATCTTTTTCATAAATAATATTTGTTTCTTCTATTTTTTGCTTTATTTCCTGACATTAATATAAATATTATTTGTTTATTTATTAAAAATTGGCTTTAAAAGTTTTACTCATATTCAACAAAAAGTATTCTTAATGTATGTTTATTTAGTGATTGTCTATGTGTAATAATATTTTTGTAATTATATCATGATATTCAATAATATAGAGATATTATTCTTAAATAACAGTATTATTGCTGGACAATTTAATGATTTATTACCTTTATATTTTAAATGAATAAAATAAGTATCACTGTATTATTTAGGTGACTAATAAATATTTAGGTGACTAATAAATATTAGTCATAATTAATAAAATAATATGATTATTTAGAATAAAGATATATAATTTGCATAGATACTAATTTGCATAGATACTAATTTACATAATAATTGAATTATTATATATTATGACTGTATAATAATTTTTATAATAATGTAAGTAAAATATTTGTAAATTAATCGTAGATGAAATAATATTGAATGTAAAATAAAGTTTTGGGATCGGAATACTTTTCTTTTTTAGTGAAAACATTATAGTATTTAATATAATAATATAATAATATAATAATATAATACAATATTATTATATTATTTGATAAATAAAATATATTAAAAAATGTTAAATATTAAATACAAGGTAACATACAAAGAAATTAATCTAATAAATATGGAAGATAGATATTTTTTTTTTAATTAAAAAAACTTGATGGATGAGAGATTTTGGTTAATTTCGCCTCGTTCGCTTTTTCAACCTTTCGTCATTTTCCCTAGTGAAGGTATGAATAGTGTTCAAAGACTTAATTGTTTTACCCGTCTTATTATAATTATTTCATTAATACTACTATGTTTATGTTATTGTAATTGGTGGCTTTTCCTTATAGTTGGTCTTATAATAGTTATAATATTATATCAAACTATAACTGTCCAACATTATCGACCTTTATCTACTTTCTCTCCAAATAATGGAACGGGATATGTTTGTTGTGGTCTGAATAATTCTCCTTACCTTTCCAATAATAACATTTTAGAACCTAATAGTGTAATTTTATCTAATAACATTTTGCAATCTGATAATATTTTACCCAATAATGAATATACATATATTTCTCCTGATAGAAATTTTTACATTCCATCAGCCAACTATACCCCTATTAGTTCTATTTCTTATAAGAAGCCTATTAATTTAACAAAATATGGATCAAACCCAAAAAATAAACTTCATTCACATAAATTACCTAAATATTCAAACATATTATCTAATTCTCATATTAAATGTTCTAATTCGCAAAATAAATCAACTGATCTTCTGGATTTATCTGATTTTTATTCAGATTCTTTCTCTAATTCAATAAATCTTACACATTCTAATAATAAAAATATTCATACTCAACTTAAATCCGATGGTTCCCTTTATCCAAATAATAAAACATATCATTCATATGATCCAACCAAAAAACATCTAAATAACGGACTTTATTATATCAACAATATACCATATTCTACCAATCATACTAATCATACTAATCATACTAATCATACTAATCATGCTAATCATGCTAATCATACTAATCATGCTAATCATACTAATCATACTAATCATACTAATAACGCTCATACATCAAGCGGCAGGAATAATATCTTCAAAAATGACTTTGAAGAAAGATATAATAATCTAAGCCATAATTATAAGCATAAAAAGTACAATATAAATAAAGATTATGTAGATGGGTATGAACATGTTTACAAAGATCGAGATGATGTAGAATATAGTGATATAGCAGAAGATGAAGATAGTATTGACTATTACTCTGACGATGAGTATGAAGATCATGATGAGTATGAAGATCATGATGAGTATGAAGATCATGATGAGTATGAAGATCATGATGAGTATGAAGATGAGTATGAAGATGAGTATGAAGATGAGTATGAAGATAAAGATGGGTGTGAGAATGAGAATGAGAAGTATAGAAATAATAAATATTATGCAAATAAAGTAAATAATGACTTGAATAAATATAAATATGATAAATATATAGGTTATGAAATTAAAAATGGAATACCGGTGATTTTTAATGAGAATAGAGAGAATAAATACAAAACATTAGATGATTTCATATAAAAATAAACAAACATCAGCTTAAAATGGAAGATATTTTTATAAAAACACTTTTGTAATGATAAAAAATGAGCAGATCCAAAAAAAAATATAGGCCCGATAATTTAAAATTATTTAAACATATGGATGATAATGATATTGGTATATTAAATAAATATTATACTGTAGATATAGATTATGAAAATCCTATACGTTTAATTTATGGAGGATCAGGAAAAAAATTATATACAACTCAGAATAAAAATATATTATTGATAGAAGGATTACACGAGAATGATATAACAAAATATATTAGATATTTAAGTTTTTATTTTGACTATAAGGATATCCTTAACTTAAAACTTAAAATCCCATTATTATACAGATATCATTCCACATATTATATACAAAATATAATTTATACATATCACTTCAAATCAGAAACTATATATCCTAATTTATATTCTCTTAATTCACTCGAATTAACTGATTATAATATAATTGTAGATCTGGTAGAAACTCTAGCTGAATTTATCTTTATTTCGCAAAAAATTGGCTATGTTTGTAACGAATTCGAAATATTATATTCTGTTGTAGATGATAATTTTTATTATATTGACTATGATGAATGCTTTACTTCCACCTACACTGCACCAAATCTTGATTTATTACCAAGTCAATATCATGATCTCTTCATTGATACTTACAATAATCTTACTTCTACTTACAATCTTAATAAATAATATATTGTGTTCAATAATATATCTAATTACAACCTTAATAAATAATATGTTACCATCATTAATATTACTTTTAAATAATATTACTTTTAAATAATATTATCTATTACTTATATCAACATACATAATAATTGTTTATTCTTCTTTATTAAAACAAATAAGTAATCCCCATCTTATTTAGTTATCAAGATAGATCTTTGATAAATACAACTAATTATAATTAAATGGACTTTAAATATAAAAAATTTTGAAAAATCAAGTTTTTAAACAGGATACATGTACTTCTTTTATACATGATTACACATTGTACAAAAACATATAAATTTTATAGTTATATGAATATGCTAGTTATATCCCATAAATTACTAAGAGTAAAAATAAATTAATAGTAAATATTTGCTGTCAATAAGTATTTATTGATATATATATTTTTAGTTTAATTTGTAATAATTGTTTTTTCCTTATATTCTTTCCTATAATAATGAATAAAAATATAATTGTATCGTCCAAAATAATATTTTCACCAACGTATCTTCTTCAAGGTTTCTTTGAAACCGAGCTAGGTTTTCGTAGAAAACCATGAACTTCTTCTCAAAACTTACTAAGCTCTTAAATAAAATTTTTTGTATACGACATTATAAAATTTTATAATACTTTAAAGGAAGTAGTTAAATTAAAGTCAATGTAATATGAGTAATTGTATATTACTGGTATTACATAGATGTAAAAAGGATTACCTATAAATCTAAAATAGCGTGTAATGTTTTTATTAACACTGAAAAATAACGTTAATAGTTTTAAAACAGCGATTAACGTTATTTTAGGGTTTTTGGTAATATGCATAAAATTTATGTAATATTATTTATATAGTGAATAAATAATATTAACTTTTAAATAGGTATTGATATAATAAAAAAATATAAAAAGAAATAAGTAAGAAAAGATAGTAATAAAGAATATTAAATTTTAAATATATACTGATATAATAAAAGAAATATAAAGAGAAATAACCAAGAAAAGGTGGAAAGTATAGAATTATAGAAAGAAGAAAAGTTGAGGAGAAAGTTAGAGAAAAAAGAAAGATACAAAAGAACAAAAAATAAAATAGAAGAAAAGTAAAAGAGAAATGGATGAAAATGGATTTTTAACATGCGGAAAAGAAAGAGTATTTGAATTAACAAATCAGTCATTAGCATCATGTGATAAAATGAGAGTATTAGAGCAAAAGGGAATAAATATAAAAGAATTAGAGGAATTACAGAAAAGAATAAGTATAGAATATCCATGGAATAGCGATTACTACTGGAAAAGGGAAAATTATAACAAAAGAAATTTATCATATCCGATTGCATTAGTATATCCAGAAAACAAAGAACAAATAAAGGAAATATTAGAGTTTGTAAAAAAATACAATATAGAATTTACATTGAGAAGTGGAGGACATTCATATGAAAATTTATCATTATGTTCGGGCTTTATAATAGATTTTTCAAAGATTAAGAATATAGATGTTATGGCAGATATTAAACAAGTTAAAGTTGGAGCTGGAATACAAATTGATGAATTAATTAAAACACTTAAGAAATATGATTTAGTGTTACCAACTGGTACTTGTCCTAATGTTGGTATTACTGGATTAACATTAGGAGGTGGTATAGGTTTATTATTAAGAAAATATGGTTTAACATGTGATAATCTAATATCATTAACAATGGTATTAGCAAATGGACAAATTATTTCTGTTTCTCCTCTTCAATATAATGATTTATATTGGGCAAGTAGGGGTGGAGGTGGAGGTAATTTTGGTTGTGTAGTTGATCTAACTTTTAGAGTATATTATCATCCTAATGTTTCATGGTTCGATATAACTTATGAAAGAGATAAGTTTCACCAAGTCTTCGATTTTTGGCAAAAATGGGCACCTTATATTGATAATAATCTTTCAACTGTTGTTCATTACAATAACTCTCCTCAATTACTTAAAATAGAAGGATTATTTGTTGGTACTCCTGATGATTTAATTTCTCTTATTTCTCCCCTTTTTGATTTTAATTATGTCACTTTCAATCTTTATAATGGTTCCTATTATGACGCTGCCTTCTATTTTGCTACTTTTCCTTCTCATCCCTTTTTTAAGGCAAAATCTGATTTTATCCAAAATAATCTTACATCTCACGCTATCGATATTCTTTCTTATTATCTCAATATCCCCATTGAATCATTGGGTTCTTCATCTGATAATCCTATTGATTTTGGTCTTTATATTGCTGCTTTTGGTGGTTTCCCAAATACTATCCCCCCTTCTTCTACTGCTTTTCCCCATCGTAACTCTCTTTTCTGGATTCAATATATTGTCCATTGGTCTTCTCCTTTTCAACAAGATTCCTGTATCTCTTGGATTCGTTCTCTCTATAATTC
>Ga0209960_1000335_pt1 | contig 112590 bp, 101 predicted proteins | sample ThiBiot_500_plan_2_FD_183947 | JGI IMG/M metagenome (GOLD analysis project Ga0209960, IMG submission 183947) | Wastewater bioreactor microbial communities from Cape Town, South Africa - Thiocy_expt_500_plan (SPAdes) | ecosystem: Engineered > Bioreactor > Thiocyanate-remediating >... | reverse complement strand
TACCTCCCAATGTCAGTGTCGAGCTTCCATCTACAATCACACGGCCATTGGCATTACTATTAAATGTGCCATTGAAAGTTGAGTTCTGGTTCAATGTCAGCGTATTATCTCCCAGAATAACGCGACTGTTGCTGTGGCCATTCATTCTTCTCAAGCTCACTGGAGCAGCAAGGCTGATATCAAAGATTGTGCCATTATCCGCAAGGGTTACATCGCTATTGTTAGGAAGACTTCCGCCTGAGCCTAATGCAAAAGTTACGTTATCATAAAGTTCAATCCCCCCTGTTAAAAGATTTTGAGTCTTACTTATGAGAGTCCCTGAGCCTCTGAGAAGAAGTTTATTCGTGCCTTCTATAACACCCGTTAGCGTGGAAAGGAAAGTTCCTGTATCAAAGGTAGTCCCTTGATGAGGACCTGTGGTTGGAGCATTCAATATAAATCTGTTCCCCACAGTTGTATTCGCTCCCCAATAAAGGAATGTACTATCTGCCATCGTCACGGAGCCATCACCTAGAGCTGTATCCGTCGAAAAAAATACCGAAGTATAATTATTAAGCTCAAGTCCACCCGTAAAACTATTCTGACCATTTAAACTAAATTCACCATTTGCAATCAGTTTCCCACCTCCATTGATGGGGCCATTGATTGTTCCTAAATATCCTCCGGATTCCATCATCACAGTCCCATTGAGCGTGAAAGGATTGCTTAAGGTTCCATCCGCTCCCCATGAAAGAGTTGTATTGTTACCAAAAGTTGATGTGCCTGTTCCAAGAGCGCCATTTTTAAAAATAGCGACCGTACTATTAGGCGTTATATACGTCCCCCCACTATAGGTATTGGGAGACGACTGAGTTGTGCTCCCGAGCCTTATCTCACCGGTTACAACAAGTTTTCCAGGACCACTGATGACACCCGCTAATCCTCCATTTGTTGTTGTTCCATCTAACGTGATGCCTACAGCATTATTCGCCACTGTATTGAGGATAAAATCATTATTTAAAGTGTTGACCACTCCCCATTTGAGAGTTGTGCCATCTTTCATGGTAACAGATCCTGTCCCTAACTGGGCAGCAGGATTATCAATAATAGCAACAGTTCCGTTTTCCACGGCGGTACCACCACTGTAAGTGTTCTGATTAGAGACAAACCAAGTCCCAGTCCCTTGTTTTACGACCTTGCCTCCCACACCTTTAATCACGCTCTTAAAAGTTGAGTCATTCCCTGTGCCAAAGGTGAGAGTACTGCCTCCAAGGTTAATCGTGGTATTGTCATCCCCATTCAGATCGCTTAGAATTTGAGATCCTAAACTCATGTCAAAAGTAGCCCCCGCGCCCACGAGTGAGAGAGATTTATTCGAACCTCCAAAAATATTTGGTATTCCTGCTTTAAGGGTTGTTCCTGCTTGAACTTCAGTGCTTCCATTATGGGACGTAACACTCCCCAACGTTAAGATATTACCGCCCTTAATAATGAGATTTGTGATGGTGCCCACGGCTTGAGAGATTGCTCCACCCAACGTGCTGGCAAATCCCCCTGTATTGATCGTGGCGGTATTTCCATTCAAAGTGATTGGATTTGCAATGGTCGCAGAGGCTGCAAATTTTAATGTCGTGTTATCGGCCATGGTCACGTTACCTGTACCAAGCGCCCCTAATTTATATACAGTAACTGTTTTACCAGCTGCAATGGTTGTATTACCTGAATACGTGTTTGCAGCTCCACCAATTGTTCCTAAATTCAGGTTATCGAGAATATTAAGCCCACCTTGCCCTGAAAGAATACCACTCAGGGTTCCTACATGACTAGAAGTATTCAGATTGGTTATTCCATTTAAAGTAAAAGCATTTGATAAATTAGCATCCGCTCCCCAAAAAAGGGTTGTTCCACCGGCCATCGTGACAGGACCTGTTCCAAGGGCTGAGTTGTGTCCTACTTGAACCGCTCCTGAAGAAATGGTGGTTCCACCAGAATGTAAGTTCTGAGCGTTAAGGTAAAGAATTCCAACCCCTGTTTTGGTCAAAGAACCATTTCCAGAGATCACCCCACTCAATGTCACGGGGTTATTACCTATATCAAAAATACCTCCTCCTTGATTAAGCGTAATGGGGCGATTTAATGCAAAACCAGCAGTGAATTTTAGCGTTCCAGACGTATCATTAAGCCCTGTATTGGTGCCTAAGGTAACAATTGCATCTGGTGCTGTGGTAGGATGATAAGCCTTCCCTAAATTACTATCACTGCTAATAGATAATGTGCCATTTTGAATTTTTGTGCCTCCTTCATATGTATTGGCACCACTAAGGACCAGCGTGCCTAATCCATCTTTGATAAGAGGCGCACTTCCATTAGGAGATGAAATCACGTTGTTGATGTTTTGAGTCACGCCGTTAGCGACAGAAAGAGTGTTCTCTAGTAAGTCTATGAAGTCAGGATTAAGGGCAATATTATTATTAAACTGAATTCCAGGACCATTAAATATTACGGTTGAACCCGATAAGTTTAGAGAGCCCGTTCCTGTAAATTTGCTGTTGGTATCCAAACGGAGGATATCAAAATTGTTAAAATTATGGTTATTCGTAATTTCTTCAGAATTTATGCACATATCCCGGTTATTAAATGTTGATGCGTTTATTGTTATTGTGCCTGTATTGGTAAATAAATTGTCACTTCCTAATGTGGTGGAGTTATTTAAGGTCATGGCACCCGAGTTAGTGAGACGAGTTTTTTGCGTTATCATTTTGTTGCTAAATATACTCTGGCCTGAGAGAATAGTTGTGCCATTTTGAGCAACTGAAGAATCAATAAACTCTAAAATACCTTGAGTAGAGCTTGAAAAGTTGCCTGAAAAAGTTAATTCATATCCTTTATTATCAATTATGCTTGAATTACCAAGAGCGATATTATTGCCAAGGGTGAGAGGATTTTGCCCTGCTTGGAGTGTTCCCCCTTCTAAACTAACTACCCCTGTTCCTAGAGCTGAATTATTAGAGGCGACAATCGTTCCTGCTTGTGCCCTTGTCCCGCCAGAATAGGTGTTATTCCCTGAGAAGGTTTGAGTCACGCCAGGACTATTAATAACAGTAGCAACCTTCCCTGTCCCATCCTGAATATTTCCTGAAAATGTGGTATCTGCATCTGGGGTTAAAGTGAGAGTGGATAGTATCGTCGGATCCCCAGAATTACTTGTAATGGTACCTGATCCCATTAATTTTTTAATTGTTTGACTATAAATGCTCAGATCCAGAGTTCCATTGACGTCTATAGTCACATCTCTTCCTTGTGGAAGTGCCCCCGCAGAACCTAATTTTAGTGTGATATCCTGCACAACTGTGCCAGCAGAATAAGTATTATTACCTGAAAAATTTTGAGTCACGCCAGGACTATTAAGAGTGACAGCTATCTTCCCTACTCCATCCTGAATATTTCCTGAAAAAATGTTATTAGCTGTAGGTTGCAAGGTTAATGTAGAAGTTGAATTAGCTAAGGTATTGGTGACCGTTCCTTGGCCACTCAAGCGTCTAAGGGTTGAGCTATAGCTATTCAAATCAAAAATAGCATTCTGTCCTGAGAGATTAAGATCACCTGATATCACATTAGCAACACCGGCTTTTAACGTCATATTGTCTTGAACCTCAGTGCCTCCTTGATGAGACGTAACACCTCCCAACGTTAAGATATTACCACCCTTGATAATGAGTTTCATCACACTGGCTCCAATCTGTGTGATAGCGCCTGATAAGGTGCTGGCGAATCCTCCTGAATCAATTGTAGCGCCAGGATTGACTGAGTTTCCTGGGTCAAGCACTATAGGATTTCCTAATGCTAAGTTGATATCTCCAAATTGAAGAGCCGTGTCATTTAATAACGTAACCTTTGATGTCCCAAAACTTGTGTTTGTTTTGGCAATAATACTTCCAGATTCAATACGAGTCTCACCCCCGTAACCGTTAGCATACAAAGTTAAATCATTAGTACCGGCCTTAACAAGTTTAGCTATATTACTTCCTTCAATTGTCCCTTTATAATCTGAATTAATATTACTATTTAAAATAAGTGTTTTATCGCCTAAAATAACTTTTGATGTTACTGGCGAGCCACTAAGATCTTTAACTGTCTGAGATGGATACAATGCATTAAGATATTGTATATCCAGAATTGAATTCCCCCCGATCCCAATTGAAGGTGCTTGAATAAAAGGTCCTTTTGTGGTTAATTTTGAGTTATCTTTGATCCCAATTAATGAAACTTCAACATTTCCTTCTGTAGTAAGATCTCCCCATACATGCATAGTAGAAGCGCCATTCTCTTTAATCGTACCCGTAAGAATACCTTTGCTTGTAACGCTATTGCTAAGAGTATTGAAGTTACCAAGTACCCCTATAAAAAAATTATTTTGAAGCGTAGCATCAGCTTCAAAAGTTAGAATAGCATTAGATCGAAGTGTGACAGGACCCGTACCTAACGGTTTTGTATTGGAGCCTATAAGAACCGTGGCTTCGTTGACTTCCATGGCACCAGAAAAGTTAGAATTATCGGCGCTTAGTTTAAGTTTTCCCTGAGTAATATTACTACTTTCAACACGCAAGCCCCCTGCCCCTTTTAAAGGCGTACTCAGTGTAAAGGTAACAGGTGCAATTGAAAATGTGCTAGCACTATCAATTGTAATATCTGAGGCAATATTGGTTGTACTAAGGGTAGTTCCCTGATTTACAAGAATCTTACCTCCATCAAGAAGAAGGCTTCCTGTTTCAAGACTCCCGCCATCAAGCGAAAGCTTTGCGCCTCCTTCAATAATAAAACTGTCGGCTTCAAGTGGTTGCCCCATCGTTGAAGGCAAAGAGAGCTGGGCATTGTTAGTAACCGTAAATTCACCAGTACCGCCAATGGGGATATTAGCATCATCTGTTGTGGATACGCGAAGGCTGCGCCCATCATTCAAAGTCAAATTACGGTCAAGCGTGAGTTTTTGAAGGATAGATCTGCCAGGTTGGACCCAGGCTTCTGGGGCAAAAAGTATTGAAATACTTTCATTTGCTACTGGATCCAATACATATATTTTTCCAGTGTATTCATTGAGTGCTAAAGCCGTTGGAGAGTCTAAACCATTTCCATCGATTTGGCCTTTTAACTGATAATTGGGAGGAATAGTATCATTTCTATAATACTGTATATTATGATTATCGCTATCAGCAACCCATACGGGTGAAAAATTTGGTATGTTAATTGTTGCAACACCTGATGGCAGTGCCATATCTGCCGCTGGAAGATAAAATATACTAGATCCTATAACTTTTACTTTCCCTTGGTCACGTAAAGCTGCGTAAATATCACCTGTTGAAGAATTTACACTAAGTCCGGTAGCAAGTTCACCAGCATTAAGTAAGATCGAAGGATTAACGTTATTATTTATAGTGTCATAAACTTTTATTTCATTACCAGGTGTTGTTAAGTAAATTTTGCTTGCAACCTCATTCGGTTGCTTAAGAGCGGCAATGGCCGAAGGACTTGTATAGGTTGAGGTTGAAATGGTTAATGGAACAGCTCCATTTGCTGGAGTTAATGCATTTGAAAGATCATATTGGACTATTTTATAACCATTTGCATTTCCACTTTGAGTCTTTGTCATCCATAGACTCGATCTTTTTTCATTTCCAACCATTCTTATACTTGTTGTAAGTCCTAATGGCAAAGAAGTGAGTTCATCAAAAAAAGTGGTTTTATTAATTCCTGTCGTCTCATAATGATACACTTTACCCGCTGTTGTATCCGAGATAAACACACGCCCACTGATGGGATCCACGGCAATAGACGATGGTTGTTGAAAAGTACCATTTGTTGCAAAAGTATGAACATACAGGGGATTAATTGGAGTTGTGTAACCAGGAAAATTCATATAACACAACGTTATTATATAAATTATAACTCTTTTAAGAGATTGTTTCCTAAAAAATTTCCCCATGTTCTGCCTCTCCGCTTAGCAAATAAGTTTGCTTATATTTTTCTTAAAGTTACCTTGCATTAGTGAAGAAATTATTAAAATTTTTATTAAAGTTTGAAACTAACTTGGTCCAGTTGAGGGAAAACCATAGATTTTAAATAAGGTGGATCTACCTCATTTAAGGCTGTATTGGGTTTTATAAACCGCGACAAGAAAGTAGATTTTGGATGAAGAGAGTTTAAAAGAACCAGTGAAATTAGAGGGAGAAAAAGATGTCACTGGTTCTTGTGATCATCTTATGTATTCTTAAATAAAATAACTAATGCTAAATTAAGAGAGCAGATATCAATAAAATGCAACTCAGGATGGGATAATAAATTTATATTACTTATTAAATAGTTAGGTTGTAGAAATTCTTTCTATTTTACTTGAAACTTGCTTTTTAAAATATCATTACCATATGACAATTAATAAGGGATAAAAAAATAGATAAAATGGGGTAGGTAATGAATCTTAATTTACTAAAAATATTTTATACGGTTGCAAGCGTTGGCAGCTTAACAAAAGCTTCTAAAATTTTGAATATTAGTCAGTCAGCTGTAAGTCGACATATGCAGTTATTTGAATATCAGATGAAAGTTAAATTATTTAAAAGACACCCAAGAGGTTTGAATCTTACTCTTGCAGGAGAAAAAACTTTTAAACATGCTTATAATATTATTCAAGAAAATGAGAATTTTATGCAAAAATTTTCTCAAATTTCTCATGAAGTAGGAGAAGAAATTAAAATTATCACAACGCCTGCTATGGGAGAAACCCATATAACAAGTTTTCTTTTACCTTTTCTCGAACAATATCCGCAATTAAAAATAAAGATAACAACAAGTATTGAAAAAGTTGATGTAACAAATGCTGATATTGCTATAAGAACTTTTATTCCTCATCAAACCGATATAGAGCAGTTACCTTTACATAAATTCAAAATGAAATTATGGGCCAGTCAAAGATATTTAGAAAGATTCGGGGTGCCTAAAACGGCAGAAGAACTGTCTAAGCATCGCCTATTAGTTTTTGAAGAAAATAAACATAATTTATATTCCAATACAAATTGGATCTTGCATGTTGGCAACACTAGTAGCCAAGTTAGAATCCCTTTTTATCAAATAACTTCAATTGAAGGGTTGCACCACGCTGCTGTTAAAGGGTATGGGATTGTTCATTTACCGATTGAGTATGTGAAGTTAAAGGGCTCTCAATTGATACCTGTATTACCCGAATTAGTAGGACCCATCGTTGATATTTACTATATTTTTTTAGAAAAATTAAAGACTTCTAAATATATCATTGAACTCTATCAGCATCTTTATAAAAGTTTTCAAGATCTTTAGCGCTTATCAAAAAATACACAAGCCCAAGAGGTATTTGAAGATTGAGTTAGAAGTGAGTCTGAGGAAAAGGCTTAATTAAACCAGTGAACGATTAAGTAGTTCACACTCATGTAAGGCCGAATCCAGGAAAATTTTCTGTACTTCTGTTTTTTCTATTTCTGAAGTTGTTTGAATGAATGCATCAAGCAATTGTATGATTTTTACAGTATGCCCTTCTACATTAGGAAAAATGCCTTGTTGAATGAAGGGATTATAAGGATGATTATGTGCTTTTAATTTTATGCAACGCTTTTGCAATTGAGTCGCAAGCCAAATACGTGGGAAAAAGGCTGTGAGAATAGGAAGAGTTAATCTTCTTTCCACTAATTTTTTGAGAAAATGAGTGTACTCTTCACATGCCAAAGGTAATTCATGCATTTTTGGTTTAAAGTTATCAAGTTGAAGATTAAAATTACTCGCCTCTTGTAGAGAAAAATTAGCAGTTTTAAGAAGTATTTGGTTAATATCTCTTGGATAATTGAGTGTTGAGAGAAATCTCAATTCTTTAGAAAAGTAATCCCACATATAGCTTTGTTGCTCAAGAAAAGCGACAAAGTGTAATTTCTTTAAGTTTCCATTAATTAAATGCTCATAAAAAGGATGCTTGAGAACCCCTTTATGCAAATAATCAAGAGGATGCTTGATAGTGTTTAGAAAAGAAGAGTCAAAATTTTGTAAGATTAATGTGTTATTCATGATGTTCTCTTTTCAATGTAAATAAAGCATCAATATCATTGAACCTTTAAAGCCCGGTATTACCGCCCGAAAAGTTAAAAATCAGGAGTAGAACATCATTATGAGTTTGTGCTACGGTATCCATGTACACATATCCTTATGTTGTATTCAAAGCCCGCGTTCTGACGTCGAAATCTAAGCGCGGGTTTTTTTTATTAATTATCTTAAGTAGTACGCCCTTCCTTAAGAGAGAAAGAAACTTTTAGCTCTTCTTGACCTGCTATTGTTATCGTGGGAGAGACGCCAAACCTTATTTTTGAATAATCATCTAAAACTTTTTGCACTTTTCTTGATACTGAGTTGGATTCTTTTATTGAAATTAAATGCGTGATAAGATTTAAGGAATTTCCTGCTTTAGGAAAAAATTTATAACACAAGTAGTTAGATAGTATTTTACGACTGGTATAACTATAAAACATTTTCTCCCCTATATGTTAACGCCTCTTACAATATACTCCTTTAGAATAGTCAGGGAATTGATCTAAGTTTGTACAGGAGCTTTTTATTTAAGCCCAATATAAAGTAATTTTAGTATATAGAACAACTATTATGTTATTATAGTTAACATAGATAAAATTTATAATTATAGAATTACAGGACTTATAGAGGGGTACATGAATTTAGAGAGAATAAAAGTATTCTATTTTGTGGCTAAGAGTAGAAATTTTACGAAAGCATCGTCTGTTTTAAACATATCGCAGCCCTCTTTGACTGTTGCTGTCAAATTGCTTGAAAATGAACTTCAAACAAAATTATTTATTCGGTCTCCAAGAGGAGTCACTCTTACACCTGAAGGTGAAAGGCTTTTTGAGTTCGCAAAAAAATTTTTAGAGGAAGCTGAGATAACTATAAAATTAATCAAAGATAATGCTGATGAGCCGCAAGGAGAATTGAAAATAGTGACAACTCCTTATCTAGCATCAGCTTGGATTCCGCGCCATTTTTCTTCATTTTTTAATAAATACCCTAAGATACATCCTTGTATTATAGGTACATTTGAAGACATTACCGTAAATCGTGCCGATATTGCTATTCGTACTTTTATGCCCCATCATCCTCATCTTATTCAAAAGCATTTTTTATCTCTTCACCACAGATTATGGGCAAGTAAGGAATATCTTCATAAGTATGGAGTTCCTCAATGTGCAGAAGATCTTGACGACCATCAGTTAATAGCATTTGATGATAAATCATATGATATGTATGGTAGTGCTCATTGGATTCTGAATGTAGGTGCACACAAGAAGCCACGAAAACCTTATATAATATGTAATTCAGTAGAAGGGCTTATAAACTTAGCAGAAAGAAGCTTTGGCATAATTGAAACATCAGAAGAGTATGTTAATTTAAAAGCACATAATCTTGTGAAAGTCTTACCCAATATAGTTGCTCCTACTGTTGAAATTTATTATATTTATTCAACACTTATGGAAAAGTCCAAAAATATACGTGCTTTTAAAAAATTTATGGATGAAAATTTTAGTGATTTAATAAAGCAAAGTAACGCTTAGTATTCTTTGCAATGGCGATCATAAAACCAGGATAAATATTACCACCTGCCTCAATTTTTAGTGCTCTCATATTAAATCTCCTTTAATTCTCTTCTTAATAACCTAAAATTTTAATTAAATAAATATTAATTTATATATTATTTATTAAATATAACTTTTAAATTGTGTGGTCAACTTTGAAACTCATAGCTTTATGAGATATATTTTATATGCATAAGAATTTTTCTGAAGATTTTTATAAAGCAAGGTGGTTTTTTTTTATTAATTATCTTAAGTAGAGCGGCCTTCCTTAAAGCAAAATCCAGAGGCCCAAAGGCCTCTGGATTAAGTTAGGGGAAGATTAAACGAGGAGTATTCCCTCCTCGTTATTTGGTGCCTAATAGGGGAAGCACCAAATTTCTTAATTAAAATCTATCCTGCAATTTCATTATTATTTTTTTTTCAGGAAAGGGAATTTAATCCTTATCTTTTATGACAATATTACATTAAGACATTTCTTTTAAAGAAAATTTTTTTCTTATAAAGAAAATAAAAAGATTTAATTTTTCTCTTTAGAAAATTTATTTTCTAACTGAAGAAATGAGTATTTCAGGCCTTCTTAAAACTACTGTATTAGGTAATTTACTTTCTTGCTCAAGCATATGTACAAGGTAATCACCTAAAACAGTTATCCTCTTAAAATCTTTAAGTTCTTTTGGATAAACATAATAAATATCTATTATGGGACCGCTAAGATCAGGTAAAACTTCAATGAGATCCATCCCTTTAGTTGCCTGTTGAAATTTGGAAATTGATATTATTCCAAGTCCTTCCTGGGCCAAAGTTGCTAATCCCAGGGGTGAGTTTACCTGCATAAATGGCTCTCGCTTTACACCTTTTTTACATCCTATATTGAGATGCCAATCAACATCTCCAAATGAGATTTTAGTGGCTGACGAAAAGGCTATTATCCTGTGATGATCTAGATCTTCTATTGTCTGGGGTATACCAAATTTTTCTAGGTATTTTGGACTAGCATACAATTTTAGAGGATATGATAAAAGATATGTATGGATAAGATGTTCGCTTTCAGGGGTATATGGTCTAATAGCAACGTCTGCGTCATGAAAATCTAAATCTATGTTTTCATTACTCCCAATAATATTTAATCTCATATCAGGATATTTCTCAAGAAAACCAGCCATATACTTTGGCAACCATAAGTAAGCGCTTGCAACGCTCGTTACAATGCGAAGTTTCCCTTTAGGCTCTTTATGAGAATCATTTAACAAAGTTTCTATAATTTTAGCTTCTTGAATAATTTTTTTTGCTGATTCAAAAAACACTTCTCCATCTGGTGTAAGGCTTACACTGCCATGATGTCGTGTTAAAAGCTTGTTGCCTAGTTTTGTTTCCAAATCCTTTATTTGTCGACTCATCCATGATTGTTTAAATCCTGTGTACGTTTCAGCTAATGAAAAGCTTCGTGTCTTAGCTACATAATAAAAGGTTGCTAACTGATTGATATCTATCAATATCCCTATCCTTGTACTAATTTGATTAAATAAATATTACCTATTTTTAGGTTGTAGAATGAATCCTTCATTCAAGCGTTAATATACGTTTAAAAAATATTCAATATCTATGTATGCAATAAAGTCACATCATGAGAGATAATAATATAGTTAAATTAGTGAAGGTAGAGGGAAGAAGAATCGGCTATATTAGGGGGGAGAGAAAAAGGTAACCGATTCTTCTATTGTAGGCCGTTTATTTCGGCACCACAATTAAACTGTAGTCGAAGGTGCTTCAAGACACCACTGTTCTTTTGAGATAATAGACATGCATTTTTGATATGATAACTTTATAAAATAGCCCATAACTCAATATAAAATAAAATAATTTTATTATTTTACAATGGCTTAATATTATAACTTCTTGATATTTCTTTATTCTCTCTTATATGTTTAAATAGAAAGAGTAAAGGGAAGAGCATGGATCTCGCAAAACTAAAGATTTTTTATGCGGTTGCAAAGTTCGGCAATTTGACAAAAGCGGCCGGCTTCTTAAACACAAGCCAGTCCTCTCTAAGCCGATCGATGCAAAACTTTGAATATCAAATGAAGGTAAAACTATTTGAACGGCACCCCCGAGGGCTCACTTTAACCTTTGAAGGCGAAAAACTTTTTCAACATGCCTCAAAGCTTATGCAGAAGAATGAAGAATTTTTGAAAACTTTCCATGCTAAAAGTGAAAAAGTTAATCATGAACTAAAAATTATTACTACGCCTCACATGGGTTCTTCATATTTGATGAGCTACCTTAAGGAGTATTTAAGTCTTTATCCTGAGGTGCGGATCAAAATTTTATGTCAAACGGAGAATCTTGACCTCCAAGAAGCCGATGTAGCCATATGTACTTATATTTCCCACCACCCAAACTTAATACAGCATCCGTTAAAGGCTTTTCCGATGGGGTTGTGGGCAAGCCCAAAATATCTTGAAAAATATGGAAGACCTAAAACCATTGAAGATCTCGATCACCATAAAATTTTGGCTTACACCCAAAATTTCACTGATCCCTATGGCAACTTTAGCTGGATTCTAACGTTAGGGGCTAAACCACATCATATTCGCAAGCCCTACCTTGAGATTAACAACCTTCAAGGTCTTATTAATGCAACAATTGACGATATTGGAATTGCTGAGCTTTCAAAGGAATGGATACAGGTTCAAAAATCTAATCTCGTAAATTTGTTTCCTGACCTTAAAGGGCCAGTCATTGAATTATATTATATCTATAAAGAAAGTATGAAAGACAGTAACCCTATCACCTCATTAAAAGATTTTTTATTACAGAAAATAAATACAAAATCAGTCGAGTAATTTAAGGAAAAAACTGATGGATTTAGTTAAATTAAAAATTTTTCATACTGTCGCGAAGCTTGGGAATTTAACAAAAGCAGCAGACGTCTTGAACACCAGCCAATCGTCTTTAAGCAGAGCGATGAAAGAATTTGAAAATCAGCTAAAAATGAAGCTATTTCAAAGGCATTCTCGAGGATTAGAGTTAACCTTAGAGGGAGAAAAAATTTTTCAGCATGCGACCGAGTTAATGCAAGAAAACGAGAATTTCTTAAAGAATTTTCATTCTAAAGATAATGAAGTCAAAGGCGAATTAAAAATTATGACAACGCCGCATATGGGCGCTACGTGGCTCATGAGTTATTTAAGTGAATATCTTGAAATTTACCCTGAACTAAATATCAAAATCTTATGTAGGACGGAAAACCTTAATCTTCAAGATGCTGATGTGGCTATTTGTACTTACATTCCGCACCACCCCAATTTAATCCAGCATCCTTTAAAATCTTTTCCCATGGGGTTATGGGCAAGCCCAAAATATATTGAGGAGTATGGTAGGCCGAAAACCATTGAAGATCTTGATCATCATAAAATTTTGGCTTACACCCAAAATCTTACTGATCCTTATGGCAATTTCAGTTGGATTCTAACATTAGGGGCAAAACCTCATACTATTCGAAGACCTTATTTCGAAATTAACAGCCTTGAAGGTCTCATTAATGCAGCAAATGAAGGTATCGGTATTATAGAGATTTCTAGGGAATCTCTTGCTGTTCAAGAATCAAATCTAGTTAACTTGTTTCCTGAACTTGAAGGACCAGTCGTTGAGTTATATTATATTTACAAAGAAAATTTAAAAGATATCAAGCGTATAACCTCATTAAAGAATTTCTTAATAAATAAAATTAATGCAGCATTGAGGATTTAATTTTATTCTTTAGTGTAAGAAAGATATGAACAGGATAAATAATATCATAATTTTTCGTAATGTTTTTCAATTTATAACACCTTTTTAAGTCAAAATTTTATGAATATTAAGAAAATACTGCGAATTGAGAAGCACAATAAAGTCTTACTCACTATGCATTTTTGTCATAGCTTAAAATTTTAGATAAATAAAGTTTAATTTATTCATGATTTTTTAAGTAAAGATTTAGCCTTTTGCAGGCAAGCTCCAGATTTTTAACTTTGAGTAAAATCTATGGGTTATGCGGAAAATTTGAGGTGTTAACTTAATAATTTAGGGGTGGCCAAAATTAAAGATTGCCAAAAGATGATTTTTAAGCATATTGTTGCTTAACTGGACAAAACGCATAAGGGGGATATGAATGCAGTCTATCAAGGTTTTAGCACTTTTAATTTTAATTGGTTCTTTTCAAGCAGCTCAAGCAACTTATTCGACATCTCAAGAGAGTTCTTCAGAATCTTCTCTTGTCGTAAAGTCAGATTCTTCTTCAAAAGAGTCCTCAAGTTTCTTTAGTCGAGCAAAGCAACTTTTTTCTTGGATTCCCTTTTTTAGAACTTCTTCTTCTCAGGAAAAGGCAGGATGGTGGGATATTTCTGAGAAAAGTGACAAAGAATGGAAACAGTTAGTTAACCATGTTGTACAAGAAAGTGCAAAGCATACAGAATCTCTTATAGAGGACTTGGATACTCTAGCAACAGAGTATTATGAACAGTATTATTCTTCAGAGGGACGCATTAAGGATGATAAATTTCTGATTGAAAAATTTGTACACGAAGAAGACGTACAACCTATTAAGTCATTTAATGGAGATATGATTATTACAACTCCTGATGGTCCCGTGGCTATTAAAAATAAGGACTTAATTTCTAAATCTGATACGTCTTTGATACAAATAATCGTGCCAAATAAGCCATATAAATTTTTGGTGATTAAAACACGTAATGGATATCAAATTAAAAAGCATGAACACACTGAATTAGCCAAATTATTACACAATTTAGCAGAAAACGTTAAATCATATTTAAAAGGGCAAGGTTCTCACTATCTTAAGACCTATAAAGACCAGCTAAATGATTTTTATGGCCAAGTTAAAAAAGAAAAATTAGATGAACATTTCTTTGATGGAGGATTTTTTGAAGATGGATTTTTGTTAAACGATTCTCTCACTCAGATTAGCACGCTTGATAGAAAACCAGCGATTCTTAAGAAGCATATTAGAAATCTTTACCGTGAGCTTGATGGAGGCGAATTCAGTGAATCTTCTCGTAAAACTCTCCGTTCTTTAAAAATAGAAGACGATCAGTTTGACAGGATATTTAGTGGCCTTTCTCACCGAAGTTCTAGCTGGTTTTCAAATGAGACATTAGGCAAAGTTCTTTTGTTCACAATCATCTCTAACGGCATGATTATGACGGTGGATGCCGCACGCCCTCCTCTTCTCAATAGTTTTTGTTCCACCTATGAATTTAATTATGGAACTTGTGAATCGGCTTTTAGTGCACCTATTGGATTTGGAACAGAAATTGCAACTCTTAAAAGCAATTCCTTCTTTCAAGATATTATTACTTATAAAATCTTACAGTTGAATAGGGCTAGTAGTATTGTTGATACACGTATTAACTTAAGTTCAATGAGTCCTGATTATTATGGAGAACTAATAACTGCTAGAACAGGTTCTTTTTCAGGTGGAAACTTTACTTCCAACATGTATTTTCTATCCGCGCCACATTTAGGAATGCAAGATGCTCCTAGACCTCTATCCAATCCTTCACAATATGATCGTATTGCCTTTAACATGACAAGTACGAATGATGCCTCTAGACAAATAATGAACTCTTATGTCCGAACAGGTCCGATGGAGCCTTCATATTATGGTCAAATACCGGATAGCGAGCGGATGATCCTTGCCATCACGGATGCGAATCAAACATGGCCGTTTATCTATGGTGTCATCGTTGATCGTCCTTTTGGGGGAACACCGACGATTGTCAGAGATGGAATCATTACGGCCTCTGTAAAAGCGGTATATCCTGGTTCTCTTTCAGTAACGCCCGTGAACAATGTTAATCCAAGTTCTCCGTTGCCAGTTGAAAGCGTTGAGAATCTTGTAAGTAACCGCTTTTATAGTGGTGATGTTGCTGGGACAGATGGTTTAAATCGTCGCCCTATCGCTCAATATTTTGAAGATATAGGTTTTTCAACTTCAAGCTCCTTTCTTGCCGCCAAAAATTGCCTCGAAAGCCCCGGGGTAAGCCCTTTGGCATGTAGCTATGAGTTTGCTCAAAACCCTGGGTTCTCAACATCCTTATATGTGTATGCGATACAGCCTAATTCATTGGTCACTCTTTCCCGAAATCTTTTGCAGGGGACGAATTATACCGAAGGAACCTATCAAGCTGGCAGTGGCAATGTTCTTGAAACATTGATGAGCTATACATGGAATCCATCTTTAGGGACAGCAACACGGACAAACTCAACTCTTCCCATCCCTTTTAGTACGCTTCGAGGGACTTTACCTCTCAATCAGATTGAAAAGATTTGGATTTATAATCCTGATCCGACGAATACAGAATTGGGATATGTGGTAAGAACAACACAAAATTCATCAGGCACGTCAACTTCTTACTATGTTGTTCCTGGAGAAGGCATTACGACATTCCCCCCTACTCCCACACCAACACCTTCTAGCCCAACACCGACACCTACTGGTCCAACGCCGACGCCATCAGAGCCAACATCTTCATCTTCAGGCTTAAGTGAGACCGCTAAAATTGGAATTGGTGTGGGTGCTGGTGTAGGAGGTGCAGCTTTACTTACAGCTATAGGCGTAGGGGTTGGTTGTGGCGTCCTTAAGCATAAAAGTAACAAAGCTAAACTAAATGACCTTGAAGAAGGAAATAGTGATATCCCTCTTGGTCCTATGATAAGAGGAAGCACTGTGACAAGAGAAAACTTTGCCCCTACAGGAAAAGGAATTGTCTCAGGTATTTCAGTGACAGGTACGCTTAATAAGAATCAATATGTTTTGTTTTTTACAGTTACTGAGGAACAATTTGATGAAATTGTCAAAGAAACTGGGCTTAAAATGCAATTTACGCCTGAAGAAAAAGAGCTAAAACCTGGCGAAAAGCCAAAAATGGATCTCATTTTAGGGGGAGGAAATTTTGGTCAAGTCCGTATTGCTAAAGACGTACAAACCGGAAGATTTGTGGCCGTTAAGATTATCTCTGGCAACAAGAAAGTTGTAGATTCCAGGAGAGAAGGAGATATGCAATATCATCTTAGGGATGCATCTCATGTTCTTCCTTTAGATGATTATTTATATTATTCCCCATCTACTGACAGAACTGCGAGTACAAAGCTCCGAAAGAAAGCTTTTGGTAATACAGATCAAGCAGATGAAGATCTTCTTTTGCAATTCACTCCTTTAGCAACTCTTGGGAGTGGTGAATCTTTAAGCTATTACCTCTCATTCTTAAAGGGGAAAGACGATGAACTGAGAGATAAGATTGTGGCCTATGTTGGTCATCGTTTATTAACAGGCCTCCTGAATATGCATAATTTAAATATTGCTCATCTTGATGTCAAACTTGATAATTTACTTCTGAGCTGGGATGGTGATGTTTGGGTGGGTGATATGGGATGTGCCCTTCGAAAGACAATTTTGTCAGGAGGAATTGGCGATTTTAGGAATTTTGACTTAGCACGTTTAACACATTTGCGCCATTTAAAGAAAAAGAAAAAAGGAGATCTTAATGCAACTTTCAATGGTCATGCATCAGATAACTTTGCTGCAGGTCTCGCCATTCTTCATTTGATTCTTGGGGAGCATCCGTTTCAAGAAGTGTTTGATCCGGTAATAGAAAAAAAGGCTAGCATTCCAAATTATATGCTTGATAAATGGAGCCAAGAAACCTATGAAACTACGCTTGAAAAGGCTTTTGATAAATTCGAAAATAATTATACTGGAATTTTCAAGGTGATTCGTGGATTAACTCTTACTGATCCTAAGGAGAGATGGTCAACTGACAAAGCTCAAAAAGCACTTGAAGAACTTCTCCCTGAAGAAAGTGGTAAAAAGTTGTTCTCACAATTTGAAAAGAGGTGGCAACAAATAGCAAGTCAATCGCAACAGTTAGAAAATCACGAAGAAGGAAGTGATCTTTCTTCTAACTATACATATAAGAAAGAGGCTATCTATTATCACGACATCTTACAGGAAGAAAACCATTCTAGTGAATTTTATGGAAAAGAGCTTTCTGTTTATGAGAAAATGCAAGAGGCCTATGAAGAGGAAACTAAGCGTAATGGGACGGCAAGTTCTTCAACCGATGTATATGTTGACACTCTAGAGAAACCAGAGGGAGGAGAACCTACTACTTATACAATCATTCCAGATGAAGAAGATGGGGCTACTTATACAATCCCAGATGCTTTTAGAAGTTCCCCTCCTCCACGTCCTGCAAAGCAGAAGTCTAATACACCCGACGTATGGGTTTACCATCAATAGGCAAGATCATGGCGAGAGTTACATTCTGTAGCTCTCGCTAAGTCTGTTCCTCATCTTGGGTGCTTTAAATAAAAAAAATTCTCTTAAGGGTATTAAGGTTTAATTTGGAAGGTTCTCCAACATCCGCAGACATGCTAGCAGAAAGTAGCTAAAATTGGGGAAAGAGCTTAAACACGATATATGTGCTTGTGGATTTGACAATAACCCACTTCCTTATCTAGTAGATATGTCAACCTTAAGAAGTTGTAATCTCAGTAAATAAGATGAGCCCTTCTACTTTACATTTATCTCTTTTAAAACACCCTCATCACTTCAAATCCCTTAATTACTGTGTAAGCTGAGGTTAAAGGCTAAAACCTCCAATGATCAGCTTCAATTTTAACAGAGTAATAAGGTCGCGTGAATTACATTTACTGGTCCTCGCTATTTTGGTCTTTAAGTTTAAGATATGTTTCTTGCTCCCCCCTCTTCTACTTCTTCAATAAAGGAAGGTGGGGGAAATATAATTAACTCTTTACTATATGTTCTTTAAATTATTGTAGCCTGTTAGCTTTTTCTTAATTTTCAAAGTTTATCCTAATTAAATTAAAATAAAAAAATTATAAAAAAATGATAAGCATAGAGGTTCGGCGATTATTCAAATTAGCAATGATTTATTTTCTTTTCATTCCCTCTTTAAACTGTTGCGCTTCTGATGCACCTGGTAAGGAAGAAGAATCGAAAAGGATTATTCCTAAAATAATAACAGAAGAAGAATGGGAAATGATGATACCTAAAAAAGCATTTCCTTCGCCTGACAATGAAATAAAAAAAAGTACTTTAAAAGAATTAATGCTTTCTCTTCAAGATGGCCTTCTAGAACTTCACCAAACACCGCGTGGTATAATTGAAGATTTTTCTTTCGCAACGAGAACTTTCCGAAAAGTTCCTCAACTTCATTTAATCTTTGAGCATGAAGATTTTAATTGGCTTGCATCAAATGGCCAAGATAATCAAGCCCCTCATTTGTATAGAGCTGGAGTTGAATGCTTAGAATATGTTTATGGTCAGCAATTAACGTTCTCTTATTTGGAATATAATTATCATTCCCTGGGGGGCATGATGCTTTATTTTTATGGTATAGGTATTCAAGGAGACAATAATATAAATTTTAAATTTAATGAGATAGAGTGTCTTTTCGCATATACTTATAAAGAAGTTTTTTCCTATATGGATTTGGCCTTTAGAAATAAGAGAATATCCGATGCATCAAAGATAACGGATATTCAGAAAGCAATGTGTCTTCGTCAAGTTCCTGTCATTGTTGCCTTATTTTTATCTGAAAATATCAAAAAGAATGATTGTAAAATATTAATTCTTTATGATTTTGATAATGAAACTCAATTATTTAAGGCTAAAGATCTGCAGTCAACGAAAGTGAAAGTTCCATATATGGCAATTCAATTATTTGCTCTTGAAGCTTGGATTGGGTATAATTCCATGTTGATTACATCTTCACAAAATCTAAGATCGATAAATCTTATTTGATCTCTTCTTACTTTCAAATTAAGCTTGCCTTTTAATCATCAATAAAAGGCTTTATATGAAAAGTTTGTTTTCCCCGCTTGAACCTTATAATTCAGGTATGTTTCAAGTTGATGAGATTCACACAATATACTGGGAGCAATCAGGAAATCCTCAAGGCGTTCCTGTGGTTTTTTTGCATGGCGGGCCAGGCTATGGATCTTCTCCTACAAGCCGGCAATTTTTTGACTCTGCCCATTACAGAATCGTTGTTTTTGATCAAAGAGGGGCAGGAAGATCTCAACCTCTTGGAGAGATGAAAAACAATACCACCCCTCTTCTCATTGAAGATATGGAGAAGTTAAGATCCCTTTTAGGTATCGATAAATGGATATTATTTGGTGGGTCTTGGGGCAGCACGTTGGCTATTGCATATGCCGAACACCACCCCAATAGGTGTATTGGGTTGATTTTAAGGGGAATTTTCTTATGTCGTCCTTCAGAAATTGAGTGGTTTTTCAATGGCATGAAGAACATTTTCCCGGAAATATGGAATCGGTTTGCAAATTATATTCCTCTCGCGGAAAGAGACAATTTATTAGCGGCTTATAGCAAGCGTAATCTTGATACAAATCCCGAAGTATACTTACCAGCCTGTAAAGAATATTTCCGGTATGAGTTAAGTCAATCGATGCTTGATCCAGCGCCTGAGCAGGTGGAAGAAATTTGCAAAGATGAAATGGCTACGATCGGTCTTGCACGCGCTGAGGTTCATTATTTTTCAAATAATATTTTCCTCGAAGATAACCAACTTTTGAGAGATATTCATAAAATTCGTCATTTGCCATGCATCATTGTCCATGGTCGTTATGATGTCGTTTGTCCCGTTATTACGGCATTTGACCTTGTCAAAGAATGGCCTGAAGCTGAATTTCATCTTATTCAACTCGGAGGACATTCGGCCTTAGATCCAGGAATTTTAAATGCCTTAATGGGGGCAACGGAAAAAGCAAAAAATTGGAAATAAGTAATTGATTAATAATGTTTAAATTTTGATGTTTTTCCTTAAATTTGAGGGAAAAAACTTGCAAAAAGACATCTTTTTTGGTATAGTAAAAAGGTAGAGTAATAAAAGAATTTAAGAGAAACTTTTCTTAGCAAGCCTCCCTAAAAAAATTTTATATTCTTTCATTGCAAGCCACATATTATTGTTAAAGAAAGGTATATTTTGTTGAGATGACTTTAGATGAAACTTTGCCTGAAGGTTTCGCATATCTTGATGCGATAGACCCTAGTATTCAGGTTTCACTGAGATACTGCAGTCATAACAATTTTATTGGGAAACCAATTGAAGGTTATCGCTCTGAACGTGTTATTATGACTGAAAACGCGGCACAAGCTTTGTGTAAGGCGCAAACAATGTTTAAGAAAGATGGTTATTCGATTGTTGTTTACGATAGTTATCGACCTCAAACAGCAGTTAATCATTTTTCTCGTTGGAGCCAAGATGTTTGTGATCAAAAAATGAAGGCTCACTTCTATCCACGTGTTGATAAAGCAAAAGTTTTTGAGTTGGGGTATATTTCCAAGAAATCAGGACATTCACGTGGAAGCACCGTGGACTTAAGCCTCATCCATGAAAGTGTGCGTCTTAATGAAATAACACCGACTTCTCGAGTTTTAAATGATAGCTTTGAGATTCTCTTTTTAGATGATGGAACGCTCGATATGGGGTCTTCATTTGATTTATTTGATGAGGCCTCTCATTATCAAAATAACCTTATAAACGATGAGCATTTTAGGAGGAGAACATATCTTAAAGAAGTCATGGGAGCCTGTGGATTCAAAGCTTATGCAAAAGAATGGTGGCATTTTACCTTAGAAGATGAGCCTTTTCCGGATACCTATTTTGATTTTCCCGTCGAATAGTTTCAGATAGGCTCCTTTCAGCGTTAGCAATATATGATAGAATATAAAAATTCTTTTTATTTGCTAAAGAAAATTTCCTATTTTTCTATTTATTCTTTAATTAGAACACGTTACTCTTGCTTGTGTGAATGGAGGAGTTGAAGGGATGCAGAAAGTTCAACGACATGTTTTTATTGACTATTTGAGAGGCTTTCTAGTTGCGCTTGTGGTTTTAGACCATGCGTGCCATGCTTATACAGAATACTATTCTAAGTTCTGGTTTTTTCCAGATTTTGAGCACAATATTTTCTTTGATATTTTTCATTTGCACAACGACAGCTTTATGATGCCTTCGCTCTTCTTTCTAGCGGGGCTTTTTATCTTGCCTTCCCTGCAACGAAGAGGTTATTTGAGTTTTGCAAAAGAGCGTTTTTTGCGCCTTGTAATTCCCTATGTCGTCGGACTTCCTCTCATTAGTCCCCTTCTTTCTTATCCACGTTATGTTCTAAATGAAAATCCCAGTATTGGCTACTGGCAATATGTTACAGAAGTGTGGGTTCATCGTTTACAAGCAGGGCCATTCTGGTTTTTATATTACCTTGTACTCTTAAGTACAATTGCCGTTGTTTTATATGCTGTAGTTCCTAAGATCTTTACGCTTTTTGGAAGATTTGCTGAATGGCTTATTGCAAGACCACTTCGAGGATTTGCTGTTTTTTGTCTTATCAGTTCCTTTATTTTAAGCATCAGTGATCTTATTTGGGGGGCTCCTTGGTGGATTGGTTGGTCGGCTGATTATAAGTTTTTTTATGTTCGTGGCTCTCGTTTTATTCTTAAGGCTTTTTATTTCTTTCTTGGCGCAGGCTTTTCACAAATTGCTATTCTTGATAACGAAGCTTTCTGGGAAAAACTTAGCAATAATTGGCAAAAGTGGACTCTCTTTACCCTTGGAGTTGCTGCTTGTTATATGGGCTACACGCTAGGATTCTTTGATGAAGGCGTCTATAGTGATTACATCCGATACTATATTGCTGAACAGAGAACTTATAATGCCCACTGGACTGAAATTTTACATGGTTTTTGGCCGGTTTTCTTTGACCATGCACCTAAAGTTTTGCTTCGCACAACGTTGTTAGGGATCTTTATCTGTTCTCAGCTTGTCACCTATTCAGCTATTTTTTATCACTTTTTGAGTAAAGGAAGCCATCAATGGGCCTCACTGGCCACAGCAGCTTACGGAATTTACATTATTCATGAACCTTTTGTTGTCTGGTCGCATTGGTTCTTTTATGGGGGGCAAGCTCCGCTTATCATCCGCTTTATTGTATCTGGTTTCGGGGCGCTTTTCATTTCATGGTTGATTGTAAACAAGATTCTTTTGCGCCTTCCAGGCTTAAAACGTATTTTATAGCAAGTGGAGTGAAAGCCTGATGCAAGAACAACGTTACATCTTCATTGATTATCTTAGAGGGTTTATCTTTGCACTTATGGCGATTGACCATTCTTTGCATGCTTATGCGCAAAACTGGGGACAATTTTGGTTCATCCAAGATCACGATCGTAGTGAGATCTGGGATGCTTTCTATCTTTTTGATCAAAGCATCATTATGCCAATCCTTTTCTTTATTACAGGACTTTGGGTATTGCCTTCTCTTAAAAAACATGGATTTCAGGCGTATTTTCGTCGACGTTTTATAAAATTAGGAATTCCTTTTATACTTTGTATTCCCTTTATTGTGCCTTTACTGACGTATCCTCGTTATACTCTTACTGTGGACCATGACATTGGTTATTTTGATTATTGGTTTAATATTTTTTTAAGTGGAAAAAAGCTTCAAGCAGGCCCTTTATGGGTGATGTATGGTATGTTTTTGTATAGCATGATTTTAGTTGGGCTGAATGCACTCCCTAGTTTTATGAATAAGTGGGGCAATTTTGTTCGCCTGCTCGTTAATCGGCCTCAGATTGGGTTTATATGCCTCCTTTTACTCAGCGCACTTATTCTGGGGATGAGTGACCTTACTTGGGGAGCTCCCTGGTGGATTGGTTGGGGTGTCTTTTATCTTCAAGGGGCACGATTCTTGCTCTATTTCTTATACTTTATGCTTGGGGCAGGTTTCAGTCAGTCTGGACTTTTAGAAGATCGTTTTCTTTGGAAACGAGTTTCTGATCGATTTCCATGGTGGGCAGGTATGATGGGGCTGTCTGCTTTAGCGTATGTAGGGTATTCTCTTATCTTTATGTATGAAGGAGCTTATAGTGATGTAATTCGGCATACCTTTCATGAATTCTTTGCACTGGGAGGGACTTGGAGTGAAATACCTGAATTTTTAAATCAACAAGGTTGGCAATTAATTGGAAATCATGCTCCTCGTATTTTAATTCGAACAACTTTGCATGGGATTTTATGTTTTTTCCAAGTTTTAACTTTGTTAGCTGTTTTTTATCGTTATTTTAATAAAGAATATCCTCTTTGGAGCTCACTTGCTCGGAGCTGCTATGGCATCTTTTTAACTCATGAAGCTATGGTTATTTGGCTTCAATATCTTTTAATTGGTGTTGAGCTTCCTCAGATCTTAAAAATCGCTATTATTGCTTGTCTTGGTTTTGGAGGATCTTGGCTCTTAACCGAAAAATGGTTGCTCAGAGTGCCAAGTTTAAAAAAAGTTATTGGTTAAAGAAGAGAGATTTTCATTCCTTGACGTGCCATAAAGCATTGTGCCCATAGTTTTTGTGCTTCTTCTTCAATTTTTAATAAGATGTCATCCGTATGGCTTGGATCATGATGATAGAGTGCAAGCCTTTTAGTACCAGCTTTTTGAGCGAGCCTCAAGCCTTCTGTCCAGGTTGAATGCCCCCACCCATATTTTTTGGAAAATTCTTCTTCTGTATACATTGCGTCATAAATGACCAAATCTGTATCATGCATGAGCTTTAACACATTAGGGTCATCATGACCTGGGACATGTTCTGTATCACTAATATAAGCAACGGAAGGGCCTTCTGGGCAGTGTAACCGGTATCCAGATCCGCCACCGGGATGATTAAGAGGGGCGATATCCAGACGATAATCTTGAAAAAATGTTAGGCTTTCTCTTGGAGGACAATCAATATACTTAATATGGGCTGGGATCTGACTCAGGTTTACAGGAAAGAGAGGATCTTTAAAAACATAGTTCTCTAAAAATTTTTTTAGCCCTCCTTTTTCATAACAATGAGCCGAAAGGAGTGTAAGTTGAAAATTGGGATTCCAAATGGGCGCAAAAAATGGGAGACCGATGATATGATCAAAATGCATATGTGAAAGAATAAGGGTGGCTTGATTTATGCCTGTTTCCTTCATCTTTTCGCCCAAATCTCTAAGGCCAGACCCTGCGTCAAAGATAAAGATATTTTTTTTATGGGTGACGCTTACACAACTTGTGTGCCCACCAAAATCATTGTACAACGATGAACTAACAGGAATGGATCCGCGTACTCCCCAAAATTCTACACTCGTGTTCATATTCGTCTTTTTTCTATCAAATTTATGTTTTATGCTACACTTTTTTAGGAAAATAAAAAAGAAGGCACATAAGAATGCATAAAATATTGATGGTAGATGATGAACCAGATCTTGATATCCTCATTCAACAAGGGTTCCGCAAGGAAATTAGAGAGGGAATTTATAGCTTTATTTTTGCACGGCATGGTGCTGCAGCGTTAGAACTCATGGAACAGAATCCTGATATTGAACTTGTCCTGACAGACCTGAATATGCCTGAGATGAATGGGCTTGAGCTACTTGGTCGTCTTAAACGCCAGTATTCAGAATTAAAAGTATTAATCTTGTCGGCCTATGGCGATGAAGAAAGTCGATCAGTTGCTCTTTCATCCGGCGCCGTGGATTTTTTAACAAAACCTATTGTATTCTCTGAGCTGCAGGCAAAATTAAAAGCTTTGCTTTCATAGGCGTGAACAAGATTAAATAATGCTTGCAACTTGTTTGAAATATTCGTAGTTTTGCAGCGAATAAAGGGGTCATAGCTCAGCTGGGAGAGCGCTACAATGGCATTGTAGAGGTCAGGGGTTCGATCCCCCTTGGCTCCACCAAATATAATTCTCTCTATAATTTTATTAAAAAATCCCTGAGCATTCAGTACGCACCGCTTATTTAATTCAAGCATAAAAAAACCGCGCCATAAAGGCGCGGTTTCTCTTGACGTTGAGGTCGTTTAGACTACCACTTGTAGCTAACGCGGCCTGTAAAGTCTGTAACGTGTGACTTAACTTTACCCTTTTCAATCACAGTACCGTTTGGACGGCGTGTAGAAATGCTTTGCTTCTTGTACATTGTGTGAGTTGCTTCAAGACCAACCATAACATGGTCAGTTGCCATGAAGGAAACACCAAGACCTGGAACAAAACCAATACGATGCTTGGATGAGCTGCCATTTTCAGCTGCTGCTGCAAGGCCAGTGGTCCAATCTGACTTGTATTGCCATTTCGCGCTAGAAATACCAGCTTTTACGTAAAGAAGAGCGTTTCCACAAACGAAACCTGGGCGAAGAGCTGCACCGAACTCATGCTTTCTTGTTGCTTTTGTGCGAAGAACATCATTAGCATTAGTAGTGTTTGCTTTACCTTCAGTTTTGCTGAGGTTACCAAATGCTTCAAGGCCGAGGTAAAGTTTGTTGCCAAATTCTTTACCAAAACCAACATGGAGACCACCAAGAATACCACGTGTTCCAAGATCTGCCTTGCGGCTGTAATTTACGTTTGCGCGTGTATCTCTTGTAGACCATTCAGATTTACCGGAACCATAACCAAGGTGACCACCGACGTAGAAACCTGTGAAGTGCTTGCCTTCCATAGCAGCATTCGCAGCAGATGTAAGAACTGCAGCGCTTGCAGCCAAAAGTGCTAATTTTTTCATGTTTATCCTCATATAAGGTTGTTTAAAACTAAATCCAAAAAGACTTATTTCTTTTCGAATGTAGTTATCATCTTATGTCAGACTTGTCTGGTCAACTGTCGCAAAGGATTTTTGTTTGCAAAATTTTTTCGTGTTGTTTTTATGCAACATATTACAATACTAGGCAGGAAGGTGATTATCTGATAAAGTTACTTGAATATAAAAAGGAAAGAGTTTCTTAATGTCCACGCCCATTTTACGATTTGCCCCAAGCCCTACAGGGTTGTTGCATATTGGCAACGCACGTACCGCTCTGATTAATTGGTTATTTGCAAGAAAAAATAAAGCCACGTTTATTTTAAGATTGGATGATACAGATCTTGCCCGATCAGAGCAACAATACGAACAAGCCATTTATGAAGATTTAAAATGGCTTGGGCTTAGCTACGATCGTATTGAATGGCAATCAAAGCGCTTGCGAGAATATGAGAAGGCCGCTGATGCTTTAAAGGCATCCGGGAGATTATATGCCTGTTATGAAACACCTGAAGAACTTGAGTTTAAGCGTCGCCGTCTTCTATCTCAAGGACGCCCACCTATATATGACCGTGCAGCTTTAAATTTGACACCTGAAGAGCATGCTCATTTCCTTAAAGAAGGTCGTAAACCTCATTGGCGATTTAAATTAATGTCTGAGGCAATTTCTTGGAAAGATCTTATTCGAGGTGAGATTAGCTTTGAAGGCGAGAATTTGAGTGATCCTATTCTCATTCGTGAAGATAACTCGCCTGTCTATACCCTTTCTTCTGTTGTCGATGATATTGATTTTGGCATTACGCATGTTATTCGTGGTGAAGATCACATTACGAATACTGCAATCCAGCTTCAGCTTATTGAAGCGCTTGGTGCTGATTCTAAGTCTTTTACTTTTGGCCATGTTCAGTATTTACTTGGTGAACAGGGAGAAAGCCTTTCAAAAAGGATTGGCAGCCTTAGTTTGCGTCAATTGCGAGAAGAAGGATATGAAGCCTGTGCTCTTGCAAGTTACCTTGCAAAATTGGGAACTTCAGAAGATATCTCGCCTGCCCTTTCTCTTGATCAGTTAATCAGTGAATTTGATATTAGTCATGTTGGTCGAGCAGCTCCTCGCTTTAGTAAGAACATGCTTGATCGAATGAATGCGAGATTGCTTCACCATCAGTCCTACAATCATGCTCAAGCTCGTCTTGCTGAAGAAGGTCTTCACTATATTCATGAAGAGTTTTGGAATATGTGTCATGGTAATATTAATAAATTGATGGATCTCAAGCATATTTGGAATATCTGTACGCAAGAGTTAGCGCCCAAAATTGAAGACGCCTCATATTTAGAAGAAGCTTGTAGGTCCCTACCCTTTGAACCTTGGTCTTCTGAAACTTGGGTTATATGGACTCAAGCTTTAAAAGAAAAAACAGGCCGAAAAGGAAAAGACCTATTTATGCCATTAAGGCAGGCTCTGACAGGCGAAGATCATGGTCCAGAAATGAAAGAATTATTACCGCTTATTGGTCGAGAGAAAGCCCTTAAGCGTTTGCAGGGAAAGGTCGCATAAAACTAATGCTTAAGCTTTATAATACTCTAACAAGACGACTAGAGCCTTTTACTCCTCTTAATCCCCATAAAGTGGGTTTATATGTATGTGGTCCTACTGTTTATGATCGTGCACATCTTGGAAATGCACGTCCTTATACGATATTCGATGTGTTGGTAAGACTTCTTCGGACAACGCATGAAGTGACATATGTTAGAAATATTACAGATATTGATGATAAGATCATCAATGCGTCTCTTCAGACTGGCGAATCGATTGAAACAATTACGCGCAAAACAACGGCATTTTTTCACGAAGATATGGCGGCTTTAGGAAACCTCTCACCAACAATTGAACCTAAAGCAACCGAACACGTAAATGAAATGATCGAAATGATTGAGCAACTGCTGCAAGAAGGAATTGCCTATGCACAAGATGGTCATGTTCTTTTTCATGTTCCTAGTTTTCCGAACTATGGGGCTCTTTCTGGTTGTAAGTGTGAAGAAATAATTGCTGGAGCCCGCATTGAAGTTGCTCCTTATAAGAAGGATCCGACTGATTTTGTCCTGTGGAAACCATCAACACTTGAACAACCAGGATGGGAAAGTCCGTGGGGACGAGGCCGACCTGGATGGCATATTGAATGTTCAGCTATGAGTTTTAAGCACCTTGGAATAAATTTTGATATCCATGGTGGAGGACAAGATCTTATTTTTCCTCATCATGAAAATGAGATTGCTCAAAGCACGGCTGTGTATGGGATTGGTACTTTTGCACGTTATTGGATGCACAATGGAATCTTGTTAGTCAATGGCGAAAAAATGTCTAAATCTCTTGGCAATTTTATAACAATCCAAGATTTGCTTAGTCAGTCGCGTGGTGAGATTATAAGATTTGCTCTTCTTTCTACTCATTATCGACAACCACTTGATTGGACAAATGATACCCTTATTCAAGCAAAAGCATCTCTTAACCGTCTTTACACAGCTCTTGAAGGGAGCCAAGCTGAAAACTTACAACAGGTTGATCAAGATGTTCTTAAAGCTTTACAGGATGATCTTAACACCCCTCTTGCAATTGCAAGACTCCATGAGCTCGCGCGCGAAGCTAATAAAATGGAAAAAGGTCAAGCGAAAGAAGAAGTTCAGGCTAAGCTTAAGGCAAGTGCTACTTTTCTCGGGATTTTGCAATGTTCTACTGAATCATGGTTTAAATCCAACTGTTCTCAAGGTTTAAGTTCTGAAGCTATAGAAGAGCTTATTATGCAACGACGTGCGGCAAGAGAAGCTAAGGATTTCAAAAAGGCTGATCAAATTCGTCTTAATCTTGAAGAAGAAGGTATTCTGCTCCTTGATTCTGCTGAAGGAACAAGTTGGCGCCGAAAGTAAAGTTTTTTAATCCTTATCTACTTGATATCCTTCTTTAGCTAATAATCTAAGAATATCTAGTAAAATGGTTTTTAAACTATGCGCAAATTTTTTCTAACAATTTTAACCTTTATTACACTCTATGAAGCGGCTTTTGCTCAATCTGTTTTGATAACAGGCGCAAATCGAGGCATTGGGTTGGGTTTTGTTAGGTATTATTTAGGTAAACAATTTACAGTATATGCAACCTATCAATCAGAAGTAAAATCCGCTGAACTATTGGAGATTAAAGATAAGAATCTTATTCTTATTCAAGCTGATTATGAGCAACCTAATACAGCTTTAGGAACCATAAAATGTATCATAAAACAAGAACTCTTGACATTCTCATTTTGAATGGAGGACTTTTTGCATATCAGGCTAATAAGCTAGGAGAGCTTGAGGTAGATGATTTTCAATGTTCTTTCACTATCAATACAGTGGCACCCATTATTTTAGTTCAAGGATTAAAAGATAACTTACTACGAGGAGAAGTTAAAAAATTGTGGCCATAAGTAGTAGACGAGGAAGTATTCAAAACAATATAGACGAACAATATATAGGACGATATGCTTACCGTAGCTCTAAAGCCGCGCTGAATGTGGGTATGTCTGCGTTGGCGCAAGATCTACCTCAATTGATAATTCTTATTTTACATCCTGGACGAGTTAAAACCGCATTTACTAATTTTGATGCTGAAGGTATATCCGTTGAGGAAAGTGTTCAATCTATGATTAAATTCATATCTACAGCTAAGAAGTCACAATCTGGCAAGTTTTATGACTATACTGGAGCAGAGCTTCCATGATAATTTTTAGTTTTTAAGCTTGATCGATAGCTTGTTTTAACATTAAAAGATCAGACCACGCCAACCGCTTTTGGCCTGGGGCACGCAGTAAGTATGCCGGGTGAAAGATAGCCAAAGTCTTGATAGGTTTTGTCATGGCAGGAGTTTGATATGAAAGCCATTTTCCCCGAAGTTTCATAATACCTTCAGTCGATTGTAGGATTGATTTTGCTGATGTTCCTCCAACAAGGACAAGAAAATCTGGAGAAACTAATTCGATGTGTCTTTCCACGAAAGGCAGGCAAAGATTAGTTTCACTCGATGTTGGTTGACGATTTCCTGGAGGACGCCAAAAAATAATATTTGTGATATAAATCGTGGTTCTATCAAGTCCGATGGCAGCAAACATGCGATCAAGCAATTTTCCGCTTAAGCCAACAAAAGGTCGGCCTTCTCGATCTTCATCTGCGCCTGGTGCTTCTCCGATAACCATTATTCTTGCTTGAGGGTTTCCATCACTAAATACAGTATTTGTTGCTGTTTTTTTGAGGGAACACTCATTATAGTTTTCAACAATGGTTCTTAATTCATGAAGTGTTTTTGCCTGTGCTGCTAGAGTCTTTGTTGATCCAGCATGAGGCATTAAATTTAAGGGGATTTTCTCTTTATTTGATTTAGTTTCAGTCGTTTGACTAATGCCAGGTTTTACATTGTTAGCGGCCAAATGATCCTCCTTTAATTTAGTTGATCTTTTTGGAAACCTCGTTTTATTTGTTGGGGATGGTTCAAAAACCTCATCTATTCCTAGCTCATAAAGAAATTTTAAAGTTTCGTAATCTTGTTTACTATTAAACATTCACTTCCAAAACCTTTCAGCCAATTCTTCTATAATCTTATCTACAGTTAAGTCTGGAGCTTGATCATCGCAATCGATGTGAATATCAGCTTCTGCATAAATTGGATTATAACTTTCAATAAGATTCTTAAGAATTTCTTTTTTATCTCCTTTTTCTAGTTGCGGCCTATGTGTACGACGTTCAACTCTCGGAAGTATGGTATCAACAGACGCTTTAAGCCAAATAGAATAAGAATTCTCTTTTATAATTTTACGTGTCTCGGGCATAATAAAAGCTTCAACACCAGTTGATAGTATATGTGGACGCTCCATTAATAAACGTGAAACAATACGACGCTCAGTATCACGAAATGCTTGTTCTCCATACCACGCAAAAATGTTTGCAACAGTTTGCCCTGCTGCAACTTCAACCTCTTGATCTGAGTCTTTAAATTGTACACTTAACTGTTTTGCAAGCTTTCTCCCTATGCTTGTTTTTCCAACGCCCATCATTCCCACAAGAGTGAGAGTTTTGGGTAATATAATCAATTTCGACGTGCGCATGGTTTATACCTTATTTTTGTAGTGACGCACTCTGCGTGAATAAAACTTTGCGAAAGGCTCCTCTCTTATCGTATAGTATGCGAAAATATACAAGTCGGAGTTAATATAAATGCGTTTTCCGCTCAAAATTTTGTTGTTCGTCCTACCTATACTATTCATAAGTAGTATTATAGCTCTTTCTAAATGGGAAATTCCAGCTCCTTCTACTGAGGTTACAAAATCAATTTCCACTGATAAACTTTTTACAAGAACCAAGTGAAATATCTTAATCAATTTTTAGAAAGTTTGTCTGCTGAGCGAGGATATGCTTTAAATACGCTTGAAGCCTACGCCAGAGATATAAAAGATTTTAATATATTCTTGAAAGAAAAGTTATTAGAAGATGTTAAGAAAATTGACATTCAACAATATCTTCTTCACCTAAAAGAACGTGCTATAGTCCCCTCTTCTCGTGCAAGAAAAATTTCTGCTTTAAGGCAGTTTTTTAATTTTTTACTTGAAGAAGAAGTTGTCTCTGAGAACCCAACTCTTTTAATTGATTTGCCAAAGCAAGAACGTCGGCTTCCTAAGACACTTACTGAAGAGGAAGTTTTTGCGTTAATTGAGGCAACACACGACCTTGATAATCGGGAGAGAAGTAGACTTTTATGTTTACTTGAGATTCTTTATGCAACTGGGATGCGCGTTTCGGAACTTGTAAGTCTTCAATTAAATACGGCATTAATAGCTTTAAGAACAGCTCAAGAAAAAGGAAATTCTGCTTTCATCATTAAGGGAAAAGGCAATGTTGAAAGGCTAACGCCATTAACACCTTCGGCAATTAAGGCTTTAGAAGATTACCTAAAAATAAGAGAAACGTTTGAAGCCGGCGTTAATGGAAAAAAATGGCTCTTTCCTTCAAGAAGTGCTGAAGGGCATCTAACCCGACAAAGGTTTGGGCAACTCTTGAAGAAAATCTCTCTACAAGCAGGAATTTCAACCCAACGCATATCTCCTCATGTCATGAGGCATGCTTTTGCAACACATCTTTTACATCATGGAGCAGATCTTATAAGTGTACAAAAACTGTTAGGACACTCAGATATTTCAACGACTCAAATTTATACCCATGTTGTGGATTCTCAAAAACAAAAACTTGTTTTTGATCATCACCCCTTGTCAGATGCAACAAAAAACTCTAGGAAAGCATAATTAGTAAAGAGGAACTTTGACTATGATGGTCTCATTAGATTTCGAGAAAAATATTATTGAGATTGAGCAAAAGCTAAATGAGCTTCGCCACCTTTCTCGTGCAGGTGATGTAAATATTGCTCAAGAAATTAATCATCTTGAAGAGAAACTTAAGAAACAGCTTCTTCAAATTTATACGCATCTTACCCCATGGCAAAAGGTGCAAGTAGCTCGCCATCCCGACAGACCACACTGTCTTGATTTTATCCGGGAGCTTATTGATGACTTTGTAGAGCTTTCAGGTGATCGTAAGTTTGGGGAAGACCAAGCTCTTATTGGTGGTCTAGGACGGTTTAGAGGTCAGAGTGTTGTTGTCATGGGAACAGAAAAAGGTCATGATACGGACTCTCGCATAAAACACAATTTTGGTATGGCTAAACCAGAAGGTTATCGAAAAGCTCAACGTTTAATGGAATTAGCCAATCAATTTCATTTACCTATTTTAACTTTTGTCGATACTGCTGGGGCACATCCTGCCAAAGAAGCTGAAGAAAGAGGACAAGCTGAAGCCATAGCACGTTGTGTAGAAACCCTCTTAATGGTGGAAGTTCCAGTCATCGCAACAATTACAGGTGAAGGAGGCTCTGGAGGAGCGATTGCTCTTGCTGCGGCAAATGAAGTTATTATGCTTGAACATGCTGTTTATTCAGTGGTTTCTCCTGAGGGGTGTGCCTCTATCTTGTGGCGATCAGCAGATAAAAAACAAGAGGCAGCAGCAGCTCAACGGCTTACGGCATCGGATTTAAAAGCATTAGGTATTACTGATACAATTGTTCCAGAACCTTTAGGTGGCGCTCAGCGTTCGCCTCTAAGCGCTATTACAAAGGCAGGAGATGCTATCGAGGAATCGCTTAATAAATACATTGCTCTTCCTGGAAGCGAGTTATGCACCCATCGGCGTAACAAATTCTTGTCCATAGGAGAACATGGATTAGATTAAGTCACTGAGTCTTAATCCTGGTTAGCGTATATCTTTTTTTTAGCGGCAAGCTCAGCTTTTCGTATTGTTCTGACTTCCTCGAGCTTCCCTTGCCGTGCTTCGGGTTTTAAAAGATGTATGTAAAGCCGACCATTAATATGGTCTGTTTCATGTTGAATTAAGCGTGCAAGAAAGCCTTTTGCTTCATTTTCAATCTTGTTTCCATTTGCGTCAAAACCTTCATAATAGATATGTGTGAATCTTTCTACTTCCCCACCATAATCATTCACAGAAAAGCATGTCTCCCAATCGAGAGTTTTTTCCTCTCCTAAAGGTTTGTAGGTGGGGTTAATAAGAAGAGTTTCGGGTAAAGTATCAAATGCGTCTATTCTATAATCTTTCACTTCTTCAGGAACACTAAATATGATAATGCGCTTTGAAAAACCAATTTGAGGGGCAGCTAAACCGGCACAATTTTCTTCATGTCTGAATTGATAGATGAGCTGCTCTATAATTTTACGATCTTCATTATTTAACGGAAATTTTACTTGTTCAGCTGGCTTTGTTAAAATATCACGGTTTTGACAGTTTTCATCATTACTAACCACGTAGGGAAGCATTTTCTTTTCTTGAGTCATTGTTATTTCCTGTCCGTCTGAAGCCAATTTAATAGTTGTACAAGTTGATAAAAGTGACACATAAGTTTATGGCTCATTTTCTGATTCTTTTAAGTATAATTGAGGTTAGCATGAACCTTTTGAACTTTAAGCCAAATTTTTTCAAAAATTACACACAAAGCACCATTTGCTATTACATTAGAAGATGTAATAAAAGGGTCAAGAAGTATATTTAATGCCAAAAGTACAGAAGACATTTCTGGCGTAAAACCTAAATACTTCTCATAAATAGGGATTAAAATAAAAATAGCCCCTCCTATCATACCTGCAGTTGTAAATCGAGCTAATACATACACTACCATAAAAGGGAGCCAAGCACACATTTCTGGAAAAGGAAAATCAAATTGTTTAAGGATAAGCAACCCAAAAAAGACGTTTGCAATACAGTCACCAATTTGTTGAATGTTGGTTGTTGCTGGAATGATAAGACCTGCAAACGATGGAACCTTGACATTCTTTTCCACAGCTGAAATCGTAAATGGCATCGTTGCTGCGCTAGAAGAAGAAGTAAAAGCAATCAATCCTGCAGGCCAAATGTTTTTGATTTGACGTACAATCTCATGAATACGAAATGAGCCAGCGACGCTAAAAAGCAGAAGAAGATAAAAAACAATCCCAAATAAAATGATTAAAAAAGCAAAACCATAATTTTTCGTAAGATTAGATAAAAGACCACTCTTTTGAATATTTAGCAAAAATCCTAAAACCATCATTGGAATGAGTTTTGCAAGAATTTTTGAAAAAATCATATCTATACATTTTCTGAATTGGTGAAAAACCTGCATTGCTGAGGTCCCCTTTCCTATTGCAAAGAAAAACCCAACTAAGACACCTAGAAATGTTCCTTTATCTACCGTATAAAATTGAGGGCGGAATTGTCCTAAGCTAAAATAAGGCAATAAGCTTTCAGCTTTTTGAAATGAGTCGTTTAATAAACTAATTTTATTATAAACGGCGAAGCCAACACCATAAGCATATGAAATACTTAAAGTATTTGATAAGGCTTCAAAAATTAAAAGAATACCGACAAGTAAAAACGCTTGCTGTTTAAGTCCTGCTAACATGGAGGTGATGTAGGCAAATACAGCAACAGGTAGGATATACATCAATAAATCACGGATAAGTAGGCTAAATGTATAAAAACCTCTTGAAGCTGAGAGGGGTAAATGAGAGCCAAATAGTAAAACGAAACAAATTGCAATAATTGTCTGAAATGTTGTGTTTGTAAGCGTTTTAAGCTTGTTTAGTGTAAAGACTCGATATCTCTGGGGTCCATTTTCTTGCATTTCTGTCTCAAATCTATTAAAAACCTTTTCAGATGAAAGTAACTCAAGATAATATTTTGGCAACAAAAGTTCGTAAAGCTGTTTTTCCGGTAGGTGGCCTGGGAACCCGATTTTTACCAGTAACTAAAGCTATGCCTAAAGAAATGCTACCTGTTGTTGATAAGCCTTTGATCCAATACGCAGTTGAAGAAGCTGCCGCTGCGGGAATTGAGGAATTTATTTTTGTCACAGGTAGAGGAAAAACAGCCATCGAAGATCATTTTGATCATTCTTTTGAGCTTGAATACACGCTTCGTCAAAGAGGTAAGCAAGAAGAATACCAATCATTAAACTCTTTGATAAAACTTCCGGGAAGTATTTCTTATATTCGTCAACAGGAACCTCTTGGGTTAGGACATGCCGTTTGGTGTGCTCGACATTTGATTGGAAATGAGCCATTTGCGGTTTTACTGGCTGATGATTTTATTCATGCCCCCACCCCTTGCCTTAAGCAAATGGTTGATGCTTATGAAAATGGTATTATGGTCGCTGTGATGGATGTTGAACCTGCTCACGTCAATCGATATGGAATTATCGATATTATGGAAGAACATCAACGACAAGTAAAAGTTAAAGCCGTCATTGAAAAACCTTCTCCTGATCAAGCGCCTTCACGCCTTGCTATTATTGGAAGATATATTCTTGATGCTGAAGTTTTTGAGCATCTTGAAAAGCAAGAAAGTGGCGCTGGAGGGGAAATTCAACTGACTGATGCTCTTTCGCCAATGATTCAAAAAATGCCTTTTAATGGATATCGTTTTGATGGCACTCGTTATGATTGTGGCTCAAAAGGAGGTCTTTTAGCGGCAAGTATCGCTGTTGCTTTGAATCGAGATGATCTTCGAGGTGAAGTATTGAATGAATTATCAAGAGTTATGCCTCCAGCATTAATTCAGCCTAAGTAAAGGAGAAAATATGCGTATTACAATGATCGGAGCCGGATATGTTGGATTAGTTTCAGGGACATGTTTCGCTGAATTTGGTCATGAAGTAACGTGTGCTGATAAAGATGAAAACAAAATTCAGTCTCTCTCTCAAGGAATAATTCCTATTTATGAACCAGGGTTAGAGACTCTTGTGAAAGAGAATGCTGAAAGAAAAAGGCTAAAATTTACAACAGATATTAAAGCGGCAATTAGTGAAGCAGATGTGATTTATATTGCGGTCGGTACGCCGAGTCGTCGGGGTGATGGTTATGCTGATCTTTCCTATGTATACGAAGTAACAGAGGCGATAGGTCAATATTTAGGGAAATATGCTGTTATTGCGACTAAATCCACTGTTCCTGTGGGGACAGGTCAAGAGATAATTTCTCACTTAAAGAAAGTAAATCCAACTTTAGAATTTGATGTTGTCTCGAATCCTGAATTTCTAAGAGAAGGATCAGCTATTGAGGATTTCATGAATCCTGATCGTGTGATAGTTGGAGCCAGTTCAGAGCGCGCTATAGAGCTTATGCGTGAACTTTATCATCCTTTACTTATTCAAGAAGTTCCCATCCTTTTTACAAATTTAGAAACTGCAGAGCTCATAAAATACGCATCTAATGCTTTCTTAGCGACCAAAATTGCTTTTATTAATGAAATTGCGGATCTTTGCGAAAAGTGTAATGCTGATATTCAAGCTGTTTCCAAAGGAATGGGCATGGATAAGCGTATTGGTGAGAAATTTTTACATGCCGGGCCTGGTTATGGGGGCTCTTGTTTTCCAAAAGATACTTTAGCATTAACAGTTACTGCCAAAGAGTTTGAATCACCACTTTCTATTGTTGAAACGGTTGTTCAAAGCAATAAGCAAAGAAAAGAATCTATTGCTCATCGAATTATAGAAGCAATGCACGGCTCTGTGAAAGAGAAAACAATTGCTGTTCTTGGGGTTACATTTAAACCTAACACGGATGATATGCGCGAAAGTCCTAGCCTTGATATTATTCCTACTCTTCAGAGTAAGGGGGCTAAAATACGCGTATTTGATCCTCAAGGCCAAAAAGAAGGAGCTGCTTTGTTACCTGATGTACAGTGGTGTTCAGATCCTTATACAGCAATAGAGGGGTCGGATTGTCTTGTTATCATTACAGAATGGCATGAGTTTGGCGCATTAGATCTTGTTCGTATTAAAAAATTGCTTAATAGTCCGATGGTTATTGATCTGCGCAATATTTACCAACCGCAGGAGATGGAAAAAGCTGGTTTTACCTACTATTCAATTGGTCGTGCTTCCGTAAAGCCTCTTAAAAATTCCTTAATTAAAGCTGCTTAAAAAATAGGTGTTTTCTTGAAATCAAAAATTTTAAGAGCTTATGATATCCGTGGAATTGTAGATGAAGAATTATCAGAACAAGATGCATGGAATATTGGGAAAAGCTTTGGAAGTATTGTTAAAGATCATTATGAAATCCCAAAAATTGCTGTTGGTTATGACGGCAGGTTAAGTTCCCCAGCTCTCAAAAAACGTTTAATTGAAGGTCTCCTAACCATAGGCATACAAGTTATTGAAATTGGTTTAGGTCCCTCGCCTATGCTGTATTATGCAAGTCATTTTCTTAAATGCCACGCTGCTATTATGGTTACGGGTTCTCATAACCCTTTAAATCACAATGGTTTTAAACTAGTTTTTGAAAATAAACCTTTCTTTGGCTCCCAAATTCAGTCTTTAGGCCATAGAATTGCTAAAAAAGATTTTCATGAAGGCATAGGAACTTTAGAGGTTTATGATATAAAAAATGATTATCTTTCATATTTGTTGAATGATTTTTCAAATCACTATTCTAAAGGCAAGCCCCTTAAAGTTACATGGGACGCAGGTAATGGAGCTACAGGAGAGCTTCTAAAACTTCTTATTCGGCAGATTCCAGGTGAGCATATCTTATTAAATGAAGTGATTGATGGGCGTTTTCCTGCTCATGGACCTGACCCCACGATTGCGAAGAATCTTATTCAACTTCAGCGAACAGTTTTACAAGAAGAATGTGATTTAGGAATTGCATTTGATGGTGATGGTGATCGTATAGGTATTGTTGATGATCAGGGTGAAATCATTTGGGGAGATCAATTGCTAAAACTTTATGCCGAAGAAGTTCTTATGGACCATCCCGGCGCAACAATCATTGCTGATGTAAAAGCAAGCCAAACCTTATTTGATTATGTTAATACCTTAGGGGGGAAAGGATTAATGTGGGCAACGGGCCATTCTTTGATTAAAGCAAAGATGTCTGAAACTAAATCATTATTAGCGGGAGAAATGAGTGGACACATCTTTTTTGCAGACCGACATCCTGGATATGATGATGCGCTTTATGCTGCTTTAAGACTAATAGGAATCTTAGGGCAACGTACCCAAAAGTTAAATTCTTGGCATAAAAATTTCCCTGAAATTTTTAACACCCCAGAAATCCGTATTGATTGCTCTCAACAAGATAAATTTAATGTGATTGATTCAATTAAAGCAATGTTAGACCATCAACATCAAACTTACTCCGATTTAGATGGTATTCGTGTGGCTGTAGAGCATGGATGGTGGCTATTACGCGCTTCTCATACTCAAGAAGCAATCGTTGCTAGGTTTGAAGCCAATAGCTTGGAGTACCTTAATAAATTGAAAGAAAAAGTTGAGGGTTATCTGCAGCAATTTAATTTAACGCTTAATGAAACCTCAGCTTAGGATTTTATTCATAAGCTTATCCTCCTAAGTAATCAGGCTCTAAAGGAACATTTTGAGAAGAAGAATTAGGTTGATTAAAGGTATCCACAGGTAAAACATCTACAAATGATTGAGCATTTTTAAGAGCTTGCTGATAGCTTGCATATTGAGAAGTTGTCGATTGCAGGTATTTAACAGCTTCAATCAAGTCATTGCAATTTTTTGAAGCTCTTCCCATCATTTCATAAAAATCCTTTTGTTTTTCTTTTGGGATGGAAAATCTTTTCTGCCAAAGTTGATCAATTTGTTGTTTACATGTTGAAGACATTTGTTGAAGTATTTCTGTGCTTAATAGAGGGTGTCCTGAAGAAGGTGTTTCTGGCAAAAGGGAGGTTGTTTCGGGTTCTTCTGTTGAGGCACAGCCAGGAATGCACAATATAACCGCAAAAATGCATAAATGTTGCTTAAGACTCATATTTATAACCTTTTAAAATTTACAATAAAAATAACGGTAAATTAAAATCCTTGAGATGTAAATTCTGCTTTTTTAAGATTAAGCCATTCCATCCAAGATCGAGATAAATATCCATTTGGGTCTTGGACGTATTCGTAAAACTTTTCGATGAGAGCAAGCCTTTTAAGAGCACCTTTGGTTTCCCATTCACCCAGCACCGTAAGTGATATGTTCTGAAGATTTTTAACGCCTGCCAATGCGTGTCTTGCAATAATATCCTTAAGCTTTACATGTTGACCATTACGAATAATGTCATACATCACTAAAAATGTTGTTGTTCTTCCACTACCGCCACGACAATGAAAATGTAGCCATGTGCCCTTTGGAAGTGCTTTAATAAAGTTCACAAATTGATCAATAACTTTATCTTCGGGCTTCCAACGATCAAGGACAGGAAATCTTATATACTCAAGACCCAGGCCTTTTATAAGCTGTTCTTCAGTTTCTGCTGTTTTAATATCAATAAAATTGGTGTTTATGTTACAAAGATGTTTATGAGGTATCTTTTGAAATTTACAAATAGAAGCTTTTTTAAGGTTGGTAAGATGCTGGAAAAGGCTTATTTCAAGATTACTAACAAAAGAATTGGCTTGTCCTTCATTTGCCCAATTTCGTTCACCATACCAACTTACGGCGTCACCATTGAGAAAACCATGAGATTCTTGCCGAAGATCAAGTACATAAACCTTTCCTTGCATGTGAGATAATGCTGCTAAGATATTTTTTCTCGAAAATTGGGCACTTCCAGAAGCTCTTAATTCTTTATACCCTTTAAAGGAAGGTAAATTCTTATGCGATTTTAAATAATGGTTTAGCTTTTTAGGTGGAATAGGCATAGACGTCGTTCTAAAACGACGAGGAAGCGTAAAACTATTTTTTGCATCTAATACGAGAGGATTATGGCTTGTATAGGTTGTCAAATATGATATGGGGATTATTGTTGTAGAAAAGCTTGAAGACCCTATTAATACCAAACCTAATATTAAGATAGAGCATAATTTCTTATTCAATAACATTTTACTAACCTCTTATGAAGAAATATAGATAATAAGCTTGCCTTATTCTTTACACTTATAGGTATTTTAAGTATTAAAAATGAAGAATAACTTAATAATAGATGACTTACTTATGAATATCCCAATACTTGAAAAGGCGGCTTATCTTCTACAACAAGGAAATTTGGTTGCTATTCCAACAGAAACTGTCTATGGGTTAGCGGCAAATGCATTTTTAGATCAAGCGGTTGCTAAAATTTATTCTTTAAAGAATCGTCCAAATTTTAATCCTTTAATCATCCATTGTAAGGATTTAAAGATGGCGCAAGAAATAGGCATTTTTAATGATTACGCCTTTAAATTAGCAGAAGTATTTTGGCCTGGACCTTTAACAATTGTTCTTCCATTAAATCCAAATGCACCAGTTTCAAAACTAGCTACTGCCGGCTTAAAGACAGTTGCTTTGAGAATTCCTGCTCATCCTATGACTCTAAAAATTTTAGAATTAGCTGGAATACCTCTTGCAGCTCCTAGTGCAAATCCATCGGAATCAATCAGTCCAACGTCAGCTTCCCATGTTGAGAAAGCCTTCAAAAAAATCGATGGTCTTTCTATGATAATTGATGGTGGAGCTTGTGATGTGGGGCTTGAATCAACCATAATTGATTTGTCTGAAGAAAACCCAATTTTGTTAAGACCTGGCAAAATAACAAGAGAAAATTTAAGCTCTTTTATAGGTGAGTTTTCCAATAATACTTTAGAAGCAAGACATCCTAAAGCACCTGGCCAACTTAAACGTCATTATGCGCCCTCGATTCCTTTGAAAATGGACGTGCACGAAGTTAATGAGCGCCAAGCTCTCTTAGCTTTTGGTCCCTCCCCGCTTCTTAGCGCTAAGAAAACGCTAAATTTAAGTCCCACAGCTGACTTGATAGAAGCAGCTGCCAATCTTTTTACAATGCTTCACGAATTGGATGATTCTAAGTTTGAGAGTATTGCTGTTATGCCAATCCCTCAACAAGGAATTGGCATTGCAATTAATGATCGTCTTTCGCGCGCTGCGTCTTCTTAAATTATTTTATTGAAGCAGAAGACTCTGAACTTGATAAAGGCGCTGCCAAGTCACTTAATTTTCTTATTAAATGGGTTTGCAATTCTTCATCAAGTCCTTCTTCTTTTCCAACAGCCCAATCAAACACTTTTAAGAGTTTTGTATGCATTGAATGTATTGTTGGATTAAATTCTCGATTAAGAGCATTAAATAAAGTAGGATTTCCAAGAGCATGCTTTAATTGATCATGCATACCATTTAAATAAGTGGTATACTCTTTTAAAAAATTATCGACGACTAACCTTCTGTCTTCAATATTTTTTTCTTTTTGCGCATTCCACTGTTTTACAAGTTCAAGATATAATCCTTGCCCCCAGTTCATAAGGGTCAACTTAGTTTTATTATGTTCTTGAAGCATAGCTTCTTGGGTTTTCTGTGCATCTTCAAGCATTTTTTCAAAATACTTAATGAGATCAGAATTTTCTGAAGGTTGCTTTAAAGCCCATTTAACTGCAGAGGGAACTTGTGTCATGGCGCGGTTTACTGTCATCCGAAAGAAACTTACAGGATCGCCCAATTCTTGAGCTCTCAGCTTTGGATCTGAAGTTAAAGCGCTTTGTCCCTTTTTCTTTTCTATATTTAAAATAGAATTTTTTAGATCTTGTATCATCGGTTTTACAACAAGTTCGACTCTTTCATTTGAGTCCTGTTCACTTCCACTTAATGGCTCAAATGCAATTTCACACAGTTTTAAGGCTTTTTTCAATAATTCCTCAAGTTCTGCTTCAGGATCTTTAATAGTGACGAAGGGAATCTTAGCCACTGGTTCACTAAATGAGATCTCCTTTTTAGAAGAGGAACTAGTTCTGGATCTTGGACTCTTAACCTCATTATCTTCTGAAGAAGCTGATGATGGTTGTGAATCAATTTGAGATAGAGAAGGACTAGAGCTACTTCTACTTCGAAGGTTGCTGCTGCTTCCTGCTGTATAGCTAAAGCCTATAGGTCGTGTTGAGCCTAAAGGACTGTTTGTATGAGTATCCGGCTTTTTAGGACTTCCTGAACGTGGAGAAGAACTAGATGATGAACTATCATCTTTTTTTATACTACTTGAGCTACCTTTGAGAGATAGAGAAAATTTTCGTTTTACTTTTTTGGGTTCTTCTGATGGTGAAGGTGGTGTGACAGGAATCAAAGAGCCAAGAGCTTTTATTTTTGCTTGGACGTTAGAATTTTTGTCTTCTTCAGAAGAATCATTAGTTGCAAGCGTCAAGTGACTAATACTTAATGTCAACAATAAGGTTAAGGGGATAAAAGGTTTCTTAGACATACACTAGCTCCGCGTTATAATTTGTTTAATATACTACTTTCATTGCATAAACGGAATATTCTCAACCTACATGGCAAATGTGTGCATAAATGAGGTCTCACGTTCGTCAATAAATTTATCCATTTGAAAATTTCCTAAATGGCATACCCCATTTAATAAGGTATTTTCAAGAAAAAAGATGTGCATAAAGTGGATATAGACTTTATGCACTGTTTTCAGCTATAAAAGAGACATGTTAATTCCATTTGTAAAAATGCATGGTCTTGGGAATGATTTTGTTATTCTTCAGCGCGACCAACTTCCTGCTATGCTTGATAGCAAGCATATAAGAGCTATTTGTGATCGACGATTTGGGATTGGTTGTGATCAACTCATTGTTACTGAATCTTCGACAACTGCTGATATTTTTATGCGAATCTATAATGCTGATGGGAGTGAAGCTGGAGCTTGCGGAAATGCAACCCGTTGTCTAGGTTATTTATTGACGCAAAAGGATCAAAAAATTCCTCATACTATTCAAACGATTAGTGGTTTTCTTAAGGCAGAAACATTTGAAAATGGCAGAGTTAAAGTTGATTTTGGTTCCCCGAGTTTAAGATGGCAAGATATCCCTCTTGCTGAAGAGGTTGATACCCTGAATCTCCCTATTGAATATAACGGTTTGCAAAACCCTATTGCTGTTAGCATTGGCAACCCCCATATGGTCTTTTTTGTTTATGATGTTGAAAGTGTTGATCTTGAGAATCTTGGTATGGTTCTTACTCATCATCCGCTTTATGTTGAAGGTGCAAATATTGAAATTGTTGAAGTCTTAGACGAGCGTACTATACGTTTGCGTGTCTATGAACGAGGTGTGGGCATTACTCCAGCGTGCGGTACAGGAGCTGCTGCCAGCGTGGTTGCTGCAAAATGCCGTGGGCTTATAAAAACTCCTGCTAAAGTCATCTTGGATGGAGGAGAATTGTTGATTGATTATCAAGAAACCGTTACAATGTCAGGACTTGTTAATCTAACATTTCAAGGGCAGTTTAATTCCGCTCTTCTTCAGGATGTCGCCTAGAATGGTCCAACGTGAGCCTGAACTTATAACATTTGGATGTCGACTTAATGCTTATGAATCAGAAGTGATGCGTTCTCATGCTCGAGCACAAGGACTTCAAGATGCTATTATTATAAACACTTGTTCTGTGACTAATGAGGCGGAACGGCAAGCACGACAAGCTATTCGGAAAGCTCGAAAAGAACATCCAAATGCAATGATTATCGTTACTGGATGCAGTGCTCAACAAAACCCTGATCTTTATGTTCAAATGCCAGAAGTAGATCGTGTACTTGGCAACCATGAAAAAATGCAGGTTGAAAGCTTTGCCCCTCTCCTCTCTACAAAAATTCTTCTTTCTGATATTATGCAAGTAAGAGAAACAGCTACTCACTTAGTATCGGGTTTTGAGAATCATGTCCGGGCTTTCATTGAAATCCAAAATGGTTGTGATCATAGATGTACTTTTTGCTCAATTCCTTTTGGACGTGGTCCAAATCGCAGTGTTCCAATTGCGGAAATAGTGCGGCAAATTAGGCATTTGGTAACTCAAGGATGTAAAGAAATTGTTTTTACAGGTGTTGATATTACAGGGTATGGCACAGATCTTCCCGGAAAACCTACATTAGCTCAAATGATCAAACGTACACTTTCACAGGTTCCTGAGCTTGAACGTTTGAGGCTATCATCTTTGGATCCTATTGAAATTGATCAAGATCTTATTGCTTTGTTTGGAAAAGAAACTAGGCTTATGCCTCATGTTCATCTTAGTTTACAAGCAGGTGACAATATGACTTTAAAGCGAATGAAACGTCGACATCTAAGAGAAGATGCTATTGATGTTTGCAAACAATTAAGAGCAACTCGTGGCGATATAGTCTTTGGGGCAGATCTTATTGCAGGTTTTCCTACTGAAACTGATGAGATGTTTAAAAATACTCTTAATATTGTCGAAGAATGCGATATTTCATATCTTCATGTATTTCCTTACTCTGCACGTCGTGGCACTCCTGCTGCGAGAATGCCCCAGGTTCCCAAAGAAATAATTAAAATGCGTGCATCCATGCTTCGTGAATTAGGAAAAAAAAGGTTAGATCAATTCTTACAAATGCAACTGCATTGTTCTCTTAACGTGCTAGTAGAGCGTAATTTTAAAGGCCACACAGACCATTTTGCTCCAGTTCAATTAGAAAAATGTCAATTAGACGATAGCTGGATTGGAAAAATTATTCCTGTTAAAATTGTTGGTGTGGCTTCAAATAAACTTAAGGCAATACCATATGGCTGAAGAACTTTCCAATAAAGGATGGCTTTCTAAATTAAAGGAAGGTCTAAAACGAACTTCAAATAAAATAACCGAAGGTCTCGAGTCTATTCTTGTCAAAAAGAAGCTTGATAAGGAGATGCTGGAGGAGATCGAAGATCTTTTATTATCAACAGATTTAGGAGTGCCTACCACAAAAAGTTTAATCCACGTACTTGAAAAGAATCGATTTAACCAAGAGGTAACTAGTGAAGAGATTAAGAGTTTTTTAGCTGAAGAAATTGCGAAAAGCCTTTCACCTTATAGTTCTTCTCTTTCTATTGATAAAACCTTTTGTCCTCATGTTGTCTTGGTTGTTGGTGTGAATGGCAGTGGAAAAACAACAACAATTGGGAAATTAGCTTGTTTTTGGAGAAACCAAGGTAAAAATATTCGATTGGTTGCAGGAGACACATTTCGTGCTGCAGCTGTTGAACAATTAAAAGTGTGGGGTGATCGTCTTAATATTCCGGTTGAAACAAGCAAAAATGGAGCAGATCCAGCAGGCTTGGCACATGAAGCTCTTCAAAAATCAATTAATGCAAAAGATGATTTATTAATGATTGATACTGCAGGTCGACTACATAATAAAGAAGATCTGATGGCAGAACTTTCAAAAATAATTCGGGTATTAAAAAAGCTAGATCCTGAAGCCCCACATAGCTCCATATTAGTACTGGATGCAACAATTGGGCAAAATGCTCTAGCTCAAGCCGAAACTTTTAAGAAAATTGCAGGGATTACGGGGTTGATTGTTACAAAGCTTGATGGAACAGCAAAAGGCGGTGTTCTGGTCGCTCTCGCGGAAAAGTTTCAACTTCCTATTCACGCCATTGGTGTTGGAGAAGGAATTGAAGACTTGAAGCCTTTTGAACCTCAAGCCTTTGCTAACAGCCTTGTTGATCTTTAATCGTCACGATACACTTTTTCTTCGCGTTCATGACGTTCTTGAGCTTCTAAACTCAATGTTGCGATAGGCCGTGCTTCTAGTCTTTGTAAGCCAATAGGATCTCCTGTTTCTTCACAAAATCCGTAGCTGCCATCCTCAATCCGCATGAGTGCTTCATCAATTTTATTTATTAATTTACGCTCTCTATCTCTTGTTCTGAGCTCAATAGCACGATCAGTCTCAGCTGAAGCTCGGTCTGCTACATCAGGTTCAGGATGCGTTTCTTCTTGAAGATGTTGAATTGTTTCTACTGAGTCTCGGAGAAGTTCATTTTTCCAGTCGAGTAACTTTTTCCTAAAATATTCAAAATGTTCCTGACACATATATTTTTCAGATTCTGTGGGCTTATATCCTGAGGGCAATATGATGTGTTTATTAGCTTTCTCATTTAACTCGAGTATTGTCATTTTTTTCTCCCATTCAAACCTAACACTATTCTATATCATTTTAGGTAATTCATGAAAATAAATAAAATAGAATTATTATATGACATATTTTTTAAATCGTTATTATCTAAGGAGATAGACACTCATTGCAAGGCCTAGTTAATGAATTTTAAAATTTTAAAATCTTTCCGCTTGGCTAATGCTCTTTCGATTTGTACAGTATGTAAAATTATTGCAAAGGGATTCTAACGGATGTCGCTTAATCAAGCAAAAAGAGATGAAATTTCTGATATTTTACAGCAAACTGCCTCTACTCGACGTGCAACTGTTCCGGCTTTAGAAGAAATACTTTATCAACCTTTTCCTGTATTAGACCATGGTTTTGTACGTGTTATAGACTACATGGGAGATGATACGGCAATAGTTCAATCTGCTCGAGTTTCATATGGTAAAGGAACGAAGCAAATACAACAAGATAAGGGCCTCATTAACTACTTAATGCGGCATAGGCACAGTACACCTTTTGAAATGTGTGAAATTAAATATCATATAAAACTTCCTATTTTTGTGGCAAGGCAATGGATTAGACATCGAACAGCAAATGTGAATGAATATTCGGCTCGCTATTCAATTCTTGGAAAAGAATATTATATCCCTCGTGCAGAAGATCTCTCTACTCAATCTATAACTAATCGACAAGGACGTGGCTCTTCAATGTCTCCTGAAGAGGCTGCAAAAATTCTAAATCTTTTAAGAAAAGATGCCGAGTTAGTATATGAACATTATGAAGATATGCTTAATCAGGATCAAGAAGGCAATATTCTTGATCCTAATCGTTCAGGTTTAACTCGTGAACTTGCTCGCATGAATTTAACTTTGAATTACTATACTGAATGGTATTGGAAGATTGATTTACATAACCTCTTACATTTCACGAGTTTACGTGGAGATCCTCATGCGCAATATGAAATTAGAGCCTATGTAAATGTTTTATTAGATACTATTAAAAAATGGGTACCTTTTGCTCATGACGCTTTCGTTGAATACCGTCTTGAAGGTGCCCATATTTCGCGAACCGGACGTTTAATACTTAAGCGTCTTCTACAGGGAGAAAAAGTTACACAATTAACTTCAGGCTTATCTCAACGCGAATGGAAAGAATTTATTGCGCTTTTTGATTTACATTATCTCGAAAACAGTGCTAGCTAAAGAAAATATATTATAGAGCACAAAATGGTTAGAGTTACGCGGAACACAGTTTTACAACTCGCTGAAAACGATGCGGCAATTGTTTTGAAGGAAGATGGCACCTTAGAAGCATCTATGCCTGAAATAAACTCAGAAAATGTTCCTGAGAACGTATTAACCGGAGCAGCTATTCTTTATGCCTTAAATAATCCTGACATTTGTCATCTTATTTTTAAGAATTTTGCTGAACAATGCAAAAATAATTCATAGTTATTGTAATAGTGTGTTAAGATAATAGCAGTTTTTTCAATAAAAACTGCTTTTTTAAATATATTTTTTCTTATAATAGCCAATAATTATATAATAACTTCTATGCGCTTATTTTCGAACCTCTTAAAAAAAATCAATAAACAAGTAGTGAGTATAATACTTGCTTGCTGTACTTTGTTTTTAATGCCAGAGGGCGTCTCACAAGATAATAAGCTACATTCTCACATAATTGAAAAAATTCTCCCTCAAACCTCGCGCGTAAAAGAGTTTCAGTGGCAAAAAGAAAAATATTGGCTTAAAAAGGCAACAGGAAATAAAGTTTGCTGGTTACAGCGATTTGGGCGTGAACTTGGTTCAGTCATTGTTCCTATAGCCTTTTTAAAACCAACTCCTTATGGAGACAAAAATCCTTTAGAATTTGAAAAAGAGCGTTTATTAGAGTGCGAACAGCTCAAAGTAAACTGCCCTCGCCTTATTGATTATGGGACTAATTGGTTGGTTATGGCGGATGCTGGGGTGTCTGCTGAAGAATATTTAAAAAGACTTTCTAGAACTCAGAGATTTGAATTTATCTTAAAGTTAATAAGCACCATTTTTGATAATCAAAAAAAGGGTTTTTTCCATGGGCGATATTATTTGCGCGACATGCTTGTATCATCGACAGGGAAAATTTTTGTTTTTGATATTGAAGAAAATCCAATCCACATCATGGATATTCCTAATGCCAAAGCTAGAGAAATTTTTCATTTCATTGTATCAGTAACTACTGTTTTAAACGACAAAGAACTAAAGCAGCTAGGATTCTGGTTAAATGAACATATTGATAAAGAAACAAAAAAAAGATTACTAACTCTAGCACATTATAAAAAATCTCTTAAATTTCTTAATTTTTTTAAGCATCATTTAGGAAGAGACACGACCCGCTTTCTACAAACAGCTTTCTTTATTATGGATAATATAGATATTGAAGAAAAGTAGACAAATCATGAAGTTTCCTACGCACTTTAGTGCTAAACCATCTCATTATAATAAAGAAGCAGTACATTACGATACTTTTAATGAAAAGAATTCAACACATATCAATCAATTTTTAGAAAAAATATTCAAAAAGCACCGTGTTAAAACTATTCTTGATCTTACTTGTGGGACAGGGGCACAGGTTTTATGGCTTGCCAAGCTTGGTTATAAAATAATTGGTTCAGATATTAATAATAGAATGCTTAAACTTGCAAAAGACAAAGCTAGGAAAGAAAACTTAGATATTAAATTCATTAAAGGAGATATGCGTACGACTCAAGCAGGTCAGTTCGATGCTGTCATCACGATATTCAATGCTGTGGGGCACCTTACGAAATCTGATTTCGAAAAAGCCATAAAGAATATCCATATGAATCTAAATCATAAAGGAATCTATGTGTTTGATATATTCAATTTAAGATATTTCTTAAAAGATGATAACATCACTAAGCTAACGATTGATTGGCAAAAAAAATCCGAAAATACTACGGTGCGTGAAATTCAATACAGTACGATAAATGAAGAGGGAATTTTGACTTCTTATGATATTTACCATGAACAAGAAGGTGCAAATAAGCCAAAAATTTCTAAGGCTTTTCAAACATTACAGATTTACAGTGCAGAGCAACTCAATCAAATGCTGCAAAAAAATGGGTTTGAGGTTTTACGTCAGTGTGGAATTGATGGATTAAACTTAATTGAAACGACAACTGATCGTATAGTTACAATTGCAAAGAAGAAATAAAATTAAAATATCTTACATGTATTCGTGGACGATTCTTCCCGAACATCCTTTAACGAGCTAATCTACTATTTTCTTCTATGAATTTTTGACTATAACTCCTCTGCCTATGCTCAAATTTTTGAGAAAAATACTTTTTCTTAAGAAAAATTAATACATAACCGGTTAATAAAGTATTCCATACTTTATGTCATATTTTTATGAAAAATGAGCGTACTGATTAGTGATTGATAAACAATGGTACCTCAGTCTTATTCATCAATATTTTTGTGCAAGAGCCAAAAAGAGTTTCACTTAAGATATTATGGCTAAATGCGCCCATTACTATTAAAGAAGGTTTTATTTGGAATACAAGCTCTAAAATATGAGTAGCAGGACTGTCATCCGATATAATAATGTGAGGTTTAAGTTTAATGTCATACGCTTTACTTAAATTAATAGCCTGATTAAGAGTCGCTTGAGCTTGTTCTTCAGATGGTTTAACTGTAACGACATGCATTTCTTTTCCTTTGGCCAGTCCTAGTAAAAGAAACATATGTAAAGCCTTTGATGCGTGCACGCTACCATCATAAGCAATCATAACACGATCACATTCTTCAAAATTCTCAGGCACAATAATAATTGGTCGTGGATTATCTCGGGCAATATGTCTTACAGTTAGGTCGTTATCTTGCTCTAAAGCAAAATGAAAATCCGTTGTTTTTCCTAAAATAATAATATCGCCTTCATAAGAAGCACGTTCAATTTCCGAGACAGGGAAACCTTCATACTCATAAGCATCTGCTTTAATACCTTCTTGCTCAGCCTTAAGTTTAAATTGTTCAAGGAGCTTACGTAAATGACCCTCAGCTTCTTTAATAACAACCTCATCTCTATAAATTTTAAAAGCAGAACCTCCTAAAGGCTCTGGTTGTGCCGCAGTTAACCAGGGAGTATCTAAGACAGCAATTGCAACAAGATGTGCCTTATGTTCTTTTGCCAGCTTAATAGCGTAGTCACGCGCATTAATACTTGGCTTAGAGCCATCTAAAGCTAGAATAATTCTTTTTATCATTTTATTTCCCCCCTCTATTTATAGTTTCATTACAGTATATCTATTTATTTTGGGAGGAGCAAGAAATAACCCCCACTACTGTAGCGGGGGTTATTATAGAACTTTTAAGCGGCTTCCATAAGTCCAATGATACGATAAATCGTTTGGATCTTATCATTTGAAAAACTAAGTTGTTTAGTTATTAGTTGATTGCTGTGAGTCAATTCTGTCGTGTGAACAACACAATGATCTAGTTTATCATTTCCTTGTTGCCAACCTTCAAATTCACCAAGAATTGCCTCTCCTTCTTGTGTAACTAACAAAATTGAACATTGAGGCGATAAAGGCCTGGTTGGATGTGCAAAAATATGATCTCCAGAGCGATATCTTGGCCCGAAATTATTACTAGCCATATCTACACAAAAAGACATAGCGCCTGCAATGCCAATAAGTTCCTGTGGCCGAGCAATCCACTCTTGAGGATTTTCAAAGTCAATAAAACTTTTAGAGTTTTTATTAGTTACTTTAAAAAGTGGTAAATCAGGGGTTGAAAAGCGAACAGATGAAGCTGTATCGGTTACTTCATTATTCTCATTTTGCATACGAGACATCATTACAAATTTACTGCTTTGCGCATCCGTTAAAAGAAGGTCACCAGGATGGCAAGATAATACATGAGCAAGGCGCTGTAAGATATCTGCATTTAAGCGTCTAGTGCCACTTTCAAGACGAGAAAGATAAGAAGGTGAAAGCTTTGTTAAATCAGCAAGTTCTTCTAGAGTGTAACCTCTTTGTAATCTAAGATCACGGAGAGGATGTCTTGAACGCTTACGCTTCCTTGTTAGTAATTTATTTGGTGCAGTACGTCCAAAAGGTTGTGCCGGAGCCATAAAATGAATATTTTGTGGTTGTGACTCTGTATTCACCGCCTTTTGAGTTGTTGGATGCTTTTTATAATTCTCAGAAATATTGCCAACTTGTGAGTATTTTTTTACGGTCATTCTTATCCCTTTCCCCTTAATCTTCCCTAAGTTCCTTAAACATCTATAGTTTTACATTATTGCCCATAATTTTTCCAAAGAAAAATAAAAATTGACATTTACATGACCTTTTTGGCATTAAAATAGACATGTGTTTTTCGTATACCTTATATGCGTAAAATACATAAAGGCGCAAGGACCTTTTTTAAATAAATAAAAAATAAATAAAAAAAATCTAAACAGTGGGCTTAATGGGAGGAAAATAATGTCTAAAAATCAAGACAAACGAGCTTGGAGTGCTCAAGAAATAGAATATCTTAAGGTTGGCTTTCAAATGAATATTCGGTTGAAAGTGATAGCTAAAGTTCTTAAACGAAGTGAAACATCTATCAATAAAGCGCTTTCGCGTTTTGGGATTCGTCCATATGGGCTTAAGGGACGCATTAAAAACAATAAAAATATACTTTCTTGCCTATCTGAAGAAACCTATAAGAAAGTTCTAGATAACCATTGTCAAGAATTAGGGTATCCCTCATTTTTTCCGGTAGAAAAAAAACAAGGAAAACTTTTGAAAGAGAATAAGCTATCAAAAGAAAAGAATACATTTCCGTTGAAATCCTATTCAGATTATCATTCTCTTTTGTCAAATCAAAAATCTACGGCAATAAATTTTAATAACAATTGGATTGACTTTGAATCCGCGCTAATTTTATTAAAAAATATCGGTGATCGAGTGAATTGTTCACATAATAATTTAAACAAAAAGACTATTTTTATTAATGGGAAACCTTTTACAGCACAGCAAATGCTTCTTCGTTTAAATCGATTAAGGATGCAATCCGGGCTTGATCCAGTCTATGTTGCGAATATAACTGAATTTTAAAGGTATTTGAAATTTTCGAGAATGGAAAAGGAAAACATATATTTCTGAATATATTTCAATATTTTGGTGAGGTATTAATTAAATGGAAGCTATAACTTTTGAGCGCCCTAGAATTCCAAATTTTGGTGCCGGACCTTGTGCTAAACCTCCTGGATGGGAGTTAAGTCATCTTAAAAATGTGCTTATGGCTAGGTCACATCGTTCTGCAGAAGGGGTGCAGCGTATTCAAGAAGTCTTACACTTATTACGCTTAGTGCTTAACATACCTGAGAATTATAAGGTAACTCTTGTTTCAGGGTCTGCGACGGCTGCAGTTGAGACCTTATTTTGGTGTTTACTAGGTAAAAAAAAAGTACAAGTACACGTTTGGGACATTTTTGGCCAACGTTGGGCTAATGACGTAAAAAAAATTTTAAAAATAGATGATTGCGAACTTCTCGAATTAAATTCTAAGAAGTTACCACAGTTCGAACTTACGAACTTTGAGCATGACGTTATATTTACCTTAAATGCAAGCACAAGTGGCATTATTGCCTCAAATGTTTCATGGATTAATAATCATCGCCAAGGCTTAACATTATGTGATGCAACATCAGCAGCTTTTGCAGTCCCCCTTCCCTGGGAACTTTTAGATGCAACAGCATTTTCATTTCAAAAAGGCCTCGGGAGTGAAGCAGGAATTGGAGTTATTGTCCTTAGTCCTAAAGCTGTTGAGCGTTTAGAAAAACATACACCCATTTGGCCTATTCCTTATCTTTTTCGTTTAACAACAGATAAAGGCCAACTTAACGAAAAACTCTTTGAAGGTTTTTTGCTTAATACGCCCTCAATGTTACTAATTGAAGATGCTTTACATGCACTTAAATGGGCCCATTCTATAGGTAGTCAAAAGACCCTTTATCAAAGGACACTCAAGAATTATAATATTATAAAAAAATGGTTGGACACTGTCCCATGGATTAAGTTTTTAGTCCCCTCAGAAGAATATAGGTCCCCAACAACTGTATGCTTAGAAATTATTGCCCCTTGGTTTAAGTTGCTAACACGGGATTCTCAGTGGGAATGGATCAAGCAGTTTTGTACTCTTCTTGCGGAACAAAAAATTGCCTTTGATATTCAAAATCATATAGCAGCTACGCCTGCTTTGCGGATTTGGTGTGGACCTACTGTTGAAGCGGCAGATTTAGAAAAGTTAATGCCTTGGCTTGATTGGGCTTATCATAAATTAAAAAAAGAATAAGAAGCCCCAGCAAACCAGGGCTTTTATTTTCTCTCAGTTTTATTCAGCTGCCATTGGTGTTTCTGTTTCGCCTGTAGCTTTTTTAGCCATAAAAGCGCCTCCAACAGCCGCACCAGCGCCTAGTACAGCTTTTCTCACTGTTGGATCTGATGCAACAGTAACAGCTTTTTTAGCTGCGGCATGCGCAATGCTTTTCAGATGAGAAAAAACGCTTGCATTCGCTTGAGGAACTGCCAGTAAAGCAATAGATAAAGCTAACGAGCTTACTAAAGCAGATTTAGTATAATTTTTTTTCATTGTTACTCTCCCTTGTTAATTATGAACTCATCTAGTTTTGATTTTAAATGATAGTAATTAAGAAAGATTTAACAGCGAAAAAGATTAATAAAAAAAGTTTGCGAGATGCGCTTTTCTTGTATTTAGAGGAAGGATATGATAGCAAGAGTAATTCATATATATTAGAGAAAACAATGGCTGGAAGCTCTACACAATATCTCGTTTTGGCACGCAAATACAGACCCACGACATTTTCTGACCTTATTGGTCAGGATACGCTTGTGAGCGTTTTAAGTAATGGTATTAAGCAAAACCGTCTTCCTCATGCCTTTATTTTGACGGGAATTCGCGGGACTGGAAAAACAACCACAGCGAGAATTATTGCCCGCGCTCTTAACTGCATTGGCCCTGATGGGAAAGGAAATCTTACCCCCTCTCCTTGTGGCATTTGTGAGCATTGTCACGCAATTTCTGAAGATCGTCATATTGATGTTATTGAAATGGATGCGGCAAGCAGAACAGGTGTTGATGATATCAGAGAAGTTATTGAAGCATCTCGGTATCGGGCTGTTTCAGCACGTTATAAAGTCTATATTATTGATGAAGTGCATATGCTTTCAAAAAATGCCTTTAATGCCCTCCTTAAAACACTTGAAGAGCCTCCTTTACACGTTAAATTTATCTTTGCTACCACAGAAGTACGTAAGATTCCTGATACGATCTTATCCCGGTGCATGCGCTTTGATTTAAAACGAATTGATGAAGAAACGCTTAAAGAGCATTTTAAAAAAATTATCCTGCTTGAAGGCAAAACCATAGAAGAAGAAGCTCTTAAACTGATTGCTCGAGCTGCAGATGGTTCAGTAAGAGATGGCCTTTCCATTTTAGATCAAGCTATAGCGCTTTCAGAATCAAGTGTAACAGGCGAAAAAGTCAGAAAAATGCTTGGTCTTATGGATCAAACTTATTTGGTTGATCTTTGTGCTGCTCTGGTTCATGGAGAAGTTAAGCCGGCATTAAATTTATTTAGACAATTAAATCAACAGGGTACTGAACCTTTGGTTGTTTTAAAGGACTTATTGAGCTTTATCCACTGGCTTACTCTCAGAAATGTTAATCAAAATTCTCCGATTTATCCAGGATTCACAGACCAACAATCTCAGGAATGTAATAAATTAGCTCAGGAACTTAACTTCCCTCTTTTGGTGCGTTTCTGGCAAAGCCTTATTAAAGGCATTCAAGAAGTTTCTATAGCACCTTTTTCGGAACAAGCCGTTGAGATGGTCTTAATGAGACTTTGTTATCTTAGCCACCTTCCCACCCCTAAAGAAATTATTCAAAATTTAGAAGGCTCTTCTAATAAAGAAACTGTTCATAACCGTAATAGTGGCGTAGAGCCCCTTAAAGAACAAGAAGTAACTCAATCCGTCCTTCAGCCTTCTCAACAACATTCACTAGCACTACCAAGAGATTTTAAGGAAGTTGTTGCTCTTTGCCAAAAGCATCGAGAGCCCTTACTTGAAGGAATTTTAAGAAATGACGTTCATTTGATTAGTTTTGAGCCTGGTAAGATTTTTCTCCATCTGTCTCCTCATGCTCCTAAAGATTTAGCATATCGCTTAAAGGTTCATCTTAAAGATTGGACAGGAATTGAATGGGAAATCATCGTTCAAGAAAAAAGCGAAACCATTTATCCTTCATTACAGGCACAATACGAAATTGAACGTGCAAAAATTCGAGAAACCCTTCTTAATGAACCGCTAGTTAAGGCTGTTCAAAAGAGTTTTCCAGAATCTGAAGTTGTATATATTGATGACATTCCCAAGGAGAAAATAGCATGAAAAATATTGGTCAATTAATGAAACAAGCACAAGAAATGCAAGCACAAATGGCTGCGATGCAAGAACAGCTAGGCGGAATTTATGTTGAAGGAAAAGCTGGCGGTGGAATGGTTGAAGTTACGTTGAGCTGTAAGAATGAACTGAAAAAGCTCAAGATTGATCCCTCTTTGCTCAATCCAGCAGAAGTTGAAATTTTAGAAGATCTTTTAGTTGCGGCTTTTAATGATGCTAAGCAAAAAGCTGAAACTCGTACAGCCGAGGAAATGACTAAAATCACCTCAGGCTTGAAATTACCTGGTGGTATGAATCTTCCTTTTTAATTATAGAAACTTAGTTCAAATTAAATTTAACAAGAAAAAGATAACATTTAATGATAGGTTCTGAACTTCAAACACTTATACAATTATTAGCTAAGTTACCAGGTTTAGGTCCGCGTTCTGCTAGAAGAGTCGCTTTGCACCTCTTGAAATATAGGACAGAGCTTATGACTCCTCTCTCAGAAGCTTTACATGTAGCCGCTCAAGCGCTTAAAATTTGCCATATATGCGGGAATTTAGATACGCAGGATCCTTGTGCAATATGTGCAAATAAGCACAGAGAACTTGGGTTGTTATGTGTTGTTGAAAGTATTGCAGACTTGTGGGCTTTAGAAAGGTCAGGCTCTTATAAAGGATACTATCATGTCTTGGGTGGTACCCTCTCCGCGTTAGAAGGAGTTGGTCCCGAACAATTAAAGATCCCAGCTCTTTTACAAAGAATTCAGACGACAGGCGTTCACGAAATAATACTTGCTCTTAACGCGACTGTTGAAGGACAAACAACGTCTTATTATCTAGCTGATGCTTTGAAAACAACCCAAGCTAAAGTAACAGCTCTTGCCCATGGTGTTCCTCTAGGTGGTGAACTCGATTATCTAGATGATGGGACATTAACTGCCGCTTTGGGCGCGCGACGGCAATTATAAATATTGATATCTTAGAACTCTAAGATTATCCATTCAATCGATCTCTAAGCTGCTTACCAGCCTTAAAAAATGGGACAGATTTAGCTTCAACTTTTACGGCTTGTCCTGTTCTAGGGTTTCTACCTGAACGAGCTTGTCGTTTCCTTGTCGTGAAAACACCAAAACCTCTAAGTTCAACACGAGAGCCATTTGCTAAAGCGTTTGAAATCTCCTCCAATACAGCGGTAACACTTTTTTCAGCTTGTGTTATTGTTAAAGAAGGATTTGCATCTAAAATGCGTTCTATAAGTTCGGAACGTGTCATTTTTCCCACCTTTCATTTAAAGATATAATAAGCGTGCCAAATACATAAGGCTACGTCAAGTATTTAATCTTATTACATAAATTAAATAAAAAGGGTATGAGAAAAATTTACTAATTAAAGAGATTTTATAACTGATACGATATAAAAAATTCTTAACCTTTCATTAAGCTTGGATAAAGTGCTTTCTACATAATGCTATGTAACGCTCATTACCTCCAATTTCAACTTGTTCTCCTTCAAGAATAGGATTTCCTTGAGGATTAACTCGCTGATTCATTGTAGCTTTTCTACCGCAGTGACAGATTGTTTTAATTTCAGTTAAATGTTCGGATAAGGCTAAAAGATATTTGCTGCCTTCAAAAGGCTCTCCCATAAAATCTGTTCTTAAACCGTACGCTAAAACAGGAATATCAAGTTGATCTACAATTTGACAGAGTTGTTGTACTTGCATTTTGGTTAAAAAATGTGCTTCATCAATAAGCACACAACTTAAATTTGCAATTTTGCGTGCTTGATTTTTTATGTGGATAAAGAAATTAAAATCAAGTGAATAAACTATTGCGGGGCTTCTTAGTCCAATACGAGAAGCAATCCAACCTTCTTGATAACGATTATCAAAAACAGGTGTAAAAAGTAGCGTTTGCATCCCTCTTTCGCGATAATTATAATCAGATTGAAGGAGAGTTGTTGTTTTTCCAGCATTCATCGCGGAATAGTAAAAATGTAATTTAGCCATATATTTCTCTATTTTATGAGTGTTTTTCTGCAATTATTATAGGTGCCATTCCTTGGCTATCATAGATGATACTTGCGACAGTAAAGCCAGCAGATTCGAGATATGCTCTTGTTTGTGCTTCTGTACGAAATGCTTGCCATTTAGTATTTAATATTTCACTTAAAATGGCTTTCTGCTTTTGGATAGCTCCTACATCAAAATTCTTCCAGGTAGATTCATCTGATAATGCCGGAGGCGGTGTTGAAAAGCTTAGAATAAGTGTTCCATTTGAATTTAGGCTTTTATAGAATTCTTTGTAAAGAAGTATGACTCTTTGTTCGTCATATTCATACATGTTTAATCCATGACTAACAATTAAATCATATTTTTCGAATCCACCTAGATTCCAAGCATCTTTTTGGTGAAATGAAACAGCACCTGTAAAGCCTTGTTTAGCTACGTTTTGTTTAGCATAATTAATTGATTCAGCATCTGAATCGATGCCAATAAGGCTTATATTATTTGTACTTTTATAATTTAAAGATAAGAAGGTATCCATTAAGCCACAAGGAATAGCAGATAAGGACATGTTATTTTTTAATCGCTTTTGTATTTCTGCTTGAAAATTTTTAAAAATTTCACGAGTGGCAATTGCAATTGGCGCATTATTTATAAGCCAATGCTCTAAAGGGTGTTTTAAGTGCATATGAGGAGCATGCAAGATTGCATAAGCGCGCCAATAACCAGTAAGACGGCGATTAACTAATAATGAACGGCCAAGCTCAAATTCATTAAGCTGATAAAGTAAATCTAACATTTCTTCTAAAGGAAAAGTTAAATAACGTGCTTCTTTTAAAGCTTGCTCATAGGGGTGAAGATCAACATTTGTGTGTAGCTGAGGATGAACAAAATTTACTTCCTGTACAGCGTAATTATTTCTCATAAACTCTTTAACTTAACTTAATACAACTCAATTATTGGAAAATAATTTTTGCTCGTCATTATAATTAAGTTAGAAATTAATGCAAGTTTCTCTATAAATCGATAAAAAATTAAGAGATTTAGAACTAATAATCTAGAATTATAAGTAATTATTTAGATTCAAATACCTTTTTAATCTCTTCACTAAGTTCTGCACTTGTTTTGGAATTGCAAATTTGTTTTTTCTTTGAAGAACATTGTTCGTCAGAAAACTGATTATCAAAGTTTAAATTTACATACTCTTTGTGTGTTTCAGCCTTTAAAGATGAGCTGATTAATATCAAAACTAAAGATAATAAATACATATCATTCCCCATATCTTTTAAAGTAAGCTAACATAAGGGAAGTTAAGAATTTGCTAACATGAGAGAATTAAATTTAGTATATAATGCATCATGAAAAATGTTTGTCGAATTTATACCTTAGAACACTTGGAGAGCAATCAACGTTTAGAGCTTGATAAGGATAAAACCCATTATCTCAAAAATGTTTTAAGAAAAAGATGCGGAGATTTTGTGAGGATTTTTAATGGCAAAGATGGGGAATGGCTTGCAGAGATCCTAGAATTTACAAAAAAATCATGCGTTTTAAAAATAGGCCACAATTTAAGAGTCCAACCTTTGAATCAAGTTTTGCGATTAATTTTTGCCCCTTTAAAACAAGCAAGACTTAGTCTTTTGATTGAAAAATCAGTTGAACTTGGTGTAACAGAGCTTATTCCCATCCTTACAGAGCACACGCATGTGCGCGAATTTAATAAAGAACGCGCAATAAATATTGCCATTGAAGCAGCAGAACAATCTGAAAGATTATGTATACCGACAGTCCACTCCTTAACAACTTTACCGCTTTTTTTAAGTAACTGGCCTATAGAAAAGATCATATTTATGAGTGACGAACGCTTAACCGCTCCAAATCTTATAAAACAAATTATGGATACCTCCTCTCTTGAACCTTCCTTACTCATTGGTCCTGAAGGTGGTTTTAGCGCTCTAGAATTCGAACTATTTTCAAGGTATAAATTTATTCATTCGGTTAGTTTAGGACAGACAATTTTACGGGCAGAAACGGCTGCTATTGCTGGATTAGCAGTGTGCCATATAGCTAGAGAGGTAGGAGTAGCTAATGAAAAAGTGGTTTAGTACTTTTTTGGGGATTACTTTTTTTTGTTTCATGTTGCATGGTTTTACGTCCGTAAACGCGGATGTCTCTGATTTTGAAAGTCTGAAACCAGATCAAAAACCAAAAGATATTGAAACAGATGCTTTAGAAAAATTATTAAAAACACTTGAAAGCAAAAGTGCTCGTAAAGAATTCATTTCCCAACTTCGAACAATGATTGCGGCAAAAACGAAAGTTGAAAATGAGCCTACTCCTTTAGCTCTTTCAAAGATTTCGGAAATAATTCATGCTATTTCAGAGAAAATTCTTGAATTTTTCAGTGAAGTTGAAAAAACCTTCACAGAAGTTATCAAGCTTCTTAATAACCCATCCTTTATGATTAAAATGGGTCATGCTCTTAAAAATATTTTTCTTATATTAGGGCTGGGTATTATTACCAATAGAAGCATGCGCTGGATTAGTTATTATGTTTATAAAAATTTTAAAACTACTTCTCATCAAACAATTATTTCGGACAAAAAGCTAAGATTTATTCAAAGAACAATTAATGGCTTTTCTGTCATTAGTATGATAATTGCGATGTTTACGCTTGCTTCTAATTTATCTCTTGATGGGATTATGGTTCCGATTGCAGACCTTTCAATGACAGCATTAGCAAGTTATGAAACTGCTCTTTTTCTTTACCATTTAATTTTTTCACCTAAATGGAATGAACTTCGCTTAATCAAAATTCATGACTCTACAGCTCGACTTAGCTATCGTTATTTACGATTAGTTACGTTCCTTATGGTTGTCGGTATAGCTCTTAGTGAGCTTATTTTGCTTTTAAAGGGGCCTACAATATTTTACTCATTTACGATTAAGGCTATGCTTTTTATCGCATGTTTTAAAACCTTATGGTTTATTTACTTAATTCGAAACAGAGTAAGTCAATGGCTTGTACGCCAAGAGCAAAGTATAAATCGGAATAGACAATTCTCTTCAACTGTTGCAAAAACTTGGCATGTATGGGCAATCCTGTATGTGTGTCTCTTTGGAATCACAACTTTTTTCCAAAGAATTAATAATGTTAAAGCGGTTGCTTTTTCATTTATTGGCACAGCCTTTTTAATTACTATTTCATATATTTTAGTTTTAAAAATTCCTAAATTTGTACGAACTTTTATGGGGCATGTCACGCGCCATTTACCCTACATAACGCCAAGGAAAAATTTTTATACCGTTTTTCTTTCTCTCCTTATTAGTTTGAGCATTATTTTTAGCCTTCTTTTTTTGTCATTAGAGATTTGGGATCTTGAAGTATTTGATTTCTTTTCCGAAATTGAAGGGTTACCCTCAGCATTTTTGAATATTCTATTAATTTTTCTCTTAAGTATTTTTGTATGGGAAACGAATGAGTACATCATAGATCGTTTTTTTAATCGTTCCACTAAACAGCAAAAAGGTATCGTCAGAAAACAAAGACTTTTAACGATTAAACCTCTGGTTCAAAATACCACCAGATTTATTTTATTTGTACTTGTAACCTTGATTATCTTTGCTGAGCTTAATTTAGATATTACGCCTCTTTTAGCGGGTGTTGGTGTTATTGGTATCGCTTTCAGCTTTGGTAGCCAATCCCTTGTTAAAGATATTATTACGGGTATTTTTATTTTAGTTGAGGACACAATTAATGTTGGAGATATCGTTCAGATTGATGGTCAGAATGGAAATGTCGAAGCTATTTCTCTAAGAACAGTTCGTTTGCGAGATTCTGAAGGAAACTTACATACATTTCCTTTCAGTGGCATTACAAAAATTACGAATATGTCTAAAAATTTTTCTTATTACCTTTTTCAAATAGGTCTTTCATACTCTGAAAATATGGAGCATGCTTTTGAGGCAATGAAGGAAGTAGATCTAGAGATACGTCATGATGCTCAATATAGTTCTATGATTTTAGAACCGCTAGAAATTATGGGAGTAGACAAGTTTACTGAAACAGGTGTCATGCTACAAGCACGCATTAAAACGCTTCCTGATAAAAGCCGCTGGATTGTAGGACGAGAATTTAACCGTCGCCTAAAAGCTAATTTTGATAAAAAAGGTATTGAATTTGCTTATGAGTATAGGAGATATGAGTTGTTATCTACACAAGCAACAGCACCTGTATCAAAGATTTAATCTCGCCAAAATTTAGGGCTAAAAAGAATTAATATCGTAATATATTCTAGTCGCCCAACAAGCATGCCGAACATTAAAAGCCATTTCGCGCCGGTAGGTAAAGCAGCATAAGCTCCTGTGTCTCCTAAGATATCTCCAAAACCTGTTCCCATATTATTGAGGACACTTAGAGCTGCAAAAAGGCAAGTTAATAAGTCCAATTCAAATAAAGAAAGCGCAAGTGAAAGCGTTCCTAAACAGGCGACAAATAATGCAAAAAAAGTAAAAACAGATAAAAAAATTCCTTCAGGAATGGGTTTGCCATTATACATGGGAATAAAAACACCATGTGGTCTTCTTAATTGAAGGATTTGTGTTTTTACAGTTGCATACATGACCTGAAAACGAAAAACCTTTATACCTCCTGACGTTGAACCTGTGCAACCTCCTATTACTGAAAGAGCTAGCATAATCATTATCGGGAAATTACCCCATAAAGAATAATCTTGGGAATTAAAACCCGTCGTCGTCAGGATGGATGTTACGTTAAAAATAGAATGCCTTAAGGCATAAGTAAACTCATGGCCGTCTTGCCAAAGCCAAAAAGTCGTGGCCAAACTTGCAATAATAAGAATTTTAAAAAGTGTACGTACTTGATTATCTTTGAAGAGCGTTTGGACATCTCCTTGGATACATCGAACAAAGAGCGTTAATGTAATTGCCCCCATAATCATAAAGATAATTAAGACTGTTTCAATATAGGGATCATCAAAGTACTCAATTGAAGCTTCAAAAGTTGAAAAACCTCCCGTCGAAACAGTCGAGAGTGCATGACAAAAGGCATCAAAAAAAGTCATTCCTGCCCACCATAATGCTAATGTACAGGCGAATGTCAGAAAAACGTAGGTTCCAAGAATTGCTGATGCAATTTGTGAGACTTTTGGGAGTATTTTTTCAGAACGATCTGAAAACTCACTTCGAAACAGCTGCATTCCACCAATTCTTAAAAGAGGTAAAATTGTAAGCGCCATTAAAACAATTCCTATTCCTCCAAACCATTGGAGCAATGAACGCCATAAAATAATTCCATGAGACGCGTAATCTAAACGAACAATGGCTGTTGCTCCGGTGGTTGTTAGCCCGGAGATTGCTTCAAAGAAAGAATCGGTTAAAGAAGGCGTACTATAAGTAAAAATAAAAGGAAGTGCTGCAAAAATAGCAGTTGTCAGCCAATTTATTGCCGTTAAAAGAAAAGTATCTCTTACCGTAAGAATTTGGACTTTTTCAGAGCGATTTGCCAATACTAAAAGTAAACCTACAAAGAGGGTTACCCCTGATGAAAGTGCAAATGCTTGCCAATTAATATCATGATGAAAAAAGTCTACAAGACCAGGAACAACCATTCCTAATGAAAGAGAAATGAGAAAAAGGCCAGATGTAAAAAAAATGGGCTGAAATGCGATCACTTTTAAACTTCACTAATAATGACGTCTTTCTCTTTATACTGGAAAAAAAAGGAAAGTTAAGCCCTGAAATTTAAAAATTTTTATTTGGGGCGAATGATGGGGCTCGAACCCACGACCTTCGGTACCACAAACCGACGCTCTAACCAGCTGAGCTACATTCGCCATAGGGACTTTTGTAAATATTTTAAGATAGCACGTCAAGGAAAATAGGGGAAATAAGCATAATTAATTACGTGATCTTTTGCTTGAGTCTGACAACCACATCGACTATCTTCAGCTACAACCAATTTAAAAGAGTAAATTTGGAGGGGTGCCAGAGTGGTTGAATGGGGCGGTCTCGAAAACCGTTGTGCGCGTAAGTGTACCGAGGGTTCGAATCCCTCTCCCTCCGCCAAGATTCAGATGGTTTATGCTTAACTCTCACAACCTCTTGTTTCTAAAAAATATTAATCCATATTCTAAAAATGTTTTATAAAACTTCTTGCTTTAACAAACGGTTAGGTCCCAAATTTAAGCTATTTAATTCTTTGATTTTTATCTTTTATAGGATTCAGGATAATAAAATTTCTAAGAAAATGTAAGAGCGCCACATTGAAAGACCTCTAAAAATGAAACAAAAGATTAAAATACGAAAACTAACTGTCAATGATTTTCAGTTGATTGAATCCGCATTTAAAGCCCAAGGTTGGAATAAACCAGCGGAACAATATCAAGGTTATTTCAAGCAACAACTGAATAATGAAAGAATTGTTTTTCTTGCCTTTATTGAAGAGATGTTTTGTGGATATGTGACGGTCAAATGGGTTTCCGACTATTCATCATTCCGAGAAAGGGAAATACCCGAAATTTCCGATTTAAATGTCTTAAAAAAACAACAAAAACAAGGTATTGGAAAATTTTTGATAAAAGCAGCTGAAAAAACTATCTTCACAAAAAGTAATTTAGCTGGTTTAGGTGTAGGATTGTTACCTAATTATGGAGCTGCCCAGAAGTTGTATAGTAAGTTAGGGTACAAGCCTGATGGCTTAGGCATAACTTATCAAAACAGGCGCTGTGAATATCACTCTCAAGTCGAGGTTAACGATGATCTCATCCTATGGATGATTAAAGCGAAAGAATAATTACAAGAATTTATATTTTTAAGAAAATATTACTATGACCTTACTTATTTCAACTATTGAATCTTACCTTCTTTATCGTGATGCGATGATGTTGGTTTTGAATAAGCCTGCGGGCATTGCTGTGCATGCTGGCGCTAAGAAGAATGATAGCCTTGATGCTTATTTTGAAGAACTCAAGTTTGGGCTACCACGCCTCCCTGCCCTTGCCCATCGGCTTGATAAAGACACAAGCGGATGTTTAATATTAGGGCGTCATCCTGAGGCTTTGCGACGCTTAGGCCTTCTTTTCCAAGCTAATCAAGTACAAAAGACATATTGGGCCATTGTAAAGGGGCATCTTGCGGAAAAAGAGGGCACTATTGACCTTCCTTTAGCGCCTCAATCCCAAAAAAAATATCATTGGTGGATGAAGGTCGATCCCCAAGGTAAGCCAGCCGTAACAAATTTTAAAGTTCTAGGAGAAACCGAAGGAGCGTCTTGGCTTGAGCTTAAACCTCAAACAGGACGTACTCATCAGCTGCGTGTCCATTGTGCGGCTATAGGGAATCCAATCCTTGGAGATCGCATATATGGCGACTCTCAAGATGCGCCACAACTTCATTTGCACGCCTATTCTGTTGAGATCCCTCTTTATTACAAGAAGCCACCTATTGAAATTAAAGCCCCTTCTCCTTTTTATATAGAAGCTTATGTTAGTAAGCTTATTTGAATTTTAAATATACTTCTTTATGATGTTTGCACCCCTCAAATAATCGTCCTATTTTTGAAATATATAACAGGAATTTTGTTGCTATTTTTTCTGAAATTTGTTACTATTAATGTATAGGGTTGAAGGACTGGCAAGCCCTTCAACATTCTTTTCGAGAGAGCCTAAGGGGCTGATCACCCTGACTAAGATAAAATAAGAAGAACAGGAAGGTTTAACGTTAATAGAGGAGAAAGAGAAGATGCGTTAGATAAGATAAGAAAAAGAACTAAAGTAACAAGATAGTAAGAAATAAAGGTTTTAAGGGGCTTGGATTTAAAGATTTAAGCGAATGAGTTTCTGCGCCTTAAAACAAGAGAAGGAAAATAAATAAGAGGAAATAGTAACAATGACTTAAACAAACTGAATCGTACATGAACAATGTACATTCCCTCTTCTGATCTTGCAAGATTTTATAGATCAGTAGAGAAAACTCTCCCTCCCTTGGTACCAAGAAAAGAGAGACATCAACAAAATGGATCTTTGATAGTGTGAAGAATTGACATAAATACCCACGTTGGGAACAATCCAATAGGTTTACTGAAAGTGATAAAAATGAAAAACTTTGACCACCATTCAGGTGCGTATTTAGATAGTGATGGCGCACAAATTTATTATGAATTGACAGGTAATGAAAATCGTCCAGTTTTATTGCTATTGCATGGGGGGTTTGGCAGCATTGAGGATTTTAATGTTATTCTGCCTGACTTAAAACAACGGTTTAAAATAATTGGAATTGATAGCCGAGGACATGGGAAATCAATGCTTAATTCAATGACCTTAACTTATGAACAAATCCAAAAGGATGTTGAACGCATTCTCGCGCATCTAGGTATCAATAAGCTAAGCATCATCGGCTTCAGTGATGGAGGAACTGTCGCATACAGAGTTGCTTCAATGACGTCATTACATATTGAAAAGCTGGTTACTATTGGCTCACACTGGCATCTGAAAAATACGGAATCAGTAAAAGAGATATTCTTAAAGATCACTGGCGAAAGCTGGCGAAAAAAATTCCCTCGTACTTATGATCTTTATCAAAAACTGAATCCAGCCCCTAATTTTGATTTTTTTACTCAATCGATAATCAAAATGTGGCTTGATTCAAATTCATCTGGGTACCCTAATGAAGCCGTTAAAAATATTTCTTGTCCCTTATTGATCGTGAGAGGCGATGATGACCACCTTTTGTTAAAAGATGCTGTTGTAGAGTTATCTAAATTTATCAAAAATTCGCATTTATTAAATATTCCATTTGCGGGGCACGTGGCTTTCGAAGATCAGAAAGAAATATTTATGCTGAGCTTAAATGAGTTCTTACAAAGATAAAATTTCTGTAACTATCTTACTGATATTATAGAAAATTTTAGTAAGATAGTTTAGTTTAAATAAGATGCTTCTCGAGGGAAGTAAGATTATTTAAGTTTTAGCTAAGTCTCTTTTTGAATTCTTATTTCTTGTAATTGATTTTCAACATATAAGACGCGCGCCAAGGTATCCATAAGAATGCCAATCGTAATATCAATATCTTGGTCATTAATATCAAATGATCGTCCTGCCCCTTCTACATCAAACAACTTGTTAAATCCTGCCTTCGCGATTCCTAACTCGGTGACATTTTTTTGATATTGAATATAGGGATTATTCGAAATCATTAATACTTTTTGATGATCCTGGGGTGTCATTTTTTGAAGCCAAAGCTGAACACAATCCATGGTTTGTGCTCTGGCTAAATCTTGTTGTTTTGTTGCTTCTATGAATATCGGTTTTTTCTCTTTAAGAGATAAGGGTAATTTAAGTTGGGCCCAAATTAACTTAGAGGCTTCGCGCTCATCATGAGGTAGAATGTTAGGTATGTGCCAATTAGGATCTTTCAAATAGGGTGAAGGGTTGATAAGTATCTCTTTGGTTTCTGTTGAAAAGAGAGGTCTTTCTCCTACTAAGAAGACAATCTGAGTTTCAGGTTTTAAGTGTATAATTCCTTCCTCAACATTCTTTGCAAGAAACATAAGCCTTTCTCGCATATTAGGAACAGTTGATCCTTGAATAAGAATAATATCTGGATTTGTATTCCTTTTGGGATAAATGGATGCAATATATTCAAGGTTGTAAAAGAGATTAATAATTTTCTCTTTCTGTTGCTTTGATAACCCAGAACATAATTTTTTATAATGTTGAATGGCTTCGTTTGACATTCTTTCAGCATTTTTAGGACGTAAGAAATGCGCCTGCGCTAAAGTATTCAGCTCTTGCGTCGTTGCTTCTCTTTCTTCAAAAATTTGCTGAAGTCGTGTTTCAGGGAAGATGTATGAAGACTCATTTAAGATATGACTAAAGAAAAAGAATATCTTTATAATTTCTGGCATGAACTCCCCTTCTCTTCATTCAATTAATTATCCTAAAAAAAGCCCCTGAAATTTCTTTCAGAGGCTTTTAATTTCGTTAAGCTATGACTTCTTAGAAGCCATCGCGCTCGATGCGTTTACGTTGAAGCTTACGAATACGCCGAATAGCTTCAGCTTTTTCGCGCTTCTTGCGCTCAGAAGGCTTTTCAAAATGACGACGAAGTTTCATTTCACGAAACACGCCTTCACGTTGCATTTTCTTCTTAAGCGAACGTAGAGCTTGGTCCACATTATTATCGCGAACTGTTACAAGCACGTTGCTCACTCTCCTTTCAAAAAATAAACAATAAACATAGATAAATTAATATTATCTGCCGCAACTATAAGTTGGGTTTTGAGAAATGTGAAGAAGAAAATTCCAAATATGATTAAAATGCGTATCTATGTTTCATGAGGAACATAAACACGCATTCTTAATGTGCTACAAGAATTTACCCATGGCTTTTGCCGTATCTGCCATCCGGTTTGAGAAGCCCCATTCATTATCATACCATGACAAAACTCGACAAAAGCGCCCCTCAATGACTTGGGTTTGTGTTAAGTCGAAAGAAGAACTCAATGGGTTATGGTTGAAATCAATTGAAACAAGTGGCTCATTAACAACGCCTAAAACGCCTTTTAGGTCAGTTTGAGAAGCCTTTTCAATTGCGGCATTAATTTCAGCAGCTGTTGTTTCTTTTTTTGCATCAAATTTAAAATCAATCAAAGAAACATTCGGTGTTGGTACACGAATGGCTGTTCCATCTAATTTACCTTTAAGTTCTGGAAGCACAAGACCGACAGCCTTGGCAGCACCTGTTGAGGTTGGGATCATTGAGAGTGCTGAAGCACGAGAGCGACGTGGATCACTATGGAACGTATCTACAAGGCGTTGATCTCCTGTATAAGCATGAATTGTTGTCATATAGCCGCGTTCAATTCCTATAGCTTTCTGCAAAACATAGGCAACTGGCGCTAAACAGTTTGTTGTACAAGAAGCGTTTGAAACAACAATATGGTCTTTTGAAAGTTTATCATGGTTAACCCCATACACGACGGTTAAATCAGCACCATCAGCAGGAGCCGAGATTAAAACCCGCTTTGCTCCAGCTTGGAGATGTTTTTCTGCTTTTGACTTCTCAGTAAAACGGCCTGAACATTCTAAGACAATATCAATATTTAGATCTTTCCAAGGAAGATTTGCAGGGTCAGCTTGTGCGAGAACTTTCACTTCGCCAAATCCAACATCGATTCCTGTTGTAGACGTTTTTACTTCATAAGGGAAACGGCCATGAACTGAATCATACCGTAAAAGGTAAGCATTGCTTTCAATATCAGCTAAATCATTAATAGCGACAACCTCAAGATCTTTATGATGATTTTCAACAATTGCTCTAAAAACAAGTCGTCCGATACGGCCAAATCCATTAATTGCTACACGAAGCGCCATTTATTTCTCCTTTAATTTGTTGGTTGTTAATTCTACAACAGCTTCTACTGTAATTCCAAAGTGTCTGTAAAGCTCTTGATAAGGACCCGAGGCTCCAAAACCATGCATTCCTATAAAATTTTCTGGTGAACTTATATATTTTTCCCATCCAAAAGGAATCGCAGCCTCAATGGCAATCCTTATCGTATGAAGTCCTAGAACTTTTTCTCGATACTCTTTTTCTTGAAGGTCGAAAAGGCGCCAACATGGAAGAGAGACAACACGGGCAGAAATTCCTCTGTTCTTGAGCTCTTCTTGTGCCTTTATGGCAATTGAAACTTCAGATCCTGTTGACAAAAGTGTGATTTCTGCCTTTGGATCTTCGCTTAAAACATACCCACCTTTTTTGCTTAAATTTTCTTCGGTACTATCTGTGCGCAGTAATGGAAGATTTTGTCGCGTCAAAACGAGGAGCGACGGCGTTGTTTGGCTTTCTAAGGCTAATTCCCAGCATTCTGCAACCTCAACAGAGTCAGCAGGCCTGAAAACGTTAAGATTGGGAATCGCTCTTAGAGCTGCTAAATGCTCAACTGGTTGATGCGTTGGACCATCTTCACCTAATCCAATGGAATCGTGCGTCATAATATAAATCGTACGCGTCTGCATAAGGGCAGAAAGACGAATTGATGGTCTACAATAATCAGTAAAAGCAAGGAATGTTCCCCCATATGGGATAAATCCCCCATGGAGGCTTATTCCATTCATTGCGGCGGCCATAGCGTGTTCTCTTACCCCATAATGAATATAATTTCCGCTAAATTTTTCTGAGGAAATAGCCTGGCTTTCTTTCGCTTTCGTATTATTTGATCCTGTGAGATCTGCTGACCCACCTAATAATTCGGGTATTTTTGGTACTAAGGTATCAAGAACTTGACCCGAAAGTATGCGTGTAGACGCTGTTGGCTTTTGGCTGCGAAAACTATTGATTAGCTCTTTAATGCGGTCTTGCCATCCTTTGGGTAACTCACCTTTAAAACGACGTTCAATTTCATGTTTAATATTTGGTTCAGAATCTTGAAGATGGTTTTTCCAGCTCGTATACGCTTGTTCCCCTTTAACTCCAAAACTCCGCCAAGCATCAAGAATGGGAGCAGGAACTTCAAAAGCTGGTGAAGACCAATTTAAAGCCTCACGCATCTTTAATATTTCTTTTTCTCCTAAAGAAGAACCGTGTACAGCTGATGTACCTGCTTTAGTCGGGGCTCCATAACCAATTGTTGTACGACAGGCAATCATTGAAGGTGCTTTTGCTTGCTGTGCTTTTTGCAGCGCTAAATAAATTGCTTCAGGATTATGCCCATCAATGGCTTGTACTTGCCAGCCACAAGCCTCAAAACGTTTAAGTTGATCATCTGAGACAGATAAGCTTGTGGGACCGTCAATCGATATATGGTTATCATCAAACAAAACAATAAGCTTGGAAAGTTTTAGATGACCAGCTAGGGAAATAGCTTCATGAGAAATACCTTCCATAAGGCAGCCATCTCCAGCAATTACATACGTAAAGTGATTAAAAAGATGTTCACCAAACTGAGTACGTAAAAGGTGCTCAGCAATTGCCATTCCTACAGCATTTCCGAGCCCCTGTCCCAGTGGGCCTGTCGTTGTCTCTATTCCCAAATATTGATCTTTTTCCGGGTGACCTGCTGTATGAGCTCCCAGTTGACGGAACTCTTTCAAAGACTCTATCGTCATCCCTTCATAGCCCGTCAAATAATTGAGGGCATACAATAACATTGACCCATGCCCAGCAGAAAGTACAAACCTGTCTCGATCTGGCCACGTCGGATGCTTAGGGTCGAATTTAAGAAAATGCTGATATAAAACAGTTGCAACATCTGCCATTCCTAAAGGAAGTCCTGGATGACCTGAATTGGCCTTTTCAATGGCATCAATACTCAAAAAACGAATGGTATTGGCCAATTCCTGATGAGAAACACGTGCTAATGAAGAAAGATTCTTAGTAATAGGGATTCTCCTAATAGTTATAATGAGCACACAATGCCTGGCGTTTTAAATAACGTCAATGGGGCTCAATTTCTTTAAAACTTGTTTCAATAATTTTTTTAAATAATTTTGGTAAAGCATAGTGGCTTAATTGATGCAGAAAAACCCACACACCGTCTAAAGTTTCTGCTTTTTTAGAACAAATACTTCCATAATAAGACTCAACTTCAAGATCAAAATGGGTAAAACTATGATTTATACGACCCTCAAGAGATTTCCAGTGTGTTGTAAAGGGAGCATCTTTGCCAATATTATTACTTTCCACTTTTTCCAATTGCCATTCAGATGTTGGAACTCCCATCATTCCACCCAGTAATCCCTTTTCTGGTCTTTTCCTCAATAATATTGCGCCATCTTCTCTTTTGAGAATATAAGCAATAGTATATTTTTGAGGCCTTACAAGCTTTTTATTTTTTAAAGGAAGCTCTGCCGCGATGCCTAATGCATGAGCTTTACAAGTTGGCTTAAAAGGGCATTTTTCGCATAGAGGTGCTCTGGGAGTACAAACAGTCGCTCCCAGATCCATCATGGCTTGCGCAAAGTCCCCAGGTCTTGTTTGCGGTGCGAATGCGCTAGCAGCATTTTGTATCTCTGGCATTCCATCGGGAAGTGGTATTGAAATAGCATATAAACGCGAAAGGATACGAGCAATATTTCCATCGACAGGTAAAACATGTTCATTAAACGCAATAGCAGCAATTGCTCTTGCTGTATAAGGTCCTATACCAGGAAGCTTTATCAATTCATCTGAACTTGTTGGAAGCTTCCCTTTATAGTCGTTTGTAATTTTTTTTGCGCAGAGATGAAGGTTTCTCGCTCTTGCATAATATCCCAAACCTTGCCATGCATGTAGAATATCATCAAGGGAAGCTTCTGCTAACTGTTGAAATGTAGGCCATCGCTGTATGAATGATAAAAAATATGGAATTACAGTAACAACCGTCGTTTGTTGCAACATAATTTCACTTAGCCATACGTGATAAGGATTTACTGTTTGTTCACCTTTAGCCCGCCAAGGAAGATTTCTCCCTTGATTATCATACCAAATTAAAAGAGCTTTATGATATTCTTTCATGGTTATTTTCTAACATATTTAAAATATCACCAGCTAAATAAATTGATCCACAGATTATAACTCGAATGGGAGTCGAAGAAAGTTGAGATATTTTTTTCAATCCTTCAATGAGGGTATTTGCTGTAAAGCCATTTTTATGAGGGAGGATTTCAATAAACTGATTAGGGGCTCTATATTTTTCTGATGATGTAATAGGAATAAAACAAAATTCTTTAGCCACTTTAGAAAGTACTGACAAAAAAGTAAAAGAATCTTTATGATTAAGCATTCCAACAATAAAATAGGTTGGCAAGAAACGCCAAGTCTCCACTGTTTCTACGAGAGCTTGAGCCCCTCCTTCATTATGGGCACTATCAAGCCAAATTTCTGAGCCAACACAAAGATAATCAGCTAAAAGGCTAGAAGAAAGGTTTTGCAATCTTCCCTTCCAACTCGCTGTTGCTATTCCTGTTTTTAAATGTTTTTCTTTTAAATTAAATGAATGTGACTGTTCTAACATCGAAGTTATGCTCAATGCTAATCCAGCATTATGTATTTGATGTTTTCCTGCTAGACTTATCTTTGGACAATGTAAGTTTGAACAATAAACAAGCCCTTTTGCTGCTTCTTGTACGTCCCAGTCTCGATTTTCCAGAAAGAGAGAGACGGATAACTCTTTTGCGCAAGCAAGAAGCACACTTTCAATTTCTTTAGGTTGCGCAACTGAAAAGGCTGAAGCTCCTGCTTTGAAAATACCTGCTTTTGCATAAGCAATTTCAGCTAACGTTTTTCCTAAATAATCTTGATGATCATAGGAAATTGACGTAATGGCTGTCACAATCGGCGATTTTATAACATTTGTTGCATCAAGCCGACCCCCCACCCCTGTTTCTAACAATAAAACATCTGCAGGATTTTGAGCATAAGCTAAAAATGCCGCTGAGGTTATAAATTCAAACCAGGTAAGTTCTTCTTGATCTTGAGCATATTTCTCACACTCTTGAAGTAAAAAAGAAAAATAAGATTCTTCTATTTTCTTTCCCGCAATAATAATACGTTCATTACATTCTATTAAATGTGGTGAAGTATAAATATGCGCCTTATACCCTGCAGCCTCAAAAATGGCATGTAAAAAAGCGATTGTTGACCCCTTTCCATTTGTGCCAGCCACGTGAATAGTAGGGGGAAGTTTGAGATGAGGAGAGCCAAGTTTATATAATAATTTTTCAATACGTTCCAAACTGAAACGTGCTTTAAAAGGAAATTTTTTAGAGAACGTGCCTAAATCAAATCGAACCATCCTAAACGCGAGGTTTCATTAAAAGTTTTATTAATGTAACTAAACGTTCTTTAATTTGATGACGAGGAACGACCATATCAATCATTCCATGCTCAAGAAGATACTCAGCAGTTTGGAAACCTTCAGGGAGGGCATGTCGTATTGTTTGTTGAATGACACGAGCACCAGCAAAGCCTATCATGGCACCAGGTTCAGCAATAGCAATATCACCTAACATAGCAAAAGACGCTGATACTCCACCGGTTGTGGGATCAGTGAGAATTGTAATATAAGGCAAACCAGCTTCTTTTACTTGACGAACCGCTATCGTTGTACGAGGCATTTGCATAAGAGAAAGGATGCCTTCCTGCATTCTAGCTCCGCCAGATGATGGAATAACAATTAAGGGAGCTTTATACTTAACAGCAGCTTTTGCCGCAGCAACAAGACCAGCCCCTACAGCGGTTCCCATTGATCCCCCCATGAAATTGAATTCAAAGGCAACAACAATAGATTTTTGTCCACCAATGCGTCCCATTGCTATAAGGATGGCGTCTTCTTCCTCTGTTTTATGACGCGCATCTTTTAAACGATCTGAGTATTTTTTTAAGTCTTTAAATTTTAAGGGATCATGAACAACTTTAGGGGTTGGAATACGCGTATATTCTTGTTCATCAAATAATAACTCAAGCCGTTTTTTAGCTTCAAGTCGCATATGATTGCCACAATGACGACACACAAAGCTGTTCTCAGCTAAATCGCGATGGAAAATCATTTGCTCACATTTTGAGCATTTATCCCATAAATTATCAGGGACATCCTTACCCACAAGAGCTCTAAGCTTAGGGCGAACAAAATCAGTAATCCAGTTCATAAGGGCTCCTTATTGCTATCGATAAATTCTTTTAACAGATCTATCAGGTATTTTGAATATAAATTCAAAATAGGATTAAAAAATTAGTGATAAAAATATAGGAATTTGCCACATAAATTTCGAGAATTATGTTTTGGATCTAGAAAAATTTATGAATCTAACTTATAAGGTAATCCTTTAAATTATTATAAAAAATACTATGTGATGCATCAAAAGAAGTTTTAAGCTAATTTTGTAAAGAACGAAATGTGGCTTTTGAATGCAAACGCGAATGCTATAAAATATTCGGGAGATATAAGCTTGAGCTCAAATGATGTCGCTTTATTCTTAAAAGAATGGCACTTTTCTGATGAGTGGGAGCAATTCTCATCTAAAGAATCCATTAGTTCTGAGACGTCAGAGCTACAAGATGAAGAACCACTTCTTAATCAAGCTGAGATTGAAAGCCTTCTTAACCATTACAACTTACCAAAAAAACAAATTGTTTCTGGGCTTGAACATTTATTAGAGGCTAAAAATTCATCATATTATAATCTTGCTTTTTTAGATAATCTTTTAAAGAATTTTTCTCAGGAATGCCTGAATGACTGGCGTTCAGCATTATTAATGAGTGATAACTTAGAATATTTTTTACAGGATAAAAATTTTGTTTCACTTAAACATTATATTGATGAAACCTTAATTAAGGGAGTGACCAGAGTAATCAAATCTAAACAATGCGAGTCTCCTATTTTTATAAATTTCAGCTCAGAATGTACACATTTACTGATTGAGTCTCTTTTGGGGGGGCACCAAACAACTTCATCACTGCAAAAGAATGATAAACCTCTTACAAAAATTGAAAATAATATTAGTCTTCATTTTATACACACATTAATAGCCGCGCTTGAGAGAGCATTTAGCAAACTTGTTAAATATGAATTCTATTTAGAGAAAAAAAACAATCTAACTGACTTAATGAGCTTAAGCCATTTCTCAGATAATGCTCTTCTTGTTAAGTTTATGCTTAGAATTAATTCTTCATCAAACGTTATCAATGTACTTTTTCCCATGCCTTTTTTAGAAGATTTTAAACAAAAATTAGAGAGAGAAAATGAGATAAATAGACAACCATATACGGCTATATGGCAAAATTATTTAGCTCAAGGATTAGAAGAAACAAATCTTGCAGTAGATGCAAAATTACCTACAATGACTTTTTCCTTAGCAGAAATTCTCAATTGGAAAATAGGTACTCGAATAATTCTTCCTCTAAAGCCTTCTTCACCGATTTCATTAGAATGTGGAGGATTAGAGCTTATGAAAGGAGAAATGGGACAGCGTAATAATTCTGTTGCAATTCAAATTAAGCGTAATAAACTTACTTCATTAAAGGAAGAAGAATGACATTTTCTATTATTATGGATCTTATTGCTGTTGCTATTTTGATAGCGACTCTTATTTATGTATTTGTTTTAAATCAGCAGTTAAAGAAAAATCGTCATCAGTTAGAAACCTTTATTGAGAATTTTTCATCTTCCTTAAACCGAGCAGAGTTAACTATAAAAGAACTTAAGGAATTAAAAGACACAGTTTTAAAAAGACTCATTGAGCAGCGCCATAAAGCTTCTGTATTAAAAGATGAACTCGCCTTTCTTCTCGATCGAGGCGAAAGCATTGCTCAACAACTTGAAAAAGAAATTAGGGAAGCTCGGAAAATTAAGAAACCTAGTGGCTTTTATGATTCCCAATCTACAACTTTTGTAGAAAAAACAGAAGAAGAACCGGCGCTAGTTCGTTCTTTAAAAAAGATACGATAAATAAGTGGCCTTTAATTTATAATTTCTACTCGCAAAGTACTCCCCTCGGTAGATACAACTTTAAGCTTCGTCCCTTTGCTGCAGCTTGGGCCTTTAATGCTCCAAATTGTATCTCCCAATTGAATTTTTCCTTGTCCATTTTCAAGAGTCTCCTCTAATGTGAAAATGTAACCAATATACTGTTTGGCTCGTCGATTTAATACTTGGGAACCTAAAGCATTTTGAGTTTTAGATCTGAAACGTAAATAAAGCGTGACTGAAGCAACTGAAATGATTGAAAATAACAATAATTGGTATACTAGGCTCAGAGTTGGCATAACCCATATCATAGCCCCTATGATTCCTGCTGAAATTGCAAGCCATAAAAAATAAGCACCAGGAACTGTTAACTCAAGCATTAAAAATATAATTCCTAAGATCCACCAATGCCATACCGTGATTGTATCAAAAAATTCCACCATTAAACTTCCTTTTTCTTCGAGGTATTCTTTGACATAAAGGCTTCTTTTGCAATCTCGCTAATTCCTCCTATGGATCCAATAATACTTGTAGATTCCAAGGGTAAGAATAATATTTTTTGATTGTCGGCAGCGCCAATTGTTTGTAAGGCGTCAACATATTTTTGAGCAACAAAATAGTTAACTGCTTGAGGATTTCCTTTTGCAATGGTGTGGGAAACAGATTCAATTGCCTTTGCCTCTGCAGCTGCAAGACGTTCACGAGCTTCCGCATCACGATAAGCTGCTTCCTTGCGCCCTTCAGCTTCAAGAATAGCAGATTGTTTTGCTCCATCTGCAATCAAAATTGCAGATTGTTTTTCTCCTTCTGCTTCCAAAACTGTAGCTCTCTTTTCTCGTTCAGCTTTCATCTGACGTGCCATTGCATCAACAAGATCTTTCGGTGGTGTAATATCTTTAATTTCGACACGTGTTACCTTGACACCCCACGGCGTTGTTGCATCATCCATGACACGTAACAAAGAAGTATTAATTTTTTCACGGTTGGAAAGTAGTTCATCCATATCCATACCTCCCATCACCGTTCTAATATTAGTCATAGCAAGGTTAATCATCGCACGATCAATGTTAGCAACTTCATATGCAGCTTTAGCCGCATCTAATACTTGATAAAAAACAACTCCATCTACTTTTATCATGGCGTTATCTTGTGTAATAATATCTTGAGAAGGAACGTCAAAGACATTCTCTTGCATACTGATTTTTGCCCCAACACTGTCTACAAAGGGAATAATAAAATTAAGCCCTGGTTCCAAAGTGCGAATATAACGACCAAATCTCTCCACTGTCCATTCGTAACCTTGTGGAACAGATTTCACAGCTAAAAGAACAAAAATAAACGTAAGTGCTAAAAATAAAAAACCAAAAATATGCGAAAAATCCATTGGAGACTCCTTTTAATCATAATATAAAGAGTTTTTCATATTTTTGAAAGGTTCTTGTGTTTAAGCTAAAAATAACCGTATGGCAGCTAAACAATGGAATTAAAATGATACGAATTATATTTTTTATTATTTCTCTAGTTGCAATTTATGATGCAGGACTTGCATCTGTATCGCCTTTATTAAACCAAATTCATAACAATTTATTGAGCAAGTTTCAGAATGACGTTTTAATAGGTCACTTAAATGAAAAAAATCTGCAACTTACTAAGTTTTACAAAAGAAATAATTTTAAACCTCAATGGATTACAGAAGACGGCCCGATTCCTGCTGTGTTTGTTCTTTTAGAAACAATAAAACAATCAGATGTAGAAGGATTGGAACCAAAAGATTACATGAAAAAAATTCTTATAATTGAAGGGTTAATACGCTCACCTTATACCTTTCAATCATTGAGTTCTTTGGAAGTCCTAGTTACAGAGCTTACTATGGATTATATTGACGATCTATTTGGAGAAAGATTAAATCCTAAAAAAGTAAGTCCCCTACTTTATCTTAACCCCTCTCCCATTGATGCCTCTGAAGTTCTTCATAAAGAAATTGAAAATGACTCTTCAGGACAGTGGTTAAAAAAGCTCACAGTTAATCACATTCACTATCAAGTTCTGAAAAATATGCTAGCTTATTATCGTTCTCTTCTAAAGCAAGGGAACTGGGTTACAATTACCCCACCTAAATCTTTTAAGAATTTCCAAGAAAACTTTCTACTTGTTTCTCAGCTTCAGGCTGTTCTTAAGCAATATAAAATCTATCAAGCAGAACTTAATGGTATTTTTGATATAAAAACTAAACAAGCTCTTATAAATTTTCAAAAACTTTTTGGCCAAGAACCCGATGGCCTTTTAGGTCCAGAAACTTTAAAAGCTCTCAATACATCTCTTCAGGAACGTATAAAGCAAATCATCGTGACAATGGAGAGATGGCGTTGGTTTCCTCTTGATATTAAAGAGAAGTATATAATCGTTAATATTGCCGGGTTTACTTTAACCGGCTATAAAAATCAGCAAGAAGTCTTACACATGCCTATTATTATAGGGCAAAAACTTCGAAAAACTCCTGTTTTTTCATCCTCAATATCTGAAATTCGTTTTAACCCTATATGGTACGTACCTCGAAGTATTGCTATTAAAGATAAGCTGCCTCTTTTGAAAGAAAATCCGCATTTATTAGCAACAAAAGGGTACACTGTACGTGATCGAGTTGGTAATATAATAGATCCAACAAAAATTAATTGGACAGAAATATCAGCATCAGATTTTCCTTTTTCGTTAGTACAAGCGCCTGGGGCCATAAATGCTCTGGGGAGAATTTTTTTCAATATTCAAAGCCCTTTTGGCATCTTCTTACATGATACGCCTGATGCTCATTTATTTAAAAAGGCTAAAAGAAATTTTAGTTCTGGTTGTATTAGAGTCGCAAGCCCCATTGATCTTTCATTATTTATCTTAAAGGATCATCAGGATGTTAATTTTGAATTTGTTCAGAATAAGATTGATAATAATGAAACTTCAAGCATTCATTTATCAAAGCCCATCCCTGTGCATATTACCTATCTAACAGTTTGGTTTGATAAGGAAGGACAATATCATTTTGCGGACGACATCTATGATTTAGATCAAGTAATTTGGGATGCCCTACAAAGACGTACTCAAATGTTAAAATAAGTATATTTTTCTATTTCTTTCTCGAAGTAGAATACTAAATTTCCGCGTATTTATAAAAATTAATGGTAGCGGAGGAGGGATTTGAACCCCCGACACACGGATTATGATTCCGCCGCTCTAACCAACTGAGCTACTCCGCCTTAAGACTTTAGAGTTTCAAGTCTATACCTTTCTCTTTAGCCACTGTCAAGGTTTTCAAAGCATTATATTAAGAAACGATTTATTAATTTCTCTCAGTTTATACTCACGACATAAAGATAAAGTAAGAATTATGGTATCGAAAAATAAAATAATTGCTATCGTAGGTGGTATGGGACCCGCAAGCGGAGAATTTCTCCAAACACTTCTATTTGAGGAAATGCGTACCAAACTTTGTATTCAAAACGATCAAGAATACCTTGATACTATTCATTGTTCTTTTGGAAGTGAGATTCCAGATAGAACGGCTTTTCTAGAAGGAAAAACTAGCCTTAATCCAGCAGTGCCTGTTTTTAGGATTTTTCAACAACTTGAAGTCCTATCATATGCTTATAAAAGGCCAATTATTGGCTGTATTTCTTGTAATACATTTTTTGCTCCCCCCATATTCAATCAATTTGTAGAATTATGGAATCAAACACCCTTACAGCATGTACAATACTTAAATTTAATTAAACACACAGCAAACTTCATCTTCACTCAATTTCAACCAGGCGATAAGGTTGGCCTTCTATCAACGACAGGAGAGAGAAAACTAAAAGTATATCAAAATACATTGGAAGAAAGAGGATTAAGCATTTTACATCTTGATTTAAAAAATCAAAAGAAGCTGCATCAAGCCATTTATGAGGTCAAAAGAGATCCATTTCATGCGTATAAGTCTCATAAAACGATTCTAGATGCTATTTCGCTTCTATTATCACAAGGAGCTCAAAAAGTTTTGTTAGGCTGTACAGAGATTTCCTTAGTCGTCAATCAGCATGGTTTTAATTCATCACAACATATTGATCCACTAAGAATTATTGCACAGGCTTCTTTCAAAGATGCTTTACTTCCAGCTGAATCTTTCACGTGTTAGAGTATTTTTTTAAACAGGGAATTATATTAATGCGAGCCTTTTTATCTTATAGCAAGACGTTCTCCCTACTTTTTCAAATCTTATATACTTGGGTTGCTTTAGCAAACTCAGACTCGTCTCTTACTGAAAAGAATTATTCTAAAGACATTCAAGATATTGTTACAAACGGAAAACTTGTTGTTGCGATCTTAAAAACTGATAACCCTCCATTTTTTATGACAACTCCAGAAGGTAAATTAGATGGAATAGATATTGAACTTAGTGAGAGAATAGCAAAAGAGTTGGGCGTAACTCTTGAGATCAATCGAACGGCACAAACTTATGATGAAGTTGTAAACCTTGTTGCTTCGGGCGAGGTAGATCTAGGGGTCTCAAAACTTAGCTATACAGACGAAAGAGCTAAAAAAGTCCTTTATACTAAGCCCTATGCTGTTTTTCGTAAAGCCATGCTTGTTAACCGCCTCGTGTATGCAGGTATTAAGAGGCAGCGTAATGCAGAAACTTTATTAGATCTTTTTTCAAAACCTGATTCAAAGATCGGCATTGTACAAAAAAGTTCTTATATAGATTTTGCAAAAAATTTATTTCCTAATGCGTCAATTAATGAGATTGAAACATGGGAACACGGCCTTAAATTGCTGCAAGAAGGAAAACTTCTTGCATTATTTCGGGATGAAATTGAAACACAAAAATTCTTATTCTCTCGCCCTGATGCAAATTTAAAATTATTATCCCTTATTATTAAGTCTCAAGAAGATTCTATTCGCATGGTTGTTCCCCGAAATCGGCTACATTTTCTTTTATGGATAAATGGTTTCTTAGAAACAAATCAAATCAAATATGATTCTCATATGCTCCTTGAAAAAAATGAAAAATATTTACACAAATTAAAGGAATTAAAGCGCACAATTGACTATAGATAAATAACTACGAGGGATAAAAATTATGCTGAAAATTAATTTCAGCTTTAAGAGTCGAAAACTAGAAATAGATATTATTTCTAGTTTTTTTGCGCTTATTCTTGTCACTGCTTTATCTATTATTTGGTATACCTATCGCAACAGCACACAAGCACTTTTAAATCTTTCGCAGGATCTAATTTCCGAGGTAAGCGAATCAGTAATCGAAAAAACAATTGCTCCTCTTACAATTGCAAAATCGTTATCTGAATTAGGATCTACTCTTATCAAGACTGAAGAAGATATCAGTATAGATAATCAATCTTTATTGAATTATATCGAACATACTTTACGAATCTACCCAACCATTTCAAACTATTATATTGGAAGTAATAAAGGACGGTTTCTACAAATCAGACGACTTTCTGATAAACCTACCTATCGAGTTGATCCTTCTCGTTTACTTCCAGCCCCAGCTAAATTTGCTATACGTTTAATTGACCATTCACTTACACAACCTGTTGAAAGTTGGTTTTATTTAGACAATGTAGGAAAAATTATTGAGTCCGAAAATATTAGCAAAGTGCTATATGATCATCGTCAACGCAGTTGGTATGCAGACGTCGCTCAAGATCGGGAATTTAGATGGAGCCCAATTTATGTCTTTAATACCAATAAAAAACCCGGCATCACAGCAGCTATGCCAATCCTTGATGAAAATGGCCGGCTATTTGCAGTAACTGCTGTTGATATTAATATTGATACGTTCTCTCAGTTTTTACAAGAATTACGCATTGGGAAGCTGGGAGTTACATTTATTATTAATACAGATGGGCAAATCATTGCACATCCAGATCCCTTCCAAACGGTTAAAGCTGATGGGGATGAAGTTTCGATGATGTCAATCCAAGATATCAAGGATAAACATCTAAATACAGCCTTTCAAAAGTACCAGCAAAATAAAAATAGTAAATTTATTTTTACCCATAATGACATTGAGTACATTGCTTATTTTAAAACTTTTCCAAAATCATTTGAGCATAAATGGCTCATTGGAATTGTTGTTCCAACGAGCGATATCATTGGCCCTGCAGTACAAACGCAAAAGCATATTCTTCTCATCTCATTTATTATTCTTATATTATCTATTTTTCTTATAGGATTTTTAGCGCGAAGAATTTCGCAACCTATCATGCTGCTTTCAGAGCAAGCTAGTCAGATTAAAAATTTTGAAATTTTTGAATCAGAACCTCTTTCTTCCCACATTTATGAAATCCAAGTCCTTGAAAATTCAATGGCAGCAATGAGACAAAATCTTAAAACTTTTGCCAAGTTCGTTCCGAAGGCATTAGTAAAAAAACTAGTTCAACGCTCTCAAGAAGTCCGTATCAGTGGTAATATTAAAAAGCTTACTCTATTTTTTACAGATATTCAGGGGTTTACGTCAGTTAGTGAATCATATCCCCCTGAAAAATTAATGTCCCATATCTCAGAATATTTTGCCGCGTTATCAGAAATTATCATTCATCAAAATGGAACCATTGATAAGTATATAGGCGATGCAATTATGGCTTTTTGGGGAGCCCCTTTAAACGATAAGCATCACGCCTTAAATGCATGCATAGCAGCTCTATACTGTCAAAAACGTTTAGATGAACTTAATCGAAAATGGGAATCTGAAAAAAAACCAATTCTTATTACTCGAATAGGAATTGAGACTGGGGAAGCTCTTGTTGGAACGATAGGATCTTTCGATCGACTGAATTATACAGCTTTAGGAGATACTGTAAATTTAGCCTCTAGATTAGAGGGTACGAACAAATACTATAACACTCGAATTATTATTGGTGAACAAACTCAAAGAGAAATTAGAGATGAAGGTATTGTGCGACCTTTAGATAAAGTTTCAGTTAAAGGAAAAAAAGCAAGTGTTACCATTTATGAGCTTGTGGCTCTCAAAAATGGAGATCCCAGCCTCTTACCAACGAAAGAGCAGACTAACTTATGTTCTCAATTTACGGTTGGATATCGTCTTTATCTTGAAAGACGTTGGAAAGAAGCTCTAAAGCATTTTGAGGAAATGCTCAAAATTTTTGGTAACGATTATCCTACCCAGCTCTATATAGAAAGATGCCAACAATATTTAAAAGAACCTCCTCCTCAAAGTTGGGATGGTATTTATCATCTAAAGGATAAATAATTTATGAGCCCTTCTCACTCACATATTAATTTCTTGAATAAGATTCTTACAAATCCATTCACGGTTCTAGGAGCAATTATACTTGGGACTATTATTGGTCTTCACGATAAGCAGCTTGCTAATATGATTGCTCCTTTAGGGAAAATTTATCTCTCTGCTCTTCAAATGTCTGTAGTTCCACTTATTATTGTTATGATAACTTGCAGCATTGCACGTTTTATACAATCAAAAAGCTCAAAAACTTCTATAAGCCGAATCTTATTAGTTTTTTTTATTGGATTGGTCATATCAACATTTATAGGAGGCTTATGCGCAATTATATTTGGGCCAGGCTCTAATATTAATGAAACGATGCTCGCCAATATTATGAAAGATTCGGCATCTTCAATGATTCGTGAAGTTGATTTAAAAACACCAATTGAAACAGATGCTTTCCAAAATTTAAATCAATTTATTTCTGATCTTATCCCCAAAAATTTCTTTGCAGCTCTAGCAGAAGGAAACATCCTTCAAATCGTTATTTTTACAATAATACTGGGAACAGCAATTGGGTCTCTTAATAACTCTTCTCAAGAGAGCTTACTAAATATATTTGAGAGTACTCAAAGAGCATTACAAAAAATATTAAGTTGGCTTTCAATTGTATTACCAATTGGCGTTTTAGGTTTAATGGCTGAGCAAATCTCAAAAGTTGATTTATCGATTTTACTTGTAATGACCAATTACATTTGTAGTTTAACTTTTGCATTTTTTAGCCTGATATTCTTATCAAGCCTCATTATATGGGCAAATTTTAGAGGAGAATATTTAGAATCAATACGCGTTATGTACACAACAATAGTTGTTGCCTTAACTACAAGAAATAGCTTCCTTGCAATGTCTGAAGCAACTGATGCTCTTACTTCCAAATTGAAATTCGATCCTTTAACAACAAATTTACTTCTTCCTCTAGGAATTACAATCTGTAGATATGGTAATGTATTGTATTTTTCATTCACAGCCATTTTTATTGCACAACTTTATAATGTACCTCTTACTTTTTCGACATATTACATCATAATTTGCGGTTCGATTATCGCTGGCATTGCAACTTCTGGCGCAACTGGGGTTGCAAGTATAGCTCTCATTTCAATTATTCTCGAGCCTCTGGGATTACCTCTAGGTGCTGTTTTTGTTCTGCTAATTACTGTTGATGTTATTGCTGACCCGCTAAGAACGCTAGCCATTATATACCCTAATTGTGCAGCTACTTCATTGCTAGCTAAAAAAGAAGATTTGACCTCTCTTAAAAAAGCAACTATTTAGAGAAATTATTAAAAATCTTGATGTTCTAAAGCTTTTCTTTCAATAAACTGTCGGAAAGCAATAATACGTTTTGAGTTTCGAAGCTGTTCAGGATACACAATAAAACGTTGCACCATTGCTCCTTCAAGCTCAGGTAATATTTCAATAAGATCATCATCTTTATCAAGTATATATTTATGCATACCTGCAATACCAAGCCCAGCTTTGACACATTGTAAGATTGCATAAGCATTATTTACAATTAAGTAAGGTTCTCGACTTTGTCCACGGCGCGTTCCTGCATGTAAGATCCAATTAACTTTATTTAAACGATGAGATATTTCATCTCCAAACGCAATCAGGCGATGGTTATCAAGATCTTGAGGTTTTACAGGAACACCAAATTTTTTAAAATATGGACGACTGCCATAGATTCTTAAGCGATAAGGAGGCAAAGGAACAGCAACCATATCCGGTTGTGTAGGAGGAACTGATGGAATGCTAATATCTGCTTCACGCATATTTAAGTCAGGCTCATCATCTCTCAAAATAAGATTTACCCGAATATGCGGATAAAGCTCTAAGAACTCACCTAGCAAAGGCGCAAGCCACATAGAACCAAAAGCAATTGAAGTTGTTATTTTTAAAGGACCACGTGGATGACCTTGGCTCTCATTCAAAAGAGCTTCTGTCATGGCTAACTTTGAGAAAACCTCACGCACTGACTCAAATAATAGTTCTCCTTGTTCTGTCATAACAAGCCCACGAGCGTGACGATAGAATAATGGAACTCCTAACGATTCTTCTAAACCGTTTACTTGCCTACTAATTGCTGACTGGCTTAAGTTTAATTGTTCTGCAGCACGTGTAAAACTTCCTGCAAGTGCGACAGTATGAAAAATTCGTAGTTTATCCCAATCCATTAAGGGTCCTTAATTCCTTCTTCTAAATGAAGAGTGCCATAAGTTGATCAAAATTCTAAATAAATTTTAACTTGCGTCCTGAAGACGTTCAATTAAAGGCGTTAGATTAATCATCTCAAGTAATGCTCGTAACTCTTGTCGAGCGGCAACGTGTGATAATGTCATCTCAATACCAACATCTTGCAAATCCAACAAAGTTAATCCTTGTAAAAAGAGTTCTCTAAAAATAACCCGCTCCCCAAAACCTGAAGCAAGACGGAAACCTATTCGTTGGGAAAGTTTATTTAAGAGAAATTGCATTTCTTCTTTATTCTTTGCGAAAATACTACTTAGTCGATTACGCAATACAATCCAATCAAACTGGGTTTTCTCACGCAATAATTTGTGCTTTTTTTGTTCCCATACCATTTCTGAATACGTACTAGGGCCAGATATTTCACGAGTTTCACTATTGATACGGGCCAACATATCAAGGTCAATAAAACTATCATTAAGAGGTGTAATTAATGTATCGGCATAAGAGTGTGACAACTGTGAAAGGAACGTATCATTTCCTGGAGTATCGATAAGAATAAAATCTTTGTCTTTAAGATCGCTTAAACATGATAAAAACTTTTCCTTCTCTTCTGCTTGAGCATCGATTGTTGTTGGCAAATTCGACCGTAGAATTGCATGATGAGTTGAATTTGGGAGTTTCTTATCATTTACCTTTATATATTTATGTCGATTTTCTATGTATCGAGATAATGTCCCTTGCCGCGCATCAATATCAATAGACCCAACTTTAAAACCCAGCCTCAAAAGATGAACTATAAGATGCATCGAAAGTGTAGATTTGCCAGTTCCTCCTTTTTCATTTCCCAAAACGATGATATAGGGTTTTCCTTGTGCGTTCATATCACTTTCCTCCTTAAGATTTCTTGCTTTTCATTAATGAGCCTTTATGCATAAACCATCCCGCTATAATAATACCAATGGTCACTAAGCTTACTATAATTGTTGCAAGGGCATTTATAACAGGACTAATTCCTGTTCGTACGCTCGAAAAGATGAGCATAGGTAAAGTTGTGGAGCCAGGACCTGAAAGAAAGCTTGCGAGCACGACATCATCTAATGATAAGGTAAAGGCAAGTAACCAGCCAGCTGTAATTGATGGAAATATTAAAGGAAGTGTTATTTTAAAAAATACAGTAACTGGGCGTGCGCCCAAATCTAAAGCAGCTTCCTCTAGCTGTCGATCAAATTCAAGAAGGCGAGTGCGAACAATCACGAGAACATAAGCAATTGTTAAAGTAACATGCCCCAAAGTAATCGTTATAATGCCTCGTTCTTTCGGCCATCCGGTAGTTTGCTGAAGCACAACAAAAAAAAGTAATAAAGCAAGACCCGTAATAACTTCTGGCATGACTAAGGGCGCTGTTACAAGCCCATTAAAAAAAGTTCTTCCTTTAAATGACTGAAACCTAACGATAACGAGGGCCGCAACTGTCCCTATAAGCACAGATATCGTTGCAGTCAGAAGAGCAATCTTTAAACTTAACAAAGCTGCAGTAAGCATCATTTTATTAGAAAAAAGTTCATAATACCATTTTAAAGAAAATCCTGACCATTTTGTAACACTTTGCGCTTTATTAAATGAAAAAATAATAAGGCTTAATATAGGTAAGTATAAAAATGCATACCCAAATACCATAAAAGTTAGAAGAAAAGGTCTCTTAGAAAAAGTCACTTTAATCTTCTCCCGTCGGTTGCATTGTAAACTTTTGAAATCCAACAATTGGTAAAACAAGAAAAATAAGCATAGCTATTGCAAGCGCCGCTGCCACTGGCCAATCTCGATTGGTAAAAAATTCAGTCCACAAAATCTTTCCAATCATAAGTGTATCAGGCCCGCCTAAAAGCTCAGGTATCACAAATTCACCTACTGCGGGAATAAATACAAGCATAGATCCTGCAATAATTCCTTTTACAGAAAGAGGTACAGTGATTGTCCAAAAAGCTCTCGAAGGTTTACACCCCAAATCATAAGCAGCCTCTAGAATTTGATGATCAATTTTTTCTAAAGCTGAATAAAGAGGTAAAATCATGAAGGGTAAATAAGAGTATACAATTCCTAAACAAACTGAGAATTTATTATTATTCAGTGCAAGAGGCTGAGATATTATTCCAATCTTTAATAAAAAGCCATTTATGATGCCGTGATAGTTAAGTAAACCGATCCACGCATACACCCTTATCAAGAAAGAAGTCCAAAAAGGCAAAACCACAAGTAACAACAAAATTACCTTTATTTTAGTATTGGCTCGTGCAATCCCATACGCAATAGGATAGCCAATAAGAAGACAGAAAAAAGTTGCTAATCCAGCAATTTGTAAGGATTCAATATATCCAGCAATATATAAGCTGTCCTCTTTAAGTAATTGATAATTCCATAAATTAAGCCGTATTTGAAGAAAGCTTTCATCCACCCACGAAATTATTGAAGTAAAAGGAGGAGCGCCAATAATACTCTCTGAAAAACTAAGCCCAAGTACAATCAGAAAAGGAATAAAAAAGAAAACAATATGCCAACCATAAGGAATAGCGATTAAAGCTGCTTTTCCCATGATACGCTCAAAATAAACTTTCAAATTTTCTAAATTCATCTCTAAGTTATATTTATCTTTGTTAATTCTTTCCAATAACACCTTAACTTGTCAAAACAACACCACTTTCAGGTCTCCAATGAAGGTAAACCTCATCATCCCAATTAATAGGTCTTTCTGTCAAACGAACTTGATTTGTTACAGTTGATAAGATCTTTTTTCCTGATTTAAGCTCCACATGATAAATAGATACATCTCCAAGATAAGCAATTTCTGTCACAATCCCCTTACAACAGTTTCGTTCTTTTTGAACTGATTCTTTAGTGATCATAACTTTCTCTGGTCTTATAGCGACTGCAACTTGAGCTCCTACTGGTGCCGAAGATGAGTGTGTGACATACAAATCACAACCAGCTTCTTCTGATTTAATTGATACATGATCTGGTTCATCCTCGGTAACAAATCCCTCAAAGATATTCATTTCTCCAATAAAATCTGCAACAAAACGAGAACTGGGATATTCGTAAATTTCTGTAGGTGTCCCAACTTGGCGTATACGTCCCTCTTCCATTACGCCAATACGCGTCGACATTGTCATAGCCTCTTCTTGATCATGCGTGACCATAATGAATGTGACGCCTAATGTTTCTTGGATATTGACAAGCTCAAATTGAGTTTGTTCACGCAGTTTTCGATCAAGGGCGCCTAGAGGCTCATCTAAAAGAAGAACCCGAGGTTGCTTTGCAAGACTTCTAGCAAGAGCGACTCTTTGCCTTTGCCCGCCTGATAATTGTTGAGGTTTTCTACGAGCATATTTTCTTAAATGAACAAGTTCCAACATAGAAATAACGCGATCCCTAATATCGCTTGCAGGCATATTTTGTTGCTTCAAACCAAAGGCTATATTCTGTTCAACTGTCATATGAGGAAAAAGAGCATATGACTGAAACATCATATTAACAGGCCGATTATATGGTTCAACATTCGTCATATTTATACCATCTATAAATATCTTGCCTGAGGTTGGTATTTCAAAACCTGCCAATGACCTTAACAAAGTTGTCTTACCACATCCGGAAGCCCCCAAAAGAGAAAAAAACTCCCCAGGAAAAATCTGAAGGCTAATATTATTAACAGCGGGAAAACCATCAAATGCTTTAGAAACATGAACAATATCAATAATTGGTCTTGCCTGAGGATCTTTCCAAGGTTCGAATTTTGTGGAGGGACGATCAGCAATGGCCATCTATAATTACCTTAAAATATAACAACTCTTTCATCACTATCTTGGTAAGATAGTGAATGCAAGAAATGTCTGCTTAAAATTATATAATTTTATCTTTAAAGAAAGGACAAATTTCTGTTTTAGGCACTTAATGGTTATTATTTTTTTGTTCAAGATAAAAGTAAAGGGAAAGACTTAATATGCACATTGCAACTAAAAATATGGCCAAGGGTTTAATGCTAAAGTCATCAAGTATACTTCCTACAAACCCTCCTACTCCCAAAGCAGCCGTTATTACAAGACTTCTAACTGCAGAAGCAGCTCCCTTTTTCTCTGTAAAAAGCTGTAAAGCCGCTGAGGTTGATGGGCCCCATACCAAAGCTGCTCCAGCCATATAAAAGCCTATTGCTAACAATATAGGAGTGAGAAACAAGAGTTGCAAAAAACTTAAGAACAGCAATGTAAGAGCGCCAAAAAGTGAGACAATAATACCAATTAAAATTGATTTATTTACGCCCACATACTGGATTATTCGAGAAGCTAAGAAAGTTCCGGCAATATAAGCGATACTCACTGAGCTAATATAAATCCCTATAAAATCTGAAGTCAGATGCAAGCTTGACTGAAAAAAGAAGGGTATAATAGTTAAATAACACAATTCTCCGCAAATTAGACAAGAATAAAGAATAATATATGTCAAAAATTTCTTATTCTTAAAGACAACCGTATAAGAGTCTATAGCTTCTGATGCATTAAGCTTTTTTTTCTGAATAAGTCCTCTATGATCGGAAAGATAAAAAATCATTAATACAATAACACACAAGGAAAACACAAAAATAAAGAAAAAATTCCCTCGCCAACCAAATGCTGTATCTATATACCCTCCTAAACTAGGGGCCAGCAATGGTCCTAATGAAACAACACACCCCATCCAAGACATTACTGTTGCTCCTTTTTGTCCTGGATAATGATCTTGAATAGCTGCCCATCCTACAACAGGAACAGCGATACCTCCTATACCTTGAATAAATCGTCCTATAAGAAGCATCATTAATGATGATGCTTCGAAACAAAGGAAACTTCCAAAAATAAAAGCGCCTAATCCGCCTATTATTGTCCATTTGCGTCCGAAATGATCTGAAAAAATCCCAAAAATAGGAGTCGATAGCAGTCCACCTACCATATAAAAAGGTATGGAAAGCTGCAAAGTATCAGGACTACAATTAAAAAAAATTGCCATATCAGGAAGACTTGGAAGATAAATATCTGTAGCAATTATCGTAACAATAAAAGCCAAAATGATTAAAATTGTGCTACTTTTAGCTATAACCATCTGAATCTCATTTTATGCTAGTTTTTTCTTTTTCAGAAAGATTCGCAAGAATCTGCTTACTTTCAAGCTGACGTTTCCACATTTGTGCGTAAAATCCTTTTTGTTTAAGTAATTGTGAATGTACGCCCCGCTCAATAATTTTTCCTTGATCCACGACTAAAATTTCATCTGCATCAACAATCGTCGATAACCGATGAGCAATAATAATTGTTGTATGTCCCTTTGAAACTTCCCGTAGATTTTCTTGTATCGTTTTTTCAGTATGCGTGTCTAGAGCAGAAGTAGCTTCATCAAATAAGAAAATTTTTGGTTTTTTAAGAAGCGTCCGTGCAATTGCGATACGTTGCTTCTCTCCACCTGACAGCTTTAAGCCTCGTTCTCCGACCGTGGTAAGGTATTGATCTGGTGTCTGCATAATAAAATCATGTATCTTAGCGAGTTTTGCCGATTTTATAACTTCATTCTTGTTGGATTGTGGATGTCCATAGGAAATATTATAATAAATCGTATCATTAAAAAGGACCGTGTCTTGAGGCACAATTCCTATTGCCTTACGCAAACTAGATTGTGTTATTTCTCGAATATCCCGTCCATCAATAAGAATTCGCCCCTCAATAACATCATAAAAACGAAATAACAAACGTGAAATGGTTGATTTTCCAGCGCCTGAAGGACCTACAATGGCAAGCGTTTTACCCATAGGGACCTCAAAAGAAATATTATTAAGAATTCGTCTTTCAGAAGTATAACCAAAGCTAACGTTTTCAAAAATAACAGTTCCATCTTTAATGTTAAATTCTTCTGCTTGTTTAGAATCCTTTACCTCTTGAGGTTCCTTAAAGAGCAAAAACATATGTTCCATATTTATAAGAGAGAGTTTAATTTCTCGGTAAGCAAATCCTAGTATATTAAGTGGTAAATAAAGCTGAATAAGATAAGTATTAACGAGAACAAAATCTCCTATAGACATTTTTGAAGAAATAACTTCAGAAGCAGCCATAATCATAATTATAACAAGTCCAAGAGAAATGATTGCCCCTTGTCCAATATTAAGGATTGACATTAGTTGTTTACTTTTTACAGCGGCAATCTCATACTGCTCAAGAGAAACATCGTAACGTGCAGCCTCATGCTTTTCATTGTTAAAATATTTAACGGTTTCATAATTTAACAAGCTATCAACTGCTTTTGTATTTGCTTCGGTATCGGTTTGATTCATTTTGCGGACAAAAGTTGTACGATATTCTGTCAAGCTAATTGTAAAAATGATATAAATTGCGAGAATCGAAAGTGTTACAAGCGCAAAAGACGGTTTATAAATTGTTGAAAGAACGATAGAAACCATAATAATTTCAAAAATTGTTGGCAGTATATTGAAAACCATAAACCTTAGTAGTGTTTCTATAGCGTTCGTACCACGTTCGATTGACCGACTGAGACCTCCTGTTTTGCGATCTAAATGAAATCTAAGGCTTAATGCATGCAGATATTCAAAAGTTTCCAGAGCAATTTGTCGAATAGCACGATGTTCAACGCGTACAAACAACATATCCTTAATTTCATTAAAAAGTTGCGCTCCAATGCGCGCAGCACCATAAGCTAAAATAACCCCCAAAGGTAGTACAATAAGAACGCCTCTCTCGACGTCAATAGATAGCGCATCAACGGCTTTTTTATAATAAACAGGTGCATAGACATTAAAAATTTTACTTATTAAAAGAAGCGCTAATGCAGAAAGTATACGAAAGCGCATTGCTTTTCCTTGTTGTTCCCACAAGTAACGCATTAATGTTTTCAATGGCTTAAAATTTGCCTTTGAGTTAATATCGGTATTGTTTAGTTTCATTGCAGTTTTATCCTTGACGAGTGAAAAACAAAATAACATTATCAGCGTACAAGCTACTATATGTAGTAGATATCGGCCCAAAAAGCCACCACATATTGATTATTTTGTAACTTTAACAGTATATTAGTTAATTAAAGGATATGCATTATGAGAATTACTCGGCGCTTCACGAACAAAGGTCAATCTCCTTATTCAACTATAGAGTTCAGAAAAGCGACGAGTGAAATACGTAACCCTGATGGGTCGATTGTTTTTCAAATGAAAGACATTGAGGTTCCCGCAAATTGGTCACAAGTTGCCTGTGATATATTAGCCCAGAAATACTTTCGTAAGGCTGGTGTGCCTACAAAATTGCGCTCTGTCGAAGAAAAGGGTATTCCTGAATGGCTCAGAGCTTCAACAAGCGATGACAGTGTTAAAAAGAATAAAGAATCACTTTCTAGCAAAACAATAACAGGGCCTGAAACTTCTGCAAAACAAGTTTTCAATCGACTAGCGGGGGCATGGGCTTATTGGGGCTGGAAAGGTGGCTATTTCAGCTCAGAGGAAGACGCGCATAGTTTTTATGATGAGTTGTGTTACATGTTGGCTAATCAAATGGTCGCTCCTAACTCTCCACAATGGTTTAATACAGGCTTACATTGGGCATATGGTATTGATGGACCTTCCCAAGGGCATTTTTATGTTGATCACATAACTGAAAAATTAATGAATTCAACATCTGCTTATGAGCGTCCCCAGCCTCACGCCTGCTTTATTTCCAGCATTAACGACGATTTAGTTAATGAAGGCGGCATTATGGACTTATGGCTCAGAGAAGCAAGATTGTTCAAATATGGCTCGGGAACTGGCTCAAACTTTTCGAACCTCCGTGGCAGAGGTGAGTCTTTATCTGGAGGAGGTAAATCTTCCGGGCTCATGAGCTTCCTTAAAATTGGAGATCGAGCAGCCGGCGCCATTAAATCTGGCGGCACAACACGACGAGCCGCTAAAATGGTTGTCGTCGATATTGATCATCCGGATATTGAGGAATTTATCAATTGGAAAGTTGTAGAAGAACAAAAAGTTCTTGCGCTCGTAACTGGCTCAAAGATTGCCAAAAAACATCTTAATGCTGTTATGCAAGCATGCCAGCTCGGAACGGATGAGACTCGATTTGATCCACAAGTTAACTCAGCTTTAAAAGAAACGATAAAAGCTGCACGAAATCATATGGTTTCAGAAAACTATATTCAACGGGTTATTCAATATGCCCGTCAAGGATATACCTCTTTTGAATTTGAGACATATGACACAGACTTTAACTCTGAAGCTTATGCAACCGTCTCTGGCCAAAACTCAAATAACTCTGTATCTGTAACCAACGAATTTTTAGAAAAAGTTCTTAAAAACGAAGACTGGGACCTTATCCGACGCACAGACGGAAATGTTTATAAAAAGATCAAAGCTAAGGAGCTTTGGGAACAAATAGGCTATGCTGCTTGGGCCTCTGCAGATCCTGGGATTCACTATCATACAACAATTAATGAGTGGCATACTTGTCCTAAGAGTGGACCTATTCGATCATCGAACCCTTGTTCAGAATATTTGTTTCTTGATGACACGGCTTGCAACCTTGCTTCAATTAATCTTGCATTGTTCTATAATACCGAAGCCGAGAATGAGCAGCCAACTTTTAACGTAGAAGCTTATGAGCATGCTGTAAGGCTTTGGACTCTTGTTCTTGAGATTTCGGTTATGATGGCGCAGTACCCTTCCAAAGAAATTGCACAACGTTCGTATGATTTTCGTACTTTAGGCCTTGGATATGCAAATCTTGGTGGTCTCTTGATGGCTATGGGGATTTCTTACGATAGTCCTCAAGGACGTAGCCTTGGCGGCGCTTTAGCCGCTATTATGACTGGCAGAGCTTATGCAACTTCTGCAGAAATTGCTAGTGAGCTTGGTGCTTTTTCTCAATACGCGCTTAATAAAGAAGATATGCTCCGTGTTATGAGAAACCATCGGCAAGCAGCTTATGGAGAAAAGTCAGGGTATGAAAATCTTAAAATTTTTCCAGTCGCTCTTGATCATGCTTCCTGCCCTATTCAAGATCTTGGCACAGCCGCCAAAAACGCTTGGGATCAAGCCTTAGAGTTAGGAAAAAAACACGGGTATCGTAACGCTCAAACAACTTGTATTGCTCCCACAGGAACCATTGGGCTCGTTATGGACTGTGATACGACAGGTGTTGAGCCAGACTTTGCTCTTGTAAAATTTAAGAAATTAGTTGGAGGGGGATACTTTAAAATCATCAATCAGATGGTTCCTAAAGCTTTAAAAAAGCTTGGTTATAACAAAGAACAAACCCAAGATATTGTGAATTATGCTGTTGGTCGAGGCACGCTTGAAGGATCATCCCATATTAGTTTTGAGGCCCTTAAAGCAAAGGGATTTAATGAGGAAATCCTAGAAAAGCTTAAAACTAGTTTGACTTCTGCTTTTGATATAAAATTTGCTTTCAATCGCTGGACTCTTGGTGAGGATTTCTGCAAGAATATTCTTGGATTCTCAGATGAACAATTAAACAATAATAGCTTTGAAATTCTCTCAGCTTTAGGTTTTAGCAAAGACGAAATAGAAAATGCGAATAACTATTGTTGTGGAACAATGACCTTAGAGGGAGCCCCTCATTTAAAAGTAGAGCATCTTCCAATCTTTGATTGTGCAAATCCTTGTGGACGTCTCGGGAAACGAGCTTTATCTACAGAAAGTCATATCCATATGATGGCAGCTGTACAGCCATTTATATCTGGTGCTATTTCAAAAACAATCAATATGCCTAATAGTGCGTCGATCGAAGAATGTAATAACGCATACCTCTTGTCTTGGCGCTTAGCACTCAAATGTAACGCACTCTATCGAGACGGTTCAAAACTTTCTCAACCACTTAATACTTCATTAATTGCTGATGAAGAAAATGTTGAGGAAGTTTTAGAAGAACTTACTTCTCTTACGGGTACAAACCGTACAAAGGCCATGGCTGAGCGAATTGTTGAAAGAGTTATTGAGCGAGTTGCTCATCGCAATGAACGTCATAAACTCCCAGCTCGACGTAAAGGATATACTCAAAAAGCAACTGTTGGAGGACACAAAGTCTATTTGCGGACTGGAGAGTATGAAGATGGTCGCTTAGGCGAAATCTTTATTGACCTTCATAAAGAAGGTTCTGCTTTTAGAAGTCTAATGAACAATTTTGCAATGGCGATCTCCATTGGATTGCAGTATGGCGTTCCACTTGAGGAATTTGTTGATGCCTTTGCGTTTACACGATTTGAACCTTCAGGGTTAGTCACGGGTAATGATGCCATTAAGATGGCCACTTCTATTCTAGATTATATTTTCCGCGAACTTGCAATTTCTTATCTTGATAGAACTGATTTAGCTCACTCAGACCCTCGAGAACTTTTACCTGAAAGTCTTGGAGAAGCTCATGAGCGTATGTCTACAGGACGTCAAGAACATCAAGAAATGGAGGCTCTCAGCTCTTTAACAAGCAAAGGATATATCCGTAATAATTTATATGTTCTAAAAGGAAAACGGGCAAATAAGACAAGTGAAACTTCATATTTAAAAGTTGAAGGTACAAAGGCGCTTGCAACTGAATCTGTTGGAGCTTTAAATTTGGAAAAAACTGAACTTAAGATACCTCAGCATCAAGCAGACTTACCGTCAACCGACAAAACGTCAAATGTAGCAACCGCACGGCTTAAAGGATACGAAGGTGATTCATGTCAGGAATGTGGAAATTTTACGCTTGTTCGTAATGGCACATGCATGAAGTGTGTGACTTGCGGTAGCACAAGTGGTTGTTCTTAATACTCATCATCCGATTCATGGGGGATGTTAATTGCTGATAGCATCCCTCATAGATTTAAAAATTAAGCAAGCGCAAAAATAATTTTAACGTGTATGGGCTGATTACTTAAACTCAACAATAGGATTTAAAATTACGCTAAAATATTACATTCTTATTATGCTAGACAGTCAATAAATATGACTATAAGCTTATAATATTTTTACCAAATATATAATGAAGGTATTTTTTTATGAGCACTTTAAAATTTATCATTGCGATAGGACTCATAATTTTCATTACTCCTTCTACTTATGCAAGTGAAAGTTCAGATGAACAAAAGAGAAAACACGAAGCACACTGGTATAAGCTTAATGAAGAATATGCCCCTTTTATTAAAAAATATAATATAAAACCAGACGGCATTTTACCTAGTGATCCTTTTTACTATGAGAAAATGGCTGCTAAAACGTCTGAGCTAGAAGACTCCCCTAGCACAGAAGAAATGCTTAAAAAAGCAGAAGAAAATTATCAACTTTGTTTAGAAAATTTAGATTTTTCTAGTACTTTAAAGCAAAGGCAAAAACTAGAGGACAGATCTTTCTGGTTCAATCATTCTCTTACTTGTTTATGTAAATTAGACCACACAGAAAGAAAAAGACTATCAGAAACCGAAATACAGTATGGTGAAACGCAAAATATTGCCTTTTTAGATGTTTTTCGTAGCTTTTCTGGACATAGTCATCTTTTTCTCAATAAGAATCTTACGACACAACTAGACCTATATATTTTTACAGAGGGCCATAGTAAAGCAATTACAGATCATACACATCTTTCAGGGTTAGATTATCAGATAACCTTCCTTGAAAGTGATGAAAACGATAAAAGCTATAAATATGGCTGCATTACCCATATTTATACAGATAACTGGGCCCAAGAAAAAGGCTATGCCACTCTCCTTTTAAAGTTAACAATTGACCTTCTTTTTAAAACAACTGACATTGAACTTTTAACAGCTTCAGTTGCTGATTTTCGTGCTGCTTCACGGAAAGCATTTGTTCGCAATAATTTCACTAAAATAAACGAGAATCACCCGCTAGTTAACTTAGGTAAAGGAATAATACCATTTGCACTAAATCCCTACGATGGCCTGGCAGGAAACTATTACCTCTTACGTGAGAAATGGGAAGCAAAATAACTTAAGTAAATTTATTTAAATAAATTGTCTTTAATTTGTAAGTGCACTCTCTGAATGCGAATTTAACTTGCATCAAACCTTCAGTAATGGCAGGTTTACTCCTTAACGATAAGGGAGGAGATAATAAGTGGAATTTGTTAAGTCGGCATGCGTATATTGCAGTTCTTTTAATGGGCTTTCTGAAAAATACCAACTTGCCGCGAAAGAAGTCGGCACACTTCTCGCAAAAAATAATATTAAATTGGTATATGGTGGGGGACGCATGGGCCTTATGGGCCTTGTTTCTAATGCTGTTTTAGAAGCAGGAGGAAGTGCTCTTGGAATTTCTACAACCCTCATTAGTACAAGAGAAGGTATTAATGAAAATCTTCTTGAGCTTATGGTCGTTGAGACCATGCATGAACGTAAACAACTTATGTTTGAAAAATCTGAAGCCTTTGTCATTCTACCTGGTGGTATTGGAACTTTGGATGAGACCTTTGAAATTATGACCTGGAAACAAATTGGACTTCATCATAAGAAGATCATTTTTCTGGATGTTGATGGGTACTGGTCGATAGTGTTCGAAACACATTTTAAACGTATGATTGAAGACGGTTTTGTGCGAGAAATCGATCAAAAATTATTTACAATTGCAAAAACGCCCGATGAAGTAATCCATAGTCTTTGTAATGGCGTCCAGCCAGATCAAGGTTATGTTGCAAAATGGGTTTAGGAGAAAAAATGAATCCACTTATTATTATCCCTGCGCGTCTTTCAGCTTCACGGTTACCGCAAAAACCCCTTGCTTTAATTGGTGATAAACCTCTTGTATTACATGTTTTAGAGCGCGGTTTAGAGGCTAATATAGGACGCGTCATTGTCGCATGCGATGACGAAAAAATTGCTTCAATTGTAAAAGACGCAGGGGGGGAAGTTTGTTTGACTGATCCTTCTCTTCCTTCTGGATCAGATCGAGTTTATGCTGCAGCAACCATCATTGACTCTGACGAAAACTATGATGTTATTATTAATCTTCAAGGGGATATGCCTTTTATTGATCCTCAAGTTATTAAATATTCATTTGAACCTCTTCAAAATCAGAATGTAGATATTGCAACGTTAGCCGTCAAACTGAACAATGACGAGCGCAAAAACAGTCCAAGCATTGCAAAGATAGCCATGGTTGAAGGAAAAAACCCTAATATACAGCAAGCTCTTTACTTTAGTCGTTCTGTAATCCCTCATGGAGCCATGACACATTACCATCATATAGGGCTTTATAGTTATCGTCGCCAGGCTCTCAAAAAATTCGTTCACCACCCCCCCTCTCCGCTTGAGCTTGCTGAGAAACTGGAACAATTAAGAGCTCTTGAAGCAGGATTGCGTATAGACGTTCGTATTGTTGATGCCGTTCCATTTGAAGTAAACACGCCAGAAGATTTAGAAGAATCACAAAAGCTCGTTAAAACTTTTCGGAATAGCTGGAAAGACAAAACCCTTGCATAATTTATAGGTAATCTTTTATAGTCCCTCTGGAAGATCGACCCTAGACACTAGGTTTGCAAACCCGGTCAGGTCTGGAAAGAAGCAGCCGTAGCATTATTCCTCGTGGGTTAGGTCGTCGGTCTTCCACTCTTGTCTTACCAATGTATCTAACGCCCCTTGTAAAATATAGCTAGCTGCCATTTTATCAACAACCTCTTGCCGACGCTTACGTGATACATCGGCTTCTAAAAGTGTCCGCGTTACGGCCACTGTAGAAAGCCGCTCATCCCAAAAGCTAATGGGAATAGCTATTTCTGTTAGCAAATTATGTGAAAATTGTTTTATGGATTGGCAACGTGGTCCTTCTGAACCATCCATATTTTTGGGAAATCCTATAATTAAGCCACCCACATGATATTTATCAATAATAGTTTTTAATTCTATAATATCTTGTTTAAATTTCCTTCTTTCAAGAGTCTGAAAAGGTGTCGCTATCGTCCAAGTAGTATCTGAGAGAGCAAGACCGATGGTTTTTGTGCCAACATCTAGCCCCATCAATCTATTCTTATTATTTTTAAGTGTTTTTAAAAAATTGATTTCACACAAAGACAAAAGTTTCTCTCCTTAGTATCATTACAGCGTAATTAATTTATTAAACTTTCAAATTTTTGACTTAAGATTTGTGCATCACTTTCTTGAAAAAGTAAGGTTTTAAATCGACTTGCCTCACCTTTCACTAAGACTATACGAGTCTTTGGGAACCGTAATGTAGATGCAATAAAATCAATAAGAGAAATGTTTGCTTGATCATCTTCAGGTAAGGCTCTTACACTGACCTTGAGATAAGCTTGGCCTTCTGGTGCAGTGTATACTCCCAGGATTTCATCACGTTGCGCATTGGGTGTTAAGCGCACATTTACAAGGAAACCTCGATCAGTTTGATGATAGAAAATGCTTTCTTGTTCCTTGTTTACACTAACATTAATACGCGCTCTTTGCTGCTCCTTACGTTTTAGTAAATTAATACGTAAAGCTTGAGCTAGGCGATCTTGATTTTTTTTATTTAATTTTTTTTGCATGTTGTGCATTGCTATACTTGCAAGTCTCTTAAGGTTAAGTTAAATCTAGTTCAGTTTAAAGCCGTCGTAGCTCAGTGGTAGAGCACACCCTTGGTAAGGGTGAGGTCGAGAGTTCAATCCTCTCCGGCGGCACCACTTTTAATGGCTCTTGCTTTGGCTTCCTCCCAGACTTCGAGTAAAAACTTCGTTGAAAGATCATTCCCTAAAGAAATACCTTTCTCTTCAAAAATCTTTAAAACAAACCTAAATCTTTTTTCATATTTAGTAATGCCACCCGTGAAAGCCTGCTCAGGGTCGACCTTTAAAAAACAAGCTAATGCGATCACAGAAAACATTAAGTCACCAATTTCTTCAGCGACCCTATGGTGTCTTTCTTGCTGTAAAAGAGCTTCCTTTACTTCTTGGATTTCAGAATGAATTTTATCATAAATTTGTTCAACATTTTTCCACGTAAAACCCACCTTATCTGAAGTTTTATTAAGGAAAATTGCTTTATCGAGCCAATTTATTTCCATTTATATTGATCTCGAAGGTGTTTAAATAATTCTATACTCATTATTATAATAACACCTGTAATGACAATAGCAGGTGCCGCAGCAAGATCATAAGCATTTGAAACAAATAAACCAATAACAATCATTAGAATGCTAGCACCGATAGCTAAAATAGCCATCATTTCCGGCGTTTTTGAAAAATTTCTTGCAAGCACTGCCGGTAAAATTAACAATGCTGTCATTAATAACACCCCCATAATTTTAACTGTAAGTGCAATAAAAAGAGCTAAAACAAAAAGGAATAAAATACGAACTCTTGGAACATTATACCCTTCTACAGTTGCTAGATCTTCGCTAATGCAAATATTAATAAGAGCTCTCCATTGCTTCAATAAAAAGCCTAAGACAATGATTTCACCAACCAAAAGTAATCCTAAATCTTGATAGCTAACCGCAAGAATATCTCCAAATAAATACCCTTCTAAATTAAATCGTATTCCTTTAAAAAAGGAAAAACATATCATTCCTAGCGAGAGCAACCCAGGTGAAAGTATTGCCAACCTTGTTTCAGTCGCAAGACCTGGAGAGTTTGATGAATATCCTAAAAAAATAGCTAAAATAACGGCAATTAGAAAAATCCCAACAATCGGATGAAAATTGAAAATTAGGCTCAAGCTAAGCCCTAATAAAGCCCCATGAGAAAGAGTATCTCCAAAAAATGCCAGACGTCTCCAGATAATAATCGCCCCTAAAGGACCTGCAATTAAAGAGAAAAGGCCACCCAATGCAAAAGCGTTTATAAGAAAATTACTCATTACACTCATCTCTTTGATTATCTATATCATGGCTATGATTATGGCTATGTGCGTAAGGGGCTAAAACTTCAGGACGATAATTTTCAAAAAGTGATTGATAATTCGGATGTTTTTTAACTTCTTCTGGTTTCCCTGCACAACATATGTGATGATTTAAGCAAATTACCTTATCACTTGCAGCGTGCACAAAATGTAAATCGTGAGACACAAGAAGAATAGAGCAATTTAGTACCTGTCGAACTTCGTAGATCAATTTATAGAGGGACACCTGCCCATTGATATCCACGCCTTGAAGGGGTTCGTCTAGCACCAAAAGATCTGGTTTACTTAATAAGGCTCGGGCTAATAAAACACGCTGCAATTCTCCGCCTGATAAAATATGAATAGATTTTTCTAGCAGCTTATCGATACCCACTGCAGTAACAATTTCTTGTAATGCATCCTGATAACGAGAAAATTCCAAAAATCTTTTCACGGTTATAGGAAGACTTGGATCCATATGCAGTTTTTGTGGCATATAACCAATTTTTAAAGAAGCTGGTTTGATAATTTGGCCACTAGTTGGGGTAATTAATCCTAATACAATTTTTAAAAGAGTTGTTTTTCCAGCGCCATTAGGACCAATAACCGTCACGAGTTCTTTAGCAGATATTGCCAAAGATACATCATGTAAAATAGCAACGCCATTCCTATGATAAAAAATCTTATCGAGTGAAAGTATCATATTTTTCACCTTAAAAAGAAATCCCTCTTTTACGCGCTTTTGAAAGAATCCACCAGGTGAATGGAATAGCCCCCACAAAGAAAGGAATAAAGAAAAGAAGGTGAGTCTCTGGTGGCTTGGTTATCATAAAAATAGATACAATCCCTTGAGCCACAAAAATCAATGCATATATGCTTGTAACCTTAACATGGCTCCAACCCGATCGACTCAAAAGCTGATAGAGATGCTCACAATGAGCCTCAAAAAAGCCTTTTCCCTTAAGCATTCTTCGAATGCGAGTAAAAATTACATCATAAATGTAAATAAAAAATAAAAGCGGCACCACCCAAATCGAGAATTTTCCGTAAGCAGGACGTAAAGCAAGTACCCCCCAACCAGCAAAGAAAAAGCCAAGGAAAAAGCTTCCAACATCTCCAAGAAAAATTTTTGCTTTAGGAAAATTAAATATTAAAAAACCAAAAGTTGCACTTGCAAGAATTAAATGAATTTGGAAGTCCGAATGATTAATATTTGTTAGAATTGATAAAAATATGCATGAAATTATAGTTGGTATTCCTGCCATCCCATTCAAACCATCCATAAAATTGAAAACATTCGTAAAACCAACGATCCATAAAATAGAAATTAGTAGGCCGAAAGATCCCAAATTAATTTCTCCCAAATATGGAAAAGGAATTGTCTGAAAGGCGCCTAAACATCTTACAAGAAACCACGCTGTTCCTATTTGAATTAAGAGCCTAAAAATAGGGCTTGATCCTCTAACATCATCTAAAAACCCTATTAACCCCATTACACTCGCACTGCATAATAAAATAATTAAAGAAATCCAATCTTCATAAAAAGGTAGTTGGGAAAATCCTTGGACCATCACACTTGCGTAAAATCCAATTAAGAGGCCTACACCTCCGGCTCTAGGTGTAATTTTTTTATGAGATGAACGTTCAACAGGGATATCTTGAATATTAAAAGATATCATAAATTGTGTAATAACCCAAGAAAGTAAAAAAGCCAGAGCTAATACTAATACATCTTTAGGCCATGCAATCACTATACTTCTCTATACTTAGAAAATATCACATATGCGAAATTTTTATTGGCTGGGAGACCTGGATTCGAACCAGGACTGCTCGGTCCAGAGCCGAGAGTTCTACCGTTAAACTATCTCCCAACAATAACATTACTCAAATTTATATCAGTAAAATCTTAGTTGATCTAGGAAATTGATTTTAATCTATCAATTTTGAATATAAAGTCACGGTATGATCAAGGCTTATTCTTCCTCTTCCCGATCAATTACATCAGCAACATTTTCATCATTTAATTCGTCAGCATCTTCAAGCAAATCGCCGTCATCAATTTCTTGTTCCAAACCTACATCTATCATATCTAAGTTATCTTCAAGATTAACTTTATCAATTTTCTTCTTACTCTTACCTGTCTCTGTCTTTAAAGTTTTGATTTGAAAGTCATCTTGAGAGTAATTCGCATTGCACTTAGGACATTCAAATGTTGCTTTTTGGAGATCATAAAAGTGCGCAGCACATTTACGACAGATTCTTTTTACTCCCCATTCTGGTTTCAAGGCACGTCTCCCTTTGATTACTATTAAAATACTAATCATCGCTTGCCATGAATGCACGCACGTGTCAAAGGTTTTTTTATCTTATAAGATCATCAGTTTACCTTCCTAAATTTCTTAGATATGCTTTGATCAAAATTTTAAGGATCGTTTGATGATTATCGCAATTGATGGACCAGCTGGCGCAGGTAAAGGCACAATCGCTAAAGGCATTGCGCGGCATTATAATTTAGCTCATTTAGAAACTGGGCTTTTATATCGAGCTTTAGCTTTTAAAGTATTTGAAAATAAACTAAATTTAGATGATAGAGATCAAATTGCAGCACTTGCGTCTACTATCTCTCTCGATGATTTAAAAAATAAACACTTGCGTTCGGAAGAAATTGGTAACTTAGCTTCTAAGGTGGCATCTCTTTCAGAGGTGCGCCAAGCACTTTTAGATTTTCAACGTAATTTCGCGGATACACCTCTATCTGACTTTAATGGTGCTATTTTAGACGGCAGAGATATTGGTACTTTAGTCTGCCCTCAAGCCGATATAAAATTCTATATCACCGCAGAACTTGAAGTTCGCGCACAAAGACGGCTTAAAGAGTTGCAAGATAGAGGGATCAAGAGTATATATACGGCAGTCATTCAGAATATGATGGATAGAGACTTGAGAGACGAAAGCAGGCAACAAGCACCTCTTAAGATTGCTAACGATGCTTATGTCATTGATACCTCAAATCTATCACCTGATGATGCGCTCAAACAGGCAATTACTGTTATTGAGCAGCACCTGAAGACGCAAATACGTTAAAAACGGGAAAATATTTGCCTTTAGGTAGCTTATTTAAGAAAGGATTTAGTTTTTATGACTATAAATTTAGCAACCCAAACCCAAGAAATAGAGAGCTTTGCAGCACTTTTAGATGAAACACCTGAAGGTTCTGTTGATATTGTTGGTAAAGTGATCAAAGGCTCTGTTATTAGTATTTCTAATGATTATGCAATTATTGATGTCGGCCTAAAATCAGAAGGTCGCGTCCCTTTACGTGAATTTGCGACAGCAGCGAAAGAACCACGCGTTAAAGCAGGTGATCGTGTTGAAGTCTATGTCGAACGTATGGAAGATAGAGATGGTCTTATCGTTCTCAGCCACGAAAAAGCTCGTCGAGAAGCTGCTTGGCTTGAACTAGAACGCTCTCACAAGGCAGCACAACAAGTTAATGGTGTTCTATTTGGCCGTGTCAAAGGTGGCTTTACAGTCGATCTAGGTGGTGCTGTTGCTTTCTTGCCAGGAAGCCAGTTAGACATCCGCCCTATAAAGGATATAAGTCCTTTAATGGGAATAGAACAACCTTTTATTATTCTAAAGATGGATCGTACGCGCGGTAATATTGTTGTTTCTCGTCGCGCTATTTTAGAAGAGACCAGAACTGAAGCAAGATCCGAACTTCTTTCCAACATGGAAGAAGGTAAAATTGTTGAAGGTACGGTAAAAAATATAACTGATTATGGTGCTTTTATTGATCTTGGTGGTATTGATGGATTACTCCATGTAACAGATATTTCATGGCGTCGTATCTCTCATCCGTCCGAAATGCTGCATGTAGGACAAAATGTGAAAGTCCAAATTATTCGCTACAATAAAGATACTCATCGTATCTCATTAGGAATGAAGCAACTTGAAAGCGATCCTTGGCAAAACATAGAAGCGAAGTTTCCGCTTCATGCAAAGCTTTCAGGAACAGTCACGAATATTGCTGATTATGGTGCGTTTGTTGAACTTGAGCCAGGAATTGAAGGTCTTGTCCATGTTTCAGAAATGAGCTGGATAAAGAAAAATGTTCACCCTTCAAAGCTTCTTTCCGTTGGACAAAACGTAGAAGTTATGGTTTTAGAAGTTGACTCCAATAAACGTAGAATAGCTCTTGGGATTAAACAATGCCAAGAAAATCCATGGGCAACTGTTGCAGAAAAATATCCTGTTGGTTCTGAATTCGAAAGCGAAATTCGCAACATCACGGAATTTGGTCTTTTTGTTGCAGTCTCAGGAGATCTTGATGGTATGGTTCATATGTCAGATCTTTCATGGTCAGAACCCTCTGATGAAGCAATTAAGAGCTACAAAAAAGGTGAAAAAATCACCGTCAAAGTACTTGAAGTTGACCCTGAAAAAGAGCGTATTTCTCTTGGTGTGAAACAACTTACAGCAGATCCTTTTGCTGAAGGTTTAGCGGCTTTAAAGCATAATGATATTGTCACTTGTGAAGTTACCGCTATCCAAGAAGCAGGCATTGAAGTTAAAATTGGCGAAGGTATAGAAGGGTTTATACGCAAAACTGATTTGTCCAAAGAACGCGCAGAACAACGTTCTGATCGCTTTGCTGTTGGAGAAAAGGTTGATGCAAAAATCATTAATATTGATCGTTCTACGCGACGTATTAGCCTATCCATCAAAGGACGCGAAATTGCTGAAGAGAAAGAGGCGATGGCGACTTATGGTTCAGCAGACAGCGGTGCAAGTTTAGGAGATATTCTCGGAGCTGCTTTTGATAAGGTAAAAGATAAATCAAAAGAAGAAAAACCGAAAGAAAAGAAAGTTTCTAAAACCGCATCAAACGCAAGCGAAGAAAAGCCTGCAAAAACTTCTAAGAAGAAAACAGCAGATACAAATATTGCTGATACTGAATAAGACTTATAAGAAGCCTCTCTAAATGAGAGGCTTCTTTTTTCTATATATCCTCATCAAAAAATTTAAAAATGACGTCAGATAATCTATAAAGGAATTAACTTGTTTCGTTATTTAAGAACTATCTTCAGCTATTGTTTACTTTCTTTCATTCTGATAGGGGGTGGAGCACTTGCTATTTTTTATTATTTCGGAATAGGACTTCCTAATTATCAACATCTTGCTCATTACAAACCAGATGTTGTTACCCGACTTTATGCCCAAGATGGTCGTATGTTTGCTGAATATGCCTATGAAAAGCGAATTTTTGTGCCGCTCGAAGCAATTCCTAAGCTTGTTATCAAAGCTTTTTTATCAGCAGAAGATAAAAATTTTTATCATCATTCAGGAATTGATATTCCAAGTATTTTATCTGCTACTGCACACAATATTACTCATGCCGTCGTTTCAAAACGCCCTTATGGCGCTTCAACAATCACTCAGCAAGTTGCTAAGAATTTCTTACTAACAGACATCGCTAATCAAGTATCTTATGCAAGAAAAATAAAAGAAGCTATCTTAGCTTTTCGTCTTGAAAATGCTTACTCTAAAGATCACATTCTTGAGCTCTATTTAAACCAGATCTATTTAGGCAATAGCTCCTATGGTATTGCGGCAGCTGCAGTAAACTACTTTAATAAAGGTCTTTCTGAGCTTTCATTAGCTGAAATTGCCTTTTTAGCCGCACTTCCAAAAGCGCCCAATAATTATAATCCTCAAAGAAATCCTGAAGCGGCAAAAGCTCGAAGAAACTATGTCCTTCAAAGAATGTTAGAAGAGAGATATATTCTAGAGGAAGAAGCCCAAAAAGCAAAATTAGAACCTTTAACAATCACTTCACGGAAAGATTCAGAGACTGTCTATTCAAACTATTTTTCAGAAGAAGTAAGACGCGAGCTTATTGAAAAATTTGGTGAAAAATCACTTTATAAAGATGGGTTAGTTGTTAGAACTTCACTGAATGTAGAATACCAAAAAGCAGCTCGAGAATCACTTAAAGAAGGGCTTATTGCTTATGATCGTCGGCATGGTTGGCGAGGACCTCTTACAAATCTTTCTTTAACCACTTCTGAAAGGGTAATTCCTAAGTCTTTTTCTGCAAATAAATCAGCAAGTTGGATTCATAAACTTCAAGAAATCAAGCCACCTCTCGGCCATGGCCAGTGGGTTATTGCCGTTGTTCTTGAATTAAGATCTGAGTTTGCATTAATTGGTCTGCTAGACGGTTCTATAGGACGCATTCCTCTGTCAGAATTAAAATGGGCACGCCGCTATATTAATGAAAAGGCGCTTGGCCCCATAATCACGCACCCTAAAGATGTATTGAAATTAGGTGATGTTATTCTTGTCGATAAAATCGAAGATACCAAGGAAAAAAAGAACGATAATTCTTTTAAGCTTTGTCAAATTCCTACTGTATCAGGAGGAATTATTGTAATGGATCCTCATTCAGGGCGTATCCTTGCTTTACAAGGTGGTTATAGTTTCAAAATCAGCCAATTTAATCGAGCAACTCAGGCTTGGAGACAAGTTGGCTCAACAATTAAGCCTTTTGTCTATCTTGCAGGAATTGAAAAAGGGTTGCATGGCTCTATGCTTGTGCAAGATGTCCCCTTTTCCATAAATCTTGGTAAGAACTTAGGTATTTGGCGTCCGCGAAATTATGATGAAAAATTTATGGGCTCCTTAAGTTTAAGGCGGGCTTTTGAACTTTCTCGCAACGCCGTCACTATTCATCTTACCCACGATATTATCGGCATAAAAAATGTCATTAATGTTGCTCAGCGATTTCATATTACAGATAAAATGCCTGCTCAATTAGCAATGGTATTAGGAGCAAGTGAAACAACCTTACTTAGATTAACTGCCGCCTATGGCATGATTGCGAATGGTGGAAAAAAAATCATCCCTACTCTTCTTGATCGTGTTCAAGATCGTTATGGGAAAACCATTTTAACAAACCAATTTGTGCAATGCAGAGGCTGTGACAGTAAACTAGTTCTAGGATCAGAAATTCCAACACTAAAAGATGAACGCCCTCTCGTCACTGATCCAGCTAGTGCTTATCAAATGACCTCCCTTTTGCAAGGCGTTGTCGAAAGAGGGACAGCAAGAATACTCCTAGAATTGAAGCGCCCAATCGCAGGAAAAACAGGCACGACAAATGAATTTCGTAATGCTTGGTTCGTTGGTTTTACCCCTGATCTGGTGATCGGGATCTATGTGGGGTTTGACTCACATGCTTCTCTTGGACTGCATGAGAGTGGAGCTCGTGCTGCTGCCCCAATATTCCTAGAATTTATGAAAAAAGCTCTCAAAAATAAACCTGCACAACCATTCCGGGTTCCACCAGGTATTAAACTTGTGCGTGTTGATGTTTCCACGGGCCAGCCTACACACGGAAATGGTGAAAATATTATTTTTGAAGCCTTCAAATCTGAAACAGACTTAACTAACTTAGAGACACAAGAAAATAGCCCTCAAGAGTCGATTTCTTCAGCTCAAAATATCACAGAAACTAAAACTGATGGCTTGTATTAAAATTGTGGATTATGAACTTCTTGCCCAAGAAGATTTGCTTTCAGCTTTAAAATTTTTATAGTAAGAAAGCTTAAAAAATTAAAGGAAAATATATGCGTGCCGAAATTCAAGCTAAGGTTGATAATATAAAGCAAGTTATCAGTGTCCTAAGGAGGCATCTTTGACTGGGATGCAACCCTAAAAAAGCTTGATATACTGAATCAACAAGCAGAAGATCCTAAATTATGGGATAATCCTGAAAACGCGCAAAAAATGTTGCGTGAACGTGAAACTCTAGCTTCTTCTATAAAGCGCATCGAATTACTTGAGCTTGAATTAGAAAATATTGTTGGGCTCTTAGAACTTGCCGAGCTTGAAGGTGAAGACTCACTCCTGCTTGAAACAGAAGTCTCTCTTGATAAATTAGAAGTAACGATTGAAAGGCTTAGGCTTGAAAGTTTACTTTCAGGTGAGGCAGATGCTAATGATTGTTTTATTGAGATTCATGCTGGTGCTGGTGGTACAGAAGCGCAAGATTGGGCGTTAATTCTTCAACGCATGTATGTGCGCTGGGTTGAGAGTCATAAATTCAAGCTTGAATGGATGGAAGAGATTTCTGGTGAAGAAGCCGGCATAAAGTCTTGCACATTTAAAGTAATGGGGCACCAAGCCTATGGTTGGCTTAAATCAGAAAGTGGTGTCCATCGTCTTGTTCGCATTTCTCCTTTTGATTCGAATGCTAGGCGCCATACAAGTTTTGCTTCCGTATGGGTCTATCCTGTTATTGATAACTCAATTGATATAACAATCGAAGAAAAAGATTTAAGAATTGATACTTATCGGGCTTCAGGTGCTGGCGGCCAGCACGTGAATAAAACAGAAAGTGCAATTCGTATTACGCATATCCCAACAGGAATTGCTGTCCAATGCCAGAACGATCGTTCACAACATCGTAATCGTGCTCAAGCTTATGATATGCTTCGTGCGCGACTTTATGAGTTAGAACTCAAGAAAAGAGAAGAAGCGGCTCAATCTCAAAATGCTTCTAAAGCTGAAATTGGCTGGGGTCACCAGATCCGCTCTTATGTGTTACAACCTTATCAAATGGTTAAGGATTTACGGACGGGCGTTGAAAAAGGGAATGCACAAGGTGTTTTAGATGGCGATATTGATGCCTTTTTAGAGGCCGCTCTTGCCCAAAAAGTCCTTGGAAATAGCGCAACTGATTAAGATTATTTGTAATTTTATAACTGGTTAAGCTTGACGTGGTCTCCAATACCCGTTATCAAAGGGAGATCAATTGGATGGGTGGCCGAGCGGTTGAAGGCACCGGTCTTGAAAACCGGCAAGGGTGTAAGCTCTTCGTGGGTTCGAATCCCACCCCATCCGCCATTACTGAAGTGAATTACAACATTTCTTCTTTACAATATTGACATATCGTAATTTTTAAATTATTGGTTCTCTCATCTTCTTTGAGCTCCTTCACTAGAATAAAGAAATGCATTTACTAAGATTCTTCATATTTATTACTACCTTGTTATTTATACCTTATACTGCTTTTGCAAGCATAATTTGGTTACCTGAAGAAACTCCTTCTTTACGCAGAAACAATCTCTGCCTCACAGATAAACAATATCAACAGTTTGAAAATGCGAAAAATTTTTATTACAAAGAACTTTTGCCTGATTTACCAATATCTCAAGAGATTCCCTTTTTTGAGCTCTTTCACCCTATATCAAAACAGAAAATTTTCATGTTGGGTACATATCACGATCTACCTTTTGAATGTCTTCCTAAATGGTTTCAACCATTCGTTGAGACACAAATGGATGAAGTATATTTAGAATCAGAATGGGCTACTATGCTTGCTAACCTGGGAAAAAGCACTGATATATCAGAGCATATTGATCCAGCTCTTCAAGAAGAACTTTCTAACTTTTCAACCCCTATTTTAAGCGTATTTTCTAAACAAGTAGGGAACCTAAATCTCGAGGAACTCCATTTAATCATTAGGAATTTAGATGCTCTCTTTGGAATGGATGCAACAATAGAGATTTTATCTCTTAAAAATAAGATCCCTCTTTTCATGCTAGATAGAAGAATGGATAAGGTAAAGTCTACTTTATTCTTTTATAAGGAAAGTCTAAAATACGATCTTCACTCTGCTGTCACCCCAGAAAAGAAGGCTCATATAGAATCATTATTGGAAAGCTCTAATGAAAAGCTCATGATCACATGTATAAAAGAAGACCTTAGAAATCTTCGTGAAACATATTCTGATAAAGCAGAACTTACTCAATCCGTAAAAGAATTATTGATTGAATGGTCGAAAGAGCCCGTAGCTTATAAAGGTCTAGAGGAGATCGTAGATTTTACAAATGCTCAAGTTTTAGAGCGCAATGAGCGCTGGGTTAAGCTTTTAAACAGCACATCGCCTTCCAAAAAACTTGTTGCTGTAGGTGCTGGGCATTTACTCGATCTCTTCGAGAGATTTAGAGCACTTGGGTATGAAATAAAAAGTTATAAGCCCGAATAAACAAGTTTTGGATAATCAAGATTTATTATAAATTTAATGTCGCCATTGTCTTCCATCCCTTTTCATGAATCTGACACAAGATGCAGACCTCCTGGCACCTATGCTGCCTGAGATCGACGTCACAAGGCCGGGGATCCATCAGGATGCAGAAGAAAAGAACAACTAAAGACCCTCAATTCTTCCCCTCCTCCACTAAACTTCCTTCTTTCCTATTCCTCTTCTTGACCTTTCAGCATCTTCTGGCTGCCTCAAACTTTTATGCTCAACAAGAACCTCAACTTTTTTCCCTAAGATCGGCAGCTCAAAAATCGCCATCCTTTTCTTCCTGTTAACTGTCGATTGCAATCTTCTCATTTACCACATCACCCACTGCATGAGAGGATGAGGTGGAGGACACCGGAAACTCAAATAACGCTCTAGCGCATCTATAATCCCCTGCTCTTCCTTCCATGAAGTCTTATCTTTCAATTCATTCTCTCTT